>JAEEGK010001263.1_pt1 | contig 63475 bp, 55 predicted proteins | sample 8958771 | NCBI WGS metagenome assembly JAEEGK01 (sample SAMN16246547, study PRJNA631951) | gut metagenome | biome: gut microbiome; feature: rumen; material: SC-attached | host: Bos | place: Iran: Karaj | collected 2018-10 | reverse complement strand
GTATACGGATACCATGCCCATTTCCCGGGACGCTCCTTTCGAGTATCTGCAGGATGGACAAGCGACGTTCCGGCAATATCTGGATCACTTTGAACTGGAGGAGGACACCTCTGCCGAAGAGCTCCTCACCTGGATGCGCCGGCACTACGCGATACCTGAGTCCTATTCTCCTGCCCAGGCCCGCTCGGCAGCCGGAGTTCGTTGGGAACTGGAGCGGCGGGAGCTTTTTGACGGCGGCACATACATTTTTTCCTCTGATCTGGACACCACTCTGATCTCAGCCATCTCTGAGCGGACATACCCAGGGGTAAACATCGTCACCAATTCAGCCAGGCAGTACAATACCGCCTATGCCGCGCATCTTCTCGGCCGGATCGGGCCCATACAGCCGGAAGATAAGGATTATTACCTGGAACAAGGCTATCCCTACAATGCTTCCGTAGGGCTGGAAGGGGTGGAGAAAGCCTTTGAATCCCAGCTCCATGGAACCAACGGCGTGCGGGTCACCGTCCGGTCCGAGGACGGGCAGGTCATTGACAGCTATTATCAGGAAGAACCCAAGGCGGGCAGCAATGTCTGTCTGACGATCGATCTGAACTGCCAGCAGGTCGTTGAGGATGCCCTTTCCTCTGAAATCGAAAAGATCAACCGGACTCGTATCCAGAATGCTCGGGCAGGCGAAGAAGTGCAGCTGGCCAAGAGCGGCGCTGCCGTTCTGATCCAGGTGGGCACCGGGGATCTTCTTGCCGCCGCTTCTTATCCTACATATGACCTGTCCAACTACTCCCGGGATTTTGCTCAGCTCATCTCGGATCCAACCAGGCCTATGTTCAACCGCGCCTTTCAGGGCACCTATGCTCCGGGTTCGACTTTCAAGGTGGTGACCGCCACCGCCGGCTTGAAGGAAGGGGCTATCTCCGCAGATACCAGGATCTATGACCGGGGAATCATCGACGAGTACGAGGGATATACGTATACCTGCTGGATCTATCCCGGCTCCCACGGCACCATCAACGTCCGGGAGGCGCTCCAGGTATCCTGCAACTATTTCTTCTATGTCGTCGGGCGCACCGTGGGGATCGACGTCCTGGACCGATATGCTGCAAACTATGGTCTCGGCCAGGCGACCGGGATCGAGCTGTTCGAAGAAAAAGGCTCCCTGGCTTCCAAGGAATACAAAGAAAGCGTGATCGGCGAATCCTGGTATGTGGGCGATACGCTTCAGGCTTCCATCGGCCAGTCGTACCATCTGTTCACTCCCCTGCAGCTGGCCTCCTATGCGGCGACCATTGCGTCAGACGGAAAGAGATATGGAGTGCATATCCTCCGTTCCGTCATGTCTGCGGATAACGGGACCGTCCTGGATCACGTCAACCCGGAGATCCTCAGCGAGGTCGGTGCCGATGCGGCTGTGTACCGGGAGATCAAAGAAGGGATGCTGATGGCTTCCCGTTACGGCTCCGCTTCCTATGTTTTCCGAAACTATGATATTCCCGTCTGTTCCAAAACCGGTACGGCTCAGGTAAATCTGGACGAAGTGAACAACGCCGTCTTTATTGCGTTTGCCCCCATGGATAACCCGGAGATCGCTTTGGCAGTGGTTGTGGAAAACGGCGCCAACGGTTATTATCTTGCCGAAGTTGCCAGGGACATTTTCGACTGGTATTTCCATCGGCAGACCGAACCGTCTCCCATTCCGGAGGGGCAGTTTCTTCCCTGAACCGCAGCGGCATCCGGCAATACTTGAGGATTCCGTACCCACGGCGTATAATGATATATCTTAACGCATGGACAGGAGGTTTCGGCTTATGGGCAAGGTCATCCTGGTGGCTTCCGGCAAGGGAGGCACCGGTAAATCCACCACTGCCGCAGCGCTGGCCTGCGCCTTGTCGGAACTCGGCCGCCGGGTCGTCTGTCTGGATGCGGACGTGGAGTTGAGAAACCTTGATCTCTGTCTCGGCCTGAGCGACTGTGCCATGATGGATTACGGCGATGTGCTGGCAGGACGATGCAGTCTGGAGGACGCGCTGACGCCTTCTCGGGAGTTTCCCTCTCTGTTCCTGCTGGCGGCCCCGGTGGAACCGCCCGAGGGCGGAGCCGAGACTCTGATTCCTTCGCTGACCGAGAATTTCGATTACTGTCTGCTGGACTGTCCCGGCGGTCTCAACACCGCTTCACAGTGGGCGCCATGGGCTGACCTCGCCCTTGTGGTCGCCGCGACGGATCCCTGCAGTCAGCGGGATGCGGCCAGGGCTGCGCAGGTCCTTGCCGAACATGGCCTGGAAAAAGCCAGACTGCTGATCAACCGCGTATCCCGGCGTTTTCTGCGCAGTACCGAGGCCACCCTCGACGATACCATCGACTCTGTGGGTCTGCAGCTGATCGGCTATGTGCCGGAAGACCAAAGCGTCGCTTATGCTCTGGCCTCAGGAAAACCGCTTCTCTCCCTATCCCGCCGCGGCGCCGCCGCCGCATATCGACGCATTGCGAAACGATTGGACGGACAGTCTGTGCCTTTAAGGAGGTAGTTTATGAATATCGCTCTCATTGCTCATAACAACAAAAAGGAACTCATGGTGCAGCTTTGCATCGCTTACTGCGGTATTTTTTCCGCCCACAGCCTTTGCTCCACCAACACCACCTCCCGGCTCATCACCGAAGCCACGGGCATGGAGGTTCAGAAATACATGTCCAGGAGCCAGGGCGGCATTCAGCAGATCGCAGCCCGCATCTCGTACAATGAGATCGATATGGTGCTCTTTCTTGCGGATCCGAAGGCTCCGGAATACATGGAGGACATGGGTCTCATCGCCAGACTGTGCGACCAGTACAGTATTCCTTTTGCCTCCAATGTGGCAACGGCGGAGATGCTGATCATGGGTCTCCAGCGGGGAGACCTGGCCTGGCGTGACATCGTCAACCCGAAAAAACGCTGAACGAACCAGAAAGGAATTGACCTGAACGTGGACAAAATCAAACCCAGAACTCTCTCCGGTTTCCTGGAGCTGCTTCCGGACCGGGAGAGTCAGATGCAAGCCATACAGCAGATACTCAGAGAAACCTATTCACTGTTTGGTTTTACCCCGATCGATACACCTTTGATGGAGGCCTCTGAAGTCCTCCTGGCCAAGGGCGGCGGGGAGACGGAAAAGCAGATCTACCGCTTTGAAAAGGGAGACAGCGATCTCTCTCTCCGTTTTGACCTTACCGTTCCTCTGGCCAAATACGTAGCCATGAATGCGGGCCAGCTGGCTTTTCCCTTCCGCCGGTACCAGATCGGCAAGGTTTACCGGGGCGAGCGGGCTCAGCGCGGCCGCTTCCGGGAGTTCTACCAGGCAGATGTGGACGTCATCGGAGACGGGACCCTTGATCCGTCCAACGAAGCGGAGATGGTTGCGATCATCTGCACCGTTTTCAGCCGCCTCGGCCTGGACCGGTTCCAGGTGCGCATCAACAACCGAAAACTGCTGAACGGGCTTTTCTCCTGGCTTGGACTGAGCAATAAAGCCCAGGCGGTGATGACCGCTATCGATAAGCTGGACAAGATCGGCCCGGAAAAGGTCTGCGCGCTGCTGGTGGAAGATCTGGGCGTTGCTCCGGATATCGCAGAGAAACTCATGAACGTGGTTTCTTCTCCGGATCCTGCCGCCACGTTGGACTCCCTGGAGGGCTGCGACCCTGCTTTGGACGATGGGATCCGGGAACTGAAGCTGGTGACCGGTCTGCTTCCCTCTTTCGGCGTCCCTGCGGACAAATGGCGGTTGGATCTCACCATCGCCCGCGGACTGGATTATTACACCGGAACGGTATACGAGACCACCCTTCTGGATCATCCCGAAGTCGGTTCCGTATGCTCCGGCGGCCGCTATGACGATCTTGCCGCGTATTACACGGACCGGAAGCTCCCGGGCGTTGGAGTGAGCATCGGGGTATCCCGCCTTTTCTTCATCCTTCAGGATCAGGACCTTCTCCGGGATGAGGCGATCGTTCCGCCCTGCGACGCCCTGGTGATCCCCATGGGCGACGTGCTGGACTGGGCGGTGCAGACTGCTACCGTTCTGCGAAATGCGGGTATCCGTAGTCAGATCTACATGGAACAGAAAAAAGCAAAAGCGAAATTTGCTTACGCGGATAAACTCCGCATCCCCTTTGCCGTTGTGGTGGGTGAAGATGAACGCGATGCCGGAGCCGTCTCCCTCAAGGATCTCCGTACCGGCGAACAGCAGACGCTCTCCCCCGCGCAGGCAGCGGAAGCAATCCATACCGGGCTCCCTGACCGGGGCAAGCCCATTCAGGAAGGAAGGAAGCAGGAATAAAATGACACAGATGCGGACCCATACCTGCGGCGAGCTTCGAATGGAGCACGTGGGACAGCAGGTGAAACTCTCCGGCTGGCTGGAGAATCTGCGGATCGTTGGAAGCGGCTTTGCCTTTGCCGTTGTCCGGGACTATTACGGCACGACTCAGCTGGTGATCGATAACGAGGAGATGCTGAAGACTTTCCGGACCATCACCAAGGAATCCACCATCTCCGTGGAAGGGATCGTACGGGAGCGGGACTCCAAAAATCCCAAGCAGCCTACCGGTGATATCGAGATCGTTCCGGATAAAGTCGAGGTGCTCGGCCGCTGCCGTTACGGCGAGCTTCCTTTCGAAATAAACAGGAGCAAGGAAGCCGACGAATCTGCCCGTTTGAAATACCGTTATCTGGATCTGCGGAATCCCGCCGTCAAGGAGAATATCATCCTGCGCAGCAAGGTGATCTCCGCCCTCCGGCAGGCCATGCAGGAACATGGTTTTCTGGAGATCACCACCCCCATCCTCACCGTTTCCTCTCCGGAGGGCGCCAGAGACTACCTGGTCCCGGCGAGAAAACATCCGGGAAAATTCTACGCGCTTCCCCAGGCCCCTCAGCAGTTCAAGCAGCTCCTGATGGTCAGCGGTTTTGACCGGTATTTCCAGATCGCCCCTTGCTTCCGTGACGAAGACGCCCGCGGCGACAGAAGCCCCGGCGAGTTTTATCAGCTGGATATGGAGATGGCCTTTGCTTCCCAAGAGGACGTCTTCGCCGTGATCGAGGACGTGCTGCCGCCGATCTTCGCAAAATACGGCAAGTATGACATCGCTTCCCAGCCTCCGTTCAGGCGCATTCCCTATCTGAAAGCCTTGGAAACGTACGGGTCCGATAAGCCAGACCTGCGGATTGATCTGTCCGCCAGGGATGTGACCGATCTGGTGGCGGACTGCGGCTTTGAACCCTTTGCCACCGGAGAGATCAAGGCGATCCCCATTTCCGAATGCAAGCTGACCCGGAAACAGATCGACAAGCTCTTGGCAGACTGCGAGGTCCAGGCGGGTGCCAAACCCTATTGGTTCAAGCTGGACGACAAGGGCGTGCTTGCCGGAGGCGTGGCAAAGTTCCTGCAGGACAAGCAGGCTGCTCTTACCGATGCGCTGGGACTCAGGCCGGATACCCTGGTGCTCCTCTGCAGCGGCAAACGGGCACAGGCGCAGAAAACCGCAGGGGTCGCCATCAAGACCTTCGGTCCCGCATGCGAAGGGCATTATGATCGGGATCGTTATGAATTCTGCTGGATCGTGGACTTCCCCATGTATGAGATCGGTGAGGAGTCCGGTGAACTGGAGTTCTGCCATAACCCCTTCTCCATGCCCAGCGGAGGGCTGGAGACCCTGTTGAAGGCAGAGCGGGGAGAGATCGATCCCCTGAGCATCATGGCGGAGCAGTACGATATCGTCTGCAACGGGGTCGAGCTTTCCTCCGGTGCGGTGCGAAATCATGATCCGGAGATCATGATCAAGGCGTTTGAGTTCGTCCGTCTGGGGGAAGAGGACGTGAAGGCCCGGTTCCCCGCTATGTACAACGCCTTCTGCTATGGCGCGCCTCCTCATGCAGGCATCGCGCCCGGGGTGGACCGGATGGTCATGCTTCTGGCCGGGGTAGATACGATCCGCGAAGTGATCCCCTTCCCCATGAACAAGAATGCCCAGGACCTGATGATGGACGCGCCCAATTACGTGGAGCAGAAACAGTTGGATGAGCTGCATATCGCCGTAACTCTGAAAGAGGAAGAATAAGGTTTCTGATATACGCAGGCATCCCGATGCAGCCGCATCGGGATGCCTGTTTATTCTGTTTCCCGGAATGATGGTCCGCCGGTCAGACTGCAGCGCGCTTTCGGCAGATGTACAGGAGGTGGTTTGTGCATCCCAATAACTCCCGTTTTTGGGAAAAAGAAAGATACCATTTTACGAGCGACTGAAAATCCTCATCCGATAATGAAAAGTCCGGACGTTTTTCGATCGGCTCCAGCATACCGTCCACACCCGCTGTTGTCAGCCATTCGACCGGTTTATTCCGAAACAGCTCCTCAAACTCCGTAATATCGTACCCGGTGAAGAGTTGTTCCTTGAAATGCTTCACCTTATGATCGGAAGTAAAGTTCTCTTCAAGCCCTTCCGCCCAGTTCCCGTACAAATAATTCGCATACATGATCGCAAACACCGAGATAAAGGCAAACAGGATGACTCCGCCGAACTTGGTGACCCGAATCGCTTCATCGATCGTACGGTTTACCTCATCCGCCTCATACAGGTGATACATCGGACCGAAGACCAGCGTCACATCAAAGGTGTCGTCTGCAAACCGGCTGAGATCCGTGGCATCCCCCTGGTACGATTTCAGGTTCTCCAGTCCATTGCCCTTCTCTCTGAGCACTGAAAGGTTGCTTTCGACCAATTCGATCGCGGTCACGTCCATTCCCTCTTTTGCCAGCGCCAGGGAGTATCTGCCGGTTCCGGCTCCGACCTCCAGTATCTTTGAATGCTTGTCAGCAATCCGCCGGATATAGGCCATGGTGATTTCATACTCCAGTTGACCGTGCCTGTTTTTCTGAAGTCTGCTGTCCTCATCTGTCTGGTCGTAAAAGCTGCTCAAAATTTCTTTTCTGGTACTCATCTTACCTGCTCCTCGAACCGATCGATCTGCTGATATTCTGAATAAAGCCGACAAAGTCAGAACCGTCGGCTCAGCCGGCGGCTTGAGGCAGCCCTATAAGGGCCTGATACCGGCTGGCATCTCAAGATGCTCTGAATGATGTGCCTCTAGCATCGAATGCCCTACCGCCCGTGAACGGGCGATGCCTTCTCCATGGAGCCATCTGTTATTGGTCAGGTCGCTTTTATAGCGGCTCGCTTTGCTCGATGCTTGAAGCTAGAGCTTATTTGAATACCTACCGGCATAGCCGGTGGTTCTCTTGAAACGCAATAGAAAAAACCTCTTTTGCCGACGTAGGCAAAAGAGGTTAATCAATTGGAGCGGGCGACGAGATTCGAACTCGCTACCTCCACCTTGGCAAGGTGGCGCTCTGCCAAATGAGCTACGCCCGCAATGGTGCCTCAGGCCAGAGTCGAACTGGCGACACGCGGATTTTCAGTCCGCTGCTCTACCAACTGAGCTACCGAGGCATATGGCGACCCGGAACGGGCTCGAACCGTCGACCTCCAGCGTGACAGGCTGGCGTTCTAAACCGACTGAACTACCGGGCCACATTGGTGGGAACAACAGGGCTCGAACCTGTGACCCCATGCTTGTAAGGCATGTGCTCTGACCAGCTGAGCTATGCTCCCAATAAACGCTCGCCACAAGCACATTTCTCAAGCGGCGTGTTGAATCATACAACATACAGGCGGAAAAGTCAAGGCGTTTTTCTGATTTTCCGCCGTTTTTTTCTTCTCCCTAATCCTCTCTGCCGGAAATGAAAAACAACCGATCCTCACCCCCTGTCATTTGCCGCAGCGGCAGCCCGCCGAATACCTTCGGCGGAGAAAAACCGGCCCCCGTCAGCAACGAGGCGATCTCTTCGGGAGAATAGACATACTCCACATGCTCTTCCATTTCCCGACGCCAGAGCTTTCCCTGCTTCAGGAAAATATCCATCCCGAAAACGCAGCGCTTTTCCTTTTCCTCCAGCTCCGCACGCCACACGCAGAACGCGTCTTCCGTCTCCTCCGTAAAAACCTCTCCATCTATCCGGCGGAATTTTACCGGTGTGTTCAGATCAAACAACAGCAGTCCCCCCGGCTCCAAAAACAGCCGGATCCGGCGCATCGCCTCCTGCAGATCCTCCTCCGGCAGATAATTCAACCCGTCCATTGAACAGATCGCGGCCTGAACGGTCCCGTATAGATCCAGTTCCTGCATAGGCTGGTTCAGAAACAGGGGCCGGTATTTGACCTCCGTTTCCCGGGCGGCGGCAACGGCCAGCATATCGCAGGATAAATCGACGCCTATGACTTCGTACCCCCGCTCAGCCAGGAGCCAGGAAAGGCGTCCCGTCCCGCAGGCGAGATCCAGAATGGTACGGATCCCCCTGGGGCGAAAAAGGCTGTCGCAGCAGTCTGCCCATAGCCGGTAATCTTCTTCCGGCATCACCTTGTCATAAAAGCCGGCCAGGGAGACATAGGAACTCACGTCTCCGGCTCTCCTTCGCCGCTTTCATCATCCTGCTCACCATAAAGCCGGGAAAAGGCGATCTGATACCCGCCGGCGCCATACTGCAGGGATCGGTTCACCCGACTGATGATGGCACTGCTGGTTCCCGAGCGCTCCATGATGATGTTATAGATCAACCCCTCGTTCAGGAGTTTGGCTACTTCGTAACGCTGCTCCATTGCCATCAGCTCAGTGATGCTGCACAGATCGGTAAAGAACGCTTTGCACTCTTCCTCCGTTTTCAGCGTGAGGATCGCCTTATACATGTCAGAATTCTGGATCCGCCGGTTGCTCTTCTTCATGTTATATCCTCCATATACTGTTCTGATGATTTATATCGCTATTTTTTATATTATCACAGGAATCTATTTCTGTAAAGTATTAAAGTCGAATCCCGACATTCCCTGCATAAGCATCCGGGTCGTGAAATATACTTTTCCAAACAAAGCAGAAAGGGGAATGATCGTCGATGAACGGGATGAACGGCGAAGGGGATGTCCTCTCTTCCCGTAGGATCTGCCGTACCTTTCTTCGGGAGGGGAATACCGTGCTTGAGCTGGACGCCAGACTGCCCGAAATAAATGGCGCAGCCATGATGAACGCCTATTACAACAGGCTGTTTCGCCGATTGGCTGGATTCTGCGCCGAAGAATTGGTGCCCGATCTGCCGACGCGGGATCATCCCCTGAAACTCGATCTGGAGTATCAGGTACGACTCATGACGCCGTGGATCCTGAGTCTCACCCTTGAACTCTTCCGCCGGGACGGGCGCTCCATACCTGCCGCTCGTTTCGGGGCTGTCTGGTCCCGGACCACGGGGATCCCTCTCCCCCTCCGCGCTTTTTTCCCGAAGGCCGCAGGCCTCCGGCGCCGCCTGCGGAGCTGGATCCGATCGGAAGCGCTTGATCGGCTCCACTCCGGTTTTTGCCTGTATGATCCCAGGCAGGCCGAGCAGGCCGGCAGCCTTTTTTCTCCGCAAAACTTTTATGCCTCCGATCGGGGGCTTGTCCTGTTCCTGCCGCCTCTCACCCTGGGGAGCGCGTCGGAAGGCATTCCGGAATTTCTGCTGCCGTGGGATCCTGCCGGACCGCGCCTGCCGGAAAACTAAGCTTCTTTCCCCTTGCCAGCATGATGCCGAGGTGCTATACTGTGACGCGTACGTCCCCTGACAGGAGCCGTGACCCACAGAAACAAAGGAGAACCCTGCCCATGAAACGCCTGTTCACCTGCCTGCTCCTGCTGCTGATGGTTTTGCTTTGCCTCTCTGCCTGTGCAAAGCCCGCTGACCCTCCTGCAGCGGTTACCTCTTCAGCGGCACCGTCGGATCCGCCGGAAACGAACGATCCTTCCACACCTCCCGCTACCCCCGAACCGGAGCAGACTGCGGATCCCGCCGAAACCCCGGAACCGGATGATCCCCCGGAGACCACCGATGACCCGGATCCGTCTCCTGAGATCAGCTTCGATCCCATCCCGGATCCCACCCCCAGCGCCAACAGCGAGTATGCCCAGATCGACACCTCTTCTCCTGCCCTTCTCCGAGGCACGGGAGATATGGGACAGGAGTATATAGACAGCATCGTCTTCCTGGGCGACTCCACCACATACGGCCTCAAAGCCTATGCCGTCCTGACGGACGGAAAAAAGACCAAGCAGGTCTGGACGCCCTCCAACGGTACGCTGACCCTCTCTTATCAGGGCTTTGTGGATATCTGGTATCCGGACGATGAGGCGGAGATCAGCATCCGCGCAGCGGTGGAAAAGAAAAAGCCTGAGCGCATGATCATCACCCTGGGGGTCAACGGCATCTCTTTCATGGATAAAGACTACTTTATCAGCGAGTATACCGATCTGGTCACCTCCATTCAGGAGATCAGTCCCAAAACCCAGATCATCCTCCAGTCCATCTTCCCCATCGCTTCCAATTATGAATACCAGAAGGACATCAACAACAAAAAGATCTGTGAGGCCAACACCTGGATCCTTTCCGTCGCGGAGTCGACGGGAGTGAAATTTCTCAATACCTACACCGTGCTTATTGGTGAAAACGATTATATGATCGACAAATACCAGAACGGAGACGGATTGCATCTGAACGAGATCGGCTTCGGAGCCGTTCTGGATTACATCCGGACCCACGGATATCCCGATACGGAGGAATAATCATGAGAATCAATCGCTTGCTTGCTGCACTTCTGCTGCTGACTTTGCTGCTCTGCCTCTGCTCCTGCGGAGCCAAATACCGGGACGATGTGCCCTTGAGCCGGTTTACCGCTGTGATCGATTCCCGAATGGGAGGAGACGACCTGGCCGAAATGAACTCCGGTTACGTTTCCGGCGCCATGCATCTGGATCCAAACAGCTTCGGCGGGTATGTCGTCAAGCTGAATGCCAAGGGAGTCAATATCGATGAATACGGCGTGTTCCGTGCGCCGGAAAACGGCAAGGTATCCGATGTGCAGGACGCTTTGGAAGGTTATCTGAAGCTCCGTCGGGACAGCTGGATGAAGGAATACATGCCGGAAGAAAAGCCCAAGCTGGACAAGGCCGAGGTAAAAGTATACGGCAATTACGTCTTTTATGTGATCGCCGGCGACGATATCCGGGAAGCCGTATATCAGGATGTGGAAAAGATCCTCAAAAAATAAGGAAACCGGAAAACCAGCGGTATAAAATCCCGCCTCCCGCAAAGAATACCAGCGATGATATTCTTTATGGGAGGCGTTATTGATGAAATTCAGATCCATAGTCGCCTGTCTTCTCTGCCTGCTCTTGACTGCCGGTACGGCAGGCGCCGTAGAGGTGGAGACCGTCAGCGTGACGAAGGAAACGGAAACAGTAAACCTGGCGCCCATCGCCGAAAACCTGGAATTGAGGACCTATCGGGAAACCTCTGTCGGCGGCACGCTGCAGGCTGTGGACCCGGAAGGCGATCTGTTGACCTTCCGTCTCTGCTCAGAGCCCAAAAAAGGCACGCTGATCCTGGATGGAGCTGCTTTTGTCTATACCCCGGATCCGCGCAGGAAGGGAAAGGACAGCTTCACTTATTCGGCAGTAGATACCCACGGCAACGTGTCCGCCGAAGCGCTGGTCACCGTGCACATCGAAAAGCAATCCGGCAAGATCTGCTATTCGGACCTGGAAGGAGATCCACTGGCATATGCTGCGCTTCGACTGGCTGAGGAAAACGTGTTTACCGGTGAGCGGGTAGGCAGTTCCTGGTGCTTCTCCCCTGACCGGCAGGTCACTAGGGGCGAGTTCTTGACCATGTGCGCCTCCATGACGGGCATGCAGCCGCTGGATGGAGTTACCCGCACCGGCTTTTATGACGATAACGGGATCGCGCTCTGGCTGAAACCATACGTTTCCGCCGCGCTCATGTGCGGCGTGGTGCAGGGTTGCTCCGGTGACAGCGGCCGCATCGTCTTCGATCCGGATCGCATCATTACTGCAGCGGAAGCGGCGGTAATGCTGAATAATTTCCTGCTGATCACCGATTCTGCAAACGGATCCTCTTCAGAAAACGTACCGGTTTGGGCCGCAAAAGCGGTGGACAATCTGACAGCCTGCGACATCTGCGTTTCCGGTTTCCGGGCTGAACTCCCCATGACCCGGAGAGACGTGGCTTCCATGCTCAGCGCGGCAATGGACGCCTGCACCGGAAAGGAAAAAAATATCCGCAGAATCTGGGCGGAATGATCAAAGCCCGGGGCGGCTCAGCCGTCCCGGGCCAACAGTTTCCTCAGCCTTTTCTCTGCAGGTTCTCCACCGCAGACCGCTCCGGCGTGACGTAAAGGGTGCGGTAGTTCGTGTAGATCACCATGCCCGGTCTGGCCCCGGCCGGTTTGCGTACATAGCGGACCTGCGTGTAATCAACCGGCACATTGGCACTGTCCCTCCCTTTGGAGTACCAGGCGGCCAACAAGGCGGCCTCCCGCAGCGTATGGCTGTCCTCCGGGCCGCAAACTGCAACGACATGCGCACCGTGGGTTTTCTGAGCATGCAGCCAAATGCTGTGCTTATCCGCCTGGTGCAGAGTGAGCCAGTCGTTCTGCAGATTGTTCCTGCCTACCAGGATCAGAGCGCCTTCGGAGGAGAAAAACCGCATGGGCTGCGGCGCGGGCTGCTTTTTCCGTTTTCCGCCGTTCTCCCGCAGATATCCCTGCTCCGTCAGCTCTCTCCGGATCTCCGCAAGGTCCCTCTCCCCTGAAGCCAGATTCAGCTCCTCCAGCACACTCTCCAGATACTGGATCTCCTCTTCCGCCTCCTGGATCTGTCCCGCCAGGACCTTTTCCGCGTTCTTGGCCTTGGCGTACAGCTTATAATAATGGGCGGCGTTCTGCTGAGGTGAGAGCTTCGGATCCAGGGGAATCCGCACAGTTCCTCCCGCCTCTGCATAGAAGTCTTCCGCTTCCAATTCCCGCTGCCCGCGGGTCATGCGGTACAGGTTCGCTTTGATCAGATCTCCCCACTGTCTCCAGGTATCCCGTTTAGCCGTGGCCTGCTGTTCCTCTGTTCGGAGCGTCAGTTTCCTTGCCGCTCTGTCCCGTCTGGTCCTGACCATCTTTACCAATGCCTGACTGCGCTGGTTCTGTCTCTCCAGCCGCTCCCGTTCCGTATAGAACGCATCGAGCAGGGATGAATAATCCGGATAGGTTTCCTGCTGCACCGCGGAGCCGTATTGCCGCAGCGCGGTGCAATAAAGGTCCGAAGGTTTCTCCCCGGTCTTCAGCAACACAGGATGAAACGACCCTCGTATCGCCGCCAGGGATTCAAGAAGAGCCGCCCCGCTTAAGGAAGAAACAGGACTGTCCGAAGCGCCGGCTGAACGGCAGACCAGCTCCCTAGCCAGCAGCGGGGACAGGCCGGCAGCCGCAGAAACCAGCCACAGATCCCCGGGCTTGCTACCGTCTGCGCCGTCTAAAAGGCGGTCCAATTCCTGCGCGCTCAAGCGGAAGAAATCCGGTTTTTCCGGTCTGGGCGGCAGGGCGTAATAGAGGCCGGGAAGGAGCTGACGTTTGGAACTCTGTTCCGCGTCGATCCGATGCAGGCAATCGATGATCCGGCCGTCACCGTCGATCAGGATCAGATTCGAAGCCCGGCCAAGCATCTCCACAGCCAGGGTTTTTTCTGAAGGAACACCCAATTCGTCCAGGCAGGCAAATCGCATCAGATACAGGCGATCCATATCCGGCTGCTCCAAAGCAGTGAGTCTGCCGCCGGTAAGATGCTTCCGCAGAAGCATGCAGAACATGGGCGGTTCCGCAGGATTCTCCCTTCCGCCTGTCGTTGCATGTACCCTGGCCGTTCCGCTCCCGGCACTCACCAGCACTCTGCAGGAGCCTCCGGGGCCGCGCATAGTGAGGAAGAGGACGTCCTTTTCCGGCTGCTGTATCTTATCGATACGGCTTCCCAGGAGCCGCGAACGAAGCTCTGCCGCCGCTGCGGAGAGGAAAAGCGAATCAACCGGCATAACAGCCCTCCAAAATCATCTGAAACAGCGCGTTGACCCGCTCCGATCGGCCCAAAAGATACAGATAACCCAGTAAGGCTTCCAGGCCGGTGGCCTCATGGTACTCTCCCACCTTCGCGTGTCTGGGGACTGAATTCACCCGGGCGTTTCTCCCCCGGTGAAAAACAGCGAGTTCCTCTTCCGTCAGTCTGGGAAGGATCTGCTGGACATCCCGGGACTGAGCCCGGGCATTCACCATATCCACCGACGCTTTATGCAGGCCTGCGGACGTCTCGTTCCCCGCCTCCGCCAGATACAGCCGCACCAGCAGTTCAAAGACCGCATCGCCCACATGGGCCAGGGCCAGACTGCTCATGGCGTTTACCTGCGCTTTGGACAGGACCGGCTGCAGATAGTTCTTTTCAGCCATCAACGAACCATTCCCCTTCCCGGTGGAACAGCGTTCCGTTTTCATACAATTCGTTTTCCACCTTGATCCTGACCCCCTGATAATTGCCCACGTCGATGGCGGTAGCTGCGAGAGCTTCCGCGGCCAGGGTGCGCTGACGGGCATCCCCGGCGAGGAACTCCATACTCACCTGAATGGTACAGATCCGGTCCTGGACCTCCACGCCCAGCAGCCTGGTCCCCTCCGGGACGGGGCTGCGGTATCCCCAGGTCCGATCCCTGGAGAGAAGCATATCAATGGCCCTGCCGGTCATGGAAAGGGTATCGGGATATTCATGGTCATCCGTGGGCACCGGAACCGCAACCAGCTTGCCGTTGGCCGTCTCCAGATATAGATCTACCACAAACCAGCTCCACTTCATCAGGACGGGGTAGGTGAATTCCTCCGCTTCAGACAGCGGTTCGGAAAGCATGATGTAGGTGTATTCCTCCAAACGGCTTCCCTCTACCGTGATCTGCACCAGATCCACTCCCGGCAGGGAGGTCATGGTATTCACCAGCGCATAGACCATCAGCCGTTCCTCTCTGGGAGACGATGGTCTCTTTTGGTAATATGCGTCCGACAGGTCCACTGTGCAGATCCCGCCGGAGATATGCACACCCAGCAGTTCTGTCCCTTCCGGAACGGCCGCAGCCGCATCGCTCCTCTGGGGACCACGGATCAGTTCTTCCGCCGCATACTCAGCCAAAGGTTTATCCTGGGCGATGGTCAGCTGTCTGCGTTCCGACAGGAGACAGCTTCCGTCAGCGGACGGGAACCAAAGCTCAAGCTCCGCCTGGTAATCGCTTTCAGACGCGCTTTCCCACAGCAGGATATCCAGCGTGAGTCCCGGTTCCACGGTCTTCCCCTCCACGGAAATGTTCACCCGATCCACTTCCTCCAGACTGCACAGCGTCATCACCAGGCAGCAGCGTACCAGGGTCTTTTGCACCGGGGACATATTCAGATAGGAAGCGGTGAGATCGACGGTGATCACCCGATCCTCAAGGGTATAGGTATTGATATGCAGATCCTGAGGAAAAGCAGAATGCATCTTCAATTTCTCTTCAGGATCCTCTGTCAGGCGCACCAGGGCTTCATGCAGCAGGTCGCCCCGATGAGCGGCCGTATAGGTCACTTTGCCTACGGCGCTGCCGCTTTCAGATCCTTCGGCCAGAGTCAGGTAGTATACGTCGACGCTCGGCTCGTCCATCTGGTTATCCACAGACGCACAGCCGGTGAGGAAGAGCAGGAACAGCAAAAATGAGATCAGCCGTTTCATGTCCATTCTCCTCATTCTTTTGACTTCAGCAAGGGCAGGTAGACCGAAAAACGCATACCTCCGCTTTCCCTGCTCTCTGCGCTGACCCTGCCGCCGTGCTTCTCAACCGTTTCCTTTACGATGCTCAGCCCGAGCCCGCTGCTTCCTTCCTCTCCGCCGGTCCGGGAATCGTCCACCCGATAAAACCGGTCAAAGATATGGGGCAGCTTCTCCTCCGGGATACCGATTCCCGTGTCATCCACCAGGAGGCAAGCCTCCCCTTCCGCGGGAAACAGAAGCACGAGTACCTGTCCATCCGGCACATTGTATTTGATGGCGTTTTCCACCAGATTGAAGATCACCTGATGCAGTTCATCCGAGTCCGCCATGACAATGCAGCCCCGGTCCAGACGGCTCTCCAGCCTCACGTTCCGCTCCTGCGCAAGAGGCCTGAGCATTTTCAGCGCTTCCTCCGTCAGTCCCCGCAGATCAACGCGCTCACGCCGGAGTTCCGCAGGGTTATGCAGCCGGGTAAGCTCCAAAAGGCGCTGGGTCACCCGGCGAAGGCGCTCCGCTTCCCGCCCGATATCATAAACGAATTCCCGCACCGTGGGCATTGGCATGCCGTCCGTCTGAACGATGCTGTCTGCCAGAAGCGTGATGGCCGCCAGCGGAGTTTTCAGTTCATGGGAAGCATCTGAAACGAACCGTTGCCGCATGGCCTCCGTCTGCTCAAGGCGGTTTGCCAGCGCATTGATCTCCTGGCTCAGCTGCTCCAGCGCATCGCTGCCCCGCACCTTTGCTCTGGTTCGGTAATCCCCTTCTCCCAAGCTGTGCATCGTACCGAGGATCGTGCGGATCCGGCCGGTCATGAGCAGAGAGAGGATCACAGCCAGCATCAGCGCTGCGGCGATCACCGCCCCGCTGATGCTCTCCAGGGTTCTTTGCAGATCGGTTACCAACGCCGCTTGTTCCGCATCATACTCATAGATATATACGGCGCCGATGGTACTCCCCCGGGTCACCACAGGAACACAGGCTTTGCCGGTAAGGACCCCATCCCGCAGACGGGCGGAAAAAACATTCTTTCCTTCCAGCGCAAGGATCACTTCGGAAAACAGCACATACCGTCCCCGGCTCGACGGGCCATCCACCGAGTCGTAGACGATACGGGCTTCCTCATCCGTGACGATCACCCGGGCGGCTCCCGCTTCGTCCAGCAGTTCCATGACCTTCTGCACTTCGTCCGAATGGAGCGTGTACAGAGATGAGAGGGAGGACGCGATCAGAGAAGCCCGGTTCTGCATCGTGCTGCATTTGCTTTCAAATAGCAGGTCGCGGTAACGGATCACCGGGATCACATTGATGAAAGTCAGACAGAGGAGGATAACTGCAAAATAGCTTACAGCATATTTCAGCTGTAAGCCATATTGCAGCATTAGTTTTTTCCACTTAGTCCTTAAAGTAATAGCCGACACCCCACTTGGTCATGATCTTCTTGGGAGAGGCAGGCTCCATTTCCATCTTTTCTCTCAGCCGGCGGATATGCACATCCACCGTGCGGATATCGCCCTGATATTCGGCGCCCCAGATAAGCTTGAGGAGGTTTTCCCGGCTGTATACCTTTCCGGGGTTGCGCATGAGCAGTTCGACCAGATCGAATTCCTTGGCGGTCAATTCGACCTCCTGCCCGTCCCGGTAAGCGACCCGGCATTCGGGATCGATGCGGATGGTGCCGCTTTCCAGGATACCGCCCTTCCTCTCCTCGTCTTTGACACCCCGGCGCCGGAGCAAGGCCCGGACCCGGGCTTTCAGTTCCAGAATATTGAACGGCTTCGTCACATAATCGTCCGCACCGTATTCAAAACCGATGATTTTGTCCGTATCCTCACTGCGGGCGGTGAGCATGATGATGGGCACCTTCGAGAATGTCCTGATTTCCATACAGGCGTCCAATCCGTTCATCTTGGGCATCATCAGGTCCATAATAACCAAATCGATGTTTTGGCTGCGCACCTTTTCCACCGCTTCGACGCCGTCGTAAGCGGTCTCCACCTCATAACCATCATTCTCCAGGTTGAATTTGATCCCCTTAACAAGGAGCTTCTCGTCGTCCACAACCAAAACTCGCATGAAAAACCTTCCTTTTCTCTTTTCTCAGTCTGCGGTGATCCTGTCCCGCAGCGCAGAATAGATTTTTTCGTCAATGCCGGATATATCCGTGATCTCATATGGGTAGCGGAAACGTCCGATCGTCCTCCGGTATTCAACGATCCTTTCTGCAAGGACGGGACCGATCCCCGGAAGCTCAGCCAATTCCTTTTCCGATGCTGTGTTCAGGTTCAGGCACCCGGTCGGGGCCGGGGATGGCGTCAGTTCGACGATCGATGACCGTCCGACCTCTGCGGCCAGGATCCCGGTCCTCTGCCGCAGGAGCATACGGCCGAGGAACAGCCCGATACCCAGGCACAGGACAGCGACCATCGCAATCAGGCAAAAATGCTTCAGGATCCAGGCAGTTTTGCCTCTCTGCATCGGTATACGCTCTCCTTTTGGTCACATTTCCCACTATTACATAATAATATCTCATAATTCCTCTTGCAATTCAAGTCTCATCTTTGCTATATTTACAGTAGATTAGCATGTTTTTTTGGTGATTGCCATGAATAAAACGAAGCGTTATACCTTGCTCCCCATGCTGCTGGCTGCAGTGCTTATTCTGCAGCTTTTCTTTTCCATGCCCGTTTCCGCGGCGACCGAACCGCCGGCGGTGGACGCCCGTGCCGCCGTACTGATGGATGCGGAAAGCGGAGACCTTCTCTATGCGTTGCAGCCGGATGATCCCGTTTATGCCGCAGGGCTGACGGTCATGATGACCGCGCTTTTGGCTGCCGAAGCGGTTGAGGCCGGGGATATGGACTACGCGGACATGGTCGAAGCCACGGATTCCGTCCGCACGGATATTTCCGAGGATGCTGCGATCCAGGGGATCCAGCCGGGCGAAACCATGAGCCTGCGGAATCTGCTTTATTGTGCGCTCATCGGTTCCGGAAGCGATGCCTGCAACGTCATCGGCACCTTCGTCGGCGAAGGGAGCCTGTCCGGCTTTGTGGAACGGATGAATACCAGAGCTAAGGAACTGGGCTGCAAAAACACCCATTTTGGCAACACGCACGGTCTTCCCCACGCCGGCCAGCAGACCACCGCCCGGGACATGGCTCGCATCGCCGCCGCTTTTGTGAAGCACGATGAACTCATGAACATCGTCAATACCATTTCCATCGATATTCCGGAAACCAACCTTTCCGGCGCCCGGCACCTCAACAACGGCAACTATATTCTCCGGTCGGATTATACCCGATACTACTACTCCTATGCCAGCGGCATCAAGAGCAGCTATACGGATGAAGCGGGCTTCTGTCTGGCTTCCGCGGTGAAAACAGACGATTCCTATGTGGTATCCATCGTGCTGGGCTGCATCTCCAAAGAATCGGACAGCGGTTTCATGGATATTCAGAGCTTTGTGCAGACCCGCAGCCTGTTCCAGTGGTTCAGTCAGAACTATGGTCTGCGGGAGATCGTCAATCCCATGGCTCCGATCCATGAAGTCAAAGTCGAACTGGGCGAAGGATCGGATACCGTCGTGGTCTGCGCGGACGGCAGTCTGTCCCTCTTCCTCCCCAATGATCTGGTCATTGCGGATCATTACAAGAAAAATGTCAAGATCTACAGTGAACAGCCCGGGGCCGAACCCCTGCAGGCTCCGGTGGAACGGGGACAGGTCCTGGGAGAAATGACCGTCACGGACGATGCCGGCAAGGTTTATGGACCGTTCAAGCTGGTGGCCAATACCAGCGTCTCCGTATCCCGCTTTTCCGTGCTCCAGCACAAGCTCAAGGAGACCTTCTCCAAGCCCTTCTGGAAATACGTCGTTTTGGGGATCATTGCGATCATCGTCATCTATGCCGTTCTGGTAATCCGGTACAACGTGATCCGGGCAAGATATCGGAAGATGCGCCGGAAGCAGCGCCAGGAAGAAGCCCGAAGCAATTCTGAACGCTGAAAGGTTTCCGGTTTTACCGGCCAAAAATTATTTTTCCGTTTCCCTTGACAAATCTGCAAAAGCGGGTATAATGACAAACGTGTCTAGCGGGATTGTGTAAGGGTAGCACAGCGGACTCTGACTCCGTATGTGAGGGTTCAAATCCTTCTCCCGCTGCCATGGTGGAAAGCTCTGAAACGTTTTGTTTCAGAGCTTTTTCTTTTTCATAGCCAAATCCGATGTTTTCGATCTTTGCTCCGCGCCTCCGGAACGGGGTGTTTTCTTGCAATGCATTCCTTCCTATGGTATCCTGTTTTTAGTCAGTATCAACTTCGGGCCGATCCCAGGTCCGCATTCTGAATGAAGGACGGCGATAAACATGAACACTCAGTTCCCCAATTTGTTCACTCCCCTCCGCGTGAAAAACGTTCTCCTGAAAAACCGGATCATGTCGGCGCCGAATATGCTGTTTCAAACGGTTGACGGCCGTCCGACCGAGTATTACGCGCCGTATCTGGAGCACAAGGCCCGGGGCGGCGCGGCGATCGTGAACCTGGGCGAGGTTTCGGTGGGCGACGGCGGGAACCACGTTCCGGAGATGATGAAAACCCACGATAACCTGCCGCTTTTCGCCGAGCTCTCCGCCGCGATCCATGAGCACGGAGCCCTGGCCAGCGCAGAGTTGACCCACGGCGGGATCAAGACCAAGCCGGAATACAACAACCGTCGGGCGATGGGCCCGGTGGAGGCTCCGACCATGAATCCGGGCGTGACCTCCCTGGCCATGACCCGGGAAATGATGGAGGAAGTATGCCGCCAGTATGCCGATACGGCGGAATACGTCTACCTGGCCGGTTTTGACGCCATCCTCCTGCATTTCGGCCATGGCTGGCTCCCTGCCCAGTTCCTCTCCCCCATCGTGAACACCCGGACGGATGAATTCGGCGGCAGTCTGGAAAACCGCATGCGCTTCCCCCTGATGATCCTGAAGGCGATCCGGGATCGGGTCGGCCCCGATCGTCTGGTCATGGCCAGGATCAGCGGGTCGGAGCGGGTGGAGGGCGGCTTCACTGTGGAGGATATGATCTGCTTCCTGGAAAAAGCGCAGGCGTACATCGACCTGGTGGAGGTCAGCGTGGAAGGCCTGCAGAACAACATGACGGCGACCTTCCGCCCCCTGGGGATCAACACCGATCTTTCGGAGGCGATCAAGCGCTCCGGCCGGGTGAAAATCCCCGTCTATACGGTCGGCGCGGTGCTCTACCCCGAGCAGGCGGAGGAGATCATCGCCTCCGGTAAGGCGGACGGCGTTTCCATGTCCCGCGCCCTCATTGCCGACCCCTATTTCCCGGAAAAGGCCTTTGCCGGGAAGGCGGACGACATCACTCCCTGTATCCGCTGTCTGGGCTGCTGCGACAGCGATAATCTGATCCGCCATTTCACCTGCAGCGTCAACCCGCTCATCGGACGGGAGGCGCGTCTCGGCTTCGGAGAAGACATCGGCAAGGCGAAAAACCGGAAGAGAGTCCTTGTGATCGGCGGCGGCCCGGCCGGAATGACCGCTGCGATCACGGCATATCGCCGGGGGCATGATGTGATCCTCTGGGAAAAGTCCGACAAGCTCGGCGGTCTGCTGAACTTCACCGATACGGACAGCATCAAACATGATCTTCGCCGCTATAAGAACTTTCTCATCGCACAGACGGAGAAATCCGGTATCAAAGTCATTCTGAACAAGACGGCGACCGCCGCGGAAGTCGCCGCCCTGGCACCGGACGACGTGGTGCTGGCTGCGGGCAGCTGCCCCATCGAACCCCGGTTCATTCCCGGCTGGGAAAATGCCAGCCATGCGCTGGCGGTCTACCGTGACCCTGCCTCCGTCGGGGACAACATCGTGATCATCGGCGGCGGCCTGGTGGGGGTTGAGACGGGGCTTCACCTCCGCACCCTGGGGAAAACGGTGACCGTTCTGGAGATGGAGAAGGAATACGCCCGGGACGGCGGCTTCGGCTACAAATTCGGCCTCATGTACACCGTAAGGGAAAAGCAGCTGAACGTGATCACCGGCGCGCGCTGCCGGGAGATCCGCAGGGATGCCGTCGTCTATGAAAAAGACGGAAAGGACGAGACCCTGCCCTGCGACTGCGTGTATTACGCCGTGGGCATGCGCAGCGAAGACAGTCTGTATACGGAGCTTGCCGCCCTCGGCATCCGCATCACCGCGGCGGGAGACTGCAGGAAACCGGGCAAGGTCGCCGGCGCGGTCCACAGCGGTTACTTTGCCGCCATGGACATCGGCAAATTCTGATCCGCGGGGAATTGCAATCCCCTTCCGCTTCTGGTATAGTGAAAGCAGTTAGTTTGCGATTAATCCAAAAAGGAGTGAGCGAAATGGGCAAATACGACGATCTGATCTTTACCATCCCGCAGGAGCACCATTCCTGGTACGGCTTCGTTGCCCCCAGAGGCTTTTTCCGTGGTACCACCATGATGGAAAAGGCCAAGGTCTATATGGACTGGACTGCCGTCAACAAGCCGCTTCCCATGGAAGTGCCCCATACCCACCACTGCGCCGACGAATACCTCGTCTTCACCAATGCGGACATGAAGAATTTCTTTGAGTTCGACGCGGAGATCGACGTATGGATCGGCGAAGACCCCGAGAATCTGGAGATGTATACCATCACCCAGCCCACCATCATCCGGGTACCACCGAAGATGTACCACTGCCCGGTGAACTTCCGGAAAATCAATATGGAAAAGCCCATCGTCTTCTCCGCCGTGTATCTGGACGGGGATTGGTCCAAGATCAACCGCCGGGTGAACGCCGAGGGCCGGGAGGAGTTTTCCTATGACGGCGCGGGGATCCGCCGCTGCGTCATGGACCGCTCCAAGGAATGCATCTACTGCGGCAAGTGCTTCTCCAAAGCCATGAAGGCCGCGGAGGAGAAGGGCGAAACAAAGCAGAACCAGCCCGCCAAGCATCAGATGGATATGCTGGCCCCCTATTATGAAATGGCGAAGAAGCCCCATACCGGAAAATATGACAAGTACGTCTATCCGTATAAGCCGGACGTCCATACGGACAGCCGCTTTGTCAGCCCCCGGGGCGGATTCAGGGGCGTTGAGGAGATGGAAGGCAGCCGCCTCTGGTACTTATACAACATCGTCCAGCAGGAATGCACCATCGGGGAGACCCATATGCACCATGCTGTAGAGGAATACCTGTTCTTCACCGGGGCAGACATCTCCAAGTTCTTCGAGTTCGACGCGGAGATCGAGATCTCCCTGGGGCCCGATCCGGAGCATCTTGAGACCTACACCATCACCGAACCCACGGTGGTACGCATCCCCGCCGGTCTCTGGCATGGCCCGGTCGTCATCAAGCGTCTCGGCGCACCTATCAACTTTGAGCCCTTCTATCCCACCGGAAGCTACGGCAAGGTCGTCTATCAGAACGGTCAGTACATCTACAAAGGCCGCGACCTGCCAAAGCCCTGAACCTCGATACTTTTTCCGGCGGAACAGCTTTTCTGTTCCGCCGGATTCGTTTATACAGCCGTAGTGGTTTACTTTTCCCCGCTTTCTTGATATACTTCATACATCTTACCAGTACGAATCAGACCGTACAAAAAGGAAGTATGTTTCCGCCATGAACATCCGAATGATCGCGCAGATCCTGGGCAAGGTGCTGTTTACCGTTGCCTTGCTTCTGCTGCTTCCCGCCGTCGTGGCCCTGCTCTACCGGGAATCTCCCTTTCCTTTTCTGATCACGGCGGTGATTTCCGCGGCTCTGGGAGGCCTTCTCAGTCTCCTGAAACCGCGTAACACCAAGATCTATGCCCGGGAGGGGTTCGTCTGCGTCGGACTTTCCTGGCTGTGCATCTCGATGCTCGGCGCTCTGCCTTTTGTCTTTTCCGGGGATATCCCCTATTACATAGACGCCATGTTTGAAACGGCTTCCGGCTTTACCACCACCGGAGCCAGTATCCTGCCGAACGTGGAAGCCCTGACCATGGGCGCTCTGTTCTGGCGCAGCTTCACCCACTGGATCGGCGGCATGGGCGTGCTGGTGTTCATCATGGCGGTCATGCCCATGTCCGGCAGCCGTTCCATGCACATCATGCGGGCGGAGGTCCCCGGCCCCACCGTGGGCAAGCTGGTCCCCAGCGCCAGAAAAACCGCCGGGATCCTGTACATGATCTATATCCTGCTCACCCTGCTGGAGGTCATCCTGCTCCTCTGCGGAGGTATGAATCTGTATGACGCGCTGATCCATTCCTTCGGGACGGCAGGCACCGGCGGTTTCTCCAACCGGGCTGCCAGCGTCGGGTTTTACAGTCCTTATAACCAGGTCGTCATCACCGTGTTTATGTTCCTTTTCGGTGTAAACTTCAACCTCTATTTCCTTATTCTGGTGGGCAAGGTGAAGGAGGCGCTGAAAAGCGAGGAGCTGCACGTTTATCTCTCTCTCGCCGCTCTGGCGATCATCGCCATCACCCTGAACATCCTGCCCCTTTGCCGCAGCTTCGGGGAGAGTCTGCGGTATTCCGCCTTCCAGGTGGGCAGCATCATGAGCACCACAGGGTACTCTACTGCGGATTTTGACGTCTGGCCGGAATTCTCCAAATGGATCCTGGTCCTCCTCATGTTTACCGGCGGCTGCGCCGGCTCCACCTGCGGCGGCATGAAGGTCTCCCGCATCATGATCTTATTCAAGGGGATCCGGCAGGAGCTCTGGCGGCAGCAGCATCCCCACGGGGTGAGCGTCGTCCGGCTGGAGGATAAACCGGTGACCGAAAGCACCCTCCATACTACCCTGGTGTTTTCAGTCTGCTACATCGGTATCCTGCTTCTTGGCACCCTGTGCCTCTCCCTGGACGGATTTGACCTTACCACGAACTTCACCGGGACCCTGGCCTGTATCTCCAATATCGGGCCCGGGCTCAGCGTAGTCGGCCCTGCGGGGAACTATTCTCTCTTCTCCGGCTGGAACAAGCTGCTGCTTTCCCTCATCATGATCCTGGGCAGACTGGAGATCTTCCCCCTGCTTCTCCTCTTCTCCCCCTCGGTCTGGAGGAAACAATGAAACGTCTGCGCAAACACCTGACACCGGGCAGGACCATAGCCCTGGGTTTTCTGGCCCTGATCCTCCTGGGCGCTTTGCTGTTGAGTCTTCCCGCGGCAAGGACGGAGAGCATGGTCTCCAGTCCTCTGGATTCCCTGTTCACCGCCGCCAGCGCCGCCTGCGTCACCGGCTTGGTGGTGGCGGATACCGGGGCTTCCTGGACTGTTTTCGGCAAGGTCGTCATCCTTCTGCTCATCCAGATCGGAGGCCTGGGCGTAGCGGCCCTGGGCGTTTCCGTCACCCTGCTGGCAGGAGGAGGGCTCCGACTTCGGGACAGGCAAATGCTGAAGGAGAGCTGGAACATTACCAGCTATCGGGACGTATCCGGCCTGCTGGGCCGTGTCCTGCTCATCACACTGGTTTTCGAGCTGGCAGGAAGCCTGCTCATCTGGCCGGTATTTGCCCGGGATTTCGGTATAGGTCGGGGATTAGGCATAGCTGTGTTCCATGCCATTTCCGCCTTCAATAACGCCGGATTTGATATCCTGGGCGGCACAGACAGCCTGATCCGGTACGGTGATCAGGTCTGGATAAATCTGGTCACTGCCCTTCTGATCATCGGCGGCGGTCTGGGTTACCTGGCCATCCTGGATCTGTACCGCTTCCGCAGAAGGCGCATTCTGAGCCTGCAGACCAAGGTGGTCCTGGTCATGACCGGGATTCTGATCATCGGAGGTACCCTGCTGCTGCGTCTGGCTCAGCCGATCAGCTGGATGGGCGCCTTTTTTCAGAGCGTTTCCGCCCGCACCGCAGGCTTTGCCACCTGGGATCTCAGCGGTTTCCGTCCCGCCGCCCTGCTGGTCATGTGCCTTCTGATGTTCGTGGGCGCTTCTCCCGGTTCCACCGGCGGCGGCATCAAAACCACCACCATTTTCGCGCTGTTTCTTTCTGCCCGGTCCACCGCAACGGGGAAAAATCCCCAGGCTTTTCGCAGACGGGTACCGGATGCAGTCATAGGCAAAGCCTTCACCGTGGTCCTGATAGGCGGCTCATTCCTCATTTTTGCCGCCCTCATGCTCTGCCTTTGCGAGCCGGGACGGGACTTCATGTCGCTCCTCTTTGAGACCGTCTCCGCCTGCTGCACCGTGGGTCTGAGCATCGTCCCCACGCCGGAGCTGGGCGCCGGAGCCAGGATCGTTCTGATCGTCTGTATGTTCGTGGGCCGCCTGGGCCCGCTCACCATTGCAACGCTGTGGCGCTACTCCGCGCAAAACGAGTGGGCCTACAGCCAGGAGGGATTCACCATAGGATGAAAAAGATCACGAAGGAAAAAGGCACATTCGGTGTCATCGGCCTCGGGCGTTTCGGCAGCGCCCTGGCCCAGGGCCTGGCCGCCTCCGGCGCTGAGGTCATCGTGGCGGATCAGGTGGAAAGCAAGGTCAACGAAGCCAGGGCTTATACCGAATTCGCCTATGTCATCCATAATCTTTCCAAACAGAATCTGGAGGACGTGGGCTTCGGCACCTGCGACGCCGTCATCATCTGCATCGGCGCCCTGGACGTCAGTCTGCTCACCGCCATGAATTTGCTGGCCCTGGGCGTGAAACGGGTCATGGCCAAGGCCGTCAGCCGGGAACATGGCCAACTGCTGGAGAAGATCGGCGCGGAAATGGTCTTCCCGGAGCGGGATATGGGCGCCAGACTCGCCCAGCGTCTCACCGGCAGTTCCCTCATGGATTATATCCGCCTGAATAATGAAATGGACATTGCGGAATGTCCCGTTCCCCGGAAGCTGGTGGGCGTCCGCATCACAGACAGCAATCTGCGGCAGAAATACGGCATCAACGTGGTGGCTATCCAGAGCGGCAGCAAGATCACCACCCACATCGAGCCGGGCTATCCCTTCAAGAAGACTGACAGTTTGGTGATCCTGGGCAGAAGCGAGGATATCCTCCGCTTCCACGCCGACCTGGACGATTAAGCGGCAGCCACGCGAATCAAAGCACCAGCCAGATCCCTTTGGACGGCTGGTGCTTTTTGCGTTTGTCTTGCTGATATATTCGGGAAGGATCGACAGGTTTGGAGGAACTCCCGTCACGGGGATCTGATTTCCACAACGATCTCGCTGTGTTCAATGCCCATGATCACATATCCGTCCTTTTCCTCCGCGCCGCATTCGACTCCAAAGGCCAGGGAACGTATCGGATCGCCGCTGTCCCTGGGATAGGACGCCTCGATGATCACCGTGCCTGTTCCGCCTCCGCCGGGAATCTCATCCCGGCTCCGTCCGATCTCAATCGCCGTAGTATACTTCTCGTTTTCCCCTTCTGTGGTCCAGACATTGACAGGCGGGTCGCTGCCGGCTGCTCCGCCGATCTCCGGATAGGTGCATGATACATTCTCCAGAACGCACCCTGCAGGGAGATAGAATGCGACGCCGCCGAAGTCCTCCGGGCCGATCTGCAGTTCCGCCAGTATCCTCACGCTCAGAAGACCTTGTTCTTTTTCAAAGACCTGTATCGTTCCGCTTGCCCAGGTTTCGCATTTATCTGCGCTGACAGTAAATCGACCGGATGTCTTAGTTCCTGCGTCTCCGAGGATATCGAACTCCGCGAAGACCGAGTAGGTGTTGTAATCCCCTTCGCCCCGAACATCCATGATCTTCTTTTCGATCCGGTAATGTCCGTCTTCCAGCGGACCGAGGATATGGATCCAGTCCGCCGTCAACAGTGTTGCTGAACCTTTAGGGATAGAATAAGCCAAATCATACCAGATACCCTCGCGCAGGGCCTCAAACTCCTCCCATGTGCCATCCGCGTTTTGCTTGTACAGGAAGAATGCTGCGCCTGTCTGCAGTTTTCCGGCGGCATTCCCGCCTGTCTGTGCGAGCACAAGGGTACAGCCTGTAGGCGAAGCGTCTTTCACACTCATGGTCAGGCCCAGAGGATCGTCGGATTTTACGAAGGGGCTGTCCATCCACAGGGCGTTCAGCCAGGCATTCAGGGTTTCGTCGCGGATCTCCCACGCCGGGTATCCGCTTGCGGCGGAGGCTCTGGGCGCCTCGCAGTCCAGCTCGATCACGCCTCCGGCAAAGCGGAGGGCGTATCCGGTATCCCGGAGCTCCAGTACCCGCTCCGAAGGGATGCCTCTGCCGCCTACCACTTGATCCCTCGGTACTGCGTTCAGCAGGGCCGTCAACTCGCCGATCTGCTCTTCCGTCAGCAGGACCTCCTCCTGGACTGATCCCGATTTCAAGGCGGCCTCCCGGATGTCCGTTGCTTTGAGGGTGCTGGTCCAGCTCCAGGGAGTATCCGCCGTCGCCGGCATATCGGTCTCCTTCGGCTCCTTCGGGTCGGCGGTACATGCAGCCACGGCAGCAACACAAAGGACAGTGGCCGCAAGGGTGATCCAGAGCTTCGGCTTCTTCCAGCGCAGGGCGTTTTTGATACGGCTCTTCACGTCGGATTCTCCAAATCCCAGAGGCGCGGGGGCGGGAAACTGCCTTCCCTCGGCAAAGCGCAGGAGGGTGCGGCTATACGCCTTTGCCTGACCGCCCAGCTCCCGGAGCACCCGTTCGTCGCAGCTCATCTCCATATCCCGGCTCATAAGGAAGAAGGCTGCCCACACCGCGGGATTGAACCAGTGGACCGCCAGCAGAAGATAGGCCAGCAGTTTTACCCAATGATCCCCCCTGCGGATATGCGCGCGCTCGTGGGCAAGGACATATTTGCGTTCTTCCTCACCCAAATCCGCGGGAACATAGACCCGGGGCGGCAGCAGGCCCAGGATGAAGGGCACCCGGATGCGGTCCGTGGCAAAAACGCTCTTTTCCAGGGCCGCGGCGTCCGCAAGCCCCCGCTTCATCCGGATATACCGGATGATCCCCAGGGCAAGCATCACAGCCATTCCGCAGAGCCAGAGGACGATGCCCAGGGTCGGCCAGAGCCGGATCATCTCGGCTGCAGGCATCGAAGCCGCGGGAATGTCTGCCGGAACCGTTGCCGGGGTGATGGGAGCCACTGCGGTAGCAGCGGAAGCTGCAGGGACCGCAAGCTGCGCCGCGGAGGGCATACTCTGCGGCAGGATCACGACGTTCTCTGCCCCGCCGAAAGAGTTCATGATGGTAGGCTTCAGGCGGAAGAGGCTGAAAGCCGCCTTGAAGCTCACAGGGCAGCAGAGGCGGAATCCGACCACGCTCCACAGCAGATACTGCCATTTCTTCGGCGCGTACCGCAGAAACAGCCGCAGGAGCACCACTACCGCGATCACCGCCACAGCGGCCAGGCTCATATTCAGCAACCGGAAAAACAGGCGTTCCATCTCAATCCTCCCGATGCTCGTCGATGAGCTTCTTCAGTTCCTCCGCCTCCTTGGCGGAGATCGTCTTTCCTCCCAGGAATGAGACCAGAAACCCGGGCAGCGAACCGGAAAAGGTCTGCTCCACCACATAGGCGCTCTCTGCCGCCTGGACCTCCGACCGGGAAACCAAGGCTGTTACCAGGCTTTCCTCATTCTTCACGTATCCTTTTTCCACCAGGATGCGAAGACGGGTATAGGTCGTGGATTTCTTCCACCCCAACAGATCCCGGCACAGTTCTACCAGCCGCCCGGAGGATATGGGCTCGTTTTCCCAGATCACGTCCAGAAAGCGGGCTTCTCCATAGGACAGCCGTTTTCCTTCCATTTTCTCACCGCCTTTGGTCTAATTTATTAAACCTACAGCCAGTTTAATTTATTAAACCGCATTTGTCAAGAGCGGTTTTCAGTAAAAACGGGAGAAGCCGTACGACTTCTCCCGTTTTCGGATCTCTGTTCTTTTCAGTTCATTTCAGCGCTTCCTGATACCTGGCCCGGTCGCCGCCGATGAACTTCGGCCTGGTCCTTGCGCAGGTGAGGTGGGCCTGGCCGATGGCGTTCAGGCTGAGACGCACCGGCACCGCCACATCCCGCAGATGCATGCCGATAAAGGTATCCCCGATATCCATGCCCGCCGCGGCCCGCACATGCTCCACCGCCACAGGATCGGTCAGCCGGGCGAAGGTCACGGTGGCAAAGGAGCCGCCCGCATGGGCCCAGGGCTGTACGTTCACCGGGTCATCTCCATAATGCCGGGCCGCCTCCCGCTCCAGGATGAGCGCCCGGTTCAGATGCTCGCAGCACTGGCTCACCAGCCAGATCCCCCGCTCCTTCAGCAGCGGATAGATCCCTTCAAACGCAGCCTCCGCCGCTTCCATGCTGGAGCCCTTGCCGATGTGTTCCCCGACGATCTCGCTGGAAGAACAGCCTACCACGAACAGATCCCCGGCCTGCAGCTTCGCCGCCTGCAGCAGTTCTTCGACCGCTCTTTTAGCCTGTGCGGTGATCTCCTCAAACATTGCGAATACGCTTCCTTTCTCAGTCTTCCGGCAGGGGATTCAGCTCCTCCACCGAGCTTTCCAGCCAATGCATCCGCTGCAGCTCCAGCAGAGGCGGCTGGACGCCATGGTCGATGCGAAGATTCCCATCCCGGTCCCAGATCGGCCCTTCGAAGGGAGCCAGACGATCTTCCCGCACCAGATCCCGGAAGATGTTCACCAATCGGGTCGCCCGCTCGCCGATCACGTTGTTCACGGGGTAAATATCCATGATCCCGGTGCTCATGCCCCAGCCGAAGTGGATGGGATTGCCGCCGATATGCCGGCTCTCCAGCAGAGCAGTACGGCCCTCGATGGCGTCGCTGATGACTTTATCATAGAAATGCTCCCAATCGAAGGAGGCTCCCGCATAGCTCTCCAGCGTGTACCCCTCAGGACTGAGCCCGTAGAGCTGGGCATAGATCTCAGGGAATGCGACCCGGTCCAGGGGATTATCCGGGGAATGCCGGCAGAAGGCCACATCCGCGCCGTGCTGCGCCATGGTCTGCCTGGCCAGATCGTGCTCCCGCCAGGAATTGATGCCCCGTAGGGTATAGTCCAGCGTCTTCGCCCGGGGATTGATGAGCCTGGCTCCCAGGGCAAAGGCGTTGATCTCATAGGTGGTTTTAAGCTCTCCCCAGGCGGCATAGTTCATATAGCCGATGATTCCGCTGCGGCTCATGGCTGCCGCCAACACGCCGCAGAGGAAGGTCATATCGAACATCTTGCTGAAATAGGTGTTGAGGTTCTTTCCTTCCCGTGGACGATCGCAGTTCAGGACGATCAGCTCCGGATTTTCCAGGGCGATGCGCAGACTGGCGTCCGACATGGTGGGACTGGTGGTAAACAGCACGTCAGGCTTCTTGGCCGCCAGCTCCTGCAGCGCCGCGAAGGGGCCGCCGGGATAGCGGTTCACGTTGTACATCCGCTCCACCGTGAGGTTGTTCTTATATTTTCTCTCGATCCGGTCGATGCCGAGGCAATGCCAGCGGGTAAACAGGCTGGTACTGGGATCGTCATCGAAAGCAAAGGCGGCGTGGACCATGGATTTGCGCAGCCTGGGCCGTACCGGCTGGACCTCCGCCTTCGCAGCGTCGACCTCCATGGTATCCCGTTTGCGGCTGCCTTCCGCCACCTGAAACTGCGCCTTCGCCTTGCGGATATTCCGGACCAGTTCCCGCTGCTCCGCCGCATAGGGATAGCCAAAGATCTGGCTGTATTCCACCAGGGCGTCCCCGGAGGTCAGCTCCAGCCCCTCCAGCTTGGAAGCCCGGAACGCCTTGTGGAAGCGGCGATAGGTATTGTTGATGGTCTCTTCCACGGTGTCCGTCACCTCAGGATGATCCTTGAGGTACTTCTCCGTCTGATTCATGAGCCGGGTAAAGTTGCCCCTGCGATGGAACCAGAGGCCCTCGAAATACATCTTCTTATCGTAATCCAGCATCTCATAGAAGATGGATATATCGTCGTTCGTTTCATCCCGTTCGGGCAGGAGCCGGATGATGTTCCCGTACACGGAAGCGGCGCCTACGTATTTCAGGATGCTGACCCGCTTGTTCCCCTCCAGAACGTAATAGTGGTTGATATATTCATAAACCTTGATGGGCTCCCGGATCCCCTCCACCAACTGGCTTTCATAGACTTTCTTCCATTTGATGGCGAATTCCGTATCGTCCCCCAGGAGGGGCATGAAGTTGCCCGCAAAGGAATTGCTCCTCGCGGCGGTACGGGTACCGACGATCCGGTTCAGGGGGATCTCATGGAAGCCCAGGTTGATTTCCGCCAGGATCTCCACGCCCCGGGTATTGTCCTCCAGTACATGGAGATACCCCTTGTCCTTATCTCCGGAATGCTCGGATACATACTTTCGCCCCAGCTTGCGCGCGGCCAGATAAGCCGACCTGCTGTCGTTCTCCGCCATAAGCGCACCTCCTCTTTCGCAAGACCGCTGCTTTATTTTTTATTATCATATCATATCTTTTTTCCCTCGGCAACGATATTGTATTCCGGATCGTTGAGAAAGCTGGTAATCACGGTTTATCTATGTTATACTGCAAAAAAAGCGTCGGTTATTCAGAAACCGACATTTGGAGGCGAAACCGTGAACGGACTTCGTTTTTCCCTGGCTCTTGCCGCGGGCAAGTGCGCCCAGTTCGCCATGCGTCTGCTGGGCAAAAAAGCCACCTATCTCCCCGGCAAGCTGGCGCTTCGCATCTGTCCGGATTTTCTTTCCCGCATCGGCAAGCCGGATCTGCTCATCGGCGTGACGGGTACCAACGGCAAAACCACGGTGAGCAATATGCTCTGCGACCTGCTCATCGGCTTCGGCGAGGACCCGGTAAGCAACCGTCTGGGTTCCAATATCGACGCCGGCGCGGCTTCCGCCCTTCTGGAAGCAGCCGGTCTTTCCGGACGCTGCAAACGGAAGGTCGGCGTGCTGGAGATGGATGAGCGCAGTGCCGCCCGCATTTTCCCCGCCGTAAAACCCAATTACCTTGTCATCACCAACCTGTTCCGTGATTCCATGCGCCGCAACGCTCACCCGGAATATATTGCATCTCTTCTGGACCGATATATTCCGGTTGAGACCCGCCTGATCCTCAATGCAGACGACCCCATCAGCTCCAACGTCGCCAAGCTCAACAGCCGGGTGTATTTCGGGATCGATCCCCTGCCCTTCGAGCCGCCGGTTCGGGAAAACCTGGTGGTGGACGCCCGGCTCTGTCCCATCTGCGGCGAACCGATCCAATATGACTTCCGCCGCTACAACCATATCGGCCGTGCCCACTGCGACAGCTGCGGCTGGAGTTCTCCCCGGGGCGACTACCAGCTGATCTCCGCCGATCGGGATGCCGGGTTGATGACCGTGCTGGAAAACGACGTTTGGCACGACTATCGCATGCCCGCAGATGCGATATACAATCTGTATAACGCCGTCGCCTCGGTGGCCACTCTGCGCACCATCGGCTATACGCCGGAGCAGATCGCGGAAGGGATGGAAAAGCTGCAGGTGGTCCAGTCCCGATTCTGGCAGGAGGAGATCGGAAATTGGGAGCTGACGGAGATCATGGCCAAAGGTCTGAATGCCGTAGCTTGCTCCAGAAACTTTGACTACGTTGCAAACGCGGACGGAAAAAAGGCCGTCGTTCTGCTGCTGGATGACGTGTTCGACGAAAAGAGTTCTTCGGAAAACATTGCCTGGCTCTATGACGCGGACTTTGAATTCCTGGCGGAAGAGGATACGGTGCAGGTGCTGGCGGTGGGCGCCCGGTGCCTGGATACCCGACTGAGACTGCTGATCGCCGGCGTTCCCGAGGATCGGATCACCGTAGTGCGCCAGGCAAAGGACGCCGCCGCCGCAGTGGATCTGACCCAATGCGGCAAGGTCTTCGTACTCTATGAGGTCTATCGGCAGAACCAGGCCGTGATGGTACGGAATGCGATAGCGGAAAGGATGAGGAAGGCATGAAGCTGGAATACCTCTACCCGGAGCTGGGCAATCTCTTTGGGGACGGTGCGAACATGCGTTATCTGCGCAAATGCATCCCCGAAGCGGAATACATCGAAACTCCGCTGAACAATGAACCCGCCTTCGCCGGAGACGGGGACGTTCGATTCGTCTACTGCGGCCCCATGACGGAGCGCGGTCAGCGGATGGCTCTTCCCGCTCTTCGTATCTATGCAAAAGCGATGGAGGATCGGATCGAGGACGGCTGCTGCTTCCTCTTCACCGGCAACAGTCTGGAGCTGGCAGGCAAAAGCATCCAGACGGCGGACGACACCCTCATCGGGCTCGGTCTCTTCGATCTGGAAGCGCGTCAGGATCTGAACAAACGGTATAACGGCTTTTTCCTGGGCAAATGGGACGGGCTGGAGATCACGGCCTTCAACAGCCGTTTCAGCCATTGTCATCCCGGGCCCGGTATAGAGGGCTTCGCCAGCGTGGTCCGGGGCATCGGCCTGGAGGAGGGCTGCCCCTTTGAAGGCGTTCGGCGGAAAAACTTCCTGGGCACCTATCTGCTGGGACCTCTGCTGGTATTGAATCCCCTGTTTACCCAAAAGCTGCTGGAAACCCTCGGCGCGGAACGGAAGGAGCCGGTCTTCTTCCAGGAGGCCATGGAGGCCTATACCCAGCGCAAGGCGGAGTTTTCCAACCGCCGCAAAAAGCTGGATTGATCACACAGGCAGCACAAAAGATCGAGGCGGGCCATCAGGCCCGCCTCGCAGTTTATGATTGCGTTATTCCGTTTTTGTTTCCGCTTCCTCTCCGTCCCTTATACCGTGTAGGGGTTCGGATCCGTAAAAAAATGTTCTTCGATCTCCTCCGGCTTGGCATATTTGCCGATCATGCAGAAGATCTCCCGATCCGGAGTGTCTTCCCGGGTGGCGGTGCCGTAGCCGCGGCCGACGCTGTACATCCGGTTCCAGTTGTCCAGGAAGCAGAGGGTGTCGCTGCGGAAGCCCATCTTGGCGCCCAGGATCTTCTCCATGTTCTGCTCGGTGACGCTGACGAGATACATGCCTTCCTTGATCTTGACGTAGAAAGCTTCCTCATCGGAACCGGGCAGGGAGCGCATGCCGCTGCTCAGGTTGGACACGTTGGCCTGGTTGTTGTACTTGATGCGGTAGAAATGGCTGTTGTAGTACACATGCACGGTGGAGAGCTCATGGCCGTACACCCAGCGGACGCCGGTGCCGGCGACATCATCGGTGAAGGTATGACGCCTGATGTCCGTATGCTCCTCGCCCTCGATCTTGATGTAGCCGAACGCCCAGTGGCTGTCGATCAGGTAGGGCCAGTAGGGATTCTCGCCCACGACGCAGCGCAGGAAGGTGACCAGACCCTGCTCCTTATCGATGACAAAGGTGTGGTTCTCCCGATTGGGCTCGGGCATGCAGTAAGTTACCAGGTAGGTATAGTCGTCCGCCTTGCGGCACTCATACCGCTCAGAGCTGCCGGAAAACTTGCCGCTCATGATGCTCCAGTTGACCTTGCTCTCATCCACGAATTCCAGGTGGATGTCACCAGAGCACTCGCCGGTATCCATGACAAAATCGAATTCCTTGCCCGCCAGCTCAAAGCATTTGGGGGGGCAATACTGGGAAATGGAATTGCGGGCCGCGATCGGGCCAAACTTCTCAACCAGATTCATGAAGAGTCCTCCTTGTATTATTGTTCTAAATTTGTAAACTAAGTCTACCCCATTTTGTCTGCATTGTCAATGTGAATTCCGGCTCCGGTCTGAAACCGGAGCCGGAAAACTCAGTAGATATCTACCGAAGACTTATCAATGGTTTTGGGTTCGTTTGGCTTATAGTCGTAGCAATTGACCCGGAGAGAGACGATGTAGATCTCGTCCCGGGGATAGTCGTTATCGTCCACATCCATCTTGGAGATCGCAACGATATCGGTCATTCCGGTGATCACCTTGCCGAAGGCGCAGTATTTTCCGTCCATGGAAGCCTTGGGCTCCAGCATGATGAAGAACTGGCTGCTGCCGGTATTGTAGAATTTCTTGTCGTCCTCATCGGCGGCCAGACGCGCCATGCCCACAATACCCTCGTTGAAGATCAGATTGTCCTTCACAAAGCCGTTATCTGCAAATTCACCCTTGATATAATATCCGGCGTCCGACTCATCGGAGTTTGCGGGACCGCCCATCTGCACCAGCACATATTCCACGATGCGGTGAACGGGGCTGCCGTCATAGAAGCCGGAATTGGCCAGCTTGATGAAGTTGTCCACCGTATTGGGCGCTTTATTCGGATACAGCCGGATCGTAGCCTCCGTCCCATTGCTGAACACGATGGTGGCGATGGGCTTGCGGTTGCCGATCACCACGCAGCCGGCGCAGGACAAGAGCACCACGGCCGTCATCAACAGCACGGCGGCCGTCCGAAATATCGTTTTTCTCTTTGCCATATTCTCTTACACCTCCGGGGGTCATAAAAAGCACGTCCAATATACCACACTCTTGCCGGAAAAGCAACTTGAAACCGGATTGCGTCCGCTGTCCGAACATGCTAAACTGGCGCATATCAAATCAGGAGGATGAAAAATGATCCGTACCATAGGGATAGTCAGCCTCTCCAGCGGGACCATCGGAGAGGAAAAGGTCCGCTTTGAAGTAGAGATCGGTGTAAAACGGCTGCAGGATATGGGGCTGCAGGTACGCTTCCTTCCCCATGCCCTCAAGGGGATCGAATATGTTCGGGAGCATCCGGAGGATCGGGCCGCGGATCTGCTCCAGGCCTTCCGGGACCCGGAGATCGACCTGATCCTCTGCGCCATCGGCGGGGACGATACGGTGCGGATGCTTCCCTGGCTCTTTGGCCATGATGAGCTGCGTCACGCCCTGAAATACAAGCCTTTTCTGGGATTTTCCGATACCACCGGGAACCATTTGATGCTCCACAAGCTGGGGCTGCCGACCTTTTACGGCCAATCGTTCCTGTCGGACGTTTGCGAACTCAGCGACGAGATGCTCCCCTACACGCGCCGGTACTTTGAAGAGTTCATCCGGACAGGCGCCATTCGTGAAGTCAGGCCAAGCCCGGTCTGGTACAGCTCCAGGGCAAGATTCACACCGGATCAGGTCGGCGTTCCCCTTTCCGGTCATCCGGATCGAGGCTGGGAACTGCTGCAGGGACCGCCGGTATTCTCCGGACCCATCCTGGGCGGCTGCATCGATTCCATCTATGATCTATTGGAGGGAGAAGAATACCGGGAGATCCAACGACTGGCCAGGGAATACAGCCTGTTTCCAGAACTTTCGGATTGGCAGGGGCACATCCTGCTGCTGGAATCCAGCGAGGTCCTCATGCCGCCGGAAATCTATCGTCGGGCGCTCTGTCTGCTGAAGGATATGGGCCTCTTCTCCGTCGTCAACGGCATTCTTGTGGGCAAGCCCATGGACGAGACCTACCAAGAGGAATACCATCGGTTGCTGCTGGAGGTCGTCGACGATCCGAAGCTTCCCATTCTGGCAAACCTGAACGTTGGTCATGCCCTTCCCCGGTGTATTCTGCCCTTCGGTGTGGAAGCCCAGGTGAACGCGAATTCGCAATGGATCCGTTTCATGGCGGAATGAGGCTTCTGCACAGTGCTTCGTAAATCTGCGTAAATTTTAAATTTCCCTATTGACAACGGAATAGTTCAATGCTATACTCCGATAAACCGTTGAAGAAGTGTAAGTAAGCCGGTGGGTTTTCTCCCAGAGAGCTGTGGGGGCTGAGAGCACAGCAGAAGGCAGCCGGTCGAATGGGCTTCCGAGGGCGAGCCGAAATCAGGCGATGCGCTGAGAGTAGGTGAGACGGAGCTGACCCTCCGTTACAAAAGGTCAGCATATGTTGGTATGCATGAGTGGACGCAGTATATCTGCGTCAAGCCGGGTGGCACCGCAGGATATTCAGTCCTGTCCCAGCTCTATGTTTGGGACAGGACTGTTTTTTGTTTTCTGGAGGGATAGAGATGCCGTATTTTCCAAAACGATGGCGCAGCCGCGCCAATACTATAACTGAATCCTGACGACCTGACGTAAATCCATGAAATTCAAAACAATGAAAAGAAAAAAAGAAAGTGAGTGTATATAAACATGGAAAAGATCCCTTACAAAATCTATCTGGAAGAATCGGAGATGCCCAAAGCCTGGTACAATGTCCGGGCAGATATGAAGAACAAGCCCGCTCCCCTGCTGAATCCCGGGACCCATCAGCCCATGACTGCCGAAGAGCTGGCCCCCGTCTTCTGCGACGAGCTCATCAAGCAGGAACTGGATAACGACAATGCCTATATCGAGATCCCCCAGGAGATCCGGGATTTCTATAAAATGTACCGTCCCTCTCCCCTGGTCCGGGCTTACTGCCTGGAGGAACGTCTTCAGACCCCGGCAAAGATCTACTACAAATTTGAGGGCAACAACACCAGCGGCTCCCATAAACTGAACTCTGCCATTGCCCAGGCCTATTATGCCAAGAAGCAGGGTCTCAAGGGCGTCACCACCGAAACCGGCGCCGGCCAGTGGGGCACCGCGCTTTCCATGGCCTGCTCCTACTTCCAGCTGGACTGCAAGGTATTCATGGTGAAGGTATCCTACGAGCAGAAGCCCTTCCGCCGGGAGGTCATGCGTACCTACGGCGCCTCCGTCACCCCCTCCCCCTCCACGGAGACCAATATCGGTCGGGCGATCCTGGAGCAGTTCCCCGGCACCACCGGCAGTCTGGGCTGCGCCATCTCCGAAGCGGTGGAGGTCGCCACCAGCACCCCCGGTTACCGCTATGTGCTGGGCAGTGTGCTGAACCAGGTCCTGCTGCACCAGAGCGTCATCGGCCTGGAGACCAAGGCCGCGCTGGATAAATACGGCATCAAGCCGGATATGATCATCGGCTGCGCCGGCGGCGGCTCCAACCTGGGCGGTCTTATCTCTCCCTTCATGGGCGCCAAGCTCCGGGGTGAGGCGGATTACCGCATCATCGCCGTGGAGCCTGCGTCCTGCCCCAGTTTCACACGGGGCGTGTACGCCTACGACTTCTGCGACACCGGCAAGGTCTGCCCTCTGGCGAAAATGTATACCCTGGGCAGCGGCTTCATCCCCGCCCCCAACCACGCCGGCGGCCTGCGGTACCACGGCATGAGCTCCATCCTGTCCCAGCTCTACGCGGACGGTTACATGGAAGCCACTTCCGTGGTCCAGACCGATGTGTTCCAGGCAGCGGAAGAATTCGCCCGGGTGGAGGGCATCCTCCCCGCTCCTGAGAGCGCCCACGCCATCAAGGTGGCAATTGATGAGGCGAAGAAGTGCAAGGAGACCGGCGAGGAAAAGACCATCGTATTCGGTCTCACCGGCACCGGCTATTTCGATCTGGTAGCCTATCAGAAATACAACGATGGCCAGATGAGCGATTATATCCCCACAGATGAAGAGCTCAAGGCCAGCTTTGCCACCCTGCCGAAGATGTAAGATTTGATTTCCTTCGGACGCGGTACGGGCAAGGCCCGTACCGCGTTTCCGTTTTTCTATGGAGCGTAAACAGATGGATTATCTGGAAGAATACTACAACAGTTTTAATGAGGATGGACGGCTGCTCTCCAGGCATGGGCAGGTGGAATACCTGACCACCATGCGGTATATATCCGAATGTCTTTCCGGTTTCTACCGGCCACACATACTTGAAGTTGGGGCCGGTACCGGCCGATACAGCGTGACCCTGGCAAAACAGGGCTACCCCGTGACCGCCGTAGAGCTGATCTCCGGCAATCTGGAACAGCTGAAAGGCAAGCTCGACGGTTCTGAGCCACTCACTGCTTTGCAGGGCAACGCGCTGGATCTGTCTGCATTTCCCGATGCATCATTTGAATTGACCATGCTGTTGGGACCCATGTATCATCTCTATACCCGGGAAGATAAGCTTCAGGCCCTCGCTGAGGCTGTTCGGGTGACAAAGCCGGGTGGATATATTCTGGTCGCCTACTGTATGAATGAAGCGACAGTCATCCAATATGTATTCGGCTCAAACCATCTGCAGAAACTGAAAGATCTGGATATGCTTACGCCGGATTGGCACTGCAAAAGCGAGCCGAAGGAAGTCTTCGAACTGATCCGGACGGAAGAGATCGCAGCGCTGGATGCGCAATATCCTGTTGAACGGATCAAGCTGGTCGCCACGGACGGAGCGACCCGTTACCTGCGGGAATTGATCGACGCCATGGATGATGAGACCTTTTCCCAATGGATCGAATATCACTTCGCAGTCTGTGAGAGGCAGGATCTGATCGGGGCTTCCCACCACACTCTTGATATTCTCCGCAAACGATAAAAGGCGCCGGAAGCGTTTTCACGCTTCCGGCGCAATTCAATACAGGAATCTTACTCCTTATCCTTCTCGCAGCAGCACTTCTCGTCGCCGTCGTCCCCGGCGCAGCAGCACTCGCCGTCCTCGCCGTCGTCCTCGTCAAACTCAAACTCCAGCTTCTCCCCGCACTTGGGGCACTTGAAGGAATCGTAGTTCAGGATTTCCTCATCCAGGGAGATCTCAGCGCCGCACTTGGGGCAGGTGACCTCATAGAAAACGGGTTCTTCGTCCTCGTTCTCATCGCAGTCACAGCAGCAGCACTCGTCCTCATCCTCGTCTTCGTCGTCCACTTCCTCCAGGAAGTCTTCCACGTCGGCCAGATCATCGGAGATCTGATCAATCTCCTCCGCCAGATCCAGGGCGTTCTCATTCAGGTCGGCGATCTCCTGAGCCACGTCGCCCAGCAGATCCACGATGGCCTTCAGAAGCTTGCCTTCGTTCTTGCCCTCATCCAGCTTCATGCCTTCGCAAAGCCCCTTGAGATAAGCGGCTTTTTCGGTGATGTTCATTTCCATTGTCTGTTCCTTTCTGCCGGAATCGGATCCGGCTTTGCCTATTCTCAGCCCTTGGCCCGTTCCAGATACTCGCCGGTGCGGGTATCGATCTTGATGCGGTCCCCGGGGTTGATGAACAGAGGCACCTTGACTTCGGCGCCGGTCTCCACGATGGCGGGCTTGGTTACGTTGGTGGCGGTATCGCCCTTGAAGCCGGGGTCGGTCTCGGTGACCTCGAGCTCCACAAAGTTGGGAGGCTCAATGCCGAAGATACTGCCCTTATAGGACATGATCTTGCAGACCATGTTTTCCTTGACGAACTTAAAGCCGTCGGGCAGCATACCTTCATCGATAGGCACCATGTCATAAGTCTCGGGGTCCATGAAGTAGTACAGGTTGCCGTCGTTATAGCTGTACTCCATGTCCTTCCGGTCAACATAGGCGTTCTCAAAGCGCGCAGTGGGATTGAAGGAGGTCTCAACGACCGCGCCGGTGATGACATTTTTCATCTTCGTGCGGACAAAGGCTGCCCCCTTGCCGGGCTTTACATGCTGGAACTCCACCACCTGCATAACTTGTCCGTCCATTTCAAAGGTCACGCCGTTTCTGAATTCACCAGCAGAGATCATAAATCAAGAGTCTCCTCTCCATGTATTAGATTCAAATCTGAGTTATTTTATACCGGAATACGGAAATTTGCAAGATAAAATCCCAGATGCGCGCATATTATTTTACAGGATCAGCAATTCCTTGGGGGCCAGCGTGATATCCTCGCAGCCGTTTTCCTTCAGGATGATCACATCCTCGATCCGCACGCCGAACCGGCCTTCCAGATAGATCCCCGGCTCTGCGGAGATCACGGCGTTCACCGGCATGGGATCCTTGCCGGAGGGACCGGCAGTGGGCGCCTCGTGCACGTCCAGTCCGACGCCATGGCCGAAACCGTGACCGAAGCAGTCCCCGTATCCTGCGTCCTGGATGACCTTCCGGGCGATCCCGTCCACTTCCGCGCCGGTCATCCCGGCCTTTGCGCCGCTGATCGCCGTTTTCTGAGCCAGCAGAACGGTCTCATACACCTTCCGCATCTCCTCCGTGGCGCTGCCCACGGCGACGGTACGGGTCATATCGGAGCAGTACCCGCCCAGACGGCAGCCGAAATCCATGGTGAGAAAATCTCCGCTGCGGATCTCCACGTCCCCGGGGACGCCGTGAGGCATGCTGCTTTTGACCCCGGTGACTACGATGGGCTCAAATGAAACGCCGTCCGCCCCTTCCCGCAACATGCGGTAGATCAGCTCTGCGGCGACCTGACGCTCGGTCATGCCGGGCCGGATCAGGTCCAGCACCTGAACAAGGGCTTTCTCCGCAATGCGCTGGGCTCGGATGAGATGATCCAGTTCCTCCTGATCCTTGACCGTACGCAGATCGGTGAAGAGCTGCTGGGCGGGCTTCAGTTCCCCGTGGAGCTTCTGCTCCCAGCTGCGGTATTCTCCCAGACTCATGGCGCCTTCCTCGATCCCCAGGGTTTTGATCCCCAGGCGGTCGATCTCCGCGTTCAGCTTCGCATCATAAGCCCGCTGCATATCCACCATGTCCACCGCCGCACCTTTGATGCTCTTTTTCGCGGCCTCGATATACCGGGAATCAATGAAGAAAAAGGCTTCTTTCCGGGTGACAAGGGCCATACCGGCCGAGGAGGGAAAGTCTGTGGCATATTTCCGGTTGGAAGGGCTGGTCACCAGCATGGCGTCCAGGCCGTATTCTTCCAGTTTCCCCTGAATCGCTGCAAAATGGTTCATTCATCATACTTCCTTTATTCTGGATTTTCTATTTTCAATATAACACCCGGCGGCGTGTTTGTCCATACGGATGACCGTTCATCATTCGATACCCGGAGGTGCGTATGTCTTTTACCTTCATCCCTGCCTGCGGAGAGGATCAGCTCAGCCTATTTGACTCCCCCGGAAGACCGTCGGCTACGCTGGCTTACTCTCTGGACCGGCCGTTCCCCGCGCCTCGCACCCCGCTGCGGGGCGGGTGCATGATCCTGGGCGGGCGGATCCGTTCGGCTCGGGCCGCAGAGACCGCCAACGAATGCCGCCGACGGGGCATCGGCACGGTGGTGTGCGGTTTCTCCCCCTGCCCCGGGCTGGAGCTACTGCGTTTCTGCGAGGTCCTGCGCCGCCGGGGCATCCGATGCGTGATCACGGAGCGGTGCTGGCAGGAAGGCTGCGGAGCGGCCATGCTCCTGTCCACCGCCATATCCGGCGGTACGCTTCGCCGACGGATGGAGGAGGCCCTGTCCCGCTGCGGAGAGGTTTACCTCGACCTGGAACGGACCCGGCGGATCTTTACCCTTCCCAGTCCCGACGGCGAAGGCAGGCAGCTCAGCCCCGCGGAACCGGAGCGGCTTTCCATGGAGGCAGAGAGCGGATTCTTCTCCCCGGATCTTCAATGCAAGGTGTGTGTGTTGCGCAGGGATGAAGGCGTTCGCTTCGTCCTGTACGACGATCCGGATACCCTGCGGTGCAAGACCGATCTGGCCATGGAACTGGGGATCCGGAAGGGATTCCTGCTCATGAACGGCGAATGGAGCCGCGAAGACCTGGAACAGCTCCGCCAGGCAGGCAAAAACCCGGCTATCCGAAGATAACCGGGTTTTGTGCACTTAATAGTATCTCTTATTTTTATTCTTGCGCGCGGCCTCGGATTTCTTGCGGCGCTTGACGCTGGGGCTCTGGTAGTACTCCTTCTTCCTCAGGTCAGCCAGCACGCCAGCCTTGGCGCAGCTTCTCTTAAATCTCTTGAGGGCACTGTCCAGCGACTCGTTTTCCTTGACTCTGACTTCCGACACTCTTATCCCTCCCTCCGATGGGCCATTAGCTTGTGTATTATAGTCCCATTCTCAGGCCTTGTCAAGGGTTTTCGGCTTGAGGATGAGATTAACCAGCTTATTTTTCACCGTAATGGTCCGGACCAGTTCCATGCCCTCCATCATGCGGCTGATCTTCTCATCCGCCAGGGCGGCCTTGATCATAGTCTCCTCATCTGCATCCGCCGGAATGGTCACGGTAGCCCGAAGCTTGCCGCCTACCTGTACGGCGATGGTCTTCTCCGACTCCGTCATCCGGCGCTCGTCCCACTCCGGCCAGGCCTGCCGGCAGCATAGTCCCTCGCCGCCCATATGTTCCCACAGTTCCTCTGCGATATGGGGAGTAAAGGGGCTCATGAGCTTCAGCAGGGCCATATAGTCCGCCCGGTTCAGTCCCTTTTCATAGAACTCGTTCACCAGGGACATCATAGCCGCGATGGCGGTGTTGAACTTCATGGATTCGATATCCTCGGAGACCTTGCGGATGGTGCGGTGGATGGAGGCTTCATTCTCCCGGGAGTAGCTGTCGCCGGGCTTCACCTTCTGCTCCAGGTTCCAGACCCGGTCCAGGAACCGCTTGCTCCCCTTCACGGCGGTATCCTGCCAGGGGGCGGCCTTTTCAAAATCGCCGATGAACATGATATACAGGCGCAGTGTATCCGCCCCGTACAGATTGACGATGTCGTTGGGATTGATCACGTTCCCCAGGGATTTGGACATCTTTACGATGGGATGATCCGCCATCTCGCCGTACTGCTGGACAAGATGCTTCCGCGCGCCTTCTTCTCCGCCGTATTCGGCTTTCAGCCGATCCTGTTCCGCCGGATCCAGATTATCAAAGTTCCGGGGATTCAAACCCAGGATCATCCCGTGGCTGGTCCGCTTGGCATAGGGCTCCTTCGTGGGCACCACGCCGATATCATAGAGGAACTTATGCCAGAAGCGGGAATACAGCAGATGCAGCGTGGTATGCTCCATTCCGCCGTTGTACCAGTCCACCCGATCCCAGTATTTGAGGGCGTCCTTCCCCGCCAGGGCCTCGTCGTTGTGGGGGTCCATATACCGCAGAAAATACCAGCTGGAGCCCGCCCACTGGGGCATGGTATCCGTCTCGTGTTCCGCAGGTCCTCCGCACTTGGGGCAGGTGCACTTCACCCAGTCCGTCATGTGCGCCAGGGGGCTTTCGCCGGTATCCGTAGGCTCATAGCTCTTCACGTCCGGCAGAAGCAGCGGAAGATCCTTTTCGTCCATGGGCACCCAGCCGCATTTGGGGCACTTGATAATGGGGATGGGCTCGCCCCAATAACGCTGCCTGGAGAAGACCCAGTCTCTCAGCTTGAAGTTGACTTTCTCTTCTCCGATCCCCTTCTCCGTGAGCCAGCGGATCATGGTGGGGATCGCGTCCTTCACGCTGAGACCGTTGAGGAAGCCGGAATTCACCATGCGGGCGTTCTCGTCCTTGTCCACAAAAGCTTCCTTGGTGACGTCGCCGCCCTGGACCACCTCGATGATGGGAAGATCAAAAGATCTGGCAAATTCCCAGTCCCGCTGATCGTGGCCGGGCACGGCCATAATGGCGCCGGTGCCATAGGTGGAAAGGACGTAGTCTGAAATGAAGATCGGGATCTCGCCCCCGGTGGTGGGGTTCACGGCGCTCACGCCTTCCAGCACCACGCCGGTCTTGTCCTTGGCCATCTCCGTGCGCTCAAAGTCGGATTTCCTGGCCGCTTCCGCCTGGTAGGCGCGGACGGCATCTCCGTTCCGCAGTTTGCCCTCTTCCAGCCACTTGTTCACCAGGGCATGCTCCGGACTCATGACCATATAGGTCGCGCCGAACATGGTATCCGGGCGGGTAGTGAAGATCAGCATATCGTCTCCGGCAGTGGTCTTGAAGGTGACCTCCGCGCCGGTGCTGCGGCCGATCCAGTTCCGCTGCTGGATCTTGACCCGCTCGATATAATCCAGGTCGTCCAGATCATCCAGCAGCCGCTGGGCGTATTGGGTGATCCCCAGCATCCACTGGCTCTTTTCCTTCCGGACCACCGGGGAACCGCAGCGCTCGCATACGCCGTTGACCACTTCCTCATTGGCCAGGACGCACTTGCAGGAGGTGCACCAGTTCACCGGCATGCTGGCTTTATACGCCAGGCCCTTTTTGAACATCTGCAGGAAGATCCACTGGGTCCACTTGTAATACTTGGGATCCGTGGTATCCACTACCCGGTCCCAGTCGAAGGAAAAGCCCAGCATCTTCAGCTGAGAAGTAAAGCGTTCGATATTCTTCCGGGTCACGTCCTTGGGATGAACGTGGTTCTTGATGGCGTAGTTCTCCGTGGGCAGGCCGAAAGCGTCGTACCCGATGGGGAACAGCACGTTGTAACCCTGCATCCGCCTCTTGCGGCAGATGATGTCCATGGCGGTATAGGGTCTGGGATGACCCACATGGAGCCCGTCCCCGGAGGGATAGGGAAATTCGATCAGCCCGTAAAACTTCGGCTTATCGCTGTCGTTGGAGGCAGCGTTGGTCTTGTTTTCCTCCCAGACCTGCTGCCATTTTTTCTCGATGCTGTGAAACTCGTACTTCATCTTCCGACCAGCTTTCCTCAGTTATTCAGTGATCAGGGCGGAGATATCCACCTTTTCCGCGTCGCTCCACAGGCGCTCCAGGTCGTAGAACTTGCGGGTATCCTCTAGGAAAATATGCACCACAACGCAGCCGAAATCCAGAAGGACCCAGCCGCCGTCCCGGTATCCCTCATTATGAAGGGGCGGCTCTCCCAGTTCGCTGAGCATTTTGCCCGTTTCGTCCGAAAGGGTCTTGATCTGGGTGGTGGAACCGGCGGTGCATATCACAAAGTAATTCGCCAGGATCGTGATCTTCTCCGTTTTCAGCACAGTAATATCTCTGGCTTTTTTGCTGTCCAGCGCGCGGACGATCGCTTCCATGACCTCCTGGGGGGTGAGCATAACCATATCCTCCGTTTCTATCCTGCACATGTGCACAGGGTTCAGGCTTCTGTGTCCGTGTTTTCTTCCGTTCCTCCGGTATCTTGTCCCGCTCCCTGCTCGGGCTGCGGCTCCGGCTCAGGTTCGGTCCCCGGCTCGGATTCAGTCCCCTGCTCGGGTTCGGTCCCCTGTTCGGGCTCGGTGCCCTGTTCCGGCTCGGTGCCCTGTTCCGGCTCGGTGCCCTGTTCCGGCTCGGTGCCCTGTTCCGGCTCGGTGCCCTGTTCCGGCTCCGTGCCTTGTTCGGGTTCAGTCCCCGGCTCGGGCTCGGTCCCCTGCTCGGACTCCGGAGCCGGATCCGCCGTGGGTTCCGGCTGAGGCGCCGGGGTCGTCTCCGGCTGCGGCGCGGGGGTATTTTGGGCGGGAGCGGGGGTGCTTTCCTGACCGCCGGAACTCGGCTGCTGGGATGCCAGCCAGGCGTTCAGCCTTTTTACATAATCGTCCATAGACAGGAAGGAGCTCATGCCGCCCTTGATCTCGCCGCTGGTGGCGTAGAGGTTCCCGTTTGCGTCCCGGGAGATGATATCCACATCCTCCTGGGTCAGGGGCATGTTGTACACGTTGAAATGCTCGTTCAGCATCTCCATCCATTCGTCCACCAGGATCGTGCCGTAGGAAAAGCCCCGGATGTTGTCGTTATAATTGGAGGGCAGTGTGTAGAAATGGATGTTTTCCATCCCCATGCTCAGGAACTGCTGCCCGAACCACAGGAGGTTGCCGTTGGTCAGATCCGTCTTGACGTTGGATTCAAAAATCTTGATATACTCTCCAAGGTTTGAGGTCAGATTGGAGAGGTTCATACACTTTTTCGCCACAGCCGTCAGGAAATTCTGCTGATTCTCGATCCGGGCGATATCTCCGTAATTGGTCCCGTCGTTGTTCTGCCGCCAACGGACCACCCGGACGGCGTCATACCCGTTGAGATGCTGCATGCCGGAATTATAGTGGATATGCAGATCCTGGGTGGGATCGTCGTAATTCATATAGTAGGGCACGTTGAAATCAATGCCCCCGATGGTGTCCACCAACTGGACGAAGCCGTTGAGGCTCACCCTGATATAACCGTCTATCGGTGCGCCGATGATGTCTCCCGCGGCTTCCATCACGCCTTCTATGCCCGCTCTGGCAAAGATGCCGCTGATCTTTTTCGTTTCATTTTTCTTCTCATCGGAATCCACATTGGCGCAGGTATCACGGGGAATGCTCAGGATATTGAGCACGCCTTCGTTGGCGTCAAATCGGCAGATCATGATGGTATCCGTATTGCCGTTGCCCTGGTCGCTGCCCAGGAGGAGGATATTGTAATTGTTCTCCACCCGCTCCCGGACCTCCGGTCCCGGCTCTTCCGTGGGTTCCGGCGTCGTCTCCGGGATCCCGGAGGGAGTACTGCTGGGCAGAGCGGTGGCAGGCGCCGGGGTGCTGGCCGGAGGCGACGGCTGCACGATCGCGGGCGGCTTGACCGTCGATTTGTAAATGATAAAGCCTGCCGCGAGAGCGGCAATGACCACGCCCAGGATGATCCAGCGCCGGACGCGCTTTTTATGCTGATACCGGCGGATCATTTCATCGATCTCCGCCTGTTCTTCCGGAGTGCGGACCGTTTCCTCGATCCCCATTTCCTCCGAGATCGTCTCCTCAGAGGCTGCCTTTTCAGAGACCGCATCCGCAGGGATCTCATCCGGTTCATGGACTGGTTCTGTCTGCAGCGTTTCCTCGATGGGCTCTGCCGCAGCATCCGGAGAAAGCTCCTCAGGTTCGGGAATCGCTTTTGCCGGTTCCCGGCCATGGAGATGCTTTCCGCCGAATCCGCCAAATATCTTCATGTTTCTTTACCGTTCCTTTTCAGATCGTTGAGGGCCTCCAGCGAAGCCGGATGTGGATCCTTCTTCCGCTCCGTCATATGGTCCAGGCTGTTTTTCATGGCCAGACGCAGAGCTCCATCCAGATCTTCATAGGCCAGCCTGCGGACTTTCTTCACCCCCGGCATGGTCCGGGTGGGCTCGATATAGTCCGCGAGCCAGATGATCTTTTCCAGCAGGGTCATATCCCGTTTTCCGGTGGTGTGCCACATGATGGCGTCCCGGACGGCGGAAGACGCCCCGAAAAGGCCCCAGGCAGCCGCCGCGCCGGAGAAGGCGTGGAGCACAGCGGGATAATGCCGGGCAAAATCCCCGGGGGACAAGCGCTCTTTATCCGCCCTTGACGGATCCGCTTCCCCGCCGATTCCCGGGATTATACCATAAGCCGCACACAAACGCAACTGTTCTTCTTCCGGCATCTTTTTGGTCACGTCATGGAGGATCGCGGCTCTCTCCGCTTCCTCCGCATCGGCTCCCCACCGCAGAGCCAGTTTTACGGCTTCCTCACGGCATCCCCGCACGTGGGGGATGCGTTTTTCCTCCAGCATCGGCACAGCCAGCCGCCACAGGGCCTCCGGCTCCGGAACAACGCCGTACAGCCGATTGCGCAGGATATAGGCATAGATCTCGTCTCCCAGCAGCGCGCTTCCGCCGCCCTGCTTCAGTGCGCTGCGGACATCCGTGCTGGATACTTCCATGGGATCCAGCCGGATCAGCTCCACCCGGGCATTCCATCTTCGGCGGAGCACCTCCGCCTTTTCTTCCAGATCGGGCATTTCCCCCGGTTTTCTGGGATAAGCGGCGATATGCAGGTTTTCCAGCAGCCAGTCCGCCCGATACCACCGATCCAGCGTCAGGAACATATCCGTACCGCAAAGGAGCCAGAGTTCGCCCTCCGGATCCTCCTCCAGCAGTTCCCGGGCGGTGATGACGCTGTAGCTGGGCCCCTCCCGCCGGATCTCCAGATCGAGAGCCTTTGCATGGGGGATCCCGGAGGCTGCCAGCCGGGTCATTTCCAATCGCTGCTCCGCGGTGGCCGTATCCACCGGCAAGACCTTATGGGGCGGTTCTCCCGTGGGGATGAAGTACAGCTCGTCCAGTCCCAGCTGTTCCATGGCTGCCCTGGCCGCGTGGATATGTCCCTGATGCGGAGGGTTGAAGGTGCCCCCCAGAAAGCCCCGGTTCATGCCTTCGGAAGAACGTACTTCGGCTCCTTGGGATCGGGCCGATACAGGACGAACCGGCTGCCTACGGTCTGGATCCCCTCCGCGCCGGTCGCCTCAGCCAGCTGCTCGCAGGCCTCGCGGGCGGTAAGGAGAGAAGCCTCCAGCACCCGCCCCTTGATCAGTTCTCTTGCAGTCAGCGCTTCTTCCGTCTGCCGGATCACCGCCTCGGTGATCCCGCCCTTGCCCACATACAGGATGGTATCCAATCCGTTCGCCTGGGCGCGCAGATATGCTCTCTGTTTTCCCGTCATTCCGCAAAACACTCCGTCAGTTTCCGCTGCATCTCCGCCAGGGCGATGGCCCGATGGGAGATGCGGTTCTTCTCTTCCATGTCGATCTCTGCCATATGGCGGCCGTCCGGAAGGCGGAAGATCGGATCGTAGCCAAATCCGCCTTCCCCTCTGGGACTTTCGGCGATCTCTCCGTGGCACTCTCCCCGGGCGGTCAGGATACGTCCGTCCGGAAACACCGCCGCTATTACTGAGACGTATTTCGCGGCGCGTTGTTCCATTCCCTCCATATTCTGCAGCAGCAGCTTCCAGCGATACTCGTCGCTCAGCTCATGGCTGCCGCCGTACCGAGCGGAAAACACCCCCGGCGCGCCGTCCAGGGCGTCCACCATCAGCCCGGAATCATCGGCGATGGCGGGCAGGCCGCTGGCTTCGGATACCGCTCTGGCTTTAATGATCGCGTTTTCTTCAAAGGTCAGGCCCGTCTCCTCCGGATCCAGATCCACGCCGGCCTGCGCCTGGGACAGGACCCGGATCCCCTGGGATCCCAGGATCGTCTGCATTTCCGCCAGTTTTTTCTTGTTTTTGCTGGCCAGTACAAATGTCAGCGGCTTCATGAGAGCAGCGCCTCCACAAAGGCGTCGGGATCAAATTCCAGCAGATCGTCCGCCTTCTCCCCCACGCCGATGAATTTCACGGGGATACCCAGTTCCCGATTCACCGCAAAGGCGATGCCGCCCTTGGCGGTGCCGTCCAGCTTGGTCAGCACCAGTCCGGTAACTCCGGCGGACTGGCTGAATTGCCTGGCCTGGATCAGTCCGTTCTGCCCCGTGCCGGCGTCCAGGACCAGCAGGTTCTCCCGGCTGCAGCCGGGCAGCTCCCGATCGATGATCCGGCTGATCTTGCTCAGCTCGTTCATCAGGTTGGTTTTGTTGTGCAGCCGTCCCGCCGTATCGCAGATGAGCACGTCCGTACCCCTGGCCTTGGCTGCGGCGATCCCGTCGTACACTACGGCGCCGGGATCGGAGCCTTCCTCATGGCGCACCAGATCCGCCCCGGCACGCTGAGCCCAGATGCTCAGCTGCTCCGCCGCAGCGGCGCGGAAGGTATCTCCCGCGCACAGGAGGACCTTTTTCCCTTCCCCGGTGAACCGGGCGGCCAGTTTCCCGATGGTGGTGGTCTTTCCCACCCCGTTCACCCCGATCACCAGGATCACGGAGGGGGTGGTCTCCAGATGGAGCCGGGTATCTCCCGCCTCCCTAAGGGCGGCGGTGAGGCTTTCCTTCAAGGCGGCGCGGATCTCGTCTCCGCCGTGCAGCCCCTCATGCTTCGCCCGCTCCCGCAGTTCGTCCACGGTGGATACGGCCAGCTCCGCTCCCATGTCCGCCAGGATCAGGGATTCTTCCAATTCGTCGAAAAACTCGTCGTTCGCGCCGGTAAAGCTGTCCAGCAGGCCGGTAAAGCTCTTTCTGGTCTTGCTCAGGCCGGTGCGGATCTTCTCAAACAAACCCATGGTCTACGCCTCCGTATTCCTGACTGCTTCCTTCAGGTCCACCCGAAGGACCTGGGAAATGCCTTTCTGCATCGTAACGCCGTAGAGCATATCCGCTTCCTCCATGCTTCCCCGACGATGGGTGATGACCAGGAACTGGGTGTTTGACGACATGCTGCGGGTATACCGGGCAAAACGGCCGACATTGGTTTCATCCAGCGCGGATTCGATCTCATCCAGCACGCAGAAAGGCGCCGGCCGAACCTTCAGCATGGCAAAATACAGAGCGATCGCCACGAATGCCCGTTCTCCGCCGGAGAGAAGGGTCAGCGTACGAAGGGATTTTCCGGGAGGCTGGACCCGGATCTCGATCCCGCAGTTCAGGATATCTGCCGGATCCTCCAGCACAAGCTCCCCCCGGCCTCCTCCGAACAGCTCTTTGAAGGTCTGACTGAAGCTCTCCGCCACCGCCTTGAATTCATCGGCAAAGATCCGCTTCATCTCTTCCGTAACGGTTTGGAGGACCTCCTCCAGTTCCCGTTTGGCCTTTTCCAGGTCGTTCTTCTGGGTATCAAGATAGGTATATCGCTCGTTTACCCGATCAAAATCTTCGATGGCTGCCAGATTGGGAGAACCCAGCGCAGTCATTTCTCTCCGCAGCTGTCCGGCACGTTTCTGCGCTCTGGAGCTGCTGTCCAGCGTCATGCGCTGGCTCTGCGCCGCGGATCGGCTCAGTCCGTAGCCGTCCCACAGTTTATCCAGCAGCTGCCGTTCTTCCATATCCGCCGCGGCTTTTCGCTGCCCCATTTCCGCGCAGCTGCGCTCCAGCTCGTTGATGCTCCGGTTGCGTTCCTGCGCTTCCCTGTCCGCCTTGCCCCGGTTCGCCTCGCATCGCTGCCGTTCCTGCATGGCGTTCTCCAGGGCCGGTCTGCGGCTGTCCGCTTCGGCCTTCCTCTGTTCGGCCTCCGCACGGTAATCGGCGCTCTTTTTCTGCAGTTCTTCGTTCTTCCGCTCGTAGCTCCTGCGGCTGTCATCCCGATCCGTCGTCTCCGCAGAATACCCCTGCAAAAGCCCTTTCCATTCTTCTATGCCCTTTTCCAGGGCGTCCCGTTCCGTATCCAGCGCGGCTTCCCGTTCCCGGAGCCTGCCCGCAGCTTCGCCCAATTCCCTGAGCTTATTCTCAATGCTCGCCCGGTCCTGGCTCTGGGACTCCGCCAGCTGCCGAAGCCGGTCAGCCTCGCTGCGGTGCTCTTTCTGCCGGCGTCCGGCCTCCTCCGCTGCCTTTTCCAGGCGGGCGGATTCCTCTTTGCCGCGGCTCATGCCGTTTTCAGCCGACTGCAGGCTGGCCTCCACCGCTTCTGTCAGCAGCAGCCGCTGCTTCTGTTCCGCCTCCAGCTTCAAAACCTGATCCTGGATCTCCCGCAGCTGGATCCCGGCCGTCTCCGCGGCATATTCCACGTTTGCCAGTTCCTTTTCGCCGGAATGGAGGGCGCTCTCCGCCTCTTTTGCCTCAGCGGCGATCTCCTTCAGCCGTACCCGAAGGCGCTGCAGTTCGTTTGCCCTGGAAAGGATCCCCACGTTCCTGGCGGCGCTGCCGCCGGTCATGGAGCCGCCGGCGTTCACCAGCTGACCATCCAGGGTGACGATGCGGAAACGGGCGCCGTACCTGCGTGAAATGGCGATGGCCGCGTCCAGGTCCTCCGCCACGACGGTCCTGCCCAGCAGATTCCGCAGGATCTCCCCGTAGCGCTCGTCGCATTCCGCCAGCTGGGAGGCGATCCCCTCGAACCCGGGGATCCGGTCCAGCTCCCGCTCCCGCAGTTCCGTGCCCCGGATGGCTGTGAGGGGCAGGAAGGTGGCGCGCCCCGCATCCTGCCGCTTCAGCAGAGAGATGGCGGCCTTGCCGTCCTCCTCCCGGTCCACCACGATGCTTTGCAGAGAGTTGCCCAGGGCGGTCTCCAGGGCGACGGTATACCGGTCCTCCGTATGGATCAGCCCGGCGACCGTACTGTGGATCCCCCGCAGGGTCCCGCGGCCCTTCTCCCGCATAACGACGCGCACCGCGCGGGAAAAACCTTCGTATTCCTTCTCCATATCCGTCAGCAGACTGACTCTGGATCGGGTCGATTCTTCATCCATGCGCAGCTTCCGGAGCCGCTCTTCCTGTGTCCGAAGCCGCTCCCGGCGGGTATCCGCCAGCATACGGTGTCCTTTGCACTGGTTCTCCGCTGCCACTGCGGCTTCCCGCTTTTTCAGCAGCTGTTCTTCCGTCCGCTTCAGCGCGTTGCGCTCTTCTTCCAGGCGCAGCTGCAGGCGATCCCGTTCTTCCTGCGTTTCCCGAAGGCTCTCCGTTTGTGCCGCTGCAGAGACTTCAATGGTTTCCAGACGCGCTGCTTCTGCGGCGGCGGCGTTTTCTTCCTCCGCCGCTTTGGCGGTCAGCGCTTCCAGATCCTTCTCGGAGCGTTCCGCTTCCCGGCTCGTCTCGCTGCTGCTCCGGAAAAGCCGCTGCTTCTCCTGTTCCAACGCGTCTCTTTCCGACGCCAGCGCATTCAATCGTTCCTGCCGCTCCGCCAAACGGGCGGTCAGATCCGTGATCCGTTCCTGCTGCCGGGCGTTTTCCTCGTCCAGGCGTCGGATGGCTGCCTGGTTGCTCCGTTCCTCCGCATCCAGCAGATCGGCTTCATGGCTGAGCTCAGAGGCCTGAGTCTCCAGCTGTCCGATCTCCGTCCGGAGCTGCTCCGCTTTTTCATCCGCCGCCCGGATCCCCTCGCTGCAATCCTCAGAGGTACGGTAGAGCTTCTCAAGCTCTTCCTTCTGCGTCCGCAGGCGCTCTTCGGCCGTTTCGTACTCCTGGGTCAGGATCCGGGTCTGGTCCGCCAGACGATCCAGGGCGTCCATCCACAGGGAGATCTCCAGCCCCCGCAGTTCATCCCGCAGGAGCAGATACTTCTTTGCCGTTTCCGCCTGCTTCCGCAGGGGCTCCAGCTGCAGATTCAATTCCCCCAGTTTGTCCCCCAGGCGCAGCATATCCTGCTCCGTCCGCTCAAGCTTCCGCAGGGTTTCCTCCCGCTGATACCGGTATTTTGAGATACCGGCCGCTTCCTCGAAGATCTCCCGCCGGTCTGTGCTCTTGGCCGCAAGGACCTCGTCGACCCTTCCCTGGCCCACCAGGGAATAGCCGTCCCGCCCCAGGCCGGTATCCATGAGAAGGGTGTTCACATCCTTCAGACGCACCAGCTTGCGGTTGATATAGTATTCGCTGTCCCCGCTGCGGTAATATCGGCGGGTGATCATCACTTCATCCGCATCCCAGGCCAGGCTGCGATCCTCATTGCCCAGGACCAGGGAGACCTGAGCAAAACCGGCTGGTCCCCGCTGCGCGGTACCGCCGAAGATCACGTCCTCCATTTTTGCTCCGCGGAGGGTCTTGGTCCGCTGTTCCCCCAGCACCCAGGTGATCGCGTCTGCGATATTCGATTTTCCGCTGCCGTTCGGTCCGACGATGGCGCAGTAGCGCTCCTCAAAGGTCAGACGCAGCTTATCAGGAAAGGACTTAAAGCCCTGAATCTCTAATGCTCGCAGATCCAATCTTTCACTCTCCAAATGGCAATAATACTGTTCATGAAGTGTAATTTTACACTGTTTTTGCTTTGATTGCAATAGTTCCGGCGGGTAAATCCCCGGCTTCCGCACGCACCTGCCGCAGCCGGAACCGGTCCCGGAGCCAGAGCAGGTTTTCTTTTCCCCTGCCGGTCATTTTCGACAGACTTCCCGGATCCACCAGGAGCGTCAGATCCTCCGGCAGGGATTCCTGCTGCTTCAGAAGACGTTCAGCCTCATCCCGGTACAGGCGGGAGTAGACCAGCTCCCCCAAGGCGGGATGATACGGGCCGGCCAGAAGCTTCTCCTCCAGTTCCCGGGAAGGGTGCAGTCCCAGACGCAGGATGGGGATCTCCCGTTCCCGGAAAAGCCGCACGATGGGCGCGCAGGTCTCCACCGCCTCTTCCGTCGTCCGCGCCCGATATTCGCCCCGCTCCAGCATTTCCGCAAGTTCCGTGCCCCGCAGGACCAGGGTTGGATAGATCCTCACCCCGTCCGGCCTGAGATCCGCCAGTCGCTGCGCAGTGCGAAGGTCCTCCTCCGGGTCCGAGCCCGGAAGGCCGGTCATCATCTGCAGGACGATCCGGAACCCCCGCTCCCGCAGCAGTCTGCACGCCCGAACCGTATCCTCCGCCCGATGGCCGCGTCCGGAAGCATCCAGTACCCGGTCCGACATGGATTGGGCCCCCAGTTCCACCGTTTCCACCCCATATGCCGAAAGCCGATCGAGGACAGCCCCGTCGATGCAGTCGGGGCGGGTGGAGACACGGATGGAGACGAGAAATCCCATGCCGCGGAAGGGCTGCGCCGCTTCCAGCAGCGCTGTCTGCACCTCCGGAGATACGGCGGTGAAGCTGCCTCCGTAAAACGCCAACTCCGCCCAGGCCGAAACAGCCTGCGCGGAGCGCAACGCTTCCTGTACGGTCTCCGGGTCGGCAGGTCCTGTCTGCCCGGAGATAGTTCGCTGATCACAAAATACACACTGATGGGGACAGCCCAGGTGCGGCACGAATACCGGAACGATCCTGCGCCGCGGCGTCACTTATTTCCCTCCGCCCGCAGGGAATCCAGGGCGTTCTTGGCAGCCGCCTGTTCCGCTTCCTTTTTGCTGCGTCCGCTGCCCTCTCCCGCCACTCGTCCGTCATATAGGACCTGGGCGGAAAATACCTTGTTGTGATCCGGCCCGCTTTCTCCCACCATTCGGTATATGGGCGCCGCCATACCCAGATGCTGGACCGCCTCCTGCAGAACGGTCTTGTGGTCGTTGCTGCCGCTCCTGGACGCGGTCCTGAGTTTGGAAAGGATGAACCGTTCCACCATGGCTCTGGCCGGTCCTTCCCCGCCGTCGATATACACGGCGGCCAGGGTCGCCTCAAAAGCATCGGCGATGATGGAGGGCCGCTGACGGCCGCCTCCCTGCTCTTCCCCCCGGCCGAGACGCAGATACTGCCCCAGGCCTATGGTCTCGGAAGCCTCCGCCAAACTGCTTTCGCACACCAGTTCCGCCCGCAGCCGGGTCATATCCCCCTCGGGCATCTGAGGGAAGCGGAGGTACAGCGTCTCCGCCACCAGCCAGCCCAGGACGGAATCCCCCAGGAATTCCAGCCGCTCATTGCTGCCCAGCCGTCCGCTACCCCGCTCATTGGACCAGGAACTGTGAGTCAGGGCATGCTCCAGGAGCTCCCGTCTGCTGAACGTATAGCCCAGCCTGGCTTCCAGCTCATTCATGGGCGCGCTCCGGCTCCGCCGCAGGCAGATCAGCCAGCTTATCCGCCAGATCTTTGCAGAGATCCGAGGAAACGAGCTTCATGGCCTGGGCGATGGCGTTCTTTACCGCCTTGGCATCGCAGGAGCCGTGGGCCTTGATCACCGGTTTGGTGATCCCCAGGAACACGGTCCCGCCGACTTCCCGATAATCCATCATCTTTTTGAAACCCTTCAGGTCCTTTTTCACCAGGAGGGCCGCCAGTTTCGTGCGCAAGCCGCTGAGGAACAGGGTCTTCAGCGCTCCGGTCAGATAGAGGGCTGTGCCTTCCATGGTTTTCAGCAGGACATTGCCGGAAAAGCCATCCGTCACCAACACGTCCGTCACGCCTTCCAAAACGTCCCGGCCTTCCACGTTGCCGATGAAGTTCAGCTTGCCCGCTTCTGCCGCCTGCTCCAGCAGACGGTATGTATCCTTCTGGAGGCTCGTTCCTTTCCCCGCTTCGGCGCCGATATTGAGCAGCCCCACTCTGGGCTTTTCCAATCCCAGATACAGTCGGGCCAGCGCATCCCCCATGAAGGCGAACTGTAACAGATACTCCGGACTGCACTCCGCGTTGGCTCCGCAGTCGATCAGGACGCAGCTGCCCTGCTTCGTAGGCAGGATCGGCGCAAGAGCCGCCCGGCGGACGCCCCGGATGCGCTTTACCACAAGAGTCGCGCCGGAGAGAAGCGCGCCGGTGCTTCCTGCAGACACGGCCGCGTCCCCTTCCCCGTCTCTGAGCATGCGCAGCATGACCGACATGGAGGAATCCTTCTTATCCCGCACCGCGCGGGCGGGATCATCCTCCATGGTCACCACCTGTGTGCTGTTGGCGATCTCCAGCCCTTTGGGCAGATCGGTACGGCCCATGTCCTGCATGCAGTGCAGGATGTCTTCCGTACGCCCCACCAGGACGACTTCCACCCCGAATTCCTCTACCGCCTGTACCGCGCCTTTGACGATCTCCTGCGGAGCGTAATCTCCGCCCATGGCGTCCACGATGATCTTCATCTTTCTTTCCTCTTTTCAAAAACCGGAAGTGAGCTCACAGGGAGCTCAGCACCTGATCCAGCCGGGTCAGCGCCCGCTGGGACAGGATCGCATTCCGGTTCCGTTTTCCCTTCACTTTTCCCTCCAGGGGGGCGATGATCCCGTAATTCACGTTCATGGGCTGGAAATCAGAAACGGTCCCGTCGCTCACATAAGCGGCCAGGGCGCCGATGGCCGTCTCCCGCGTAAAATCCGCAGGTTCCTGTCCCAGCAGTTCCCGCGCCGTCTGCAGCCCGCACAGCAGGCCGGAGGCGGTGGATTCCACGTAGCCCTCTACCCCCGTGATCTGACCGGCGAACCGGATCCTGGGCTCCTCCCGCAGGCGATACTGCCCATCCAGCAGCCGGGGTGAATCCAGATAGGTGTTCCGATGCATCACGCCGAAGCGGACGAACTCAGCCTCCCCCAGAGCCGGGATCATGGAGAATACCCGCTTCTGTTCTCCGAAGGTCAGGTGCGTCTGAAAGCCCACCAGATTATATAAGCTGCCCGCAAAGTTATCCCGCCGGAGCTGCACCACCGCGTAGGGCTCCCGCCCGGTTTTGGGATCGATGATCCCCCGGGGCTTCAGCGGGCCGTAACGCAGAGTGTCGACGCCTCGCCGGGCCATCACCTCTACGGGCATACATCCCTCGAATACCAGTTTATCTTCAAATCCGTGGACGTGGGCTTCTTCCGCCTCTGCCAGAGCCTGGCGAAAAGCGAGATACGTCTCCTTATCCATCGGGCAGTTTACATAATCTGCAGAACCTTTGTTGTACCGTGATGCGAAAAAGGCCTCCTCCATATCCACGCTCTCCAGGGTGACGATAGGCGCGGCGGCGTCGTAGAAATGGAGATAGGTCCCCTCTCCCAGTCTGCGGCCGATGGCTTCGCTGAGGGCGTCGGAAGTCAGGGGGCCGGTGGCAAGGATGACGATCCCCTCCGGGATCTCCGTGACCTCCCCGGGTTCCACGCTGATCAGAGGATGGCTGCGGATCGCCCGGGTGATGGTACGGGCAAACCCCTCCCGGTCGACAGCCAGGGCGCTCCCCGCCTCCACCCGGTTTTCGTCCGCGCTGCGGAGGATCAGGGAATCCAGCCTCCTGAGTTCTTCCTTCAGCAGACCCACGGCGTTGGCGGGATCGGCGCTGCGCAGGGAGTTGGAACAGACCAGCTCGGCGAAATCGTCCGAGACGTGAGCAGGCGTTTTTTTCTCCGGCTTCATTTCCCGCAGGCATACGGGGATCCCCCGCTTCGCCAGCTGCCAGGCCGCCTCGCAGCCCGCAAGGCCCGCGCCCACCACCGTTACCCGCTCAGGCATCTTCGTTCCCTTCAGCCGCCGGTTTCCGGCTGCGTCCGGCCGACGCCGTCTTTTTTCCGGCGGGGGCTTTGGATGTCGTTTTCCTGGATGCGGTTTTCTTTCCCGCCGGTTTTTTGGCGGCGGTCTTCGCACCTGCTGCGGTCTTCTTCCCGCCGGTTTTCCCGGTTCCGGTTTTCGCCGCCGTTTCCCCTTCGACGGCTGCCGCGCCGGTCTCTTCCGTCTTTTTCCGATATCCCCGCTGGTCCTCGGGCACGAAGGCGCTGCACTCCGGGTTGATGCAGAAGGGCTTGCGATACCCCCGGCCGGACCGCTTGAACAGCGTCTTTCCGCAGCTGGGGCAATCGTCCTTCAGCGGAACATCCCAGGTCATAAAGCCGCATTCCGTTCCCCGCTCGCAGGCATAGTAGGTATATCCCCGCTTGGAGCTGCGCTTCAGGATCCTGGCGCCGCACTGGGGGCATCTTCCGGGCATTTCGATCACGATGGGCTTGGTGAATTTGCATTCCGGATAGCCCGGGCAGCCAAGAAAACGGCCGAAACGGCTGGTCTTCACCACCAGGTTCCGTCCGCAGTTGGGGCAGATCTCAGAGGTCACTTCGTCCGGCACTTTGATACGGACACCCTTGAGATTGACCTCCGCCTCCTCCAGAGAATGGGCAAAGTCACCGTAGAACTCCCGCAGGACCTGCTTCCAGGCTTTATTTCCCTTCTCCACCTCGTCCAGGGTGGCTTCCATATGGGCGGTGAAGGCCAGATCCACGATATCCCCGAAGCGCTCCTCCATGAATCCGGTGACGGTCTCTCCCAAGGAGGTAGGTTTCAGGAACTTTCCTTCCTTGAGCACGTATTCCCGGTCCAGGATCGTACTGACGGTAGGCGCATAGGTGCTGGGCCGGCCGATCCCCTTTTCCTCCATGGCCCGGATCAGGGTATCTTCCGTATATCGAGCGGGAGGCTGTGTGAACTTCTGTTCTTCCTTCAGCTGGAGGAGATCCAGGCGATCGCCCTGGTTGAGCTGCGGCAGCGGGGTGCTCTTTTCCTCCCCTTCCTCCGCCTGGCTGTCGTATACCTTGGTGAAGCCGGGGAATTTCAGGGAGGAAGTGCTGGCCTTGAACACATAGCCTGCGGATACGGCATCCACGGAAACCGCGTCATACACGGCGTTGGCCATCTGGCTGGCCATGAAGCGCCTCCAGATCAGCCGGTACAGGCGGTACTGGTCCTCCGTCAGATCCTTTCGGATCCGCTCCGGCGTCAGCTCCACGTCCGAGGGACGGATGGCCTCATGGGCATCCTGCGCTTCCTTGCTGGTCTTGAAATACCGGGTCTTGGGGGGATAATACTCGCTGCCGTAATTGCGGACGATGTGATCCTTCGCCGCGGCGATGGCCTCGGCGGAGATGCGGAGAGAGTCGGTACGCATATAGGTGATAAGGCCGATGCTGCCCTCTCCCGTTACGTTGACGCCTTCATACAGCTGCTGGGCGATGGACATGGTCCGCCTCGGGGTCATGTTCAGGCGGCGGGAAGCCTCCTGCTGCAAAGTGGAGGTGATGAAGGGCGCCGCCGGAGACCGGCTCTTGTCCTGCCGCTTTACGCTGCCCACGGTAAAGGGCGAACCCTTCACGGCGTTCATGACCTCGTCCACGGAAGCCCGGTCGGGCAGATCCAGCTTTTTCTTTTCCGTGCCGTAAAACCGGGCAGTGAACGCGGCCTTCTGCCCCTCGGGGCGGAGTTCCGCATCCAGGAGCCAGTACTCCTTCGGCTCGAACGCCCGGATCTCCTGCTCCCGATCCACCACCATGCGCGTGACGGCGGATTGGACCCGGCCGGCGGAAAGGCCCCGGCGGATCTTGGACCAAAGCAGCGGGCTGAGCTTATAGCCCACGATGCGGTCCAGGATGCGTCTGGCCTGCTGGGCGTCCACCAGATCCATATCGATCTTCCGGGGTTTCCCGATGCTCTCCAGCACGACCTTCTTGGTGATCTCGTTGAAGGTGACCCGGGCGGTCTTCTCCTCCGGCAGCTCCAGCAGCTCCTTCAGATGCCAGGAGATGGCCTCCCCTTCCCGGTCCGGGTCGGTGGCCAGAAAGACCCGGTCCGCGCTGCGGGCTTCCTTCTGCAGTCTGCCGATGATCTCGCTCTTTGAAGCGATGGGCTCATAGTCCGGGGTGAAATCCGCTGCGATATCCACACCGATGGTGCTCTTGGGCAGATCCCTCAGATGACCGGTGGATGCGGTGACACGATACCCTGCGCCGAGATATTTCTCAATGGTCCTCGCCTTCGCGGGCGACTCCACGATCACAAGTGCGTTTTCCATGCGTACCTATCCGCTTTGTCAGCCAAAGCGCTCCTTATTCCTCAATTGATCCTTCCGCCGCCGATCAGGTGACCAGCAGCCGGTAACGGCGGTCCTCTTCCGCAACGTAGCCCTTGAGCTGCAGCATGACCAGGGAGGTGATCACCTCGCCGGGGTCCCTGCCGGTGGCCGCGATGAGATCATCGCTGTGTTTCTCCCCTCCGGCCAGAAGGCCGACCAGCTCCAGCTCCGTTTCCGAAAGCTCCGCCAGCTGTTCTTTCAGTGCATGATAGCCTACATCCCCAGGCTTGTCAAGATGAGGCTTTCTCTCCCCGCCCTGGTCTTTCCGTTCCCGTCCGCCGCTGCTGAACCCGATCAGCCTGGGGTAACGGAAGCGGTATTCCTCCAGGATATCCTCCCCGCTGCACACCAGCTGCGCCCCATCCCGGATCAGGGCATGAGAGCCGATAAAGCCCGGATCGTTGGCCATGCCGGGCACGACGAACACATCCCGTCCATGTTCCTGGGCCCGGGCGGCGGTGATCAGGGAACCGCTTTTCTTCGGTGCCTGCACCACGGTGATCCCCAGGCTCAGCCCGCTGATGATCCGGTTGCGCTGGGGAAAACTGGCCCGGGTCGCACCGGTCCCCGGAGGATACTCGCTCACCAGCGCGCCGTTCTGCGCCACCGTCCCCTGGAGTTTATCGTTCCAGGCGGGATAGACCTTGTCTGTGGAGGTGCCCAATACGGCGATCACGCTCCCGCGGCCTTTCAGGGCTCCCTTGGCGGCGGAACTGTCGATCCCTTCGGCCAGCCCGGTCACCACCACGGCTCCCGCCTCCGCCAGATCCCTGCCGATGCTCTCCGCCATCTCCCGTCCATAGGCGGAGGCCTTCCGGGTACCCACCACGCCGATGGTAAGGCGATCGTCCACGGGAGGCAAGACCCCTTTGACGTACAGTACCGCGGGCGGATCGGGGATGTTCCTCAGGCGCTCCGGATAATCCGCATCCTGGAGACAGAGGATCCGCACCCCCTGCTTTTCGCAGGCCGCCCGGACCCGTTCCGCCCGGTCGGGATCCCGGTTCAGCAGCGCTTTGATTTCCTGCGCCGTCGCCCCTTCCACTTCCCGCAGTTCGCTCTCCGAAGCATAGTATACCCCTTTGGCACTGCCGAATCTGCGCAGATATTTCTGCGCTGCCGCAGCGCTCACGCCCCGGCACAGGGAGAGCCAGAGCCAGCTGTTCAGATCCGACATGTCATTCTTCCCTTCTCCGATAGACCTCCCAAAGCAGGACCGCCGCAGCGGCTCCCGCATTCAGGGATTCCGCGCCCGGCTCCATGGGGATGCGCACCACCCGGTCCGCCGCCTCCAGCATTTCCGCCGAGAGGCCGTGCCCCTCATTGCCGATGGCCAGAGCCAGCCGCTGGGGAAATTCCCATTTCCCCAGGGTCTCCGCGTCCGCCCTCAGGGCGGCGGCGACGAGTGGGACGCCCTTTTCCTTCAGCGCCAGGATCGCTTCTCCGGAAGACATCGTCCATACCCGGCGGCGGAACACCGCCCCCATGGAGGCGCGCACAGCCTTCGGTCCGAAGGGGTCCGCGCAGGCCCCCGCCAGGATCACGCCGTCAAACCCGAAGGCGTTGGCGGTGCGGATCAGCGTGCCCACGTTGCCCGGATCCTGCAGATCCTCCGCCAGAAGGAGCCGGTCTCCTTCCACCGGTCCCGCGTCGGGGATCCGGCACACGAACAGGAGCTCCGGGGCGGTTTTCATGGGAGAAACGTAGTCCAGGAGCTCCGGGGTCACATAATATCGGCTGACGGCGGGATCCAGCTCCTCTACCGGCTCTGCGGACATCACGCTGGTCAGGGCAAGACCCGCGGCCAACGCCTCCTCCAGAAGCTTTCTCCCCTGTCCCAGGCAGGAACGGGTCTCCCGCCGATAATCCCGGTCTGCCCCCAGGCGCCGGTATTCTCCGATCACCGGATTCTTCCGGCTGGTGATGGTCGTCATTCTCTGCCACTCCAAACCTGCCGCGCGGGCGGCCGTTATTCTCCGGTGTTCAGGATCACCTGCAGTGCGTTTACCGCCGCCTGGGTCATGGCCTTGCTGCCCTTCCCGCTCACGGTCCAGTCGGAAAGGGAGGCATAGTACGCATAGTCCCCCAGATCCTTCATCAGGGGCTTGTCCCCCACGTAGATCCGCAGGCCGTTGGGATCGTCGGTAGTGATCCCGTAATTCGCCAGAGGCTGGATGGTGTCCTCCTT
>JAEEGK010001258.1_pt1 | contig 63598 bp, 40 predicted proteins | sample 8958771 | NCBI WGS metagenome assembly JAEEGK01 (sample SAMN16246547, study PRJNA631951) | gut metagenome | biome: gut microbiome; feature: rumen; material: SC-attached | host: Bos | place: Iran: Karaj | collected 2018-10 | reverse complement strand
CGTGATAATAATTTTATAAAAGGAATTAAATTATTTTCTTCAAATAAAATTTGAGAAGTATTTAATACTCTAATTAAAAAAAATAAATAATAATAAAACTTACCTTACATTATTTTTAAAAAACATATTTAAATTAGTTTTAAATTCTTGTTTTTGTTCATCTTTAAGTAAAATATTTTCATAATCAATATGAGCATATTCTTTTAAAATAGATAAAATTTCCATAAATTCAAAATAAATTTTATTTTCTATTTTATATTTTCCATATTTTTTAATTTGTTCTTTTTTATCATTATTATTATTATTTTTATCTAAAACTTCTTTTCCTTTTGGTCTTCCTCTTCTAAAATTTTTTTTATTATTTAATTGTGAATTATTTTTCTTTTTTATTTTATTTATTTTATATCCTTCATTCCATGAATCTTCTAAATTATTTAATTCTCTTTTCATATTTATTGGTTCTAATATTTAATTAAATAAATTATAAATTTTTTATTTTTACTTTTTTTTCCTCTTAAATATCTTTTTTTTGCTATTACTGATGCATTTCTTCTTGTTTTTACTCCTTTCATTAATTTAATTATTTAAAATTTTTCTAAAATTAATTTTATATTTTTTATCATAAATTAATATAATTTAAATAGTATATTTCCTTATCTATTATTTTATTATTAAATGATAAATAATAATAATAAATTTAATAATAATATAAAAATAAAAAAATATTATTTTACTTTTAATTTCTTAATCATCTTTTTTATTTCCAAAATTTAAATTTGTATTTTGAATAGCAAAATCAATATTTTTAAAAATATTATCCATTTCTTTTTTAAAATTAAATGATGAGCCTTTTTTATTATCATTATTTAACAGATTTTTTAAATATTGAAAATCAAATAAATATCTTTTAGAATCCATAATATTATTTTCAAACATTTTAGTATTTTGCATTTCTAAATCATATATTTTTTTATCATTTTGAAAACAATCTAATTCATCTTCAACAAAAATTTGATTATTATTAGGATGAAGTTTAACAAATTTTTCAACAATTTTTTTTGCTCCTTTTGGAATAACATCTTCTCTTAATATAATTTTTTCTTCTTTTTTATTATTATCATCTTCTATTATTTTTTCTAAACGAAAATTTACATCATTAAATAATCTATTTGAATTTTTATTACTTAAAATATCAAATCTTTTTAATTCAATATTACTTTTTCTTCTTAATTTTTCTAATTTACTTTTTTTAATTTCACTTTCTTCTTTTTTTTGTAAAACTGAATTCACATTTCTTATTTTAGGAATTTTAATATCTCTTTGTTCATAATTTACAAAAGTATTTAAAATTTGAACTAATTGAGAATTTTCTTCACTTTTTCCTAAAATATTATTTGAAGGATCATTTAAAAAATTATGTGAAAATAAAGAAGAAATTGGAGGATTATAATTTTTTTTTTCAAATAAATCAAAGTTTATTTCTTTATTATTTTCTTCTTCTTCATAAGATAACTTTTTTTGTCTTATTTTTCCTATTTGTTTTCTTATTCTAAATTCTACTTCTTTTAAATTTAAAAATTTATTATTTTCTCTTTCAGATTTTGTAATTAAAAATAATTTTTGAAAAAAATAAGAATATAAAATATTCCATCCTATTTTCTTTTGAAGTACAATATTTTCTTCTTTTTTATGAGCTTGAATTAAAAAATCTAATTTTGTTATTAAATATTGTCTTTGTAAATGAGGAAATTTTTCATTTGGAATCATAAATAAATTTGGATATAAAACTTCTTTTTGTGAATTTTTTTCTGTTTTTTCATCATCTGAAGAAGAATCTTGTAGATTAGTCATTTTTAACATCCAATTACTTTTTAATTGAGTTTTCATTATTAATAATATTTTTTTTTATAATATTTTTGTTAAATTTATAATTATTTAAAAAATAATTATGAAATCATTTTTTCCTTCTACAAATAATAATTTAAATATTAGTAATTTAGTTAATGATTCTGATTCAAATAATTCAGAAAAAAAAAATGTTCATATTGAAAATTTTCATTCTATTATAGATCATGCAAAAAATAAAGTAAATGAGATTTATAATGATAATCCCTATTCAAGATATTGGAAATCATCAGAAAGAAAAATTAAAAAGAAGTTAAAAGGAATATCTACAATTAAAACAAATAAAAAAATCCCATTCATAAATCAAACTTTATATAGAAAATTATCAATTAGAAATAATAGATCTTTAATTAAAAATATTTCAATTCCAAATCATAAAAATAATACATTTAAGAAAAAGTTATCATCTAAAATTTCTTTATTTTTAGGAAATGAAATTAAAGTTCTTGAAGAAATAAATAAAGTAGATAGGGATTTAAAAAGAATATATAATAATAATTTAATTAAATCAAAATCTCAAGAAAAAGAAAAAAAAATAAAGAAACAAATTAAAAAGAATTATTCACAAAATAATTCAATAAATAAAAATAAAATTCTAAATAATATAAATTCACAAATTAATAAAAAAGAAAATCAAAAAGAAACAATAAGTACAACATTTAATGAAAATAATAATAAAAATACTTTTTCAATTCCAAATTTAAAAATGACAAAATCAATTCCTTTAATAAATAATATAATAAAATCAAATTCTCCTTTAGGAAACATTTATAATAAATGTATTAATAATATAAAATTAGGAGAAAAAATGTTAAAATATTTTGATGAACAAAAATTACAGATAAATATTGATAAAAAATTAAAAGATAATAAAGATAAATTCCATTTAACTCAATTAGATGATAAGAATTTTCTTGAAAAATTAGATAATAATTCTTTTCAAAAGAAAATGGAAAAATTAAATATTAAATTAAATAATAACATTTCAACTATTGATGCTGATAAAATTTCTTCTAAATTTGCTTATAAAAATAGAAAAGAATATTTAAATATTTTTAAAGGTCAAAATATTGATGATAAAGATTTTATTTTTAAAAAAGAATTTAATAAATTAAGTGACAATAAATTTAGATCAAATAAAAAGTTAAATAATTATAATAAACAAATTGAAATTGAAAAAATGCTTGAAAAAGATTTAAAAGAAAAAAAAATATTATTAGACCGATTAAAAAATGATAATATTAAATATTATTCAAAAGATTATTTTTTTAAAAAGGTTAATTATACTCAAAGAAATAATAATACTTTAGAATTAGATAATTCATCATATTTAGTTAAAAATAAAAGTAAAATTATATTAAAGAAAAATAAATATTTATCAAAAAATAATTCATTATCAATAAATAATTGTTAAAAATAATTTCAAATTTATTAATAATTATATTTGCTGTCTATATAAGAAACATTTTATTTAATTAAAAATATATTAGATAAATAATTCATATATGAAATAAAAAAATATATATTCATTAAAATCAAGAATAAAAAAATAATTAAAAATATACAAATGTTAAAGAAAAAACTATTTTTAAAAACAAACTCATTAGATAACTTGGAATTATTATTAAGTAACTCTAATTTAGAAAATAGTAAAATAAATCAAAATTCACTTTCAGAATATTTATGTTCAAAATGTCCATATTTTCAATTCATAAAAAATTCAATTGGATTAGAAAAACTTAGTCAAATAATAGAAATAATACATTATGAAGTATATGAAAAAAATCAAATAATAATAAAATATGGAGAAGAAGTAAATAAATTTTATATATTATTAAATGGCTTGATTGAAATATATAAAATAAAACCAAAAATTGTTTATTTAACTTTAGGTGAATATATTGATTATTTATTAAAAGTAAAAAATTTAGAAAAAAACAATCTAAAATTAGAAAGAATTATGAATCAAAATCCTGAAATTGATAATTTTGAAATTAAAAAAAAGAATTTTGATTATAGATATTTTCAAGAGAAAAAAAAAATAAAAATTTATTTAGAAGAAGAAATTAAAATTGCAGAATTTGAAAACAATTTTACTTTTGGTGATATTTCAATAATAAAAAAAGAACCAATAGAACAAACAATTGTTTCTGTAAAAAAATCAATATTTTTAACAATAGATAAATTAGATTATAATAGATTTTTAAGAATCATTGAGGAAAATAAAATAAATGAAAAAGTAAATAAATTTAAGAAAAAATATCCATTTTTTTCTTTATGGCCTTCTTATAAATGTTATAAATTATTTAATTCTTTTCAAAAATTAATTTTATATAAAGGTGATTTTTTATTTAAACAAAATTCAAAACCAGATGGAATTTATTTAATAAAAAAAGGAAAGTTTGAACTTATTAATTATATAAATTTTTCTTGGTTAGAACATTTTATTGATTATATACATGATTCTTCTTTATCTATTTTAAATGATATTGTTAAAATAAAAATTATTCCTAATAATATTTTAAGTAAATATATAAATGATAATATAAATAAAAATGAAATACATTTTATTTTTAAAGATATTAAAAATAAAGATTTAGAATTTGAAAATTATGAAATTTACGATAATTCAAATTTAGAAAAATATTCCTTTAAATCAATTATTAAAAATATTTCCAATCCTGAAATTATAGGTTATGAAGAATGTTTTGAATTTAAACAAAGATATTATAGTGTAAAGTGTATTTCTGAAAAAGCAGAAATTTATAAAATTTCAATAGATGATTTTTTTTTATCATTACCTTATGATAAAAAAAGTGAAATTTTTATGAAAAAGAATTTATTAGAAAAAAAAATGTATTTAATTTCACAAATAAAAAATAATTGTTTGAAAAGAGTTAATTTTATTGATGAAGATATTAAGGACAATTTATTAAGATTAATTAAAGAAGATGAAATAATATCAAATAATAAAATAAAATTAAATAATAAAAAATATAAAAATACTAAAATTTTATATAAAAGTGTATCTACTAAAAATTATAAAAATAAATTTCACAATTTTCAAAATACAATAAAACAATCAAATCAAATATTACATTTAAAATCAAATTTAAGTTTTAATGAAAATCAAAATTTTTTTTTTGTTCGTAAAAAGAATAATTTATCAAATAAACAAAATTTATTATCAAAAGATAATTTGAATTTAAAAAGTAAATTATTAAGAAATAATTCTCAGACAGTGAAATTAATTTTAAAATCTAACAATATTTTGCATAAAAGTAATTCATTACCTAAATTATTAACTTTAGATGATAAAAATAGAAAGATTAAAATTCCTGATTTTAGAAATCAAATTCCTACTCATAATCTATCTTTAATTAGTCAATCTCATTTAATGAGAAATCATTATATTGATGTAAATAAAAATAAAAGAGAATTTAAAAGTACTTTTATTTGAGAATATAAATTTTAAATTATTTTGCATTTTAATTTTTATAATTAAAATTTTAATAGAGTTATTAACTTTTTTTTAAATTGAAATAAAACTATTTTGGAAAATTAATTATTGTAATTTATTCTGAAAATAAATTATTTCTTATACTATATAAATTTTAAAAATAAATAAATTCTTAAAGTATTTATTGAATAAAAATTAAATTAATTTATATTAAAAAATGATAATTCCAATTAGATGTTTTACTTGTGGAAAAGTTATTGGAAATAAATGGGATGAATATCTTAAATTATTAAGTGAAGGAAAAGAAATTTCAGCAGCATTAGATGAATTAGGAATGAAAAGATATTGTTGTAGAAGGATGCTAATTTCACATGTTGATTTAATAGAAAAATTACTTGTATATAATAGTAAGATTTTTATTTTATTTTTTTTTAGTTTATGAAAGAGCAAATAATGAAAATGATAATAATTTATAAAAAAAATATGTTTTAAATAAAATGATTTAATATAATAATTTTAAATAATAAATTATGAAATTATAAAACAAATAAAAATTTAAATTATTTTATCATATATTTAAAAATATAAAAAAAAAGATAATTTAACAAAAAGAAAAAAATTAAAAAATAACTAAAAAAAAAACTCATATATGAAAATTTAAAAAAAAAATCTTTAAAAAAAAATTCTTTTAATGAACTTCTTTCTTATTTTTATCAAGTAGATAAACAGCAAAAAATTCAATAGGATCTTTTGGTCTTATTTTTTCAGTTTGATTAAGTGCTTCATAAATTAAAGGTAAAACCGTTTTTTGTAAATAAATACTCCTTGGTAAAACATTACTTGAAAAATAAGGTTTTGTCTCAACTGCAATTTTTTCTATTTTTAAACTTTCTTCTGGATCATCATTTAATAAATCTGGATTTATTTCTTTTTCTACTTTTTCTTCATTTTCTGTTCCTCCTTCATTTATTTCTGTTTCTTCTTTTTTTATTTCTTCATCTTTTATTTCTTCTTTGTTTTCTTCTTTACTCATTTTTATTTATTTTATTTTTTTATAACTTATTATTTTTTATTTTTTTTATTTTTAATTTTATTTTATTTAATTTTATTTTTCTTTTTTTATAAGAATTTTTTTATTTATAAGTTTGTAAAAAAACTTTGATTTATTTTTAAAATATAATTTAAGTTTTATTATAATATAAAAAAGGAAAAATTATACAAAAACACTTTTTTTTACTTTTTAATTTTTATTATTTTTTTTTTGTTGAAATAATTCTTATAATTTTCTCTTTTCTATCTTCACTATTTATTCTTACATTTAAATTAGGATTGTTAATATATTTATTGGAATTTCTACAAGAACTTGAAATATTAGAATTTTCAATAATAGATTTTTTGCTACCTTTTTCATTTCCATTATAAAAAATATTAGAATTATTATTTATTCCATTACTACGTTTAAAATTAATTTTTGTATTTTTAATTAAATCTTCAATTTGATTTGCAAGTCTTTGACTCATTTGATAATTATGTGTATTTTTACTTATACCAAATAATATATTTTTTAATTTAATTTTTTCTTCATCTACACTTTTTGTTTTATAAACAATTGCATCTTTTCTAAAACTTTTTAAATTTGTTTGTGTATGTGTTAAAATATTTTTTTTATTTCTTGATGCATTATAAACATTATTTAAATTCATTATTATTTTATTGCTATTATTTGATGATAATTTATTTTTATAATTATGATTATTATTATTTGAAGTATTTGAAGATGACCTTTGACTTGAAAAAATTAAATTATTTAAATTTATCATGTTATTATATGAACCATTATTTTTTCTTTTATATAAATTTCTATTTTTTTTATTATTTTTTTCTTTATTTTTTTTTTTAGATAATGTATATTTTGGAATTGAAGAAGAAGGATTAATTAAAATAGAATTCTTACTACTATTATGATTATTAACAGTTTTATTTTTAGAAAAATGTTTTTGAGAAATTATAGGAGCACCATTTATATTATTTTGAATTACATTAAGTGGTGTTTTTACTAAATTAAAAATAGAACCATAACTACTTTTTCTTTTATGTTTTACTGTATTTTGGAGATTAATGTTTGAAAAATGTGAAAAATTAGAAGTTGAATTTATTTTTGTTAAAGTATTCATTGATTGAATATTTTGAATATCAAAAGTTTTATTTTTTGATTTTTGAATTGTATTTCCTGAACTATGAATATTTGAATGATGATTATTAATTCCATTTGGTATTTTATTATTAATATTATTATTTTTTTTTTTTGATTTTGAATTACTTCCATTAATATTGTTAATACTATTTTTCATATTTGTATTATTATTACTTGTTATATTACTATTTCTCATTGTTTTACTTGATGTCATATTATTTAAATTATTATTTAATGTTATTGATAATTTTGAAAAATTTCTAAAATTAGAATTTGTGTTATTATTTGTATTATTTGTTATATTATTATTATATGTTTTATTCTTTATTTTTTCTCCTCCATTTGCAATTTTTTCCATTTTTGCTTTATTCTTATTAAATTCATCTAAATTTGATTTATAATTAGATAAATAAGGTTTTAATTTAGGTGATAAAAATATTTTTTTTTGATTATGTTTTCCAGAATCATAATTAAAATCATTTTTAACTAAACTATACAAAGTAGTTTTAATATTATTATTTTTTCTTAATTCCTTTTTATAAATTAACTTATTTTTTTGATTATGTTGAAATTTCTTATAATTATTATAATTATTATTATTACCATTAATATTATTATTAACACTTTTATTTTGTGATTTAACAATATTTTTTTTTTTTGGTCCAAATCCTCCAGTATAATTAATTAAAGGAGAAATACTTTTAATAAAAGAATCATCTTTACTTCTTTTAGTAAGTAAATTATTATTATCTTTTAAATTTCTTGAAGAATCAAGAGTTAATGTACCTTTATTTGAATTAGTATTATTATCTATTAAATATCTTGTTTTCTTATCAAAAATATTTTTATTATCAGTTATATTATCTAATGATGATAAAGAAGAGTCACTTGAACTTTCTTTTTCTTCTTCTTCTTCATTTGAAGTTGCATAATTTTTCTTATAAAAAATTTCTGCTTTATTATCACTATAATTATGCATTAATTCTGCAATTTTCCAATTTCTAAAAATTGGTCTACAAAAAAAAATATGATAATTTTTATAATAATCATTTAATTTTGGAATTCTTGAAATACTTTCATCGATATAATAAAATCTTTTTAAAAATTCATCAATATAATCTAAATATTGAAATTCTTTAAATAAAATGTTATAGTGACTTGGTCTATTATATAATATTTGATTTATGTATAAGTAGTTTAAATCTTCTTCTATATCTCCATATTTTGAATAGAGTAACATTAATAATCGAGTTGGGTCATGTACTAATTTATATGCTTGCAATTTTGTATTTATTGAGTTTAGCAATGACATTTTTTATATTTTTTTTAAGATGGTTTTAATTTAAATTTTGTTTAATTTTTTTGGTTTTAATTTTTTTTTTTATATTTTTATTATCTTTTTTTATTTGTTATTTACATTAAATAATATAAAGTTTTTATGTTAATTAACGAAACAAATGAAAATGTTAAAAAAAATGAAAAAAAGATTTATTTATAATCTAAATAATATATAATTAAATAAAAACAAACATAAATGTCAATAAATGAAAGAATTAATTTAATTAAAACGATAAATAAAAAATATGTGAAGAAATTATCAATTGTATCAAAAACAACAGCAACATCAAATGAAAATATTGAAAATTCAAATCAAAAAGAAAAGCGGCATATTAAATTTAAAGAAGATTTTTTAACAATTATTGATGTTGAGTCATGGAAAGAATTAAATTTTGATGTTTCTGAAATAGATCCTCATTGGAAAAAAGTTGAAAATGATAATAAAGAAGTAAGAAGTAATTTATATAAATTTGATAATAAAAATATTAATGATTGTATTATTAATGATAATAATATAATTTCAAATATGAAAAAAAAAGAAAATAAAATTTCCTGTGGATGTGTAATGTTTTAATTTAATATAAATTTTATTTTTGTATATAAATGTTTTTTTTTGGGTATGATTAAATGGATAATTCTATGATTTTTAGTTTATTTGCTTTAAAATTATAATTTATTTACAATAACAATTATTTTATGTATTAGTTGATATATGAATATAATATTTTCTTTTTAGAAATTAAATAATAAGATATCTATATATATCATTCTTAAATTTTATGGATAATTTATTTTATTATTAAACGAAAAAAAAAAGGAGTTTTTAAAATGGTTATAATATATAATTTAATTTATAAAAAAAATAGAATATTAAAGAATAAATTTGATTAATTTATATATAAAAAAATATTTAAATATAATTAAAAATAGATTGATTAAAAAAAAATAAATAAAAAAGCCTCAAAAAGTATATAATTAAAATTACTCTTCAAAAAATAATTAAAAAAAATAATGAATTTAAACAACACTTTATGGAGTGAAAAATAGACCATGGATAATAAAAATTTATTTTAAATTCATTCAAGAAATATAAAACCATAGAAGTTGCAAACGATCCCTTATTAGAAATAAATGAAAAAACTAATTTTAAATGCTCAATTAATTTTCAAATTAATTTGGGTAAATAATAATAATTCAAATTTTAAAATTGTATATGATGGAAAGATGGAAAATTAAAATCTGATACCTGATAATGAATTATATAAGTTTTCATCATTCAAATATAATAACATAAAAAACAATTTCTAAAGAATATGATTTTGTCTTTTTGAAAAATGAAAATGAATTTTTTGAATTTTTAATGAAATGATAATATTATTTTTCATAGAAATAATAATTCTAATATAGTTTTTGTTTAATTATATTGACTCAATTCAAAAGGAAAAATAATAAAAATTGTACTCGATAAATAACTTGAAAAAATTATCAATTTTAAAAAAGATAATGTAAAACATATAAAAAAGTAATATATAAAAAGTATTTGATTAAATACCACATAATTTTTATTATTATTAAAATAAAAATTATTTATAATTAAAAATGGCTAGAAAAGGTATTAAAAATGTATAAATTATTAAAACAAAATAAAATATTTTAAATAAATTAAATATAATATATTAAATTGTTAAATAAACTAAATCAAATATTTATAACATTATTAATTTAAAAAAAGGATGTTTTATTATATTTAAGTTATTATAATATTCATTAATGATGAAATGAGAATTAATTCTCTTTTATTTCATTATTTTTTCCTTCTAAAAGTTTTAGCAATAATTTTTTTTCGCCAATTGATTTTGTATAATTTTTAAGTTTTGAATTTAAATTTTTTTTCATTTTATTTAATATATTTAATCCTTCTTCTGTAAAAGAATTTAAACTTTTATGAATTTTTTTAACTTTTTTATTTTTTTCTTTGTCATTTTTAGTTTTTTTATTAAGACTATAACTTTTATTTTTTTTAATATTTTTGACATTAGAATCTTTATTATTTCTATTATTATTAATATTTTCATTTTCATTTTTTATTTTTGAATTAGTTTTTTTTTCTTTCATACTATAAAAATCTAAAAATGCTTTTCTATAATTTTCACTTATATTTGTATTACCTTTATTTTGTTTTCCTTTAAAATAATTTTCAAAATTTCCATTATAGTTTTGCTCAAATGTATTTTTTTTTTCATAATTTTCATGATGTGAATAATTATTTTCTATTATAAAAGGATGACTTGACTTTTTATTATAACTATTTTTTTTTTTCACAAATAAATTTTTATTAATATTAAAATTCAAACTATTAGTATTTGTATTATTATAATTATTATTATTATTTAAATAATTTTTTATTTCTTGTTTAATTAATATATTATTTTCTGGATTAGAAGAAAAATTATTATTATACTTAGTTTTGATATTAATTGTTGGTGAATTAATATGATATAAATTATCATTATTTGATATTGTTGAATTAGGAGAATTAATTGTTAAAGAATTTAAATTGAAAAATTGATTTATTGAATCATAATTATCTCCTTTTAAGCTTTCTTTATATAAAGTATAATTCTTAATAAAACTTAAAATTCTATTTCTTGGTCCAATTGGAATATCCATTTCTTTTAAATCATCTTTGGTTAATAATAATAAATCACTAAAATCAATTTTATTAAAAAACATTTTTTCTAAATATAAATTACCAATACCTAATTTATTAAAAATTAATTCCATTATATTTTTATCTTTATTTGATTCATTATTTTTGTTAATTTTTAAATTAGAAATATTAAATATTGCACTTGAATAAGTATTCATTCTTTTTTTTTCTAAATTTGAATTTATATTATAAATATTATTAATTTCATTATTTTCATTTAAAGAATTATTATCAGTATAATGATTATTTATATTATTCATAATATTTAATTGTGAACTAATTGGTATAAATTTTTTATTAAGTGTTGAAAGTTCATTTGGAAATTCATAATCATTATATTTATTATTTTTTATTTGATTTTTTTTATTTTTTAGATGATGTAATGAAAAATTTTTAAGTTGAGATTCTTGTGTTTTATCATATATTCTTGGTTTTTCTTCTTCTAGCATTTTTATATTTTTCATATTAAAAAAGTTGTTCATATTTAATATTTTAATTTTTAAAAATCATTTTTCAAAAATAATAAATATGAAATTATCTTTTAATAAATCATCAAAATCAATAATTACATCATATATAAATAAAGCAAATTATTCTCAATCACAAAAAGAAATAAAATATAATAATTCGACAAAAAATTTAGGTAAAGAAATAATAAATTTAAATTATAAAACTAAAAGAAATGTAAATACAATATCACCATTAAAAAATAATAGTTTTTATAAACAACCAAATACTCTTTTTCTTCAATTTCATAATAATAAATTAAAAAAATACCATTCTTTAAATAATTTTAATAATAATAATACAAATACTAAATTTTCAACAACAGCATTAACAGAAAAGAAATATTTAAAGAAAACGGAATCAAATAGAACAATTCAAAGTTTAAATAAACTTTCATTTAAAGATAAAAAATTAATAAAAGAAACAACATTAAATATAATTAAAAAATATAATTCAGAAGAAAAAGTAAAATCTAATAAATTAAATATAAGAAAAGGTTCATCAACTATATCATATTTATATTATAAAGATAATCATCCAAAAAAAAGAAATAAATTAAATTTTAAAAGAATTAATTATCCTTTAAATGAATTAATGAAATTAGATCCTTATCATTATTTATCAAAAGGAGTAAAAGATTCTATTAATAAATTTATGAATATAAATAAAAAAGATTTTAATTATCCTAATTTAAAAAATGGAATAAAAACTTCAAATGGTAATTCTGTTAAATCTTTATATTCAAATACTATATTATTAAAAAAATCCAATAAAAAAATATATTTACTTAAAAAATTATTAAAAATTTATGAAACAATTCCTTATGATGATTTGAAATATTGTATTAAATGGGAAGGAATAAATCATATTTGGCAAAAACATATAGTATTAATCAATTTTTTATTAAATAATTATCATTCTTATAAATGGTTTATTAATGAAAATGAATTTATAAATTGTGAAAAGTTGAAAGATTTTTTTAAAATATGTTTACATGTTAATTCTTTTGATGTTAATTGTAATTGTTTTATTGATGATATTTTTCTTTTATTTTCTAGTGATAAAATTCATACTAATATTAAGAAATTATTTTGTACTTTTATTATAACAAATAATACTATTGTATATAATGATAAAATAAATACTTTAATTGAAGTTTGGTTAAATGAAAGTAATAATAGTATTAATATTAAAAATATGTATTTTTATATTAAAAATAATTTGAGAATTAAATCAGATTATAAAAAAATTGTTGCTTTTTTCAAAAATATTATAAAAAAAAATAAATTTAATATTAAAATTTTTAATAAAGATGATATTTACAAATATTATACTGAGAATAATGAACTAAGAAGAATTTTTGAAAAAAATTGTAATATCAATTATAAAAAAATTGAAGAAGATTATAATGAAACTGTTACAAAATATTATGCAATAAATTCAAATGGATGTAATTTTGGAGTTACTAATCAATATGTTAGAGTTTTTTCTCCTATTATGAATAGGAGATTTAATGATTTATTAGAAAATATTGATAGAATTAATGAAAAAAAACAAAATATATATGATTTATTAGAAAATGAAAATTATAATTCAAGTTAATTATTATATAATGTAAATAAGAGTAGAATTAAATTTAATATATAATTTTTTCAAATTATACTTTAATATAATTTCAATTTTAATTATTTTATATTTAAAACAAATATTAATAAATTTGAAAATTATTATTATTAAATAAATGAAAAATTTGAAGTGAACATTTAATAAAAAAAATGTCAAAAGCTAAAATTGACTTTCAAAAAGAATCAAATGAAAATATTCCCAATATTCCAGAATTAGCAAAGAAAAAAGAGAATAATCATAATAATAATAATGAAAATCCAACATTTTATTTATCAATAGAATACATATTAATAGATTTAGTAAATGAAAATGGTAAAAAATCCAATTATAAAGATAAATTACAATCACAGAAGAAAAATATTTTTACAAGTCATGAATTACCAAAAATAACATTAAGTAAATATTTAGAAAGAATGAAAAAATATATGAAATTAGAAGATAATAGTATAATATTAGGTTTAATTTACTTAGATAGATTTTGTAAAAAAACAAAAATAATTTTAACTGAATATAATAAACATAGATTATTATTTATTAGTATTTTAACTGCTGTTAAATATCAAGAAGATAAATTTTATAGAAATACTTTTTATTCTCAAGTTTGTGGTGTACAAACTAATATTTTAAATCAAATGGAATATGAATATTGTTGTGGAATGGGTTTTGAATTTTATGTTACTGTTTCTTTATTTGATAAATATAGGATTATTATAAATCTTGAAAAGGAATAGTTCTTTTTTTTCTTATTTTTTAATATTTTTCTTTTTTTTTATACGTAGTATGTTGTAGGAGTTATATATGTTTATTTTTTATTTTTTGTTTTTTATAATAAATAAATAAATTTGTGCTTATTTGTATTTCTTTTATGTAAAATTTGTTTTATTTGATATTTTAAGGGTTCAATTAATGAATTTTGTTATAATTGCCTAAACAAAAAAAACAAATATAAAATTTGATGATAAATTGAATTTATTATAATAAATAAAAAAAAATTATTTATTTTAAAACAAAAAAGTCCTAAAATAAAAAATAAAAAAAAGTAAAAAAAAATCTTCAAAAAAAAAAAAATTTATTTCAAAACAATATCAAAAGCCCCAGTTCCACAGAGTGGAGGTCTCCCAAGTAAAATTCTTGCACTGGGTGTAACAGCCTTATCAACATATTTACCTTGACAAGCATCAATTAAGAATTCCATAGTAGTTTCATAACTCATTTTTAAAACAGTAGAAGAATTATAAGAAATTCCATTTCTAGAAAAACTTCTATATTTCCCTTGAAAAGTAATATAATCTGCAATTAAACCTAAATGTCTTTTATTAACTTTAATTGAATAAACATCAAAAACATTTACAATTTCTTTTACTATTGCAGATCGACATGCTTCAATTCCATAAATTTTTAATATACTTCCAATATCATTTGTTCCTATTTTATTTATATAAATTAAATTTGAATATTTTATTATTTCTTCATAATTAAATCCTTCAAGTTGAAGAATATATTCTTTTTCTCCTTTTTTATTTTCTTTTTCTAAAATATGTGTTTTTTTTATATTTTTTATTGATTTGAAATTTAATTTTTTTAGTATTATATCTAATATATTTTTTAATAATATATTTTTTTGAACATATGGGAGAAGTAATGTAAATGAAAATAATGATTCTGTTTCTTTTGTTTTAAAATTCATTTCTTCTATTTGAATGTCATTATAAGTAAATTGAGTTTTTGAAATTGTGTCTTTTAAAAAATCTTTTTTTGGTTTTTTTTTATTTTTAATTTCTTCATTTTCATTTTCTGATATTTGAGAAACACTTTCATCTGTTTCTTTTGTATTTGTTTTATTTGTATTATTTTCTTCTTCTATTATATTCTTTTCTTTAATTTCTTCCTCTTCTTCTTCTTCTGATGTTGCTTTTATAAAAGTATCATCATATGTTTTTTCTTGTTCAGATTCATCTTCTAATTCTTCTTCTTCTCCTGTTTCATCTTCATCATTTTTTCTTTTATCAGTTAAATATTTTTCTGTATTTGTTTCTTCATCATTTTCAGTATTATCATCTTTTATATTATTTACTGAAATTTCCATTTTTAAATTTCCCATTTTTAAATAACGAGAAATTTGTTTTGCTAATAAAGGAATAAATTGATTTTTTAATATTAAAATAATATCATTTTTAGAATAATCAAAATATTCTTTTATATCATTTACACTTTCTAAATAAATTTCAACTTCATAACATCTAAATTTTTCATGTATATTATTATTTTGTCTAAATTTAATACTTTGTTTCATTTTAATATTTTTAATAACATCAATTAATTTATATTCTTCAAAAACTCTACTTAATTTTTTAGCATCATTAATATCTTTACTTCTCATTGGTAAAGTCATAATTGGAGTTTTAATATTTTTTTCACTTGTCATTAATATTTCTCTTAAACGAGGAATTCCTAAAGTTACATTCACACCACCATTTCCAGCTAAATGAAAAGTATTTAATGTCATTTGTGTTGATGGTTCTCCAATTGATTGTGCTGCTAATACTCCTACACTTTCACCAGGTTGAATTAAAGAATTTAAATATTTTAAAAAAATTAAATTTTTAAATTCACTTCTTGATATTTTTTTCTCTTTATTATTATTATTTTTTTTCTCATCTTTCTTTTTAAATTTATTATCTGGATCCTTTATAATATAATCATGCATACTTTCATATACTTTCTCACTAACACTTCCTAAAAATTTCCATGGTTCAAATTTATTAAGTAAAGTTTCCTCATTAGTAATTTCTCCATTTTTAATAGCATTTTTAACTTTTTTAGTATCAATAACATCAATAATTCTTTCAGGTTTCATTTTCTTAACATAAGTATCAAAATTATCACAAACAAATTTATAATTTCTTAAAAATTTAGTATTAATAGTATCAATAGAATCTTCACCATATAAAAATTGAATAACATTCCCATCACAATCTCTAACAGTATAATCATATCCAACAACAATTTGTTCTAAATGTTTCATAAGACATCTTTGTAAATATCCTGAACGACTAGTTTTAACAGCAGTATCAATTAAACCTTCTCTTCCTGCCATAGCATGGAAGAAAAATTCTTGTGGTCTAACACCAGTTGAAAATCTATCTGTAATAAACCCACTTGATCTTGGATTAGGATCAAATGGTTCAAATGATGGAAGAGTTTTACCTGATGTCATACGAGGTGCTCTTCTACCTTCTAATTCTTGTTGACCTAACATACATGAAACTAATGTTTGATTTGCTAATGAACCTTTTGAACCTGATTTTACCATCATTGTAAAATTATTTTGAGGAAATGGTGTTATTAAACCATTTGATAACCATGTTTTTGTATATGTTGATGTTGAGTTATTTAATGAATTTTTTACTACTGTATCTACATTCTGATCAAGAGAAGAATCTTTTAAGATTAAAAGCTCATATTTATCTCTTAATTCTTTTATTTTTTCATATGAAGATTTTTTATCTTTTTGTGAATAAGATTTAAAAAGCGAAGAATCAATTTTGACTTCTTGTAATTTTATTATTTGTTTTATTTCTTTTCGTGTTTCTGGAGTTATTTTCATTTTATCTAAAATTTCTTTATTTTTATCTTTATTTGTAGTATATACACTTCTTCTACTATAATTATCAAAATCTAAATTAAATCCTTCAACATCAAATAATTTACCTAAAGAATTCATTCCTTCTATTAATATTTTTTCTATATCAACTCTTCTTTGAAAATCCATTTTTTGATTAAATACAATATCACTAACTGAACATGTAAAACCATGAAATTGTTGTAAATAATGTACTCCTATTTTTCCTATTACAGTAATAAATTCTCCTGTTAATTCAGGTCCAAATATTTCATAAAAAGAATGAAAAATTCCAAAATCAGAAGCTCCAATTTCATTTTTATCTAAAACTCCAGTTAATAATTCATTTTCAATTAATCTAACTTTACCTTCATCATCATGTCCTTTTCCCCAAATTTCATTTCCTAATTTATTATTATGTTCAAAAGTACATTTTGCATCTTTTATATTATCAATTAATTCACTTGTAGCAAGTGATTTAATAATAGTTGTAATAATTTGTTTCCCAGTAAATAAAATTTTAGGTTTTATTATTGCAGGATTTACTAAAATAATTTTTCTTATTTTTTTTGTATTTAATGATTTTTCTAAAGCACAATAAATTAATTGAAAATATTCTTCTCTAGTAAAAAAAGTATCTTTCATAGTTAAATAAACACAAGAATCAATAGAATCTTGTAATAAACCTCTAATAGGTTTTCCACTAGTAGGAACAATATATTGATTATTACTATTAGAAATTAAATAACCTTCTTCTCTTGAAATTTGATCTTGTAGAAAATGAATATTCATTTCATCACCATCAAAATCAGCATTATAAGAAGAACAATTAGAATAATGCATTCTAAAAGTTTTTTCAATAGGTAAAATTTTAGCTTTATGTGACATAATAGAAGGTCTATGTAAAGTAGGTTGTCTATTTAATAATAAAATATCACCATTTTGCATATGTCTATTTACAATATCACCAATTTTAATTTTTTCAGAAATAACATTTCTATAATCATCTTTAACATTATTAAGTGATAAAGTATTATTACTTGAAATTAAAGTAACTTGATTAGCTCCTGGATATTTATATGGACCATTAATTATTAATTTTTTTAAATAATCAATATTAAATTTAGTAACTTTTTCAGGAAAATATAATTTTCCAGCAATAAATAAAGGAACACCAACTTCATTAGTTTCAATTAATGGATCAGGACTAATTACAGTCCTTCCAGCATGATTAACTCTCTTTCCCATAATTTTCATTCTAACAATACCTTCTTTTTTTTCTATCATTTGTTTAATTCCTTTTCCTTCTTGTTCTTTTTTTGAAATTGCTTTTGAAGAATCAAATAATATATTAATTAATAATTGCATTTGTGTCCAATTTGCTATTAAATCTTCAAAATATGTAGTTTTTTTATTTATATTTTTATCATCTTTACTTTCTTCTACTTTTAAACTTAATTCTCTTATATCATTATTTAATGATATTATTTTTATATATTGTGATGTTTGTTGATGTAAATAATGAGAATCGTTTCCTAATGAAGAATCTTCTGGACGAAAACGATTTGGAGGAATTATTAAATTTTGAATAAAAAAATATTTTGGTGCATTTGATATTATTTTTATTTTAAATTCTGATAAATTATCATATGTTAAATTACCATATATTAATGATAAAAGACCACAATCTTTTTGAAATAATTGTTTTAATAATTCTTGTACTTCTAAAACTGGAAGAAATTTTTGTTTTGAATTTGTTATATCTGTTTTTATTTCATTTTCTATTGTGTCATTTTCATTATCACTTGAGGATGAATTATTATTTTCTAAATTTGAATATTCATTTATTTCTTCTATTTCTATTTCTGTTTTTTTCTTTTTTTTATTTTGTTTAAATTCATTTATTGGATTTTCTGAATCTTTTATTATTTTTTCTTTTATTTTTTGCTTTTTTTTCTTTAGTCTTTCTGATAAACCATATTCTAATGCATTTTTATTTACATCAATTCCACTTTTTTCCATTTTTTTTCTTTCTTTTTCTGAAATATTTACTTGGAATATTTTTAAATTATTATATTTTTTATATTTTTTTGATGTTGCACCACAATTTGAACATTTATTTAATTTTGATAATATCCAAAATTCTTTCTCAAATTCTTTTAATAATGTTGTTGTTGTTACATTTTGTTCATATATTATTTTTGGTTTTTTTTCTATTATTTTTTCTTGTCTTTCAAAAATTTTAATAAATATTTCTTTTAATAATTTTTTCTTTTCTTTTTTTATCATTTTCTGCATTTTTTCTAAATTAATTTTATTTTTCATATTCTCATCTTCTTTTTCAAAACTATCATCTTTACTATCATTATTATTAGAATCAAAATTTAAATTATTAAAATAATTTTTATTCAAATTTAAATTTTCGTTTACAAACATCAATATTTTTTTATTTAAATTATCAGTACTTTCTCCAAAAGATTCATACATAATTTCTTTAATTTGACTTGCTTCTTTCCACAAATTAATTTTAATTAAAAAAATTTTTATGAATAAATACAAAACATCTTTTTTATTAATTTTTAACATATGACAATTAAAACATTGTGCATTTAACAATTTTAAAATTTGATTTAACATAAAAGGATTATATAAAGGTGCATATAAATTAATATGACAAAAATGACCAGTACAATTTTCATTATTTTGATTACAAATTTCACAATTTGCATTTCTGTCAAATGCCTGAACACCCATACAAGGATCACTTAATCCTCCTATTTCTGGTAAACCTAAATTATTGTATACTTGAGGTGTTGTTAATGGTTTCATTGATATTTTTTCTATGTCTTCTGGGGTGTAAAAATCAAATTTTATATCATTTAATATATATTTTAATGATTTTTTTGAGTTTTTAGAATTCATTTTTTTGAAAATGATAAAATATTTTTTAAGATAATTGAATTAATATTTATTTTTTTTCCAATAAATTAAATTTTATAATTTAATTTGTTTTATTTAAATAGTTTTTATAATAATAATAATTTGAATAAATAAAGTATGTTAATAATTTATTATTTATAAAAAAAACTTTTACTTGATAAAATATATTTCCCAATATATTATAATCTTTTATATATTTCATTCATTCCTACATTTTCCTTATTTTCACATATATGTTCTAAAAAATATAAATCTAAATGATTTCTATATAAATGTTCTTCACTTAATAATTTTTTTCTAAAACTTTTTATTATATTTAAACAATTTTTTTTATTGTCATTTTTACATGGTAAAAGAAAAGATATAAAAGTAAATTTAAAATTAAAATTTAATTTCATTTTTGAAAATGTATTTAATTTTTTGATTTCTTGTTTAATATAATTATTTGTTTTATTTTTTTCTCCAATTTTCGAATTGATAAGTTTAAGATTACTAAAATTATGATTATCATCATTTTTCATTAAATGAAAATTCAAATTAGAATTAAAACTGATTTTATTAGAAATACTTTTAATATTTAATCCATTATTCAAATCTTTATGATTTAAATTTAATCCAGTACTTAACAAAATTTTTCTTTCCTTTTCTCCAAAAAGAATAAGAGAATCATATTTAATTATATATCTATGATAATAATAATTAATCCATGTTGCAAGAGTAGAAATTGCTTCAAAAATTCCTCCAATACTTGCTAAAAGATCAGAAATACTTTTATAACTTCTTTCATAAATGTGAAAAACATTTTGCATCCAAAAAACAAATTCACAATAAATATGTGTATAATTTGTGTTTTCTCTTGAACTTTTTCTATTATCATCATATATAAATGAAGTTTGTTCATCATCATGATTAAAAATTAAAGCTCTATGAGTTCTAAAAATTAAAGGTGAAAAATTTAAATTATGTTGTGCATAATCTTTTCCTTTTAAACTAGAACTAATTGGATATAAAACACTTTTAATTGGATTTTTATAATTATGAATATCAACATTATGATCAATTATTTGTAAATAAACTGCAACTAAATTTTTAAAATAAATATCCATTTCTTCATTTGAACCACAAGAATTTTCTCCATATAATAAATTTTCCATTGAATTATTTCTACATTTTTCTATTATTATTGAATAAAATTTATTATCTGGTCTTGAATTACCATGAATTAAATAAGGAGGAGAATAATTATTTGTGTTATATTTATAATATTTTTTTTCTGTTGAATTATAATAATATTTTAAACATGCTCCTTTAAGAATTTCAATTTTATTTTGTACATTATTTTCTTTTAATTTATTTACTTCTTTTTCATTACTATTATCACATAAATCATAAATCCAATGATCTTCATTTTTTATTTCATCAGGATAAATTGAATATGATAAATTTCTTATTCCTTTTATTCTTAAAAATTTTGAATTAAATGGTATTATATCAGTTTTTAGATTCATAAATTGAATAAAATGATAAAGTGATGAATAATTAAAAGGAAAATAACCAGTTTCATTATGAAAACTTTTATAATAAGATGCTACTAATTTTCTATGATATATTATATCTAATGAATAATATATTGATATTAATATAAAAAGTAAATATGATATTAATGTTAATAAACCACTGAATTTTGAAGAATGACGAATTTTTCCTTTTTGATATAATGTAATTCGTGGAGATAAAAAATCAAATGATGATAAATCTAACATTTTATTTAAAAAAAATATAATTATTTTTTTTTAAAGAAAACTTATTGATTAATTATTTATTAAAGTTATCTAGCAATTATTTAAATTAAATGTGTGATTATAAAATTAGAAAAAATAAAAAGGAAAAAATAATATTAAATAATAAATTAATAAGAAATTTTTGATATTTATTCTAAATTTAAAATAAATAATTGTTTTAAGATTAAAAAAAATTTTAAAAAAAAAAAAAGTAATGTTTTTGCAAAAAATTTAAAAAATAATGGAAAACACAATTATTTTGAAAAAAATTATTCAAAAAAGTTAATCCTATTTTTCAAAAACAAGAAAAAAAAATATTAAAAAAAATAAAGTTTTATGATTTAGTTATATATAGTAATTTTATATTATTTATTATTTATAAATTATAATTTAGGTAAAAATAAAAATTTTTACAAATGGATAAAATGAAAAACTTTAATAATATGATGGAATTTTCAAATTATTTTCAAAAAAATTATAATATTTATATGTTTTTAAGAGAATGTGCCTTTAGAAAAATATATAATGATTATATGAATAATCAATTGTCAACAAAAGATTGTAATCTAATTAGAAATACTTATTCTAAATTTGAAAAAGAAAAAAAAGAAAATAATTGGCATTTTCATTCAGTATCAATTAAAACTTATAGGGTTTTTTTAGAAGATATTTATGTTAGATTGAATATAAATATAGCTAATTATGATAATTTAGTTCTAGCAAAAGAACTTACAGAAAATCTTTCTTTTTTTGGTAATTATGATGATTTAACAATCAAAAGATTACAATTTTTTGATAATAAAATTAAAAAATTAAATAACAATCATAAAAAAGAGATATTTGATATTAATATTAATTTAAAAGAAAATATTATTCCAAATAATAATTTTTTAAAGAAAAATGTATGTGAAAATTTTTATAATCCAAAAAATAATAAAAATTATATTCCAGAATTGGTTGACAGAAATATTAAATTACCTATAAAAAAAAGTGATCCTAATTTTCAAAATTTACAATTAATAATTATTGACTTAATTGAAAATGCAAATCAAGAATTAGATTATCAAAAAGTTGATATGGCAATAAAAAATTTAGAAGCAGCAGCATATTATATAAATAATATAATATATTAAAATTAAAATTTATAAAATTGTTATTATTAACTCAAAAGATTAAATTTCTTTAAATAAAAAAAAACAAATAAATAATTATTATATTATAATTAATATTTATATTTTATACAAGATTAGTTAAATTTTTCTGAAAATCAACATTATTAATTGTATTTTTTAAATTATCAATTAAATAATTGGAATATTTAAAAGAATCATCTTTATCAAAATTAGGAGAAGGATAATTATTTAATTCAATTCTTGGGAAAGTATTATTAAAATTATTATTATTTCCAAAATTAATATTATTATTACTACTTAAAGGACTTATTTGTAAAAATTTATTATAATTCATATTTTTTGCATTTTTTAATTTAGATAAAGTTTCTTTATATATATTTTCTCTTTTTTTTAAATTTAAATTTTCATTTTTTAAAATATTAATTTGTTTTTTAAAAGACTCTTTTATTTCATTAATTTCATCTTCTTTTAAATCAATTTCTTTTTTTGTTTTTAAATTATCTTCTTTTTTCTTTTGTAAATCTAATGAAACTCCATTATAAGCATTTTCAAATTTCTCACATAATTGATTTAAATTACTTATTTTTCCTTCTAAATTTTGATTATAACTTTCTAAATTTAAAATTTTATTTTCAGATTCTGATAATTTACGAATTAAACTTTGATTATATTTCTCTAATTCAGATATTTTATTGTTTTTTTCTGATACTTCATTTTGTAAATCATTAAATTGGTTTTTAATATTTTCAAATTCATATTGATATTGAGATAAATTTTTTATTTTATCATTCATATCTTTAATTTTAATATCATATAAATTTTTTTCATTTTTTAATTTATTATAATCATCTTTTATATTATTAAAATTTATAGTTACTTCATTTATTTTTTCATTCAATGATAAAATTTCATTTTCGCTCATTATTTTTTCTTTTTTTGAATCTTCAATTAATTTATTATATTGATTTTGTAATTCTGAAAATTGTTGTATTAAAGGTATATGTTTTGATTTTAATTCTGAATATTTTTTATTCTTTTTTTCTAATTCAGTTTTATTTTTAATATCATTGTTAATATAAGTTTCAAATTTTTGAGTTGAAATTTCTGCTAATTTTTCAAATTCTGAAATTAATTGATTCTTAGTTTTTATTATTTCACATAATTTATTTATTTCAAATTTTAAATTATTATTTTCTGATATTATATTATCTAAATAAGTTAATTTTTCTTCTAATTCTTTTATTATTTCTTCTAATTCTTCAATTTTATCTTCTTGTTGCTTTTTTATCTTTTCATTATTTTCAATAGTCTTTTGTAAAGTACTAATTATTGATTCTTGATTTAATGACATTTTTATATTTTTAATATTTTCTCATAAAAATAAAATAAATAATTAAATAATATAATTTAAATCTATTATAAAATTTAAAATATTTTTTTCTAAAAAATACAATCTTTTATTTTTTATTACTTTTCATAGTTGAAAATAAACTTCTATGAAGCATTCCAACACCTTCTTTTCTAATAATTGATTCATGTAAATTAAATAATTTTCCTGGTTTTAATTCACCAACATTCTTTTTTTCAGCAATTCTTGAATAAGTCATATAAAAAAATTTATTTAATTCAACTAAATCATCATCTTCTAATTTTTCAATTGAACTTTGAAATTTTTCATTAAAACAATAATCTATTATTTTTGCAGTTAAAATATATAATTGTTCCATTGAATTTTCATCTGATGGATTTTCTTTCCATATTCCAAATACCTCTTTTAAAATTTTTATAAATCCTTCTTCACTATTTTTTTTTATATTATTTTTATTTTACCTTTTTTTTGGTTTTTCTTTATTGAACTCCGCTTCTACCGACTGTATTTTTTCAAGAACTGACATATTTATTTTATATTCAATATTAATATTATTATTGTATTTATTTAAATTTATTTTAAATATATTTTTTTTAATTTTATTTAATTAAACATTTAGCTAAAAAAATTATTAATTACCTTTACTAAATTAATTAATTTTTTTATTTTATTATTTTTAGTCTTCATTTGAATTTTTATCTTTTTTATTTTTCAAATATTGATTTAAATTATTTTCTTTAAATATATTAATACTATTTTTAACTGTTTTTTCAGCGCTTAATATTACTTTTTGAAAAGAATTATTTTTAATATTATTTTCCTTTCTATCACTATTAACACTTAAATCTAAATCACCATTTTTAATTTTATCTTCTTCATTTTTAATAAAATTATCATATTCTTCTTTTGATATTTGATTTAATTCTTCTCCATTTCCATTATTAATTATTTTTTTACTTTTAATTATTGCATTTAATAAATCTTGTTTATCTAAAATTGTACTTTTACTATCATGATAACTTAATTTATCATTAGAACAATTTTTCTTTAATTTTTTAATCTGTTTTTGGTTATTTTTTTTATTTAATTTTTTTCTATTTTTATCAATTGACTTTCTTAATTCTTCAAAAGATAAATAATAATTTAAACTTTTTTTACTTTCTTTTTTAAGTAATTTATCCGCATTTTCTTTTCTTCTTTGATTTTGTTTTTTAATAAATTGTTGTAATTCTTCTTTTCCTCTAGTATTTTTTTTATTATTAATAGATTTATTATTTGTGTTACTTTGTTTTTTTGGAAATGAATTATTTCTAAATGAAATTTTATTTGAATGATATTTTCGAAAATTCATTTCATTTTTATTTGAATCTTTTTCTTCATTATTTAAATATTTTTTAATTGTCTTACAAAATTCTAAAGTATCAACAGTTGGTTTTCTTTTATTAAATGTTTTTGAAAAATTTTGACTATTTAAATTTGTGTTTTTTATTTTAGAATGTAATAATGGATTTTTATCATTTGTATAAGTTTTACAATATTTATTATTTATATCATTTTCTGAAATTAAATGTTCTAATTTCATATTTTCTTTTCTATCATTTTTACCTTTTAATTCTTCATTTTTTTTATTTACTGCCTCTTCAAATAATTTGTTAATATCAATATTATTTTTCCTTAAGACTTCAATTTTATATTGAATTTTTTTATTTTCTTTACTTTTTGATTCTTCTCTTTTTTTATTTTTAATTTTTTCTGAAAAACTAATTTTGGAATTTTTTACTAAATTTTCAATTAATTGATTTCTTTCTTCATCTTCATTAAGTTTTGTCATATTATCATTTTTTTCATTCTGAATTGATAAATGAGGATTATAATTTAATCGATTAAAGAATGTATTTTTTTGTTTTTCATTAGTCCTTGGATAATATATATTATAATATTTTGAATTTTCTTCATCATTTAAAATATCATTATTTAATTGTAAAGGGTTATTATATGAATTAAATCTTTGAAATTTATTTCTAAGCTCTTCACAGTATTTTTTCATTTTTTCATTTTGATTATTTTTCTTTTTTGATTGAAAATAATAATCATATTTTTTATTTGAAGTATTATAAAAAGAAGGACTAGTATTAAACTCCATTTATAAATTTTAAATTATTTTTAAAAAAGCAATTATTATAATAATAAAATATATACAATATTTAAAAAAAGAAATAATGTATAAAAGTATAATTTTAAACTCAGATATAAATAAATTAATTTCTAAATTTGAATTTAAAATATAAAATATTAATATCTTTATTTCATTCATTAAATTTTTCATTAATTCATTCTGATTTATTATATTAGTTTTTATTTCTTTTTTACACAATTTTATATGTTTTAATATAATTAAAATAATAATTAAAATAATAATTAAAGTAAAAACAAAACTCAAATTTAAAAAATGGAAGATGAAATAAAAATGTTAGAAAAAATGTCATTATCATTTGATAAAATAAATAATGATATGTATTTTATGAAAGAAGAATTTTCAGAAGTAAGATTAGAAAATAGAATATCAATTGAATTTGAAAACTTTTATACAGCAATAGCAAAAAATGGAGGTTTAATGGCATTTTGTAAAAAACCAAAAATGTTTATAATGGATAAAAATAACTTAATAAATAAATATGTATTAATAATGTGTCAAGATGGTTCACATTGTATAAAAATACCATATCAATATAATGAAAACGAAAGTGAATTAATATTATTTGATTTTTCATATGAAGAAAAATTATATGGAATTCATAATAATGGTAAAATAATAAAATTTGATTTATTAAAAGAAACTGCAGAAGAAAAAATATCAGGTGATAGATTTAAAATAGAAAAAATAATATCTGCTAAATTATTTGAAAAAGGTTATGTTGCTTTTACAGAACAAAGTGCATTTTATATAACAAAAGATATAAAAAATCCTCAACCAAGTTTCTTTATATCATTATTAATGTTAAGCATAAAAAATTTAGTAACAGATTATATTTTTATACCTCAATCAAAATCATCATCAAAAAATACAGAATTAATATTTCCTCATCCAGATAAAGATGGAATAATTCATGTAATAGGAAAAAATGAAAATGAGAATTTTTCGATGAATGTTAAAGGAGAATTTATTGGTATAAATTATATAAAAAAAGATATAATAGAAGGATTTAAAATAGAAAATGAAAATAATAAAAATGAAGAAGAAGAAATGAAAGATCCAAATGATTTAAATAAAATATCAGCATTAGCAATTTCTCCTTCAAATACTCAAATTGCAATGTATAGAAATGATGGTACAGTATTTTTATTTCATAGTAGTTTCAATATGAAAACATTTCCAAGATTAAAAATTCGTTTTTTTATTAATGATAATCCAATGGATCAATATGAACAAAATGAAGAAAAAGAAATTATTGAATTTAATAGAGAAACAATGCAATTTTTATTTTGTGGTGAAGATGCAATTTGTATTTGTGGTAAAAGATTTATTTTATTAATTAATGTTATGAATAAAACTTTATATTATAAAATTACTAATAGAAGTGGAGAAAGTGCTTTATTAAATATTAATTTTATGTATTGTATAAGTGAAATTGACGGTTTGAGAATATTAACTCATGATAATATATTTTTTCTTTCAAAAGTTTCTAATGAATTATTAAAATGTTGTTCTCCTTTTTCTGATGCTCCTTCTAAAAAATTGATAAATGCATATAATTTAAAAAGAGAAGAAAAACCAGAATGGAAAAAAGAAATTAATAGTATTTATAATAGATTATCTGATACTTCAAATGAACTTTTAAATGTTGCTTCACAATTATTTTGGAATAATAATAATGAAATTAATAAAAATATTCAATTATTTATTTTAAAAGCTGCTCATTTTGGAATTAGTTTTTTATCAAAGGAAAAATATAGTTATAAAAATTTTATTGACATGTGTCATGATATTAGAATATTAAATAATTTACGTTCTCCTAATTCAAATCTTGATAAACCAAGATTTATTACTTATAATCAATTTAAAAGTATTGATATGAAAACTTTTATTAATTTATTAATTAAACAACAGAATTTTGGTTATGCATATGATTTATCAAATTATTTAAATTTAAATAATAAAAAAGTTTTTCAAACTTTTGCTTTAGCAAAAATAAAAAAATTTGGTGGAGATTTATTAAAAGATGAACAAATTAAATTATATAATGATATAATAAAAACACTTTCAATATTTCCTAATATTTCATATATAAAATTAGCTAAAAAATCATTTAAATATAATGCAAAACATATTGGACTTAAATTTTTAGAAAATGAAAAATCAATATTAATAAAAATTCCTCAATATATTCAATTAAAAGATTGGGATAAAGCATTGTCTTTAGCAAATGAAACTTGTGATAGAAATATTAGTTTAACTGTTATTGATAAAATATTTAAAGATAGTAATATTAAAGCTGAAGAATTTATTAAAATTATTTGTAAATTTGAAAATTGTAAATCTATTATTATTGATTATTTAAGTAAAAATATTCCTTCTTTATTAGATAAATATTTGTGTGAAAAAGGTTTTTTTGAAGATTTAATTTTTATTAATATTGAAAAATTTTTTAAATGTAAAAATTTAGAAACAAGAAAAACAATTTTTGGAAAAATAAAAGATTATCTAAAATCGATAGAAAAAAAACCAGGAGTTTTTGATATTAAATTTTATAGAAATTATATTAAAAATTTGGAAGATTCAATAAATTTCAAAATTAATTGTGTAAATCAAACTACTAGTCAAAAAGAATTAATTCCAATTACAAATAAACAACCTTTTGATAACTCAATTTATGATTGTTTTAAAGAAATTATTTCACAAGGTGAATATAATTTTATAAAAGATGAAGCTGCTAATTTTGATTTTTCAAAAAATAAACTTATACTATTAAGATTAAGAACTTATGCAGAAATGGATCAATTTAATGCTATTGATAATGTAATAAATAATTCAAGTTTAAAAAAATTAAATTTAACACCTTTAAATTTAGCTGAATTATATTTTGATTATAAAAAATATGATAAAGCAGTTGAATATATTAAATTAATAAATGAACCTGATTATTTTGAATATAAAATTGATATGTTAAAATATATGAATAAATATGAAGATGCTTTATTTTGTATTATTTCAGATAAAAAATGTGATAGAAAAGATGATTTAGTAAAAGAAATATTAAACAAAAAACCAGAATTGAAAAAAAAAGCAGATGAATTATTTGAAAAATATAAGCATTAGATATATTATTATTTAATTATTATAAATATAAAATGTTAATTAAAAATTCATTATTTAAAAAAAATTATATTTCAAAAATAAATTTATTTTTAATTTTATAAAAAAAATGTTAGACAATAGTATCCTTGCTCATTATGGTAAAATAGAATATTGGGAAGAGCGTTATACACGTAGACCAGAACCTTTTGATTGGTATCAAGTTTATTCAGGAGTTAAAGACATAATAACACAATATATGACAAAAACAGATAAAATATTAAATATAGGATGTGGTAATTCAAAATTAAGTGAAGAAATGTATGAAGATGGTTATGAAGATATAACAAATATTGATTATTCAACAAAAGTAATAAGTCAAATGGAAGAATATTATAAAGAAAAATGTCCAAAAATGAAATATGAAGTTATGGATGTATTAGATTTAAAAGAAATTCAAGATGGTGAATATGATACTATAATTGATAAAGGTTGTTTAGATTGTATTTTATGTGGAGATAATTCAGTTCCTTTAGCTGCTAAAATGATGAGTGAAATTTATAGAGTTCTTGCTCCTGGTGGTCATTATATGGTTATTAGTTATGGTGATGCTGAATTTAGAAAAAAATATTTAGAAACTCAAAATTGGAGTAGTTTAACTGTTGATAAATTAGCTAAACCTAGTGCTTTAGTTGCTACTAATCTTAATGCTGATGAAAATGATGTTAAGAATTTTCATTATGTTTATACTATGGCTAAAGCCAAGTGAATTAGTAGTTTATAATAAAACTTGTTTTTTTTAATTCATTTTAAAACCATTTTTTATTAATTTATTATAGTAAATAAATAAGATAATTTATTTTTTAATTTTTGTCATTTAAATGTTATTTTACTTTAAATAAAAATTCAAAATAATATTTCTAAAAATTTTAAAAAAATATTTTATTTAAATAAGTATTATATTATTAAAATTAAAGTATTAAATAAAAAAAAGTGAAAATAAAAAGTATTAATTTATTTATATATTTAATATATTTTTTATAATTGTTAATTCATAGAAATTAATATATTTTTATTTTTGATTGAAATCTAGATAATTAAAAATTACATGTTCAGGAGGTGCAGTCCCATAATTATTTTCAAAAAATAGATGTACTCCTCCAATTTCATCTAAAAAAATTTCTTGTTCTACAATTCCACCTTTTGGTAAAGGAGAATATTTCATAATTTTATCATTTTCAATATCAACTATAAAAGTACTATCACTTTCTTTACATAATCTAGTAATTCCTCCCATAATTAAAATCTTATGATCAGTAATTTTCATAGAAGCAAATCTTCTTAAAGGAATAGGTAATTTTAATTCTAATAAATCACATTTTTTATTTTCTAAATCAAGTCTTTCAATACTATTTAAAGTTCCAAAATTTTTATTATAACCACCAAAAATAAATATATTAGAATTATTATATAATAAAACATTAGCTTGACTTCTTGGAACTTTTAAATCTTGATATGTACTCATTGACCAAGTATCATTTATAATATCATATGATTCAATTGAACTTAATTGATTTTTATCAGTATAATCATAACCTCCAATTGATAAAATTGAATTTAAATGAGAAATAAATAAACAACTCATAAATGATCTTTCAATATTCATTGAATTTTTTCTATAAATTTGTCCATTTAGAAATTGATATGTATTATTACTATCTGTTCCTCCTATTATATATATTCCAAATTGTTCATTTGTATATAATGTAATACAATGATATGGAAAATTTCCTTTATATTTTGCTATTAATTTCCATTTTGAATTATTATCATTTTTTAATATTTGATGCTTTGCTATCATATTACCTCCATATTCAAACCAATAAGCTATTTTCCTCATATTAAATTTTAAATTATGTTTTTTAACATATTGTGAAAAATAAAATTCTTTTTGTTCATCATTTTCTTTATTATTATTTACATTATTATTATTATTATTTTGATTATTATTTTTATTATTATTTACATTTTGATTTTGACTTTGATTTTGTTCTCTAGTAACTCTTTCTCTAATATATTGCATAATACTTTTATCAGTTCTAGGTACAAAATCATTTCCAGCAATAAACTTTCCTAATTCTATAAAATTAGGTCTTTTATCTTCATTAAATTGCATCATTTTACCAAGAATTTCAATTACATTATTAGAATATCTTTTACTAATCATTCTTAAACCTTCTCTAATTAATTTTTCACCATCAACATTACTAGTTTTTTGATTAAAACCACTAACATCCATCATAGCAGCCATTTGAAATAAAACTAATCCAGCAGAAAAAACATCACTTTTAAACATATTATGTTCAACTTGTTTAGCTTGTGTTATAACATGTGCTTCCCAAAGAATAGGAGAAAGATATTGTGGTGTTCCTCTTATTGTTGCCATTGTAGTATGATCTTCATCTTCATCATCAAATGATTCTTTACTTTCACCAAAATCTATAACTTTAATTTGATAATTATCCATTAAAAATAAATTAGTTGGTTTAATATCTCTATGACATATTCCAATATATTCTAAATATGAAAATGCATCTATCATTGAATATATCATTTGAAGTAATTGAGGTTCTGTCCAAAATATTCTACTTTTTTCTCTTTTTCTATATATTAATTCTAAATTTGAATCATTTGTTATTAATTCTGATATTATCCCTAATTTAAATGTATTATGAGGTGTTTCATAAAAATAATAACCATAAAATTGAAGAATATTAGGATGATTTTGAACTCTACTTAATTGAACTGCTTCTTCTTTATATTCATTTAATTTATCTAAGTTACGTGCTTCTACTTCTTTTAAAACATATAATTTTTGAGTTTTTATATGTTTTACTTTGAAAACTTTTGTATTTTTTTTACCTCCTCCAAGGAGTTCTAATTTTTTAAAATCTGTTCTACGAAACATATTTTTATTTTTTTTTATGAATTAAAAAAATTTAAAATATAAATTAAAATTTAAAATTAAAAATGTAAAATAATAATATAAATTATTATTAAAATATTTTAAAAATTTAACTTTTCAAAAAAGAAAATTTTAAATTATTTATTTTCCAAAATGATTTTGTTTTGAAGATACTGAATGATAAGTTGACATATTAGTATTTTTTATTTCTGTATTTTTTTGTTCTTTTTCTTTTTTATCTTTCTTTTCTTTTTTTGCTTTTTTTGCAGATTCAACCATATTTCTAATAACTTTTAAAGTAATTTCATTTAATCCTTGTTGAGGAACTTCTTCATTAATTAAATTTTCAATTTTTCTTTGTGCATCTTGAACATAAAATCCTTCATAAGACATTGGAATTTTAGTATCATCACTATTTTTTTTAAGTTTATATTTATCTACTTTTTCAATTGCTTTAAATCTTCTTTTATTAACTACAACTTTTTCTTTTCTTATTTCAATTGGTTTTTCAACTTTTTCTTCAACTACAATATTTTGTGCCATTTTATCTTCTTTTGAACCAATTTCTATTTTTTCTACTCCAACTTCTTCAAATATTTTTACTACTTCAGCAATTTCATTTTCTAATATTTTTTCATCATTAACTTTAAATTTCCATTCTGGTAATGGACCATCTAATTTAGTTAATTTAGGTAAAGTATTTATAACACCTAAACATTCACATTTTATATTCCAAACTTTAACTAATTTATCTTTTGAACTTGTTGCAAAAGATAAAGGTTCTTTTATAATTGTTATACATGTTAATTCATCTTTATGAGCTCTCCATTCATGTTTAATAATATTTTGATATAAATTTACATAATCTGGAAATTTAATTCTTCCTTTTTGTTGAATATTATGATTTATAATTGTTTCTGTATTTATATCATCTTTTTTTAATATATTAAATGTTGATTTAATAACAACTTTTGAACATGGTTCTAAATCATATTTTTTAAGAAAACCTAATAAATCTAATACTTTTAAATTTCCTTGTGAATCACCAATAATTAAATAATATCTTTTAACTTTTTCTTCATCAGTAGAATAATATTGATCAGGTGACATTTTAGAATCAATAATTTCATTTTTATAAGCATTAGGTACAATATCTAAATTATTATCATCTTCTTCATCTTCTTCTTCAGGTTCATCAAATATACTTCTTTCTTTAATTGGTTTAGGTGGTGGTTCATATGGTTTATCAGGATTCATAAATGGTGAATCTTCATCAAAATATTTTCTTAATGGAACATCAAAACCACAATCTTCCATTTCTTGAATAATAAAATTAATGCTTTTAACAGAAGCTAATTCAATTTTTCTTCCTGATTTAAAATAATTTCTAGATCTAAATATACATTCACCTCTATATTTATTATTAGGTTTAACACCCCAAAAATAAATAGTTCCATCTGAATAACTTACTATTAATATTGCATAAGGATCAAAAAATTTTACAAAATTTACATTTATTTTTTCTAATTTACCATTTGGTAAATAACATATATCATCAATTTTTGACATTTCAAAATCCCATATTACAACAAGTCCATCTGTACTTCCTGTTGCAAATAAATTTAATTGCATTGAAAAATCTAAACAATTAATTTCATTTACTTTATTTTCTATTGTATGTCCTCCTCTTATTGTTCTTAATTTTTCTGTTTCTTCTGGATCATTTTCATTATACATATTAATTAAAGAATCATCTCCTGTTGAAATTAAAATAAAATTATCTCCTTCATTTCCATAATCATAATAATAAAACATTGATGTTATTTCTTTTATATGATCATATTTATATGTTTGTATTCCATCTCTTTCTATTTCTTCTTCATTTATTGGTTTAATTAATGAACCATTTCCTGCATTAAATTGCATAATTGCTCCATTTGTAAATCCTAAATAAAATTTACGATAATTATTTTCGAATAAAAAATATTTTATTTTTGTATCTCCTTCAAAATGTTCATTTGAAGTTAATTTTTTATAACATTTATATAAAACACCTTCTTTATTAAAAACTCTAACATCTTTAAATGTAGTTACAAAAAATTGTTGATAATATGTATTAAAATCAACTTTTATAGGATAATTATCATCTTTAACTTGATTTTTTTGAATATGTTCTTCTTCTCTATATTTAGAATCATAAAAAATCATTTTATTACCATAAACTAAAAATTTATTATATTTAGATAATCCTAATAAATTAGTAACTTTGAAATTTTTTTTAGGAGTAGCAATTAATTGTAAACATAATTTTAATTTAGTATCCCAAATTCTAACATTACCTTCTTCATCAACAGAAACAGCCATATAAGAATTAGATAAAAAAGAACAAGAAATAACAGGAGCATAATGACCTTCTAATCTTCCTTTATAAGCTTCATCAATAGATAAATCAGTACAATAAACATTAATATAATATTCAAAACCAACTGATAAAACATAACCAACACTTTCAATTAATGGATTATAATTTAATGATCTAACACCTAATGAATGATTATTCCATGTTCTAATAATATCTTTATCATTTAAATTAATTAATCTAATTTTACCATCCATACAAGCAGTAAGTACCATCATTGGTTTATAAATTTCAATACAATCTAAAATTTCTCCTTTATGTGGTAAATTTTCACAATAATGATTTCTATAAGGATGTCCTTCATTATAAAAACAATCATATTTTTGACCATGAAATTCAAATTCAACATCTATTTCATTTAATGTGTAATATGAAAATTTTTCTAATTTACTTCCTGAACAAAACCAAATATTATGTTCTGGTAAATACCATATTCTTTTTTCTAATGTTGGCATTCTCATTTCATGAACTAATTCTATTCTATCATCTGATGCAAAACTAAAAAATACTATTCTTTTATCACTTAAACACATTGCTATTAAATTTTGATATTGACACATCGATAATACACTATATGATATATTTTTATCATTTTTATTATCTGTTTTTTTATTTATTTTTTTCTCATTTTTATTTTTTGAACTATATCTTTTATTATTATCTAGATAATTTTTAGGATTTAAATAAGTATCTAATTCAACTAATTTTTCACTTTTACCTGTTTTTGGATTATAAATTCTAATATTTTTAGTTCCATATTCATTAATAATTAACATATCAATTCTAGGAATAAAAACAGCACTAATAACATCTTGTTTATGTATAATATTATCTTTAATTCTAGGAGATATTTGATATCTTTTATATTTTGCCATTTGCTTTTCATTAAATATTTTATTATTATTATCATCTTCATTATCATCTACTTTAGCATCATTATCACCTTCAACTGTATCAATTATAAATTGTGTAAATTCTTCCCATTGCATATGACCATCACCATTAAAATCAATTTCACAAAAAAATTTATATAAACCATATACAAGATTTGTTTCATCCATTGGATCATTTGGATTAAATGGTAATTCTTTTTTCATTTTATCTATAAATAAAACTTTTTCTATTCCATCTGGATAATCTTTATAAAAATCTGCTAATTTATTTATTTTATTTAAATCTAACAACATCATAATTATATTTATATCATATTTATGTCTATCTAAAAGATAATAACAATTATTTTTAAAAATTTGAAGATAAACATTTTTATAAGGGACAATTTTTATTGGTGGTTCATAATCAGAGTCTTGACTTCTTTTATCATCATCTCCATTCATTTTAAATTAATTTATATATTAATTTTTATAAAATCTAAAAGTTATAAATTTAAAAATTAAATTTAATACTATTTAATTAACATTAAGCATAATATCATCATTTAAATCACTTTTTTGTTTTAACATTGATAATTCAGTAAGAAAACCTTTTGAATTTATAATATCAGTTCCACCACATATAATAGGAATATTTAATTGATGAGATAAATTAGTTAAATCTTTTGTTTCTTCAAAAGTAATTCCACCAAAACAAAAAACAATAATTTTATTTGGTCTTGGAGCATTACCAGATAAATAAGTTTCATAATCATTTTCTTTATTTTTATTTTTAATAATACCTTCAACAATATTTTGTAAATAAGAAATATGTTGCATAAAAGCATTAGTAGAACCACCTTTAAAAGCATTCATAAAAAATTTTTTTCCTTTTGCCATAAAATCTTTATTTTCTAAACAATCTAAAGTTCTTTTATTTTTACCTGCATATTTTAATAATAAATCACCATAAACAATCCAATCACTCATTTTATTTTCTCTCATTGCATCTTTTAAATTATTTATCATTGAATCACCTTCATATCTAAAAATATATAATAAATATAATTTTGCTTTATCTAATTGTTTTATTTTATCATCTGTTAATATTTTAATTATTTGATTATATTGTCCTTTTCTATCATCATGAACTGCAATTTCTTGTTCTAATGGTGATAAATCCATTAATTTATATTTTGTAACATAATCTATTATTTCATATGTTAATTTTAAATGTTTTGTTATATTCATTGATTCTTTTCTTTTTTCTGGTAAAGTTTCTATTAATTTTCTTATTTCTTCAATTGAATTTTCTTTACCTGAATTTTCATTTGATTCTTTTTTTAATTTTTCAGCAGCTGCATTTGCTTCTACAGTAAAATTTCCATAATCAGAATTCATATGAGTAGCAAAAAATTTATCTATTGATTCAACATCAGATACAACTAATTTTTCATTTGGATTATTTTTTTCTCCTTTTAATTGAACTACATTATTTTTAATACCAATTAATTCATGTATTTGAGCTTGATAAGTCCATTGATTAATTAATGGAGTAACTGGATCTTCTTTTCTATCAAAAATAAATAATAAACCATTTTGATTATTACCACATTCTTTTCTTATAAAAGTATAATTTTCATTAAAAAATTCTGCTATTTTTTTAGATAACATTGAAGAAATTTTAGAACCTTTTACACATTTAATAACAGGAAATATTCTATTACTTAAACATATTGAAACTAATCCTTGCCAAATTCTATCAAACATTTGTGAATCATAATCATTCCATCTTTCTATTGGTGACATTGCTAAATTTGATATACATGATTCTATATTTAAATGAAATACATTTGAATTAATTACATAATAATCAAAATATACTTCTTGAAATGATTTAACTTGCATATTTATATCATATTGTGCTATTTTTTGAAGATATTCATCTGGTACTGTATTTGAAAAAAATAAATGAATTTCTTTAAAATTTAAATTTTTTAAAATTTCTTTTAAATAATTTAAATTTTGAGATGTTGGTCTTAAAAAAAATATACCACTTAAATTAAATTTTTGTGATGGTTGAATTTTTTCTATATTTTCAAATAAAAAAATTTCTTGTTTTAAAGCTAAGCTTTTTGAAAATTCTAATGAAAATATAACTTGAGTTTCTTTATCCATAACAATTGCTTTCATTTCTTTTATATTTGATATCATATTTTCAATATAATCATTTGATATTTCATGAAGATTTGGGCTTGACATTAAAAATTTAAAATATAAAATATAATTAATTATGATTAATAATTAAATTGGTATATTTAAATGATTTAAAAATAAATATTAAAATAAAATTAATATTTAAAATATCAAAAAAAAAATGAATAAAAATACTAAAAAAAATCCATTTGAAAATCCATCACTAACTCAAGAAAATAATAATAATTCAGAAATAAATAATACAAAGAAAATTAATAACCAAAATCCTTTTCAAAATAATGAATCAGCAAAAGTTCCTCCTAAAGCAAGTAATACTAATATAAATACATTTCAACCAAATTTAAATACAAATTATAATGATTTTGAACAACCTCAATACAATAATTATCCTCAAAATCAAACTCAAAATCAACTACATGGAAAATTTTCAAATCCATATTCATCAATTCAAAATAATAATGTTTCACAATCTGATTTTGATATTACATTATCTGAATTTGAATCTAAATATAAAATGTATAATTGTTCTTATGAATTTATTTCACCTACAACTAATGTTTTTCCAATTAATAATAATTTATTATCTGAAATATCTTTTCCAATTGGATTAAATATTTCTCCTTTATCAATATCAAATACACAAATTCCAATTGTTGATTATGGTGAAAAAAATATACCAAGATGTCCTAATAATAATTGTAGAGCTTATTTAAATCCTTTTGTAAAATTTATTGATGGTGGTGATAAATGGATTTGTAATATTTGTAAACAAATTAATATAACAGAAGAATATTATTATGGAAATTTAGATAATAATAATGAAAGAGTTGATAAAAATAATAAATATGATTTATGTTGTGGTTCATATGAATTTTTAGCAAATAAACAATATTGGAAAAATAATAAAAATCCAACAATAGCATATTTTATTTTTCTAATAGAAACTTCATTTAGTTCTATTTCAAATGGTTTTTTAACAGCAACAATTGAAAGTATAAAAGATGTAATTAATAATGAAAGTTTTTATAATGGAAATGATGTTAAATTAACTTTTATAACATATGATTCTAATGTTCATTTTTATAGTTATAATAATAAAATGAATCAACCTCAAATGCTTTGTGTTGCTGATGAACCAGTTTTTGTTCCTACAGTTAAAGAAAATTTAACATTTAATTTAAAAGATAATAAAGATAAAATATTACAAATATTAGATTTAATTCAAAATACTTTTGTTTCAAATTCATGTAAAGATTCTAATAAAATTTTTTCAGCTTTAAATGGTGCTTATTTATTAGGAAGAGGTTTGGGAGGAAAAATATTAATTTTTTCTTCTAGTAATTCACTTTCAAGTAATAATAAATTAATTAGTGAAATTGATAAAACAAAAACAAAAGAACAAATTGCTTATTCAACTCATGATAAAAGACAATTAGGTAATATGGGAATTAATTTAACAAATGAAAATATATCATGTGATATTTTTGCTTGTGCTGAAAATCCAATTTATGTATATACACTTAATCAATTATGTGAATATTCAAATGGAAATATATATTTTTATAAAAATTTTAATTTAGATTTACATTATAAAAATATATTTAATCAAATTAGAAAAGTTTTAACAAGACCAATTTGTTGGGAAGGTGTTTTAAGGACTAGATTTTCACATGGTTATAAAATACAAGATTTTATTACTCCTGTTTTAATAAGTAATAAAGATTTATTTATTTTTCCTACTTATGATAGTGATCAACATTATCAAATTGGAATAAATATGATACAAAATAATGAAAATAATAATTTATATAATAATGATAATTTTATTTTTATTCAAAGTGCTTTATTATATTCTTTTGGTGATGGTCAAAGAAGAATTAGAGTTCATAATTTATGTTTACCTTTATCAAATAGAGCTAGAGATATTTATAATGGAATTAATGCTGAATATTTAGCTTCTTATTATTTAAAACAAACAATTGATAAAATATATAAAACTAAAAATATTTCTAATGCAATTATATCAACTGAAACATTATTTAAAACTTTTATTTCTGTATTTTTAAACTCTTCTCAATCAATGAAAAAAGAATTAATTGAAAATATACAATTTTTACCAATTTATATGTTAGGAATGATAAAACATAGAATTTTTTGTAAAGATGAAATAGAAAGAAATTATGATATTGATTTATCAAATTATTTAAGAATAAAATTACAAAGAATGAGCTCAGAAGAAATTTTACCTTATATTTATCCAAATATATATCCAATACATGAATTAATGAATGATACTACTTTAGGACAAATTGATAATGAAACAGGAATACCTAAAATTCCAAATATTATTGCAACAAGAGAATCTGAAATGAGTAATGATGGATTATATCTTATTGATAATGGTTATTTATTAGTTATTTATGTTAGAAAAAATGTAAATCCTTTTATTTTAAAATCACTTTTTGAAGTTGATGATTTACAATATTTGTCTATTAATGTTAATGAGGAAAATGTTTTTGGAAATTTAGATGATTTTAAAGAAAGAATTATGAATATTATTGATTATATTAGAGGTGGAAAATCACTTTTTCAAAATTTGATTTTTGCTTTTGAAGGAACTTCAGCTGAAAAAATTGTTAAAGAATCATTAATTGAAGATAATAATTGTGTTTGGTATAAAATGGATTATGATACTTTTTACAAAAGATGCATTGGTTAAAAAAAAGATATAAATTTAAAAAAAAATTAGAATATTTATTTTATTTTTAATTATTAAGAGATAAATTTCAATTATTAAAACTGTTTCACTTAATATTTTTAAACATAATTTTGTAAAAAAATATAAAACTAAAAAATTTAATAATTATAAATTATTTAATATTTTTATAATTACTTCAAAAAAAATAAAAAAATTATGTTAGAAGAAGAATTGAATGAGCCTGAAATAAATTCTTCAAAAATAGAAAATCAAATATCTAATTATATCGAAAACAATAAAACAGAAGATTTAACAGATTTAATAAAATCAAAATTAACAAAATCAGATATAATAAATATGAAATTTGGTCATAGCCAAGAATCAATTCTTCACAGATTAGTAATAATGGATATTCAAACATTATTTACAAACACATTCGAATCAATTAAAATGAAACTTGACAATAATGAATTAACCGAATTTATAAATTATAAAGATCAACAAGGAAATACAGCATTATTATATGCATCATTTAAAGGAAATTATGACATAATAAAAATTTTATTAGATAATGGTGCAGATTATAAAATAAGAAATAATATGGGATTAAGTGTTATGCATATGGCCGCTCAAGGCGATAAACCTGCTTTTTTAATTTATTTTAAAGACAAATATAAAGTTGATATTTTAGATAGAGATTTTAATGGTAATACTCCTTTACATTGGGCAGTCAATTCTACTGCTGAAAATTCTATTAATTTTCTTATATGTTGGATGAATGATATTAATCAAGTTGATAAAAAAGGACAAACTGCTTTACATATTGCAATACATACTCTTAGACCAAAATTAATTAAAAAATTATTATTTAAAGGTGCTGATATTTATTTAAAAAATAATAATGGGGAAAGTGTTTATGATATTATTTCTAATAATGATGGAAGTAATAAAGAATTTGAAACTGTATTTAGAACTATTACTGAATCTAAACCTATGAAATATTGTATTTATAGTGATAATCGAATTACTAATGATAATGATAATTATTTTTGTTTATTTAAAAAAAAAAATCATCTTATTGATTCTTTTATTTGTGTTATTCTTCATTTATTAAGTGCTATATTAATTTATTGTTTTCTTTTACCATTTGTGAATACTTATATTAATCAAATTTTGTTTTATGTTATATTAACATTGTTAACAATTTCTTTTATTCTTATTCATTTAAGTGATCCTGGAATAGTATATTCAAATATTAATTTATCTTGGTTAGAAATGGTCGAAAATAAATTTTATATAAATAATTATTGTCCATATTGTAAATGTCAAAAAACAATTAAAGTAAAACATTGTCATATTTGTAAAAAATGTATAGATGGTTTTGATCATCATTGTAATTGGATTGATAATTGTATAGGAGAAAAAAATATAGGAAGATTTATATTTTTTATATTGATGATTATTTCAAATTTAATATTTAGTTATTTTATAGCATTTGAAGCTTTTCTTTTTATAGAAAAAACTATGCCACCAGAAGAAAATACAACATATTTTGTTTTTTCATGGATTTATATTTTAAATACTAAGGATATGATTGCTATTTTTATAATGAGTTTATGTATTTTTTTCTTTTTACCTGTTTTATATGTTTTATGGACTCAAATTAAGAATCGAATATTTAAAACAAGAAAAAATAATTAGAAAATATTATTTATTGAGTAATCGTTAATTTATATTTATATTTGAGTGTTGTATTTAAATTAATATTAAAGGGTGTTAAATTTGTCTTTTATAAAATTATTTTTATTTAACAGTTATAAATTATAATCTTTATAAATAAAATCTGTTATTTAAAATTGAGAATTGAAGTTAAATTAAAAAAAAAGTTTAATAACATTCTCATTTCCTTTTCATTCATTTATTATCAACTTCCTTAAAAAAATTACAATCTTTTTAAAAAAAAATTAACTTAATAAAAAAAATATGTATATTTTATTTTTAGATTTTAGGTTTTTTCCCATAATTTTATATAACTAATATTTAAATGTATCCACAAATTTCAGTTCCTTTTTTCATTTTTTTTAAAATAGCTCTGCATGCTTTTCTAGCAGCTTTTTTTCCAAGTACTTTAGCTCCTTGAATAATTCTATTTCTAACACTTTGAGGAAGGCTATTCCATATTTTTAAAAGTGCACGAGGAAGATCTTTAATACTTTCAAGAATGATTCCTTCAGCTTTTAAACATCTTTTTACTTCAGCTTCAACTTCAGGATAAACTCCTAAGAGTGTTGTAATTAAAACGAAAGCATTTTTATCTTTAACAAATTGTTGAACTGCATTTACGATTACAACTACGTCTTTTCTAATTTTTTCACTTGCGATTAAACATTTAACTACTGGAAGTGGTTTTACAGTTGCTTCAAGTTCTACTAAAACATCTGTGTTACATGCTGTTAATGCTATAAGAGCTAAAACTAAGAATGATTTCATTTTTTTGTAAAGATTTTTTTTTTTTTAGATATTTATATAAAATTAATTTTTTTTATTTTTTTTTTGGAAATTTATTTTTTTTTAATTTATATAGTTTTATATTATTTTTTCTATAAATTATATGATTATGAATGTAGATTGTTATTTTATATCAATAATTTTTAAAAATAGATAAAAAGATTTATATTAAAATTTTTTTATTCTTTTCAAATAATATTATTTTTAAATTTTTTTAAAATTTATTATCTTCTTTTGTAATATTTTGTTTGTGGTTTCTTTTTAATTTTCAAAATTTAAATATTTTTATGCTCTTTTTTTATTATATTTATTCTTTGATTTAAAATTTAACATTTTAATCAAGTAAATTATTAAATTTCATATGTATTGTAAAAATTCATAAATTTTATTTAATAAGTTTATAAAATTATTAAAAATAAAAAAATAAATGCTATTTTTCCTCACTTTTTTGTACAGAAAAAAATAATAAATTCATGAAAATATTTAATAGATTTTTTTTAATTTTATATAAATGAAAATCTTAAAATTACTTTTGATATTCTTTTTAACAACATTTATTTCTTCTGAATTAACAGAAGAATGGCAAAAAAAAAATTTTATAAATTGTATATCAAGCTCTGAAATTCCATTAACAGAAGAAGAAAAATCATTTGATTTGAAAAATGATTTTGAATCATTTTTAAACAATTTAAAAGAAAAATATACATCATATTCAAATGTTTTTTTAAATTGTGAAGAAACTTCAATGAAAAAAAAAGTTCTTACAGGAAGAAAAGTTGAACATGTTGATAAAAAAGAAAAAAATTTAAAAATTTTAGAAGAAAAAGATTTCCCAAAAGCTGAACCACCAAAACCAAAATGTATTGAAATTAAAAAACCTATTAAAATTATTGAACAACCTTAAAATGAATTATATAGTTTTTATTTTATAAAAAATTAAATTTGAATTTTTATTTTTATTCAAAAGATTTTTTTGTATTCTAAATTTTTTTAATTGATTTAATTAATAAATGGATATTAATTTAACATTTTTAAATTGTCCTATTTGTGAAGATTGTTTAAATGAACCTTATGAATGTAAAAATTGTCATACTTGTTTTTGTAAAAAATGTATTAATAGAAATAAATATTGTATTAATTGTAAGAAAAATGATTTTTTTCCAAATCAAGGTTTAAAAAAAATTTTAGAACAATTAATTTTTCCATGTTTAAATTGTAACAAAGTATTTAAAACAATAAAAGAATTAGAAAATCATATTGATAAAAAAGATTATGAAAAAAATAAATGTATATTATGTTCAGAAGAGTTTGATTATTTAAATTTTTATAATCATATAATACAAAAACATAAAAATCATTTGATAGAAATTTTTGATTCAAAAAGTTTATATAATAAAGGACAAAAAGTAATAAGTTTAAAAAAAAGTTTTAATTTATCAAATTATTCAGACAATAATATATATAATAATATTGATACTAAAAGTATTAAAAAATCATTTAGTAATATTATGCCTGAAAATAATAGAGAAGATTTAATAATCTCAGTTGAACCAATAATGCAATTAAATTCTAATGAAAGTAATATAATATCAGGAAATATTATAGATATAAAACAACAAAATAAAAATAAAACTGATATTGATTTTAATTATTCAAATTCAATAAAATATAATTCAAATAATTTTGATGCTAATCAAAAAAAAAATAATAAAGAATTTGAATCTGCTATTCAATTACCAAATTTACATTATTGTAATCAATCAAAAGGAATATGTCAATGTTGTCCTTCAAAATTATGTAAAGAAGGAAATTGTTTTTGTCTTGGTTGCATGGAATATAATGTTAAAAATCAAAAATTAAAAAAAGGAGAATTAATAAATAAAAAAGGAAGACTTGCTAAAAAATATAATGGAGTATATTATTGTAATATTGGATTTATAGAAGAAACTCAAACTTATAATGGACCAATTTCTCTACAAATAAAATGTTGTTCTTTAACTAATTGTAAAGAATGTAAAGATTTAAATAAAATTAGTAAACAATATGAAGAATTCATTAGATATGATTAATAAATTTATTCATAAAAAAGTGTTATAAATTTTTTATTTATTCAAATTATTTTAATTATTTTTATAATTAATTATTATTTATTTCATTTACTTTATCATTATTATTATTATTATCATTATTATTATTATTATTATTATTTTTATTATTATTATTATTATTATCATTATTATTATTATTATTATTATTATTATTATTATTATCATTTTGTTTTTTTCTTTTAGGTTTAATAACAGTAATTTGAGATAATGTACTAACAACATTTTTATTAATATCAATATTTAAATATTGTTCATATAAACTTTTTAATTTATCATCATAAACAATATCATTTGGATCTAATTTAACTCCTAATTCCCCATTTTCAAAAGTACAAAAACTCATATAACCATCACTAGAAGAAATAGCTAAAATTTTATCTCCATTCCAAGATAAATCAGTAATAGATTGTAAATGTATATTAGTAATAGCAAATTTAGGAATAATAGAATCAGTACCATAAATAAAAACACTATCAATAGTTCCAATAGCAAATATCATCATATAAGGTAAATCAACTAATTCTTTAATATTATCATCATCTTTTTTAGGTTTTTGAAAAATAATAGGACAAAATCTAACACAAGTAGCAGCTTTATCTAATGTAGGAATATAAAATAAAGGATGACTAAAATCATATCTTGAAACACCCCAAACTACAAAATCTAATTCATCTTTATTTATTTCATTTTGATTTATTCCACTTACTAATAAACATATTTTACCATCTGGACTAAATGCACTTCTTCTAACAAATGTAGAACATTGATCTTGATCTGCAAAATAATAATGATAATTTTTATTATTTTTATCAGTATTAATTTCTTCATTATTACATTTTTTAATTTCAAATCTTTTCATTTGATTTAAATAATAAAATTTAAAATCAACTTTATTTTTATAATTTTTATAAAATCTAACACTTTTATCACAAGATTGAGTAATAATATATTTATTTCTAGGATCCCAAGAAACACCTTGAACAAAATTATTATGATCAGTAAATCTTTGAATATATTTTCCTTTTTCAATATTAAATATTAAAGCAGAATTATCAACACTTCCACTAATAATATATTTACTATCAGGAGACCAACATAAATCATAAATATCACTAGAATGTCCTCTTAAAATTTTATAATTACACCAAGTTATTTTTTCTTCACTTGAACCAAAACTAATTGGACGTTTTTTTTGTACCCAAATTACAATTGTATGATCATCACTTCCTGTTGCTAAATACATTCCATTAGGAGAAAATCTACAAATATTAACTGTTGATGTATGTGCTCCTGATAATTCAAAAATAAATATTGGATTTATTCTCATATCATTATTTATATTTTGATTTGAATTTGAGAAGAAATTATCTATAAAATTATTAATTTGATTTGTATTGTTTTGATTTTGATTATTTGGTATTTGATTATTATTATTATTATTTGAAGCGGGATTTTGATTTTTTTGTAATAAGATATTTAATGGTGTTTCTTCTATTCTCCATAATTTTACAAACATTTTATCTTCACTTTCTGCTCCACATGTTACTATAAAATTTGTATTTGGGTAAAAATCACATGACATTATTCTATCATTTTTACCATGCCAATATATTTGAGGAATGTCTATTCTCATTTTTATTTTTTTTTATTTCTTTAATTTAAATTTATTATTTTTGAAATTAAATAAAATAATTTATATATTTATTTAAAAATAATTTTTTTTTAAGTGATATATATTTAATTTTTAAAATTTGTTAATTCAAAAGAAAAAATATATATATTCATAATTTAAAATATTATAATTTATTTTGATTAAATCATTTTATTAACAATTTGATATAATTCATCACCAGTAAATAAATTAATTTCTTTTTCTGGAATAAATTCATGTATTCCATTTCTTAATTCTAATATTTTATCTTTAAATTTTTGAATTTCATAATTAACTCTTTTTTCAATATAATCTTCAATATTATTCATAGTAACTTTAACTTTTCCACCTTCAACAATTAATTCATTTCCATCAATTTCATATGTTAAATTCATTTCTTCAATATTTTCATTATGATTCATTTTAATAAGTTCTTCATATAAATCATTATTTGTATATTGAAGATCAAATAAATTTATTCTTTCACCAACAGTAACTTTACATATTAATTGAGAAAATTTATATTTTAAATTAATTGATGGATTTATTAAAATGAAAGCAAAAATTATTCCTAAATTTTTAAAATTAATTTTAGATTCAAAAGAAAAAAAAATGGATTTTCCATTAATAATAGTAAATAAATTATTATTAATCATATAATCAAAATAATATGGAATATAATTAAAAAGAGTAATTTTGTTATTATTTTCTTCAGTTAAAATAAAAGTAACTTCATTATATATATTAATATCATTTAAATAATTAATAATATCTTCTTTATTTTTAACATTTAAATTTGCTTCTTGTTTCATTTGACTTTTTTTAAATTCAATATATCTATAAAAATCATCATATTTTGTTTCTAAATCTAAAGGAGAAGTTTCAGTTTTAAAATCTCTTTTATTTAATATTGGATTATAATCAATTACTAATTGAAAATCATTATGAGTTGCTGATGTTTTATAATTTAATTTATTTCTATTTGTAACATTTCCACATCTAAATAAGTGTTTATTTAAATCTTTATATGTTATATTTTTATTAAATTCTTGTAAGCATATTGGACATTGTACAGTTCCATCTAATTTTGCTCCAATTGTTATTTTTTTTATTTTTGGATGATTTTTACCCATTAAAAAATTTTTGTTTTATTTAATTAAAAATAAATATTTATTTATAATTAATTTTTTATTTTTGATTTAATAATATTTATTTTACTTCACGTCATGGATAATTTATTAAAAAAAAAGAAAAAAATTTTATCAAAGCATATAATAAATTATTTTTTATTAATGTAAAAAAAAAGAAAGATATCAAATTTAAAATAAACATTATGAAAAAATCAATGAATAAAATATCAAATGTTATATATGAAGAAAATTCTGAAAGTGAAAATAATGAATCAGAAAATAAAAGGTCACCAGATAAATTAAATGAAAATGAAGACCATTTTATTTTTCAATTACCAAAATATTCAAAAAACAATGAAAATTTAAAAAAGAAAATAATTGAAAATGAAATTAAAATAAAATATTATCAATTAAAGGAAAAAGAGATTAAAATTCAAGAAAATTTAAAAGATCGAAATAAAGATTTAAATTTAGAAAAAATAAATCCAATAAATTATAAATCAGCTTTTAAGTATTTTTCTAACCAAGATTATACAAACTTAAAAAAACAAATAAAAATAAATATACAAAATGAATCATTTTGTTCAAAATGTTTTTCATGTTCAAAATTAAAATTAAAACCAAGATTAAACAAAGAAAGAGATTTAATTTTTTATATGTCAAAAATACAATATAATGAAAATATAAATGAACATTTTAGAATATTAAGTACAATATATCAATTTTTAACAAAAAAAAATTATTGTCCAAAAAAAGGAGAACATTGGGATTTAATAGGATTAATTGGATTAAATATTGAAAATAATATTAATGATATTTTTATGTTTAATCCAGTTCAACTATTATATTTAATTGAGAAATATCCTAAATTTTCTTTTTTATTTTATCGATTTTTATTTATTAATAGATGTGAATGGTTATTTTGTTCAATTTTATTTAATTTATCTAATTCAATTTTGGACATTTTATCAAAAGGAAAAATTAATCAATTTTGTAATAAAAGAGAACATGTTTTTCCTGTAGTTAATGATATCTTTTGTGGAATGTGTTTTAAATTATATAATTATATTAAGGATAATAAAAGTGATTCAGATTGTTTAACTGCAGAATTTATTTCTTCTAAAGTTGATGAAGTTATTAAATTATGTATACATTCTTCTAATTCTTTCTTATTTCAAGAATTTAATTCTTTGGAAAATAAAGAAAAAAATTTTTATAATATAAATATATGATAGATTAATTTCACATATAATTATTTAAAAAGTTAAATGATTATATATAGATATTAAAAATTATGAGTCTAAAATATTATAAATAATAATAGATTATTAAAATTAGGTAAATATATATTTTTTAAATGAAAAATTATAAATTATAAATTATAAATAATATTATTATTATATGATTTTAAAAAAATAATATTTTTTATTTATATATACTAGATTATTGAAGTTATCTTTTTTAAAATCTTGAAACAGCATTTATTAAATCTTTATCTAAATTATTAATATCATTATCTTTATATATATGTAAATTTAAAATATCTCTTTTATCATATGCATTAGCATAGTACATAAGTTTTAAAGAAGGATATTTATTTTCATGAAAGAATTGAATTTTTTTTTTAACTTTTTTAATATCATTATAAATAGTTTCAATTTGATTAGGATTTGTAATTCCTGTTAAATCATTAAACTTATGACTGTAATATCTATTATCAATATTAGAAACTTTATCAATTGGCATATTTTTTATTTTATCATAAGTATTAAATATACTTATAAATTTATTTCTATTCTTTTTTTGATCAACCATTAATAAACTTACTCTTTTTGTTTTTATTTTTATTTTTGGATTGGATTTTAAAATTTCAACTTTACTAGTTCTAGGTGAAAAATGTCTGTTTATATTATTAATGATATCATTATTATAATTATTTGATTTTTTAAATTTTATTGTACTAAATTCTTTCATTTTTAAACATTTTTTAATATCTTTATTATAATTTTTCAATTCTTCAATTGATTTATTTATATTATTTTTATTTTGTGATTTCTTATTTTTAATTTTATTATAATCTTTTCTAATAGTATAATTTGATTTATTTTGATTATTTAATAAATTTAATAATTTATATGAATATTTTATATTTTTATCTTTCTCAGGAATAATATCATTAATATTATCAATACTTTGATAATATCTTTCTAATTCATTTCCTTCTAATAATAAAGGTGAAGGTGTAAATATATTTCTAATATCATTTATATTATTTTTAAAGTGATTATCTTCTATTAAATTTACTTTTTTTTGGGTTATATCATCACTAAATGTTCTTAATTTTTTTCTTCTTATATTATTTTCTATATCTTTTATACTATCTTTATATTTATAATACATAGTTGCAAAATTCTGAGATTCTAATTGAAGTTTATCTAATGTTTTTTTATGTTTATTTTGTGTTTTATCAAATTCATTTATTGAAACTCTATTTTGATGAAAAATATCTTTTAAATTAAAATTGAAATTCTGAGTACTTAATAATTTATTTTTTTTAATTTGTTTCATTAATAAAGATGATAAACTATTGTTTTGAGTTATATTTAAATTTGGTGTTGAAATACTTGTTATATAATTTCTTTCCATTTTTTTATTTTATATTATAATTTTAATCTCTTTTTAAATTAATTTTTTCATTGATAAATTTATTTATATTTTTATTTATTATTTACATAAATTTAAATATAATATTTTATAAGTCAATTAACTCATCAAGTGCTATTGTTAAATTCTTTTTTACAAAAGATAAAAATTTCAAATTTAATTCAATTTTATTAATATCAAATAAAGTATTTTTTTTATCTTTCACAAATCCATTCTCTTCATTTTTTCCTTTATTATTAAAACCACTAGAAGTAGTATTTTTTGAAGAATTTTCATTTTCACAAATACTTATAGTTTGATCAAATTGTTCAAAAATTTTTTTACTTATTATAATATCTTTATTAGTAATATCTATTCCATTATAATATTTAATATTTTGAAGTCTATAAATTAAAAAATATTTTATTAATGAATTATTACAAATTTCATTATTTTTAATAGTCACATATTCTAAATTTTTAATTTCTTCTAATTTAATTACTTGATAAAGACTATGTAAATTATTTTTTGAAAATATTAAAGATTTTAAATGAGGAAATTTTTTAATATTTTCAATATTTTGTTTTTGAACAACAAAATCAAAATTTAAAAATTGAATTTGTATTGTATTTGTGTTATTATAAAATTCATTATAACCTAAAACTTCTAAAGCATTTCCAAATAAATTTAATTGTTTTTCTCTTTCAATTTCTGCATGGCATAATTGCATTTTTGTATCTTTTAATTTTTTAATATTAAATCCATTAAAACCATTTTCTACAATGAATTTATATTCCATATCCCATTCTTTTTCTATTTTATTTATTAAATTATTTCTTTCATTTTCAGTTAAATTATCATTGTTATTTTTATCAAAATTACCATTTTGACTTCTTGTACTTTTATCATCAAAATTTGAAACTTTTAAATTTTTTGATTGTTTTGAATTTAAAGAATTTATTTGTTTATTATTATTATTATTCATATTATTATTAATATTATTAACATTATTATTGTTGTTTTCATTTAAAGATTTAAAATGTTTTAATAAATTAGGATCTTTAAATTTTAACGGTAAATATATAAATTTTTGATAAGCATCTTTTAATAAAATTACAGGATTATCTTCAATATATAATTCTTCTAATCTTCTTAATTTTTTAAATTCTAAAATAAAATCAATTTTTGATATCATATTTTTTCCAATATTAATTTTTTTTAATTTTTCAAAATTATTTGTTAAATTAGGAATAGAAACTATTAAATTTTTCCTTAAATTAATATCTTCTAAATTTCTATTATTCATTAATTCTAAAAATGATGTCAATTGATTATTAGCAAGATTTAATATCCTTAATCTTTTTAAAGAAAATAAATTTTCAATTAATTTAATTTTATTAGAATGTAAATCTAAAACTTCTAAATCACTTAAATAATTCAAATTTTTTATTCTAGAAATTTGATTTTTTCCTAACATTAAAGCCTTTAATTTAGGAACAGTTTGTAAATTTTCAATATCAGTAATTTTATTTTCATATAAATTTAAAAACAATAAATTATTAAGAGAAATTAAATGTTCAATTTTTATAATTAAATTACTTTCTAAAGAAAGTAATTTTAAATTTTCTTCTCCTTCTAATAAAGGAATATGGGGTAAATCTTTTTTATTTAAATATAATTTTTCACTAAATTTATTTCTAGTTAAAGGTTTTCTATAAATTACAATATTTTTTGGAATTTGTGGTATTTCAACATATAAAATATCTCCTTTTCCTTCATATCTTCTTAATAAACCATATCTTAAAAAATATAAATATCTTTCATCTTTTTCAGAATTATATAACATTTCTATTGTTTGTTTTGGAATTTTTACTGAAAAATAATCATATGGTGCTTTATGAATTAAAGATTCATTATTAAGAATTAGATTTCCATTATTTTGTTTTTGTTCATCTTTTAATATTGGTAATGATAACATTTTTACTTTTTTTTTAAAATTTAAATAAATTTTATTTTATTTTTTTAAATAATATAATTTGATTTATTGAATTATTATATATTATTTAATAAAAAACCACGCGTATAATAAAAAATAATTTATATTATTTAAAACCATTTAAAAGATATTATTTTATTTTATAAAATAATTTATTTTATAAATTATGATAATAATAATTAATTTAGAAATTATATCATAACAAAGATTTAAACATTTAATTTAATCTAACCTACATTTCAAATGGAAACTTTATTATCATTAAATCTTGAAAATTATTACAAATCAAAAATAAATTATGTTCTTTTACAAAGATATAATCAGATACAAGAACAATTAAATATATTAAAAAATTTTATTTCAGAAAACGAAATTAAAAAAACAACATTTAATAAAACAAGAAAATTTCCAAATACAAGAAGAGGAAGATTTAAAAAATATCAAAAAAAAAAAAAAATTCAAATTCATTCAAAAATGAGTTTTGATAATATTTTAAGGAAAATTAAAGTAATGTATCATGGATTTATTATTAAATTTGTAAATGATTATATTAAATTTCTTTATGATGGATTTCAAAGATTTCGTTTAAGAAAAATTTCAGGAGAAATTACACAAAATGTTACTAAAAAGCATAATAAAATTCTATCTGAAGAACCTTTAAAAGAATTTTTATCAAATAAAATTAGTTCAAAATATAAACAAGAAAAAAATAAAAATAAAAAAATTGTTGAAAAATTATGTTCATTAAAAAGTGAAATTAAAGAATTATTTGAAATGCCTTATATTATTTTTTATCAAAAAATTTTTCTTTGTACTAATAGAACGTTTTTAGAAAATAAATATGGAATAAGTAAGAGAACATTAACTTTTGATGATAATTTACAAATTTTAAATCAAACTGAAACTGTTACTTATTATAAAGAGGTTGAAAAAATAGGAAAAAAAAAATTTTTAGAATTTTTAGGTTATAATATTAATTCTAAAATCGAAATCGAATTAAAGGATTATAATTTTATTGATAATTATAAATTATCTCAAAAAAAATATCCTTTATTCGAAGTTAAGAAAGATTAATATTAATCTTTATAGGTTTTATATATATATTCTCTATAAAATTATTCTTTATCAGAATTAAGTTTATATAATTCATATTTTGTAATTGAGTTTATTAATTCAATTATAGAAATATATATTAATTTTAATATATGATTAGTTTATGATTTGTTTTATTTTCATTATTGAAATTAAATTATGTATATTTTATTTTATTTGGAATAATATTTTATATAATACTACAAAATACAATGGTTTAAAATAAATTTAATTATTATTTTAAATAAAATTAAAAATTTATTTTTTTAAAATAATACAACATAACTCCATTAAAAATAAACAAAATTTTTTTTAAATGAACAATTTAATTTAAAATAAATCATTATGAATAAATAAGCTTTGAAATTTACAATTAAATTTAATGATAAATTATATTATTTGAATAAATTCATTATATATCTTTTTATATTTTTTTTATATAAAAATTTTTACTTATTGTTATATAGAAAAATATTTAATTTCCACGTCATTATTAATTAAAATATGGATATATCATGTATATATATACTTTTTAAATTGAATCATAAGAACATTAATATTAATGTTATGTTATAAACTAATCAAAACTGTATTTACAAAATTTATTGGAAAATATATTGAAAAATAAATAATAAATATTTTCTATAAATTTTTTTTACATTTAACCATTTTTTAAGTTTTCTTTATTATAATGATATATCAACAAATTTTAAATTTTCCTTCAATAGTTTTTTATGAAGAAAAAATATATTCTGAATTAGATAAAAGTTATAATAATATACAAAAATTGATACAAATATTACAAGAAAAATTATCAATTTTAAAAGAAGAAAACAAAGGAGAACAAATACAAAAAACAGAAATTGATATTAATAATTCAAATAATATACTAGTTAATAAGCAAAGAGGTCGTCCAAAAAAAAATATTGAATTAAAAACAATTCATATTCATTCAAAAATGTCCTTTGATAATATATGTCAAAAATTAAAAGTATTATATCATCGTTTTTTAGTGAATTTATGTAATGATTTTATTAGAGCATCATATAAAGGATTTCAAAAATTTAGAGTAAGAAAAGTTAGAAGTTTTATTACTCAAAATGTAACAAAAAAATATAATCAAGAATTATCAACATGGAATTTAAAATATTTTTTTTCAAATCAAATAAGCACAAAATATAAAAGGTTTTCAGAAAATAAAAATGAAGAAAATATAAATAAAGTATGTTTATTTAGACCAAAAGTTAAAGAATTGTTTATGATGAATTATTTTGATGCTTATAAAAATTTATTTATTTATGGAAAAAGAAATGAACTTAAACATAAATATGGAATAAGTGATAAAACTTTATTATTTAATGATTGTTTAGAAAAAATAAAAATAAAAGAATCAGAAGAATATGCAAAAAGAATGGATGATATAGCAAAAGGTAAATTAATGTTAATAATGAAAAATGGAAAAGAATTAAATTATAGTTCTTGTGATTCATCATATGAAAATAATAAATGTAGGAAAAAAAGAAAATTAGAAAATTAATTTATTTTTTATTATATTTATTTATACGTCATAAATAATATGTAAATAAATATTAAGGAAAAAAATTAATTTTTTAAAATAATTTTTTCAAATTTAAATCTATTTCGATAATAAAAAAAGGAATAAATATGGTTCTAATAAATTAACCAATTAAGTAATTAATAAAATAAAAATTCAAAAATATAGATAAATATAATAAGTATAATTCATAGGAATTAAAATTATAAATTTTTTTTAATAATATGGATGATAAAATAAAAAAAAATCCAAATTCAAAATTTATTAAATTATATGATAATATAATTGAAAATCAAAAAAAAGGAATAAAATTATCAAAAATATTTAAAAAATCATTTTTCGATTTAATAAAAAATATTGAATTTTTTAATAACATATTTACAATTTATGATATCAATAAAATAATGAAATTTATAGATGAACTAAAAATCAAAAAATATAAAAAATCAGATTATATTTATCATGAAGGTCAAAAAATTCCTTTTATTTATATCTTATTAAATGGTAATTTAGAAATTGAAAAACAAAATGGTAAAATCATTGAAGATATAAATAAATTTGGTTATGTTTTAAATTATAATTCTTTAAATGATAGAAAAAATACTGAAGAAAGTGTTTTTGTTTTTAATGAATCATATGTTATTGAAATTGATTATATAACTTTTATTGAATATAATCAAAGATTAAAAAATGTTGATATTTCAAAGAATATAATATGTTTATCAAAATTTGAATTTTTTAAACAAATGAATTTAAGTATAAAAGAATTTAGAAAAATTATTCATTTTTTTAAACCTTTAACATTTAATAAAGGAGATATTATATATAAAGAAAATGAAATTATTGATAAAAATAAAACAGGAATATTTTTTATAGTAAACGGTGAATTTTTAATTTCTAAAATAAGAAAAAGTGATGAATCAATTGAAACAAAAATTAAAAAATTGGATAATCAATTAAATAAATTAAAGAAAGAAGGTCAATTATTATTAGAATATACAAATTATAAAAAAGATTTAAAAATTTGTCATACATCTAAAAATTTTTTCCTAACAAAAGAAAAAAAATCAATATCAAATTTAATATTTTTAACTCAAAATAATATATTTGGTGAAATTGAATATATAAACAAATTAAATTATTATCCTTATACAATAACTTGTAATGAAAATAATTCAAATGTTTTTTATATATCATATAATGACTTAAATATAATAGAAAAGTATAATATAGAAGAAATTTTATTTAAATTGGGTAATGAAAAGTCACAAATGTTAATAGATAAATTTTATCTAAATGAATTTATAAATAAAAAAAAAGTTTTAATAAAAGAATATATACCTTTAACTGAAATAAAATCAAAATCTGAAAATAAAAAAATAAATCAAAACATTAATGATATAAATTATATTAATAGAAATTCAATAAATTTAGATAAAAAAATTGATAATAATAGATTTGAATCATATAAAAAATTAAATGTTCTAAAGAAAAATTCTAAATTTGTAAAACTTTTTAATATTCCAAAAATTCGTTTATTTAATGAAAATAAGAAAATAATGAATAATTCAATTGATAAAAAAAATTATAATAATTATTCTTTTTTTAAAACTCAAAATAAAATAAAAAATAGAATATTAAATACTCAATCAAATACTAATAGAGAATTTCAAAAAATTAAATTATTAAATCTAATAAGTAATATTGATGATAGTAATAATAGTCATAGTAATAGTAATAGTAAAAGTTTAAATAATAATAGTTTTAATAATTCAAATATTACAAATAATCATTATTATTTAAATATGGGTGTTAAAAGAGTATTAAATATAAAAAGAAAATATCCTAATTTTACTTATAGTTTAAATAAAGAAAAAGGAAATATTAAATCTTTTATTTTAAACAAAAGTCCTGGACATTTGAATTTATTTATATATAAATAAATTAATTTTAATATTTAAAATAAAAAAATAAATTATATAATATAATAAATGAAAATATTTAATTTTATAAATATATAGATTAATAATATTCTTTTGAACCGGGCCTTTTATTTATAGTAGACCTATTAATACTTTTATTTAATTTTTTTTCTTTATTATACATTTTAGAAACAAAAGACATTTGTTTATTTTTTCTATTACTATTTGGTTTTTCAGAACTTCCATATATTTTTGAATAATTTTTATATAATTTAATATTACTATCTACATTTTTTTTATTTGAAAAATATTTATTAATAATATAATCACTTTTTTTATCATCAATATTTATATTCAATGAATTTGTTTTGTGATGACCTTTTGGAATTTTTTTTGGTGTTTTAGTTGAAATACTATTTAATATTTTATTATATGTTGAAGTAAATGCATAATTATCAATAAAATATGTTTTTTGTTGTTTATTATTAATATTATTACTTGATTTTTTTGAATTTGAATTATTGATTTCTATATTATTTTGTTTTATTATAAAATTTGTTGTTTGATTATTATTTGTTGTATTTATATTTATACTTGAATTAGTTGAAATATCTTTTTGATTTTGTTCAAATTTTTTTATTTTTTTTTTATATTTTTCATTTTGCCTTTTTAACTCTTCATTTTTTTCTTTTTCTTCTTTTATTTTTGTTTCAATTAAATTTTTCTCTTTTTCAATTTTTAAAATTGCCTTTTTTAAATTTGAGTTTTCTCTTCTTAAAATTTCTATTTCATTATCTTTTCTATCATTATTCATAAATTTACCATCTTCATATTTTAATTTTTGTTTCATTTCTTCAAATTCTAATTGTATATTCATATAATTTTTTATTTTATTTTCAAAAGATTCTTTTTGTATTTTATATTGTAATTGTTTTTTAATATAAAATCTTAATTGACTTTCTAAATATTTTAATCTATTTTCATATAATAATTGTTCATTTTCATTTATATTTTTTGATGATTCAATAACATTTTTATTATTTTCTTCATTAATTTTTTTATTTATTAATATAGGAATAGTTTCTTTTATAAAATTAATAATTATAGGAATTTCAGTTGTTGAAATATTTTCTTCATATTCTTCTTTGCCATATTTACTATTTTCACCTTTTATTTCATTCATTAAATCAAAATATAAAGAATATAATAATTCTCTATATTCTATTTCTTTATTTGAAATTTCAGTTGTTTTACTCATTTAATTTTCTAAATTTTTTTCTTTTTATTATTTTAAAGAAATATAAAATTAAAATATTTTTCTTTCAAAATAATTATAAATTATAATAACTAAAATAACGTAAACAAAAAAAATATAAAAATAAAAAACAGTTTTAAATAATAAAAAATAAAATATAACTTAAAAAATGTCAAACGATGATATAATTTCAACAAATAAAAAATTAAAAGCTCAATTATCAGAAATTTCAAAGCAAATAGAAGAAGCAATAGAAAAACATAAAATGAATAAAGAACAACCAAAAATATATGATAATAATGTAGATGAAGAAGATATAAAAAAATCAAATGAATTTCAAAGTCAAATTGGTAAATATAAGAATAAAATAGATGATATAAATAATCAACTTCAAAATAATAATACATATGTCAAAGCAATTAAAGATGAAGATGAAATTAAAGATTTACAAAGACATTTAGTTGAACTTAAAAAAGAATATGATACATTAATGAAAATAAAAAAAAATCAAGAAATTGGATTAAAGGAATTAGATAAAAAATATAATTCAAAAACTGAATTAGTTGGTGTTAGTCAAAAGTTAAAAAATTTAAAAGATGAATATAAAATTATGAAAGATTACAATAAAAATTTAATTGATAAATTAAATAAACAAAATAAAGAAATTATTAAATTACAAGATCAATGTAAATTAATAAAAGATAATATTGATGCAAAAAAAAATGCTCCTGAAACAAATGAAAATATTGAAGATGAAATTAATCAATTAAATATTCAAATTCAACAAAACCAAAAATTATTAAAAAATCAAGAAAGAAATTATTTAAATAATATAAATAAACAAAATGATAAAATTAATAAATTAGATGAAGAATTAAATATAATAAAAATTCAAATTTATCATAAAAAACAAGAACAAAAAATTAATTTATTAAAATATAGAGAATTAGAAAAATTAACAAATGAAATTCAACAAAAAAAAATAGAAAGAGAAGAAAAATTAAGAAGAGAACAATCAAAAAAATTATATCAATCATATAATCCAACATATAGTCAAAATAAAGTACAAAACTTTAATGATTATATTAAACAAAGACAACCTCCTTTTAAAATACCAAAATTTAATACAAGTCCATCTGAAAATAGATATAATACTAATAATTATAGTAGTTATAATTATACTTCTGGAAATAATAATTATAATATTAATAATTATAATAGTTATGATTTACAAAAAAGAGGAGAAGTTATGAAAGATATTGAAAATTTAAGAAATGATATTCAATTTGCTTTAAAGAATGATAATAATTTTGATGAAATTGAATTAAATCAAAATATAAATAATGATGATACTAATAATAAGGATTTTACTTCAAATATTATTGATAAAAAAACTCCATTGATTCCTACAGAAGATGAAAATGATATTAATGAGAATAAAGAAAATGATAATAATAATATTAATGAAAATGAAAATAATGAAAATGAAAATGATGAAAATAATGAAAATAATGGAGAAGAAAATAATAATAAGAATGAAAAAGAAAATAAAATCCAAAATAATCAAATTAATAATGATGAATTATTAGATGAAAATCAAAATGAAAATGTTGAAAATGTTAATAATGAAAATGAAAATGAAAATAAAGAAGATTATAAGAAAAGTAGACCTTTTGATCCATTTACTTTTCCTGGTGAAAAAAATGAAGAAGAAGAAGATGATAATTAAATAATTATAAAATAAAATAAAAAATTTATTCATTCAAATTTAAATAAAAAATATAAAAATATTTTTCAATTAAATTATATTTATTAAATATATCATTTAAAAAATATTTTTTTTAACTAATAATATATTATGAAATATTATGTAATATCAATGATAATTTAATTTGTAAATGAATAAAACAACATTTTGACAATAATTATTTATAATAATTAATTTTTTCTTTAAATTATTATTATTATTATTATTAACCTTACTTAATTATAAAAATGCTATTTTATTTCATAATTGTGTACTATATAATTTTTATCAATTTTAATATTTTCTTTTTTAATAAAATATAATTTAGGATTTTCTTTTATTTTTTGTTTATTTAGTAAATTTTGAAATTTAATAGGAAATAGATTAAGATTATTTTTACCAATAAATTTTGTAATATTTAAAGATGAATTTTCCTTTTTTTCTGAATCAAATAATTTAATTGGATTTTTAATATATAAATGTATATTTTGCATACTTGAACTATTATTTTTTTTATATGTAGTTATTTTTTTATATGAGTTTTTTTTAATAATTCCTTTATAAGGTGAAATTGAATTAGAATTTTTTTCTTTATTAATATAAAGAGAATTATTAAAAGATTCTGAATTATTAAGATTATAATTTTTAGGAATAATTAAGGGAAGAGATTCTTCATTATTATTTTTTTCTAAATTTTTATTCGATAAAAATTTCAATTTTTTAATAAATATATTTTGCCTTTTAGTTAAACTAATTTCTGTAGTATCACTTATTTCTTTAGAAATATCTTTTTTTCTTAATGAATCTTCTTTATCTTTTGATATATCTGTTTTTCTTGAAGATAAACTTTTAACATCATTTTTTTTATTATTTACATTTATATTTTTATAAAAAGTTTTCTTTATTAAAGAAGGTAAAATATGTTCTCTATTTATACTCATATTATCAATAGTACTTTTACTATTATAATCAATATAATGTTTTGAATTTTTATTATTATTATTATCAATATTTGTACTTGATAAATAATTTTCATTTTTATAATTCCTAGTTGTTTCAATTTTATAATTATAATTGATTGATTTAATATTTTCATTTTCAACATAAAATAATTTCATTCTTTCTCTTTTAAATTTTTCTTTTTTAATATTATTTATTTTATTTATATTAAAATTTTTATTTTTTTCTTCGTCTTCTTCATTTTCCAATAGTTCTCCTTCTTCATTTATTTGTGTCATTATTTCATTTTTTTTACTTTTTTTATAATTAACATCAGTATCAATATTTTCTTCATTAATTTCATCTTCTTTCAATTTCATAACATTTGAAACTTGTCTTCCTCCTTTATATTGTTTTTCTTCACTATTATTATTACTTTCATTTAAATCGCTATTAAAAATACTACTATTAGTCTTATCTCTTTTTTCATAAATTTTTTTATTTTCATCATCTATAATATCTTCACTAGGAAATTCAAAATATTCAGCAGTGTCTAATTTATTCAAAAATTCCTGTCCATATTTTTCCAATAAATATTTATATTTTCCATTTTTAATTATCCCTACTAAATACCCTATTTGCGGATAAAAACATATTTGAAATTCATCAAAAAAAGTATTTTTTGGTAATAAATCTCGATATTCACTCGCTTTTTTTTGTAAAATTTCATCTATGCCTCGATATTGTTTATTAATTTCATCGAGGGTATCAGATACTCCTTCTTTAATCACGGGTACTTCATCAACTCTTCCATATTCAAAACACACTGATAAAAAATCATAAATTTTTTGAATATCTTCAAAATTTATATCACTCAAAATATCAGATATTATACTTATTCTTTTTTTTAATGTTTTTATTATTTCGTTTATTCGTATTATACCACTTAATGAATTATATAAAATTATCCACACTTTTGGATTTATTACAAAGCCTTTTAAATCCTCTATTATTATTTCTAAATCTTTTATTACTGAAAGATTCGATAAAAAACCTTTTATTATTGTATAATTATTAATATTAGATAAATCCTGGATACATTGATATCTTTTATCTAATTTATCTTTGTCTTTTAATGGAAATAATATCATATGCTTTAATAATTTTTTGCCTTGAAGTGTGGAACATTTATTAAATAAATTAAAAATACTTAATCCTTCTTTTCCTTTCCCGAAGCCTTTGATTAAACTAGGATGTAATTGTTGTTGAAATATACATAGTTCATTCCTTGTTTTCGGGGAACAATATAATAAATCATTAAAAAATATATTTTTGAAAAATATAGGAGGGGGCTCAGAGTTGCCTATGATTACTTTTTTAAAAAGAGTAAATAAAATGAACATCGCACATTGTGCATTGTAATCATTGTATGATAATATATCGCTTGTGGTTGTCATTGCTTGGATATGAGTTAATCCTGAGTAATTCTCGAGATAATCTTGGATAATTATTTGCGCTTTTTTTAGTTTATAATTGATATATGATATTTCTTTTATTTTATTTTGGAATTTTTTGATTTTGTGAAGAAATGATAATAAAGTACTCTCGGAATGGCCGTGGACTAAAATCATATCTGGATTTAATTTATATAAATATTTTAAAAATGAATTTATGTCGTATGAAGGATATTCTCCGAAATATATTTCTAAAATATTATTATTGTTTTCTTTTATATAATGTTGCTTTTCGAGAGAAATACTCATATTTAAATAAGATATACCTATTATTTTATCTGATAAAGTATTTTTTTGATATAAGCAACAGATTTTAGGAGTATCATTTGCCCAATTATTTCCTTTCAAAAATGAAATTATTTCACTCTCTTTTCTTGCAGATTTATCAGCATCTATCCTTTTGTTATCCATTGTTAATGCTTTTATTTGAGAAATTATATTTCTTTGGTCATTTATGTTTTATTAAATTTAAATTTAACTGAGAAAATG
>JAEEGK010001256.1_pt1 | contig 63615 bp, 36 predicted proteins | sample 8958771 | NCBI WGS metagenome assembly JAEEGK01 (sample SAMN16246547, study PRJNA631951) | gut metagenome | biome: gut microbiome; feature: rumen; material: SC-attached | host: Bos | place: Iran: Karaj | collected 2018-10 | reverse complement strand
AAAGTAAAAAGTAATTATTTAAATTTATATATAATATTTTATATATCAGGATTAAAAAGAAAGAGTTATCAATATTAAAAAATATGAATTATAGTTATAAAAAATATAGAAATAATAATTTATAATATAATAATTAAAAATAAACTTATTTAAAAATGAAAAAAAAATTTAATTTATTATAATGAAAAATATTTGTATTTTGCTATTTAATTAGTTATTAAAATTGTTCTAATGTTTATCATTTATCTTTTTTTATATTAAAAAAGATTTTGGAGATGTTAATATTATCTTTACAAATAAACAATTATATATTTAATAAGATGTTTTTTTAATCAAATTAATAAAAAATATTATATTTTTAAGTAATAGATTTTTTATTAATTATTATTAAAATAAATATAAAAATATTTTAAATAATAATCGTTAATGGAAAACTATATAAAATTATATATGATAGGAAAAGGAAGTGGTGGAAATTGTGTATATAAAGTAAAAAGTTTAATAAATAAAGGAGAATATGCTATGAAAAGAATATTAATTGATATTAATGAAGAAAAAGAAAATAGTACTTATTTTAATGAAATAGAAGTATTTAAACGTCTTAATCATTGTAATTTAATTAAATATCAAGAATCTTTTATACATAATAATAAATTATGTATAATAATGGAATATGCAAATCAAGGTGATTTAAATTTATTAATTGAAAAATATAAAAAAGAAAAAAAATATATTCCAGAAAATGATATTTGGTATATAATAATTCAAATATATAGAGCAATTGAATATTTACATTCTAAAAAAATAATTCATAGAGATATTAAATGTCAAAATATTTTTTTAAGTGGTAAAGAAAAATTAAATCAAAAAATTATTAAATTAGGAGATTTTGGAATCTCAAAGATTTTAAAAGACACTTATGAATTATGTAAAACTCCATTAGGAACACCTTATTATTTATCACCTGAAATTTGTTCTGGTAAAGAATATGATTATAAAAGTGATATTTGGATGTTTGGATGTGTTTTATATGAATTAATGACCCTTAAAAAACCATTTGAAGGAAATAATTTACCTAATTTAATTATGAATATTTTAAAACAAGAAATTATAAATTTTCCTTGTATATATAGTAAAGAACTAATATTTTTATGTAAAAAATTATTAACAAAAGATGATAAAAACAGACCTTATATATGGGAATTAAAAAATTATGATTTTTTTAAAAGAAAAAATGATTCTTTTAAAACAATATCAGTTATTAGAGATAATGTGAATATTAAAACTCAAAATTATAATACTAATATAAATAAATTATTTAAAATTAAATTAAACAATTTCCCAATTGTAGAATCAGAAATTGAAAATGAAGAAGATAATGAAAGATTATCAACTGTTAAAGAAGATGATAATATTAAATCATTCGAAAAAAATAAAAGAAATTTTTTAAATGGTAAATTATCTTTATTACAAGAAATAGAGAAGAAAAAACAAAAAAAAATGCAAAAATATTGTAGTGAAAGTAATCTTCATTCTAAAAATGAAAAGATAAAACATTCAAGAAATAAAAGTAATGTAAATTTAATGATTAAAGTGTATAAAAAAAAATTAACTAAAGATAATTATAATAGTCATAAAAGATGTATAAGTGATTTTCCTTTATCGAGTAAAAAAAATATTAAATCAGCTCCTCCTATTTCATTTAAAGAAAGTAATACATTATATGCAAGAATAAAAAATACTCCAAGAAAATATTTAATTTGTTTTGAAAGTGATAATTTTGAAAAAGATAATTTTAAAATTGAAAGTTGTGTATAAAAAAATTCATTTTACAAAAAAATTAATGTATGAAATAATTATATAGTATTTAATAATTTTATGTAATATATATTTTTGATTATAAAAATAAATTATCATTAGGTTGTGTATTATTTAAAATTTCTACTTGACCTGATTCAAACCATATATCAAGAGCAGGAGATAATCCTTCAGGAACATTTCTAAAAGCAACACCTAAATTAGCATTATTTTTAAAAAATTCAATAGTTTTCATTCTATAATCATATCTAATACCAAATTTAGTTTCACATTCTTCACAAGAACAACCATAACCAGTATATGTTCCAACTTGTATTCCATTATCATCAGTTTTTATTAATTTAGTATTCCATACATCCCAATAAAAAGAACTTGGTGAATCTTTCCAAAATGTACTTAATAAATGTTCATATTTATAAAATTTTTTATTAACTAATCCTAAAAATAAATGTGATTTTCCTCTATAAGGTACATTAATTATTACTTTAAATTCAATATATGAATTATTTTTATCCATTCCAGGTGAACAAAATACTATTCCATGTTGTTGTCCATTTTGTTTTTTAATTATTTTACCATTATTTTCTATATTTAATGTTTCTGCACACCAATTAGTATCAAATAAAAATGGTGATTTATTTAAATTATTATTATCATTTATTGGTATTTGCCAATAATCACATTCTTCAATAAAATTTTGTTTTTGTTTTTCATCTTCAAAATTTGGTATTTTATTATTTCTTAAATATTGTATTAATAATTTAAAAGTTTTACCATCTCTATCTATAAATATTTTTCCATTATGTTTTTGTAATAAATGATTTTTAGAAAACATTTTTCCTAATGCAGAATCTTTATATTTTGTTAATGTTTTTTTAGTAGTTGATAATATTTCTGTTCCTCCAATATTTAAATCTATTATATCTTCATCATTACATTCTAATAATTTTGCTATTTCTAAACTCTCTTTAAAATGTTCTTTTTCTTTTTCTTGTCTTAATATTTCTTTTTGACATTTTTCTTTAAATTCTTTTTTTGATTTTAATAATTCATCTCTTTCTCTTTTTATTTTATTCCTATATTATATTATATTTATTCTTATTTACTTTTCTAATGATATTAATGATGATACATTTTCTAACATCTCATTTAAATTATCATTTAATAATTCTATTTCTGTATTATTATCTTCACTTATATTTAATTCATCTTGAATTATTTTAATATCTAATTCTTGTTTAGGTAAATTCTCTTCTTTTATATCTTCTTCTAAATTCATATTTATTTCATTTTCACCTAATGAAGACATTTTTATTTTTATTTATTATTTAAGAAATGGAGAAAAATTCTACTTCTTTTTTTAATAGAATGAATTCAGAAAAAGCAGAAGAAATAAAAGAAAACTTATATTCTTTTTTAAATGATTTCAAAAAATATAATAATAATTCTCAATTAGAATTATCTAAAAAAATCCAAGATAAAATAACGGAATTAATAGAATTATATATTAAAATATTTAACATAAATTTAGAAGAAGATGAAAATGGTTATGAAGAAATATGTGATGGATTTGAAAGTATAATAACTAAAAAATTATTTAATTACATATTTTCAATAAATAAAGAAGATATAATAAATGATTATAATCTTGATTTAAAAATAAGAGATTTTTCATTTATAAAACCAGAACATTTAGAAATTAAAAATGAAATAATAAATGATATTTATATAGAAACAGCAATAAACAGTAAATAAGTAAATTTTTTTTAACAAACAATTTTTTATAGAATTATCAATGATAAATCAATATAAATGTCCAAAAGATAAGATATTAACTATAATAAATTTTTGTAATATAATTACAACTATGTTAATTAATAATTCAAAATTTAAAAATGAAAATGATGAAAAAACAAAATATGCTGGTGCTGATGATGTAATGCCAATTGTAGTTTATGCTATTTTAAAAGGAAATATTCCTAAATTAAAATCTAATATTAATTATGTTAAATTATTTAGACATCATACTATGTTTGATTCAAATAAAGAAGAATATTTTACTACTGTTCTTGATTCTGGAATTAGTTTTATTGAAAAATTAACTTATGAATCAAATGATATTAAAATTAGTAAAGAAGAAATTAATTATATTTTAAATAATAAAAAAGAAAAAGAGTTAATTATACCAAAACAAAGTTTAAAAAATGTTGATGAAAATTTTTTAATTTATTATTTAACTGATAATGATGATATTTCTAATAATTTAATTGATAAAAAAATAAATTCTGATAATACTATTGAATTAACTAATGTTGTTAATAGAAATTTAAATACTATAACAGAATCAACAATTGATAAATCAATTATTAAAGAAATTAACCCAATTTCAAAAATAGATTTTAAAAAATTATATTCTGAATATTTTACAAAAGATTTAAAAGATTTAACAATATATCAATTAGAAAAATTGATAAATGATTTTAAAATATTAATATTATTAATATTATTTAGTCAAAATAAAATTAAAAATGATAAAAAATAAAACTAAAAAAAAAAAATATTAAAAAAAATAATCCAAAAAAAAAAAAACATAATTTTAAATAAAAAAAAATAAAAAAAAAAGAATTTACTGTCCTTGTTCTTCATAATCTTGTTCTTCTCCTTCTTCTCCTTCTTCACCTTCTTCTGCTTCACCTTCTTCACCTTCATCATTAATATAATCTTGATTATTAACATTATGATCCATTTCTTCTCCTTCATAATTACCATCATTTTCTTCTCCTTCTTCACCTTCATAAACATTTTCTTCTCCTTCATTCATTTCATTACTTTGTTCATTATTATAATAATTATTATTATTTACATTATTATAATTTTGATTATTATCATCATTTTCATTATTTGTACTTCTTGCTAAATTTTCACCTTCTTTTCCTTTTATCATTTTTTCATATTCTTTTAATTCTTCTTTTAATCTTCTTTTTAATTCTGCTAATTCTGCATCAGTTTTTGATGAATCTTCTAAAAATTGACCATTATTTTCATCTGTTTGCTTTTCTATTATTTTAAAATTATCTTTATCACCTTGTGCCATTTTCTTTAAATTTTTAGTATAATTTTCATATTTTTTTAATTCATTTCTTAAACGATCCATTTCCATTATATAACCTTCAACTTGAATTCCTTGTCTTGATCTTAATTCATTACATTTTTCTAATATTTTTAAATATTTATCTTGTAATTCATTTACTTTATCTGAATAAATTTGTTGAATTTGTTTATATTGTTCTTTTACTAAATTTGCATTTTCTTCTTTGTTTTTAACTTGATTTCTTAAAGCATTTGCAAGTTGTCTTGTTTTTCTTGCATATTCTTTTTTACCAACTTCTCTTTCAACATTATTTTTTCTAATAACATCCTTTAAACTATTATTTAAAGCTTCATTTTGTAATTTTGTTAATTCTAATTCATCATCTAATTTTTTTTTATTAATTCCAGAATCATATTTTAAATCCATAAATCCACTTATAATATCATTATTTAATTTTTCTAAATTTTTTTTTCTTCTTTGTAAATCTTGTAACTTAGCATTCATATTATTAGTTTGTAATCTAATTTCTTCATCTCTTAATTTAGCATCTTCTTCCATTTTCATAATCATATTTTCATATAAAGTTTTAACTTCTTCTTTTTGTTTTTTTAAATATTTATTTTCATCAGTTACAAAATTTTCCTTTGAATCAGTAGGAAACATTATAGTTTTAACAACATTTTGTCTTGCATCACTTGGAGTTTTTCTTGTAGTTTTAGTATAATCAGAATAAGTTTTTGGAGGACCTCTTTTACTTACACATTTTTTTAATGAAACACTATTACTATTTAAATTTTTTTTTGCAAATGTATTTATATCTCTTTTTTGTGGTTTATCTGCTAATTCAGGTCTTCTATCAAAATACATTTTCATTGAATTTTCTACTGGTTCTGCTAATTGTAATAATTGCATCATTCTTCTTCTATCATCCTTTGTTTTTACTATTTTTTTTAATGTTATATATATTTTTATTTATTTTACATTTGTGAGTGTCTATTTCATTACTAAAATGTATTACTTTTTTTCTTTCTTGATTTAATGCTATGTTTGATTCACTTAATGATTGTTGAAGTTCTGTTATTTGTTCTGTTAATTTTTGAAGTTCTAATTCTTTTTCATGAAATTCTTCTGATTTCATATTTACTTCTTCTAATTTTGTTAACCAATCAAATCTTTCTTTTTCTATCATCTCTACTTTCATTCTGTAATAATCTAATAAACGAAGCATATCTTCATTACTTAATTTATCAGTTTGAGATTTTGGATTAAATAAATCTGGTTGAATCTTATTTCCTTTTTTCATTTATATAAAATTCTTTAAATTATGTATTAAAAATTTTTTAATTTAATTTATAAAATAAATTAAATTTTATTTATAAATTCTATTATATTTATTTTTCATGATAATTTATTGTTTAATTATCATGTTTTCTTTTTACTCTTTTTAAAAAATGTGCTTGATAATCTTTTTTATTTGGTTTTAAAATATAATTCATTGCTTTTTGTGAACTTTCATCAATCATTTTTCCATCACATACTAATTTTTTATAATCATTTACAATTAATTGTTCCATCATAAATTTAAAATCTTTATATTTAATTTCTCCATTATTAATTTCATTAGGATTAATATATTTTAAATCTTTATCAATATATTTTCCATTATAATTAATTTTAACAATATATTCTCCTCCATTATCATATAATTCAAAAATAATAGAAGAAGCATAAGGTGGAAAAAGAAAATCAAATATATCTTGATCATCAATTGCTTTTTTAGTATATTCTAACAATTTTTCATTTTGTATTAAATTAGTTATAATATTCATTAAATTAGAATCATGAGCAGAATAAACAGTAAATTTTGTTGCTAAAGGATCATATATACTTTGTTCAAATCTTTTTAAAATTTGAATAAAAGTTTCACTTGTTAACATTCTTAAATATTTTGAATCTTCAACTCTATAAAAATATTTTTTATTAATCATTTTCATTCTAATAACTTTAACTATCTCTTTAGATAAATTAGGATCATCTAAAGTTTTACCATAATGATATAAAAAACTTTGTAAATATTTTTCTAAATCTTCTAAATATTTTCCATTTTCTTCATCATTACTTTCTTCAGGTGGATCAACATTTAAAAATTTACCTAATTCAATAGCAATATTAGTAAAATTCATTTTAGATAAATCATAAATACCATTTTTATATTTTTTACCTTCTCCTTTTAATTTATCATCTAATTCTTCTCCTTTATAATCACATTGAATTCTATGAAAAATATCATTTGATTTACTAAAAATTGTAATAGGAACTTCTTCATATTGAAAAGAATCTAAATTAAAAGGAATAGTATCATTATTAATAACATTACTTAATTCAGATGATTCTTGATAATTCATTTTTACTATTGAATTAGGATAAAAACCATGAATAAAACCAATAGCACTTTGCATTGTTCTTTGAATTGGAGTTGAATAAATTTCAAATTGATCTGGATCATATTTTTCTTTTATAAATTTTTCATTTGTCATAAATCTTTGTTTCATAAATTGACCTAATAATTCATGTTGTCTAAAACCATTTGGTGTTAATATCATATTTGATCCAAATACTTTTGATAAAGTTTTTGAACTTAATGATTTTGATGTTCTTGCTCCATGTCTGTTAAATTCTACTATACATAATAATTTTTTAGTTTTGCAATTTATTGTTAAAAATATCGGTATTAATATTAAAATGAAAAACGATAATTTCATTTTTTAAATAAATAATTAATATTTTTTTATAATTAAAAAATTTTAAAAGTTGTTTTTTATTTTAATATAGTTTAATTGTTTTTTGTTATTTAAAGAATTTAATTTTATCTAAAAAAATGTTTATTTATTTATATTATTTTGTTATTTTAACTTTTATTTCCATCTTTTTGATTCTTTTTGTTTTTTTGTTTTGGATTTTGTTTTTTTTCATCTTCAGAACCCATTGAATCACTATTTATTATTTAAATTTAAATTTTACTTATTTTCTTCATCAAATTCATTTTGAAGTTCTTCTTGATCTTCAAAACTTAGAACAATTTTATAAATTCCATTCTGAAAATATAAATGTGAATTAGGAAAAGTTGACATTTACTTTTTTAAATCTTATATTTAAATATTATTTATATCAAAATTTCTATATACAAATAATCTTTATTTATAAAATTTTAAATTTTTTTATTCAAATATAAAACTTATTCTAAAGTTTTTAATATTAATTTATTTAAATATTTTTTTATTGTGATATTTTTACCCTTTCATTATAATCCATATTTTCTTTTAATTCAACAACAATAATTTCTCTCATAAATAAATATCCATCAAAATCTTCTTTGAATGTTCTTATTTCATTATTTTTAAACTCATTATAATGATTTAATCTTTCATCCAAAGAATTATCATATTTAATAAATAAATCATAAAGTTTAGTAAAATATGCAATTGCTTTATTATATCCATCATTTTTAATTCCAGATATATCTTTTTCAAAAATATTAAATTTTTCTTGAACAACTTGCATATCTTTTTTAATATTATTTGAATAACCTTCAATTGTTTTAAAACTTGAAACTAATTTTTTTAATTCATTATGAATTACATTTGACATTGATTCTTTTTTATTATATACTTTATTTAATTCATTAACAGGAATATTCTTTGCAACATTATTTAATATTATATTACATGCTTTATTAAGTAAAATTTCATCTTCATTTAAAGTATTCAGTGCTGTTTTTAATATTTTTGATGAATTTAAATTAGTAACTAATTGAAGTGGATTAGGAATTTTTAATAAAATTTCTTCTTCACTTAATTTAAATACTTCATAATATTTTTCTTTTGATGCAATTTCTTTTTTTAAATTATCATCAATTGTTTTAGAATAAATTAAATGGTTTTTATATTTTTTAATAGTAATTTGATATTCTTCAGGTGATTGAACAATCCATTGATCACCATATAATATTTTATATTTTTTATCTTCTTCAATAATTTTTAAAATATCTAGTTCAAATTTATTAACAGTATCATTAATAGTATTAAAACATTCATCAAGTTCATTAATTCTACTATCTAAATAATTTTTTCCACCTTTATCTTTTATATATTGAATTACATTTAATATTTTATTATCTGCATGAATTTCACCATCTGGTGTTGCTGAAGGATTATAATCTGTATATGGTTCTAAAATATAAGGTAAATTTCTGTCTGATAAAAATTTTAATATTGTTTCTGATGTTTCATATTTATTAAATATTTTTTTTAATTCATTTCCTAATTGATCTTTATATTCTTCTATTAATCCTTTTAAATTTTTTGGTATGTTTGATATAGATATTTGTTGCATTGAATCATCTATTTTCATTTTGTTTTTTTCTAAATCTACTTCTAATACAGGACTTTCTTCATATTTTAATTTTTTTGCAAATTGATTAAATTGTAATTTTGGAAGATTTTTACTATCAACAATTACTTCTTTATATAATTCATTTACTTTTTTTAAATTATTATTTATAAATCCATTAACTTTCTTTTTTAATTCTTCAATTAAAGTAATATTAAAAAAATCTTTTATTTTTTTTAAATCATCATTACTTATTTGTTCAAGTCTTTCAGAAGCATAAGTTTGATATCCCATTACTAATCCTAATCCTTTTTTTTTCTGTTCAGAAATAACATAATTATCCATTGCAATTAAATATAAACCTAAAGCATGAAAATAAATACTTAAACATTTAATGAAAGTTTTATCTAATTTTTGAAAGTTGAAATTAAAAGCACTTTCTAAAAATAAATGAGCTCCTACAATAAATCTTGATTTTCCTGCATCTTTTACATTTCTAATTACACTACATAAATAAATATAATATTGTGCCATTCCTAAACAAAAATTAATACAAATTGAAAGATATTCTTGTGAAAAATCAACAACCCCTAAATTTGATATTAATTGTGAATTTGTTTTTATTTCATCAAAAATATATGCTGCTTTCTCAAAATATTGTTTTGATATTTTCAATTCTTCTTCTTTTTTTGAATATAAATATTTATATCCTAAAAAAGCAAAACATATTCCAATATTATATTTTACAGAACATATTTCAAAATTTAGATTTGGAGATGTATCACTACTTCCTGTAGATGCGTTTGTCCATCTAAATTTTAATTCCCACATTTTCTTTTCACCTCCTATTTTAATACTTTGATTTATTTGTGTTAATAAATTTATATATAAAAGACAATCATTAATATTTTTTTTAAAATCAGATATTTCATTTGAATAAATTAACTTATTTATCTTTTTTTTTAATTTATTAATTTCTTCTATTTTTGAATTGAATGATAAATAGTTAATTTTATTTGTATTACAATATTTTTTAAAACTATCAATCATATCAATATCTTTTCCTTTTCTAAATCTTTGTAAATCTAGCATTTTTTCAATTAATAATAATTAAAAATTAGTGATTTAACCTAAATTAAAAATTATTTAATTTATAATATAAATATATTTATATATAAAATATGCTACTTTTAAATTTAGCTTCAATATATTTAAAATGTGGGGTACTTCTTAGAAAATCAGATACTTTACTTAAAGAATTTGAAGTATATAAAGACAAATTTGAATTTATTCAAACATCATTAACCATTAATTATAAAACAAGAATGCTTCTTTTATTTAGAATCAATTATTACAAAATTGAAAATTTTAAACAAAGTCCAGATTTCAAATTTTTAAAAGATAAACTTCGTATAATAAAAAATTTCACATTTGACAATAAAGAAGTTCTTGAATCTCAATTAAACAATCATAAAGACAGTTTAACAATATTACCAGAACCAAGAAATAAAAATAGTCACATTCCAATATGTTATTATTGTGGATATTTAACCGGAAAAAAAGAAGTATTAATATATGAATTATTCCAAAAAAAATGTTTAAAATGTGGTGAATTAGATCAATTATCAATTTATGGTATTGATTACGTAACAGAAAATATTCCAGATGCATATTTTAATGTACCAAAAGAATCAATAGGTAATTTAATAAAAGTTGGTGAAGGTTTAGATCCAGTAACAAAGAAAATAAAAATAGATTTAAAAAATAAATTATATCCATATGTCTTATCAAATGCTTTAGAAGGTGTTTCAATATATAGAGTAGATTCAAGAGATTCTTTTACAAGATTAGGTGGTAATTCATTTGATGCTACTACATTATGGTCTTTATTAACATTAACTTGTGATTATAAAGAACCAGATGAAGCTGTTAATGATGCAATTCAAGGTAATAATTCTTTAATTGATTTAAGTGTTGGTGATATTTATGGTGGAAATTATGATCAATTTGGTTTAGATTCTAATTTAATTGCAAGTTCTTTTGGTAAATTAGATAAGAAAACAAATATTAATCAAGTTGATAAAAAAGATATTTCAAGATCTTTAGTTACTTTATATAGTACTGTTGCTTCTCAAACTACTGCAATGATTAGTGAATATGAAGGTATTAATAAAGTTTTATTACTTGGTAATCCTTATACTTCACTTAAGTTAATGCAAATGCTTCAAATGTGTACTGAAATTTTCTCTATGAATAAAGTTGATACTATTTTCAGTGATTATTCTGATTATTTTGAAATTATTGGTATGCTTGTTGAATTAGATCAAAAAGGTATTTTAGAAATTGAAATTGATGAAGAATATGATGAGGTTATATGAATTATATATTTGTTTTTAAATTTTTTTATTAAATAAATTTTATGAAACTTAAAAAGTTTATTATATTGAATATAAATTGATTTCTTTTTAAAATATGAAAGATTATTCAGAATTTGATAGAAGAGGTAAAGAAAGTAATAATATAGATCATATTAAATTATTATTTAATGATGAAAATTATTCAATTATAGATAATAATAAAGATAATAAATTAAATGAAACAAATAATTTAAGTAAAAGTTATAGTTTTAGTAAAAATAATGGATATTTAAAATTAGAAATTCCAAAACCAATATATAATTATAGTTCTTATTTTAAAGAATATAAATTTAAAATTATTAATAGAAATAATAAATATATTGAGCAATTAACAAAAGGAAAAGCCAAACCAAAATTAAAAATTTATCTTCCACCTTTACCACAAAAAAATAAAAATAATATTAGAATAAAGAATATTAAAAGTTTACCAGTATCATTACCAAATAATTTTAATTATAATGAAGAAATGAAAAACGATAATTATGAATATATTAAAAAGAAATATAATTATTCATATAGTCCTTTACCTATTAGAGAAAAAATATATTATTTAGGAAAATCAAATTTACCTTATAACCCTTTAATTAGTCCTAAATCATCTTATTTTTTTGATATGAGAAAAATGCATAAATAAAAATTGATATATAAATAAAAAATTTTAAAATAATTTTTTTAAAAATTTTTAATTAATTATTATAAACATCTTTTTTAAAATAAATGATGGAAGTTCATTTTGAAAAAAAAGTATTTTATTAAAATTATGTATTTTAATATTTTAAAATATTTAATAACCTCTTAATATTATTATATCAAATATAGAAAATCTACAGAATAACATAAATTACTTATATTGTTGACCAGAAGAAATTGAATTAACAATAGTATGACAAGAATTTCCATTAGTTCCTTGTCCACTATTAGTACTTGCTCTAGTATTTTTTTTAGAATTCGTTCTTTTTCTAATATAATTATTAGCATCAGAAAAAGCTTGTAATTGATTTTCTCTCATATCATAACTATTATGATAATAATGTGAACTTTTTTGTTGATTTTGTTTATTTGATGTTGTTTGACTTTGATTAAGGAAATTTGTATTATTTCTTGAATGAATAATATCATTTTTTTGAAACATAGTTTCATGTGGATTAATATACATTTTATAATTTAAATTATTTCTAACTACTTCAGCATTAAAATAATAATAATCATTAAATATATCATTAAAATCTTCTCTATTCATTATTTCATTATATCTTTCTTGTGTTTGTATTCCAAGTTTTTCAATTTGATTACAATATTTACTATCAAAATTATCACAATTATCAGGAATAAAAGGAGCTTTTAATTTTTTAAAATATAAATCTTTCCAAGGAAAATTATTAAACCAAACATGATTTTTAATATCATCAATACCATTATAACCTAATCTATGAAAAGGTTTTCTTTGTAATAATCTATTAATACAATCAGCAGCTTCCATTGACCATCCTTCTGGTATTTCATGTTTTTTAATATGAACTTGTCTAGCCATTATTTTTTCTTTAATTTCTTTTCTACTTCTACCTAAATAAGGTCTTACTCCTTTCATAAATTCATAACCCATTACACCAAGTGCAAAATAATCAACAATAACAGTATGATTTTGACAACACATAACTTCAGGTGCCATGTAACCAGGAGTTCCACTTGTTTCTTTTGAATTATTTGCTACTTGTATTTTTGCTATTCCAAAATCAGTAATTTTAACATAACCTTTATCATCTAATACTAAATTTTCTGGTTTAATATCTCTATGAATTATAAAATTATTATGACAATATTCTAAACCTAAAATAATACATGCTAGAAAAAATTTTGTTTGTTCTTCTGTAAATTTTCTTTTTTTACATATATGATAACGAATATCTCCTCCTGTTAATAAATCCATTATTAGATATAAATTATCTCTATCTTGAAAAGAATAATGCATATTTATTATAAATGGATGATTCATTTTAGATAAAAGATTTCTTTCTGATTTTATACTTTTTTCACTTTTTTTATCAATAATCTTCACTTTTGACATTTCTTTCATTGCATATGATTTGTTATATTTTTTTGTTTCTACTTTCCAAACTTTACCAAAACCTCCTCTTCCTATTATTGAAATATAATCAAATGAATTTTTGTTAATTGATTCTGAATCAGGGGAATCAAAACTATTATTTGAAGAAGTATTATTTCCCATATTTCAATTATTATTTATATAAAAATTGAAATTAATTAAAATTAGTAATAAAAATAATTTAATAATTTTAATTTTTAAAATCAATCTTTTTAGAATTATTAATAATTATAGTTATTATATATTTTTTATTGAACTTCATTTATTTTTTTAAGTTCTTCTTCATATTCTTTAACTTGTTGTTCAATGTTATTTCTCATTTGATCAAGAATTTGTTTATTTTTATCTTGTTCTTCTTTTAAAGCATCTGCTTTAGTAGCATCTTTATCTACTTCTTCTTGTAAAGCTTTTTCTCTATTAGCTGCATCAGTTTCAGCATTTTTAACATTATTTTCCAATTCTGCTCTTTTTTCTTCTACTTTCTTCATAATTTCATCTACACTTAATTTATTTCCCATAAATTGTTCTCCTTTTTCTTCTACTTCTTCTCCTTCCATATAACCTCCAATTACTTCTTCTCCATTTCCTTCTTCTTTTTTTTCTTCATTTCCTCCTTCTTCTTTCTTTTCTTCAGGTGATGCTTCTTCTTTCTTTTCTTCAGTTGCTCCTTCTTCTTTCTTTTCTTCAGCTTGTTGTCCTTCTTTATTTTCTTCTTCAGGTTTTTTTTCTCCTGTATCTTCATCTTTTTTATTTTCATCATTTGCTACTTCAATACCTCCTTCATCATTTTCTTTATGTTCAACAACTTCTTCTCCTCCTTCTTTTTTCTCTTCTCCACCTTCTTTTCCTTCTTCTCCTTCTTTTTTTTCTTCTCCACCTTCTTCTCCTTCTTCTCCTTCTTTTTTTTCTTCTCCTCCTTCTTCTCCTCCTTCTTCTCCTTCTTCTCCTCCTTCTTTTCCTTCTTCACCTTCTTCTCCTCCTTCTTCACCTTCTTCTTCTTCTCCTTCTTTTTTTTTTTTCTCAGGTGGTAATTTCTTACCTTTAAGAACATAATCTAAAACTTCTTCTTTAGTAAAATTCCTATCAGAAGCTTGAACTTTTCTCAATCTATATGTCATTTCTTGTTTCTTTTCTCTCATTTCTTCATCAATTCTTAATTTTTCTTCTCTAATTAATTCTTTATCTCTTTGCATTTTATCAATTTTATCCATTCTTTCTTTTATTTCTTCCATTTGTTTCTTTCTCTTATATTCTTTTATTCTTTCATTTCTAATTACTCTATTCTTTCTTTCTTCTCTTGAAATATATAATTTATTTGCTTTTTTCATATTTTCAGTTTCTATTTCATCTCTATATTTTTTTCTTCTTTCTTCTTGTTTTCTCATTTTTGCTAAAAGTCTTTGTTTTTCTCTTTCTGCTTTATCATCATTTTTTGTTAAAACTCTTTTTATTGATGCTGCTTTTAGTCTTTGTTCATCATTATGTTTTCTTAATTCTTTCTCTTTTTCTTCATCTTGCAATCTTTGTTTTTCTTCTAACATTTTTCTTTTTTTTTCAAATGCTTCTATTTTATCTTTCATTTTTTTATCTTTTATTTCATTTGCTCTTTTATAATTTCCTTCTGTTTTTTTCTTCTTTTCTTCATTTTGTTTATTAAATTTTTCTTTCAATAGTTCAATATTTTTTTTTCTTTTTTCTTCTTTTTTTTCTAATTCTTTTTTTTGTTCTTTTAATTTATTTTCTTGTTTTTGGTAAATTTCATTAATTTTTTTTTTAAATTCTAATTCTTCTTTTCTTCTTTTTTCAAACATTTCTTGTCTTTGTTTTTCTTCCTCTAAAAATTTCTTTCTTTCTTCTTCTTTTTCTTTCTTTAACATTTTTTCTCTTTCTTTTCTTTTTTTATCTTCTTCTAAAAGCTCTTTTCTTTTCTTTTCCTTTCTTTGTTGTTCTCTTTCTAATTGTTGTCTTAATCTTTCTTCATCTGCCTTTAATTTTTCTTTTCTTAATTTTTCATCTTTTTCTCTTTGTGCTTTAATTCTAGCTTCATTTTTTTTTCTTTGTTCATTAATCTCAAATTCATAATCAATTATAATTCTTAAATTATCTTCTTGTTGTTTTTTTAATAATTCTAATTTTTTTCTTTCTTCTAAAACAACACTAGATACATTTTCTTTTTTATGTTTTGATTTATTTTTACCTTCATCACCACTACCAGCTTCTTCATCATCTTTTTTTTCTTCTCCTTCTTCACCTTCTTCTTTTTTTTCTTCTCCTTCTTCTTTCTTTTCTTCTTCACCTTCTTCTTTTTTTTCTTCTCCTTCTTCACCTTCTTCTTTTTTTTCTTCACCTTCTTCTTTTTTTTCTTCACCTTCTTCACCTTCTTCTTTTTTTTCTTCACCTTCTTCTTTTTTTTCTTCTTCACCTTCTTCTTTTTTGTCTAATTTTGGACCATCCTTTTCAGCTTTTTCTTCTTTTTCCATATATTCTTTTTCTTGTATTCCTTTATTTGGACTCTTTGCTATTATTTCATTTCTTTTTTCTAAAGCTTGTTTTATTAATTCTTCACGTACTTTTTCTTGACAATCATATCGTTCTTGAATTAATTCTTTTGGTAAAGTTTTACATTCATGATGTCTTCTTATATAAGTTTCTAAAGATATTTTATGAATTTCATCAGGCTTTACTCCTATTAAATTTAATGCTTCTATTGAACGAGGAGTATTTACTCTTTTCCCACCTTCAGAAAAAGTACAGTTTGTTAAATTTATTTTTTCTGATGACATTTATATATTTTTTTTATAACTTAAAGAATTTGATTAATAAATAAGTTTTTAAATTAAATCTTCAATATAAATAAATAAAATAAAAATTAAAAAATAACATTTTAAAAGTTCAAATATTCAGTAATAATTAAAAATCATTATTTAATTATAATATCTCATTTTTGCAATATTTCTTCCTTCTAAAGAAGCATTATGGAAATTTTCACCATGAACATTTTCAGATTTAACAGAAGTTCTAAATCCTTTATAACCAACAATATAAGGAACATCAATATCAGGTTTAACAGATTGTAAACTTTCAATAAATTTAGGAGGAAGTCCTTCAGCTTCTTTAAAACTGACACCATATTTTTCTTTTTTTTCCTGTTCCATAATTTTATCATAATTTAAATATGAAATAACTTTTTGAAAAATACTTTGTGTACCTGCATAACCAACAGTAGGAACTTGTGCAATTTTAGAATGATAAATTCTTCTAATATCATTATAAAATTTTCTTCCTTCATCACCATATTGACCTTTTAAAGTATATCTATAATTACCACTATTAGCTTCTAATTCTTTCATTTCTGTATCACTTCTTATTTTCGGTCTACCATAATATTCCATATTTGAACTTTTAAATCTTTCATTACTAGGAATATCTGCATCTTTAAGGTAATCACCTTTAATTGCTTTTGCAGTTGCTTTTGAATAAGTCATTCCATGAATATTTGCAGGATAAATTGCAGGAACATAAGTTTGATTACCTGGAATTTGTTGTGGGTAAATTTTATATTTATCACCTTTAATCCATGTTTGTGCATCTTTACTTCTATTTGAAAATATTTTTTCTTCTTCTAATGGATAATCTCTATTAAAATCTGCATTATAATAATCTTTGTTATAATAAGAAAAATCAGTACTTTTTGATGGAAGCATTGATGCTTCTTTTGGTGGTTCTGCAGTTAAAAGATTTTTTATTGTATCATTTGTTGCACCTATTGTTTTTCCTATTATTGAATATTTATAAGGAATGTGACCATTATATCCTGGGAAGTCTTCACGATATATTGATTTTTTCTCATCGGTTGCCATATTAATTTTATTTTATTTTTTTATTTTTTTATCTATTATATTTTTTTTTCTGAATTTTCCAATCAATTTGTTTTTATAATTTTTTGATTTAAAAATACTAATTCAAACGTTTTAAATTACAAATAAAAATTTTATAAATTAATACCTAATAATAAATAGTATAAATTCAAGTAGAATAAATAAAAAATAAAATGTCTTTTAAAGATTATAAAATAGAAAAGCAATTAGGAAAAGGAGCATTTGGTTCAGTATCAAAAGTGACAAAATTATCAGATGGTAAAACCTATGCAATGAAGACTGTAAAAATTGGAAAATTAAGTAAACCAGAACAAGAAAGTGCTTTAAATGAAATACGTATATTATATGTATTAGACAATCCAAACATAATATATTATTATGAAGCATTTTATGATGAAACAACAAGATCATTAAATATTATAATGGAATTCGCAGATGATGGAGATATTGCTGCAAAAATAAAAGAAGTAACACAAAAAAGAGAACATTTTTCAGAAGAGACAATTTGGAATTGGGTTATTCAAATGTTAGAAGGAATGAAATATCTTCATAGTAATAATATTATTCATAGAGATTTAAAATGTGCAAATATATTTTTAACAAAACAAGGTCTTTTAAAAATTGGTGATTTAAATGTAAGTAAAGTTTCCCAATCTGGTTTAGCAAGAACTCAAACTGGAACACCATATTATTGTTCTCCTGAAATTTGGCAAGAAAAACAATATGATCATAAATGTGATGTTTGGTCAATTGGATGTATAATTTATGAATTATGTGCATTAGTTCCTCCTTTTAGAGGAACTTCTCTTAGAGATTTAGCAAAAAATATTTTAACTGGAAAATATCCTCGTATTCCTAGTACATATTCTAAAGATTTATCTGAATTAATTAGTAAAATGTTAATTGTTGATCCTAAAAGAAGATATTCAACTGATCAATTAATAAATTGTGATATTATTCAAAAAAGAATTAAAACTATTAAAAATAGTATTATACCTTATATTGTTAAAAATAATATCAAGAATATTGATAATGTTAATATGATTAAAACTATTAAATTACCTAGAAATTTAAAAGATATTAATAAACAATTACCAAAAAGAAGAAAGAGAAAAAATGAGGGTGAAATGATGATGAATGATGAATTTGAAACTAAAAAAGCGATAGAATTTAAAAAAGTTTCTGAAGAACTCAATAAAAATAATAATAATAATTATGGATATAATAATTTAAATAATAACAATAATTATGGATATAATAATGCAAATAATAATAATAATTATGGATATAATAATTATAACTATTACCAACAAAATGCAAATATTTATGTTGATAATCAACAAAAACCACTTCCAAAAAATAATAACAATAATAAGAATTATGATTACTATCAGCAAAAAGCAAATAATCAAAATTTATATAATAATGATAAAAATAAACCAATAAAAATAAAAGATCCTCCAAAAAAATATCAAAGAAATTTAGAAGCAGAAAAATATTTAAAAGAGCAAAAAGAAGAGCAAAGAAAAAAAGAACAAATACATAATCAAAAATATAATAATCTTCCTCCAAAAAATCCAATAAATTACAATAATGTAAATAATAATAAAAATAATCAATATAGACCAATGTCAGGCAATAGAATTATAAATGAAAAACCAAAACAAAATAGATATCAAGATTTTTATGGAGGAGATGATATAAGTAGAATAAATGTTCAACAACCACAACCTCATAAAAGACCAGCAAGTGGAAGACCACAACATCATCATCAATTACAAAATGTAAATGTGAAACAACCAAATAAATATGTTCAAAAACCAAATGCAAAAGATATTTTACCAAGAAGGAAAGTTGTTTATGAAAAAATGAATTATCAAGATTATAAAGCAAGAAATGCTCATAAAAATAATAATAATGCATATAAATATGGTGGAAATCAAATGAATGTTGGAAATAAAAATAATTTATATAAGGCTATGGGAGTTGGTGAAAGGAAAGCTCCTAAAATTGTTAATCATAAACCATGATTTTTGTATTTTTTATTGATTTTGATTTATTTTATATTTTTTAGAATTGTTTTATATTTTTTTTTTATTTTATTTTTTTTAGTGTTTAAAAAAGTTAATTTATATTAAATTATTTTGAATATAATTTAAAAGAATTTATAAAAATGTTTCCACTTAGAAAATTTAGAATAGGATGTGATTCTAAAATAAAGGAATCACTTAGAAAATATATTCAAGATAAATTTAGTTTAGAAACATATAATCAATGTGAAGAATTTGTAAATGAATTTTATCAAACAAGAAATATGGTTGGTTTTATGAGTAATAATCAAACATCACCAGAACAAATAAAAACAATGATTTCTAATTGTTACACATATTTAAAAACTTTAGATATATTAAATCAAAAAATTAAAATAGGAAATAGTTATAATGAACTTCAAATAAATTTTTCTTGGAGAGAAGCATCATGTGGTAAAGAAACATCCTCAAAAAATATTTATTATGAAATTTGTTCTGTTGAATTTAATATTGCAATATCTTATTGTTTATTAGGTTATTTAGATTTTAAAAGTGAAGATCCTGAAAAATTAAAAGAATCAATGAAAAATTTTGAAAGAGCTTCATATATTTTTAATGAAGTTAAAAATATTGCAAAAACAAATCTTGGAACAGAAAATATTCCTGATTTTTCAGAAAGTTTTTTAAATTGTTGTAATGATTATGCTTTGGGTTTATCTCAAATTTGTGTTTTAAAAATTGCTTTAAATAAAAATTTATCTAAAGGTCTTATTTCTAAATTATCAATGGGTGTTCATAATTTAATAAATCAATGTATGTTTTATTCAATAACTTCTTTTTCTTGTGATAAAACATTACCTAATTTCTTAAGAAATTATTTTGAAGCAAAAGCTTATATTTATAAAAAAGATTTTTTATTAATTGATTATGAGAAATATGCTCAAGGATTAGGAAATATTTTAGGTTATTCAAATTTAGCATTATCAAAATTAAATGTATGTGTTAAAGATATTATAAAAGTTAAAACATATTTTGATGAATTTAAATTAACAAATGAAAAAAGTGATTTAGAATATTTTATTCAAAAATATACTCAAATAAATGAAAAAGTAAATAAAGAAAAAATAACAGAAGAAAGTAAATTACCAGTTATTGAAGCAGATATAAAAGTTCAACCTTTAAAAATAGAATTTACTTCAAATCCAATTGCTTCAACTATAATATTAAATAAATATTTAATTCCAAATGATATTAAACCATTAGTTAATAGATATTTTGAAGATGTTTCTATATTTTTAAATGATAAATTATCACAATTTGAAAGTGAAAAATCAATTAATGAATTTTTAGAAAATAGAAATTTACCAAATGCTCTTACAACTGGTATTTCTTCTAGTCCACTTAGTCAAAATATTTTTGATGAAATTTTATCTGTTCAAAATCAAGGTGGATTACATTATTTAGAAAGTCAACTTGATAAAATATCAAAAGAAAGTGATAGAATGGGAGAAAAAATTAAAAAATTAGAAGAAAAATTATTTGAAGATAAACAAGAAGATGATAAATGTAGAATATTATATGGAAATGATAATTGGAAAAGAGTATATAATCCAGAATTTTTAGAGAAATGTAATTCATTAAAAGAAAATTTAAATATAGGAAAAAATTTAGATTTTCAAATTAGAAAAAAGATATTAGAAAAAACAAAATATTATGAATTATTTTCTCTTCCTAAACATGTTATTGAAGCAAGAATTCCTAGAAATATTGATCAAACTAAATTAGCAGAATTATCTTCAACACAAGCATTAAAATTTTCTATTAATAAATTACAACAAGATAAATTAAAATTAAGTGAAACAATTAGAGAAATGTTTAATGATTTATATTATAATATTCCTATTGTGGAATTTCAAGATGTTCTTTTAAATAAAAGAACTGAAAAACTTATTAGTGAAGATAGAAAAAAAAAATATGAACCTATGTTAGAAAAAATAAGTGAAATAAATATAATGATTAAAACTGATTTTATTGATATTGAATCAAAATATAATGAATTTGCTAATGCTTGTGGTGATTTAAAACATTCTGAAAATGAAGAAACTCAACAATATTTATTCTTTTTATCTAATGCAAAAAAAGAATTTCAAAAACATGTTAATAATACTAATAATAGTTTAATGTTTTATGAAAATTTTGCCAAAAAAATAGAAGAAATAAGTCAAGAAATTGATAGTTATTTAGCAGCTAGAGAAATAGAAAAAAAAGAATTAATAGATGTAATATGTAAAAATGATAGAATGAAAATTGCACAAAATTCAATAAAAGATGAAAAAGGAAATGTTAATATAAAACAAGAACAATTTTATAATCCTAATGTAATGATTTCAAATAATAATAATAATAATAATTTCCAAAATCAAAATCAATTAATGAATCAAAATCCAATTCAAAATTATAATAATCTACCTAATCAAAATATGTATAATCAACCTTATAATATGAATCAAAATAATATACAATTTAATCAAAATTATCCTCAAAATCAACCAAATCAAAATTTCCAATATAGTTATCAATATAATATCCAAAATCAAAATAATAATCAAAATAATAATCAGAATTATAATCAAAATCAGCAATTAAGATATAGTGAAATATTTAAAAAATAAAAAAATTTATTAAAAAATATTAAATTATTATATTAAATATATAATCATAAAATTTAAATTTGTTCATAAAAAAAAATTATATTAAAATTAAAATATTAATATATTAATTTCCCATTCTTAATTTTTCTTCATCTTTTATTTTCTCAAATTCTGCTTTAGGATGAATTTGATTTTTTTTCATAATTCTTAAACATTTGATACATCTTCCATATTCATCAATATTTTCAGGTTCACAACAAATATTAAAATTATTCGGTTTACCTAAAGGTTCATAATCCATTTGTTTTTGACTTTTTAATTTAATTTGATTAGATAATTCACCAATTAATTCTTTTCTAACTCTAAATTTTTTTTTTAATTTTTCTTTATTTATTTGATTATCTTCATCTTTTATTTTTTGTAATGCTTGTTGTTCTGCTGCAATATCTAAAGATTTATTTCTTTTCTTTTCATTTTCTTTATCTTCAATTAATTTTTTATTTTGATTAATAAAATCTCTTTTTAAACTTTTTAAATAATTATTTCTTGCATTATTTTCAATTTCAGCTTCTTTTAAATTTTTTTGGAAAATATAAGCTTCATTTTCTTTATCTTTATCTTTTTCTAATTTTTTTCTATTTTCTCTATTTAAAATTTGTTGATCTAAAAATTGTTTATATTGACTTATTGTAGGTAAATATTTATTTCTTAATTTATTTCTTCCAATTGCATCAACTGAACCATCTGTAACTGGATTTGGTTTATTATGAAAATCTTCTACATTTTTATTATAACCATTAAATCTTCTTTTTAATATATATTCTTCATTTTTTTTATATCTTTCTAATGTTCTTTGTTTTAAAGGATCATTTGATGATTTAAATAAAGGAAAATCTGCTTTTTGATTTTCATTTATTAATTTAGTTTTTTCATCCATTTTTACTGTATTTTCTGCTGCTTTTTGACTTAAATTAAAATTTCTATTCACTTTAAAATTAATTCTTTGTTGTAATTCATTTTTTCTTCTTGCTTGAATTGCAAAGGGGTCATCACCTGAAATATTATCTTTTATTCCTAAATTATGTAATTTCATTAATTCTAAATTTATACAATTTGAACATACTCCTTCTATTACTATTTTTCCATTTATTAATCTATTTTTAATTATTTTATTACTACCTTGAGTATTATTACTATTTAAATTAGAATTTCTAGAATTTATTTGTAAACTTCTATTTGGTGTTTTACTTAATCTTTCATCGTTTAAATCTATTTTTTTTAATACAGTTTTTTTTTGTATCATATTATTATTGTTTTCATTATTATTTTGATTATAATTATTTAAATTATTGATATTGTTTAAATTATTGTTATAGTTTAAATTATTGATATTGTTTAAATTATTGTTATAGTTTAAATTATTGTTATAGTTTATATTATTGTTATAGTTTATATTATTATTATAGTTATTATTATTTCCAAGAGTATTTAAATTAATATTTGAATAATCATATTTAAAATTACTTTGATTATTACTATTCTGTGTTGCTTTTGAACTCCTTCTTTCAATATTTTGTTCATAATTTAATTGCTTATTTGAATTAGTATCATTTCTTTTAATTGGTCTTAAAATTCTTTTTTGTGGAATAGGTGTAACACTCTATTATATTATTAATTAAAATATATTTACTCTATTTTCACTAAGATCTTCTTTATTAATAGCAGTTAATTGTTGTCTTAACATTCTAAAATTTTTTGGTTTATTTATTTCATAATCCATTATTAAATAACTTAAAATATTTAAATTTTTTAAAATAAATAATTAAATTAATAAAAAATGGAATTTAATTTCAACATTGAACAAGCAATAGGAAATAAATCAGAAAATGGAATAGTCTTTTTAGATGGAAGAAATTATAAACAATATGATACTCAAACATATTTAAATATAAGAAATCTTTTAGATACAATTGGAGAATTAAGTGCAAAAGTAAGAAACAATATTTAAAATTTATTTTTTAATAGGCCCAAAAATTAAAACAAGTAATTACAACAGGTTCAAGATTTTTTGGTACTGATCAAAGAATTTATTTAAAATGTGAAGGAAATTTATTTATTGGATTTATTAAAGTTGGTAAAAAACATTTATTTATTTATGATGAGATTGGAAAAATAATAGAAATGAATCCTTTATGTGTTTTAGATTTTTATGTTTATGAAAAATGTCAAAGAACTGGAAATGGTAAAATTATTTATTCAGAAATGATTGAAAGAGAAAATATTGAACCAAGAAAATTAGGTTATGATAGACCAAGTATTAAATTCATTAATTTTTTAAAGAAATATTATAAATTAGCAGATTATATTCCTCAAAATAATAATTATGTTGTTTTTAAAGATTATTTTAGAGAAAATAAAAAAAAAGTTGAATTACCTCCAAATATTAATAATAATATTAGATTAAATAATAATACTTATGGTTATTATCAAACAACAAAAAATTTATCAAATCCAAAAAAAAAATATACAACTTATAGTGATTCATATTTAGATTTTTATAATAATAAAAATAATAAAAATAATATTAATATTAATCCATATAATAAATATCCTCAAAAGAAGGATAAAGCAATTATTAATAATTGTCCTTATGATACTTTTATGAAACCATTAGAAGAAAATAAAAATAAATCTAATTTAAATCCATATGAAAAATATACACCAAAAAAAGATGATTATAAAAATGATACATATTCAAAAACAACAAAAGCAGAACAAATTCAAAAAGAATATTTTACAGAAAAAGAACAAAAAGATGAATATAGATTCTTAGATACATATAAAGATACTTACAAAAATCCATATAGTAATCCTTTCTTATTCACTTTAAATGATTATAAAGTAGAAAGACCAAAATCTTATATTGACTCATTATTTCCTCCAATAAAACAATATCAATATCAATCAAGTTCATCTGAATATGGTTCATTTTATTAAATAATACAAAAAAAAATAATAAAAAAAAAAAATAAATTTTAAATAAAATATTAATTTTAAAAATTAAAAAAAAAATAAAAAAAAAATTAAAATGAATAAAGAACCTAAAAATCAACTTAAATTTGCAAATATTCCAATAGATGATAGTCAAATATTTTACAAAAGAAAATTTGTATTTGCATTTGTAAACTTAAGACCAATAGTTCCAGGTCACGTATTATTATGTCCAACAAGAATAGAGAAAAAATATAGTAATTTAACAGAAACTGAGGTAATGGAATTATGGATTTCAGCAAAAAATATAATACAAAATTTAAAAAAATATTATGGAACAGATTCAGTACAAATATCAATTCAAGATGGAGAAGATGCAGGACAAACAGTAGAACATTGTCATATTCATATTATTCCTATTCCTACTGGATATAATGCACAAAATATTGATGATTCTTCTAGAAAATTGAGAACTAAAGAAGAAATGGCTCAAGAAGCTGAAGATTATAGAAATAATTTTGTTTTTAATTAAATTTTATTTTTTAAATTTAATTATTATTTATTTTTTTTATATTAAAATATTATATTTTTTTTTATTTTATAAATTTATATTTTTTGTTTAATTCTTTTATTTTTTCTTTAATTGGTCCTGATAATTTTGTTAAGTTTCTTTCATATGAATTTTTATCTTTTTTAAATATACATTCCATTACAAAAGTTAATACTTCAATTTCATCTTCTTTCATTTTTAATTCTGCAATATTTTGGGATAAATCTAATTCATAAGTATTTAATTTTTTTGTTAATTCTTTCTCTGATGTTTTACAAAGTTCTAACATTTCTTTTTGTGTTTTCATTATATTATCTTTATTTTCATTTGTTGATTGTTCTTCTTCTTTATTTGATTGTAAATTCTTTAATTTATTTTCTAAAAGTTCAGATTCATTTTTTTGAACTTTTAAATTATTATTTGTTTTCTCTAATTCTGAAGTTAATGTTAAATTTTCATTTTTTAATTTTGAAATTTCTTTTTCATAATTATCAGTCATTGTTTTAAAATGTTTTTCTTTAAATAAACTTAATTCATCTAACATATTTTTTGAAGTATTTTCAACTCCATTTTTAGTTTCTTCTATAAATTTATTTCTAAAAACTAAATTTTTATTTTCTTCTAATTTTCCTACAATATCAGCATATTCTGAATAAGTCACCATAATATTAGATAATAAATCTTTTAATTCTTTTTCTTTTATATCTAAAACATCATTTTTTGATTCTTCTATTGTTTTTTCTTGAAATGTTTTATATTTTTCTTTTAATTCTTCTAATTCTTTTTTTACATTTATTAATTCTTCTTCATTTTTACTTGATAAAGTATTCTTTATATCTAATTCTTTATTTAAATTTTCAAGTTTTAATTCTAATTCTCCTATAACTTTATCTTTTTCTTTTGAAAAATCATCTAATCTATTATATTTTGCTTTCTCTATATCAATATTATTTAAATTTTCTTTTTCTTTTAAAAATAATTGTTGTCTTAATTCATCTATCTTTAATTTTAATTCTATTATTTGAGAATCTTTTTCTTTTATTTCATTTAATTTTTCATCTAATATACTTTCTTTATTTTTTGAATCTCCTTCAAATTTTTTTAAATTACTTCCTACATAATTTGAAATACTATCAGAATAAGAATCAATTTTTTTACATATATTTTCAATGTATTCTTTAATAAGTGGAAATGCAGAAATAAAATTTGTATTTTCATTAAATAATTCTTTTTCAATATTATCTCTTATACTAGAAGTAAAATTTTTTAAATTTGTATTAATATCATTAATATTTTGAATATTTTCAACTTGTTTTTTTGATTCATTTTCATTAATATTTTTAATCTTTTCATCGAAATTATTTACTGCATCCTTAACACTATTTTCAATATCTTCATTAACTGATGAAAAAATATCAGATAAAACTTCAGTTATATAATTAGATTTAAGAACTTGACCAATATAACTTTTAGAAAAAAATTCTTGAATTTCTTTAATAATTTCTTCATAAGAATTTTTTACTTTTTCATAAATATTAATATTTTTATCAATCTCATCAGTAAATTTTATTCTAAATTTATTTAAAATATTTTCACTAATATCATTTAAACTACTATACATAGCACTTTTCAAAGAAGAAATAAAATAACATGTTTCACCATTTGAAATATTAGTTGTAAATTCTTGAAGAACACCATAAAATAATTGTCCATTTAATTGAATACCATTAATTGATTTTGGTTTAACATCATCTATAATTAATTTTTTAAAATGATTCATTGAATCATTAAATTCTGAAGTAAATGGATTATCAGGTTCTGATAAATATATATTTATTAACATATCTGCTTCTTCTACTGTTGGAAAAGGAAGACATATTCTTTCTATATTTTTTTTATATAATTTTTGATATGTTTCATTATCATTTAATTCATATTTTTCATTATATTTTGACATATCTTTTATATCATAATCTCTATTTAACCAAAATATTTTTGGTATATCATTATTTGTTAAATTATTATTTTCTTCTGGTATATTTTCATTATCTAATTTTACTTTATTAATTCCTTCTATTAATTTATTAAAAATTTCATTTGTTTCTTTTATCATTTCATCACTTATATTATCTTGTGAATCAGTATCTTTTTTTTTAACATTAAAAATTAATGTAGATGATATTAAATTACATAAAATAAACATTTTTTGATCATAATCTTTTCTATTATTATCACTATCAATAAAAAATCCTTCACAATCTAAAATTAAAATATAAGTATCATTTTTTATTATTGGTTTTCCCCATACCCAAATCCCCTTAGTTAATGTTTGAACTCTATTATCAAATCCTCCAATTGCAAAAGCTTGATTATTTCTTCCAATTAATTGACTTGATAAAAATGATTTTCCAGAATAAACTTGTCCAGTAACTGTTATTATACCTACTTTTTTATCAGAAAGTTTTCTTAAAAAATCAATTCCTTCACTTTGTAAATCAAAAGTATCACTAACTAATTGAATAGGTTTTTCTTCAAATATATTTTCCATTAATTTCCCTTTAAAAACAAATAATAAAATATATAAAAAAAATATTTAAAAAATAAAAAAAAAAAATTAAATAAAAATTTAAAAAATAAATTATTTAACCCAAAATAAATAAATAATTTCATTTTATATCTAAAATGTCAATAAAACTTTATGGTGACAGATTTTGTCCTTGGGCTCAAGAAATCTTACATACATCATATGTTGCAAATGCTCCATTAACATTAGTACAAACAGTATGTGATGATAATGAATGTGCAGTAATAAAACCAAAAGCACCAACAGGTACATTCCCATTCTTAGAAACAGAAGATGGTACTGCAATAGGTCAATCAAAAGCAATGGAACTTTATATATGTGAACAATTCAAAAAAGAACTTTTAGGAAATAATCCATTTGAACATAGTCAAGTACATCAATGGATTGATTATGCTACTTTAGAAATTACTAATGCAGCAAATCCTTTAATTGATCCTATTTTTGGATATAAATTTCATCCTAAAGAAGTTGTTAATAATTCACAAAAAGATTTAAAAAAAAGATTAGAAGTTTTAGAAAAGCATTTAGAAGGTAAAGAATATTTAGTTGGTAATAATATGACACTTGCTGATATTATTATGTTTAATAAAATTAGATTTGTTATGCAATTTTTATATCCACAACAAATGAGAGATAATTTATTTAAAAATCTTACTAAATGGTTTACTAAAATTATGGAAACTCCAGAAGCTAAAAAAGCTTATGGAAGAATTATATTATGTAAACAAGTTGTTAAAGCACATATTCCAGAAAAGAAAAAAGAAGAAAAAAAAAAAGAAGAAAAGAAAAAAGAAGAAAAACCAAAAGAAAAAAAAGAAGAAGAAGAAAAACCAAAACCAAAACCAAAAAATCCTTTAGATGAATTACCACCATCAAAATTAGAATTAGAAACATTTAAAAGAGCATTTTTAAATAATAAAGATAAAGCAGATGCAATGAATAAATTTTGGGAAATATATGATCCAGAAGGATATTCACTTTGGTGGATGGAATATCAAAATTTACCAGAAGAAGGTAAAGTACTTTTTAGAACATCAAATTCAAAAGGAATGTTTCTTCAAAAATTAGATAATTTTAGAAAATATTCTTTTGCAGTTCATGGTGTTTATGGTAGTGAAGGTGATTATAAAATAAGAGGTGTTTGGATGTGGAGAGGAACTGATATTCCTAATGAAATGAAAGAACATGATAATTTCCCTTATATGACTATTAGGAAATTAGATATTAATAAACCTGAAGATAAACAATTAGTTAATGATTATTGGACTAAAGTTAATGAAACTGATGAAGTTGAAGGAAGACTTGCTGCTGATGTCGAATATTTTAATTAAATTGATATTTAAATTTCCAATAAAAAAAATTTTTTGATTTAATTTTTTTTTTTTTTTATTTTTTAATATTAATTTATTATTATTATTTTATTTTTTTAATTTTTTTTTTTAGTCTGTATATAATAATGTGTTTAATTCTTTTAATATACCTTCTGAATCTTTCCATTGGAGTTCATCACCATATTCTTCTATTTGACGTAATTTTTCTAAATATAAATTTCTTTCTCTTAATGATATTATTTTTGCTAATTTTAAATTATTTCCTTGTTCTGTTAATTTATTTTTTAATTCTTCTATTTTATCAAATTTAGTTTTTAAATTTATTATTGTGGTATTATTATTATTTTGTTCTATTAATTCATCTAATTTTTGTTGTATTTGAGGAAGTAATTCCCATTTATTTTCTTTAGATAAATTAACTTTTGATTGTTTTGATATTCTACTTCCAGATAAAGGTTCATTATTAATTGAACTCATCATTGATTGTGGTTGTGACATTTAAAATTATATTTTTAATTTTTTCTTTTATATATTAAATAAAATAACTTAAATAAATAAAAAAAATGACTGACAATAATTATTTTCTTTCATCAGAAGATGAAAATTCAATTAATACTTATTTTGAATTAAGAAAAAAATTATTAACATTATGTGATGAAACAGAATATTATTTAAATCAAATTTATTATAAAAAAGAATCAAAATCAAATGAACATAATTATAATCCTGAAGGTGGAAATTATATAAATGAAATAAAAAATTATAAAAAAAAAACTGAAAAATTAAGAAAAGATTGTGAAGCAATAGAAAATGCAAATAAAATAGTAAAATTAGAAAATTCATTAAAAGAAAGAAAAAGAATTTATGATAATTTAAAAGAAGAAAATATATATTTATTGAAATTAAAAGGAGAATCTCATGAAGATGATTTAAAATTAAGTGAAGATAATAAAAAAAGAGAAGAGACAATTAATGTAAATGAAAAAATAACAACAACTAAATCAAATATTAAAGTAAAAAAAGATTATTTAGAACTTCTTCAAGATAAAAATAAAATATATCAAAATAAAATAAAATTAATTGAATCAAAATGTAAATTAATAAATCAAAATATTGAATATAAAAAAAGTCTTCAAAAACAAAAAAATGAAGATGAAGAAGGAGAAAAAATTGATGAAAATGAAGAAGGAAGAGATGAATTACAAAAAAATGTAGATGATTTAACAAAAATAAAGAAAAAAAATGAATATGAACAAAAATCAAATATTAAAAAACAACAAGATGAAATTTTTCAAAAAAAATTAGAATTAGATAAATATAAAACTCAAATTGATGAATTAAATAGAAAAATAAAAAATATAAGTATTCAAGAAAGAGAAAAAAAAAGAGAATTAGAAATAAAAAGAAAAAATATCTTATCACAAAAAGTAAATAATACAAATAATACAAACAATACAAATAATACAAATAATACAAATACAACAAATAATTCTAATAAAATTCAATTAAAAAAACAAAGATCACAATTTTATACAAATAATTTTAAATTAAATGAATTACAAAATGAAATAAAAAATCAACCAATAACTTTAAGAGAAAGTTCAACTATGAAAAATATTCAAAGAACGCCATTTAAAATATCTAGTTTTTCTGATAGAGAAATAATACAAGAAAGTTATGAAGATGAGAATAAAGATGTTACTTTTGATGCTTTAATTATTCATGATCCTACTGTTCTTCAAATTGAAAGATTAATGCTTGATATTGAAACTACTTTAAATACTAAAGCTTTAGATGAAGAAAAACAAAATTATATTAAACAAGTTATGAAATATAATTAAGTAAAATTTAATATTATTAATATTGTTATTAAATAATTTTGAAATTTTTATAATTTTTTTCTCTTTTTAAACATTATAAAATTTGTTTTATTCATTAATAATTTTTTTATAAAATAAAATTTAAAAAAATCTAAATCCTCATATAAAAAAAATTTTAAAAAAATATTAAAAAAAATAATAAAAAATTATTTAAAAATCTTTTCTATTTGTTGATGAATAAAACTATCATCTTTCAAAGTATCACAACTTAAATTTCTATTACATAAAATAGTAAAAGAATGATAAGCCCCACAGCAAATATCTTTAATTTCACAATTAGTATAATTTAAAAAATAATTAATAACTCTAGGTAAACTTTTCTTATTTTGTAATCCAATACCTAATTGTCCACATCTATTACTTCCCCAACTCCATAAATTACATTCATTATTACTACAATCTAAAATAATAGCTAAAACATGACTTTCACCACAAGCAACTTTTAATACTTTCATATTAGTAAAATATTCTAATTTTAAAGGAATAACAATATCATTACAATTGTAATCATATTCAATTTTATTATTATCAAAACCACATTGATTTAAATCATTAACACCACATGAAAATAATTCATCTTTATCATTTATAAATAGAGAAAATGTTTTACCACAACAAATATCTTTAATTAAACATTTCTCACCATCAAAATTTGTAATTTGAACTGGAATTAATTTTCTACTTTTAATCATTCCTGTACCAACTTCAAAAAATTCTTCACAGAAACCTAAACCTAATTGTCCATTTGCACCAAATCCCCATGAATAACATTTACCATCATTACTCAATGCTAAATTATGTGCTTCACCAGATGAAATTTTCTTAATAAAAACATTAGATAAAGAATCAATAATCATTGGATTAAAAATAAAAGAATTTTCTTCTTTTTTACCTTTATTATATTGTTTAAATAATTTTTCTAATACATTAATTTCTAAACCTAATTGACCACCTTTTGAACATCCAAATGAATAAACTTGACCTAAATTATCAATTAATAAATTATGAATACTACCACAAGCAATTTCTTTAATTTTAATTTTTCTCTTATTTAAAGATTTAATTTTAGTTGGAGTATAAATAACATCATCAATATTATCATAACCTAAAACACCATCTTGTCCCCAACCCCATGAATAAACAGAACCATCTTCACTTAATGCTAAAGTATGTTCATTACCACATGATACACTTATTATATTTTTATCATTTAATTCTATTATATTTTTTGGAGTTGATATTGTTGTTGATGTATTGTATCCACTTTCATTTTCTACTCCACATTGTCCTTTACTGTTATTTCCCCATGAAAATAATTGTCCTTTCTCATTTATACATACTGAATGTTCCCATCCTGAACTTATTTTTTTTACTTTTTGATTTTTTAATTTAAATATTAAACGAGGTAATGATAAAAAATCATAATTATTATGTGTTGTTTCACAATGAGAATTATTACCCCATGATATTACTATGTCGTTTGGATTGTTTTTTTTATATGATAATGTTTCGTTTATAAATTTACAATATGGTGATAAGGCTTTTCCATATTTTGATTTAGAATTAAAGTTTTTACAATTTTCTAAATCGAGATTTTTTTTTATATATTCTTTTGAATATGAAAAATTTGATTCTGGGAAATTTAATAATGAAAATATTATTTTTACTATAAATAAAAAGAATCTTTCAGTTAAAAAATAATTTACATAATTTGATTTTATATCACTCATTGAAGGAAATGAAAAAAAAGGTAATGTTGAAATTTCCTTATTTAAAGAACTAAAATTGTATTCAGAATTAATTTGAATATTATGTAATGTAATACCTTTTGCTTCAACTCTTATTGGTCCTCCAGTCATTTCATCATCTTCATCATTAAAATTTTCATCAGCTTCTTTTTTAGAATAACAATATTTAATCTGTTTTAATAATAAATGCTCTTTAACATAAAGATCATTATAAGTTTCTTTATTAATATTAAATTCTTCACATTTACTTTGTCTTTTAGAACCATATAAATAATATAAACAATGAAATAATTCTTTAAAATTTTCATTAATTATATCATTATTATCTAATATTACTGCATTTCTTCCTGTTTTCCATGTTGTAAATAACATAATATTATGACCATCATTATTTCTTCCTCTTGGTTCACCATATTTTAATAAACTATAAACTAAACTTTTACTATATGGTTGTTCACTATCTAAATATTTTGTTTTTTCATTTAATAAACCATTCAGTAAATTTATTATAATTAAAAAATCAATATTATAATATAAGATTTTTTTTTCTATTATATCATTAATTTTTGAAATTATTTCTTTACAAATTTTAACATTTTCATCTTCAATATAATAACCAAGTAAAAATAAATAAATATAAAAATAAAGAAGAGTATTATTAGTTCTGGGATTAATACTAATAATATTTTGAAAAATAGGTTCAATATTATGTTGACATTCAAATATAACATTTTTATCTAAAATAGAATAACTCATATTTAAATTTTGATAAATATAATTATCACTATTAACAGTAAAATTAAAAAAAACTTTATGTAAAATTGGAGGAAATTTAATATGATAATTATCACAAAGACTATCCCAAAATTTTTCTTTTTGAGAAGCAGAAATAACATTAGTAGTAGAAGAAAAAGGATTTTTAATAGAAGCACCTTTTAAATTATTTACAGTTTTAGAATCATCATAAGTAAATTCTAACATACCCATTCCATCACTTGAATTACCATGATCATTATTATCTAAATTAGTATAATTATCAATTGATCCATTTTCTTTTTTATTTTGTTTTTTTTTAAAAAATTCTCCTACTGAAATATCTCTACTACTATTTAAAATATTGTAATTTGAATTATTTTTATTTACTAAACTTCTATTTACCATACTCATATTACTTACATTTTCTACACTTACTTCTTCTTCAATTTCATCTGATTTTTTTGATATTGTTATTAATTTTCCTAAAATATAATATGCAATTTCTTCACCATTAATATATGTATGTAATATTGGATCTGATGATGTTAAATAATTTTTATTTGTTTTAACTTCATAGTGAAAATGTTCTAATGAAATACTTACTTTATATTTTACGTCATAATTTATATTTATATTTAGTTTTTTTTCTACACATGTTAAAAATACAAAAGGATATTTTCTAGCTGATTCTATTAAACTATACATTATATCAATATCTTCTATTAATGGTTTATTTGCTTTAAAAATGTAAAAAAATATTTTATTCCATTTTTGAATTAATTTTTCAAAATGTTTTTTTAATTTTGTTAAACATTTATTAAATTTATTTTGTTCAATTAAAGTTGGTGTTAAAATTGTAAAAATGATTGTAGATGCTTCTTCAATAAAATCAATAGTAACATCACTATCACAAGTAATTGATTTTTTAATTATTTTTCCAATTAGTTCAATTTTAATTAAATTAACAACATTATTATTTGTTTCAGGGTCTAATGAATTATTATGTTCTATTTTGAATAATATATAAAAATAGAAAATTTTATTTATTCCATAAGTTTTTCTATAATAATCTAAACTATCAAGATCAGTAATATATTTATTTCTAGATATAAAATTAATAAAAGAATTTAAATAATTAATAAAATTAGATTTGAAAAAGAATTTATTATCATATCTAATATTTAAATTAATTAAAGGATAATTAATTGAAATTTCATATCCATCAACAGAAAGTAATTTAGGAATGACATTAGAACAATTAATTAAAACATATTTATATTCATTATTAGAAAATGGATTTTTAATTTTTAATAAATTATTAGGTAATAATCTAGAAAATAAAGGAGATAATTCAATATCATCTAAATTAAAATAAGAAATATCAATAAAATCATCTAAATATGATTCATATAAAACTTCAGTTCCAATTAAATATAATCCATCAAAATAACAATAACCCATTAAAGGAAATAAAATATGATTACTTAATAATAATTTATCTTTATTTAAAGGAGTTATTGATATATTATCTAACATTTGAATATATTCTAAATAAAACATATTTAATGCTTTTCTTTCTTTTTCAAAAAGTTTAATTTCTTTTTCATCTTTTAATAATTTAAAATAAATTCCTTTATAAATAAATCCATTATCCCATTCATTACTATCAACTTGAGGAATATTTAAATTATTTTTTGAATCAATATTTTTAAAAAAATAATAAGCCATTGACCAAATTAACCAATTAAAATCTTCTTGTAATTTTAATCTTGCTTGAATATATTTATTCATATAAATTGAATCAATTGTTGTATTATTATAATCTCTTGGTAATGATTTTGTAGTTTTTAATATTTTTTCTTTAATCCAATTTCTTTGGTCTAAACTTAATAATTTTAAACATATATTTTCTAATGATAATAATTGTATATTTTTTAATATATTAAAATAAGATTGACTATCAGAGAAACTTTCATTTTCATTTTTAGTTGGAAAATATTTATAAAAAAATGGAATTTCAGTAAATTGTATTTTTTCAGATTTTTTTGAAATATATGAAATTGTATCAATTTTATCCTCTTTTTTTTTAATTACAGAATCATTAATTTTATTTTCTTTTTCTTTATTATTTTTTACTTGATTTGTTGAAATTGATGTATTATTATTTGTTGAATTATTATTATTATTATTATTATTTAATGCTTCTTTTTTATGAGTTTTTTGATTTTGATAATGTGTTGATTTACTACGAGTATTTCTATTTTTTATTTGATCATTTCTATTCACAGATTGACATTCTCCCATTTTTTTAAAATTAATTTTTTAATTTAATTATACTAAATTTTATTTTATATAAAATTTCAAATAATAAAATTTTATTAAACTTTGGAAATTTTAAATTATAAATGTCAAGTAATAGCAAATTTGATATGATTATCACATATTATAAAAATGAATTAGATTTAAAAAATAGAGAAATTAATACTTTAAAAAAAACAAATGAAAATCTTAAATTAGATAATAAAAAACTAAATGAAAAAATTGAATTAATGAAATTTGAGAATTATAAAGTTAAAGAATTATATGGTACTAAAATGACATTAGAATTTGAAAAAATGAAAAAAAATGGAGAAGAAATAAATAATAGTGAACAATATCAAAAAGAAATTCAACAAGAAACTCCATTTAGTTTTTGTAATAAATGTTTAAATTATAAAACAAAATTATATGATTTTGAAATTTTAAATTCAAAATATGAAGAATTAATAAAACAAATGACCTCATTTTATAATAGAATTAATAAAATATTTAATAATAATAATAATAATATTACTTTAAAATTTAATAAAAATACTAATTTTGAAGAATTTAAAAAGTATTTAAATCAAATAGAAAATGGTATTTTTACTCAATATGGTGTTGGTGGAAATATAAATCAAAGTCAAAATAATCAAATTTATTCTCAAAGAGATAATAATAGATTATTTTTCCCATATAAAATTTAATTATTTAATTTTTTAATTAAATAAATTTATAAAGTATATTTTCTAATTTATAAGTATCTACTTCATCTTCATAAACCTTTCTTCCCAAAAATATAATAATAACAACAAGACTATTAATCAAAACAATTAAAATAAAAAAAATTAACAAAATAACAGCAAACATTTTATGTTTATGAATTATATTTTGATAAGCTTCTTCTAATTGAATATGAAATATTTTAAAACTAGAAATGATATAATTATCAAAAGTTTCATCAATATAAAGATATGAAGTTCCTTTATATAAAGAAGTAATATTATCAGGACTTGTAATAATATTTTGAGATAAATCAGATAAAGTTCCTAATATTCTACTATAAATAGGCATTATTCCCTTTTGAGAATTTGATTCTTCAAAACTTTCACATGATTCAACAATATAATTATATTTTTCTAAAAAATAACATAAATCTCTTTCAAGGAAATTATAAATTTGTTCAAATGAAGAAAGTTTATTATTTCCAGAAGTCAAACTATTAAATTCAATTTCATTAGTATATAAATCTTGATAATAAACAGGAATTAAATCATTTAAATCAATAAGATCACTTGAACGATCATTTATTATATCTAAAATTAATATTATATATCTTTCCATTGAGTAACCATAAGTATCAATTACCATTTTATAAGTTAAAAAATCTTCAGTATCATCTAAAAAATTCATAAATAAATTTAAACATATTATTGGTATTAATAATGATAACATTATATTTCCTAATATAAATATTATTAATATTATTATATCAAATATATATGATATTGAATATTCTTGAATGTAATTTGTGTTTTTTTTTTTTTTCTCTTTGTTTGTCTCCTTTTTTCTATCTGTAAATGCCATGTTTACATCATTTTCATCAAAATTTATTTTTTTGGGATTTGTATTGTTTTTGTTTTCTTCATTGTTTTCTGATTCAAGATTAAAGTTATCGTTTTCTTTTATAAAATTTTTTATGTTTTGTTTTATTTCTTTAATTTCTTCAAAATATATTTTATTAGTACCAAATATATTTTTGTAAAATTTTTCTAAAATTAAAATTTTATTTTTTTTAAAAGATATTATTATAGGAAGTATTAAAAACATTAAAATTACTACTACACCAAGTTGAATGAAAATATAAACTAAATTCTTCTTTTTTTTTTCAATTTTAACTTCTTCAAAAACTTCATCATTTATTAATATAGTTCTATTACTAATAGAATCAACAATATTATAAAATGTTTTAGTATTTATTTCAATACTTTTATTAATTTTATTTAATAAAATTAATAAACTTTGAAAATCATTTCCAGGTGTATTAGTATTATTAATATCTAAATATAAGAGTTTTATTTTATTCATAATAGAACTTTTTGATAATTGATTGATAGTATTTATTTTAGAAATAGTTTTATTTAAACAAGTATAATATAAACTTGAATTTTGATTTGATTGAACGTATAATTTAAATAAACAATTTAAATCATTATAGAAAGAAAAATCATAACAAATTTCAGAATAACTTATTTTTAAATTTTTAAAACTCATAAAATAAAAATTAAACATTATTATTATTATAATTGATAATGATAAACATAATACAATTCCAATTATAAAAATTGTAGGATTAACATGATATTTTTTATTTAATAATGATTTTAATTGAGATAATTTCATAAAATATTCTCCAGGATTTTTTTCTATTTGTTCACTTTTCTTCATTTCATTACCTTTTAAAACATTAATTAAATGACTCTGTCTTTGAGAAAAAATAGAAAAACTTTTTATTATTTTTTCATTTTCTTCAACATCAGAATTTTCTTCATCAGATGATGTCATATTAATAACAACATGATTATTATTACTATTTTTTATAACTTTTTCATTTGTTTTTTCTTCTTCTTCATTTTCTTCAATTTCATCATTTCCATTTGAAATATCTATAACATATATTTTCATAATATAAATTGTATTATCTTCTCTATTTTCATTTGTACAATTACTATATTCTAATCTTTCAATTTTTATATCATAAATTGGCCAATTTAATCCTTCTACACTATTTAAATACATTCCAACTAATTCTTTTATATTTGTTTTATTTGATTTTAATTCATTTCTAAAATTAATTATAAAATTTTTCTCATTACACATTTTTAACTTAAATAAATTATCATCTGGTTCATTTAAACTGTAAAAATTTTTCATATTAAATTTACTTACTTTATTATAACCAATTAATAAATCCATAAAAATATGATAAATATAAATATCATTTTCATTAGTATCATCAATATTCATTCCAATATGAGTACTGAATATTTCATTAAAAGAATCAACTTTTCCATTTGATCTAATTAATACTAAACCATAATCATCTTGAATATAATTAATAAGTGAAATAAAACTCATTTTATTAAATTTTTCAGTACTAAATAATTGTCTAACAATAATTTTAATAGATACAATAAAATATGAATTATTATAACCATATAACTTAAATAAATTATCTTTTCTTTCTGAAAATAAAATATTTTTACCTGTTGCAATATAATTTGTAATATATTCATTATGATGTTGTTGAAAATAAGGAGGAAGAATTGCTTCAATTACTTTTCCAATTAATTGATGTGAATTATAACCTAAAATACTAACTATATTATCAGTACATTTATTAATTATTAGTTTATGATTTTTATTATCTAAATCACATATAATAACACAATTTTCTTCTCCATATATTTTTTCTAATTCATTATTTGATTTAAAATATAAATTTTGAAAATTATTTGTATTATCTTCATCTTTTATTTCCATTTTTACATTTTGTAAATATTCATTATATTGAACATTTATAAATTGATCTTTTGGATAAATTGATGTTATTTCTAAAAATAATTTTTCTATTTGTTCATTATAATTATACATTTGAATTATTTTTGAAATTATTTGTTTATACCTTACAAAATAATGTTCAAATATAGTTTTTTTTGTTGCTCCATTATTTGATTGAATATCATGAAAACAATCATTCCAAAAACCAAAATGTACATTTGCACTTTCTAATATTTCTCTTTTAAATTTTGATATTAATTTATAATAATATATAACTTGATTTATATCTATTTTGTTTGATGATATTATTATCATTTTATTTAAACATTTTTGTTTTATTCTATATAAAGAAAAAGATTGTTGTAAAGTTAATTTTATATTATATTCATTATTATTAAAAACTTTATAAATATTTAAAAGAACAAAAACATAATTTCCAACTTCAATCATTTGGTAATTTAAAAATGAAATTAATACAACAAAATATGATTGAATATCATTATTTGTAATTAAAGTATCTAAAGTGTTTGTGTAAATTTCATTAATATTTTTGGTTTTAGTTCTTTGTAATAATTTTAAATATCTGTCAAGAAAATATTTTTTATTGAGTAATGAGTGATAAAGATCAATTTCTGCATTATTACCATATAAAAAAAAGAATTTTTGTTTATATAAAATATTTCTAGATAAAATAGATAGAAAAATAACTCCAAGTAAAAAAATCCAAAAAGGTTCTTTATATGCTTTTAATAATCTTAAAATAAGAGAAATTATACTTGAATAACAATAAACAAATAAACATGAAAAATAAGGAATTGATAAAGTATTTTTATAATATATAAATTTATTTGAATTATACAAAAGTAAAAGAATACTACATATAATATTTAACACAATAATAATATAATTACTCCAATTATATTTAATAATTATATTATATGAAGATACTAAGATAAATTTTATAATTATTAATAATAATTCATTATTACAATCAACCCTAATAGTACTTTTATTACAAAAAAAACCAAAAAACAACGTAAAAATTAAAGTAATAAAAATTGTTAATCCAGACATAATTTGTTCAAGTAAAATATTCTTTTGTTTAGCAATATTAAATATAATATATAATGCTATATCATTTATTGGGAAAAAAAAAATCCAAAATAAAAAAAATGATAAAGAATAAAAAATCCTATATAATATCTTTTTTTTAAAATTATTTTTTTCTAAGATAATAGTAATAATAAAAAGTAATATCATAAATGAACAATAAAAAAAAAATATTTTTATAAAAATTGAAGTATTAGAAGTATGTTTAAAATAAAAAGAAATATTTAAAACTCTTGGAATTAATTTAATATAATCAATATAATTTCCCTTTTTAATATTATATATACCACTTTGTTCATCAAAAAGACAAAAAGTAATTAAATTTAAAAATGAAAATATCATAAAAAAATTATAAATAAAAGGTACAAGTCTAAAACTTTCTAAACAATTATTATAAAAAGAAAAAAAAGTATCTCTAATTTTCACTTTGAGTTTAATAGGATTTTCAGTAATATCTAATTCATTTTCAATCATTTATTATTAACATTTTAAAAAATAATTCAAAAAAATAATATAAAAAAAAAATTAATGAATTAATTATAAAATGAATTCAATAGTTTTTTTCAATATCATTTACATAATTATAAATATAGGATTGATATTATATAGTATAAGAATAGTTTGGGGATTTAGTACTCTAAATCTAACAAAAGAAACTGAATTCACTCAATTTTTAATTGAAGATATAATAATTAATGAAACTTGCCCAAACCATTATAAAAAACATACATTAGCAACATATAAAGGTTTTATTCATAATGGATGTTATTGTTCTAGTAATGACACTTTATATGAGCAACAATGTGATTATGATCAAAAATTTAAATTAAATTGTAGTGAAGTTAATCAAATTAAATCAATTGATATAGTTAATTATGAAGGAAAACAATTTTGTATTAAAAAAGGAAAACAATATTCATATTATTTGGAGAATAATTACTTATCAAAAAATAATTGTTCAAATAATTATTATAATTGTGGAATAATTGATTCTTTTAATCAATCTCTTTGTTTACCAAATGCTAATGAATGTCCAATTAATAAAATAGTTATAAATCAAAATGAAATATTATCTGAAAAATATAAAACATACAAATTAAATAATTCAAAATATATTCATATATCAAATAATGAAACAAATTCAAAAATTATTCATAATATTGTTTTAACAGATATAGATTATAAATGTGAATATCCAAATGAAACTATTTTAAAATATTATTATAAATTAGAAAATAATAAATTAACTTGTGATAGGAAAGATAATTTTTATAACGATAAAATTGATACAATAAACAAAGAAAATATTTATAAAGAAAACATAATATATGAGCAAATAAAAAAACTTCCAAAATATCCTATAGAAGAAATTAAAAAAGATAATTTTTCACTTTTATCAGGACAATTAAAAGGATATGATTTAATTGTATATTCAAATATAACAACTTTAATTAAATATAATACATTACCTTCATATTTTATTTTGTCATTTATAATACTTTGGATTTTTATTTGTTTTATGATTTTTGGATATATATATTTATTTTGTGGTAGATGTATGAAAAATGGAAACTATGATGATGATTATTATGTAGTATGTCCAAAGCAAGATAATGATGAAAAGAATCAGTCTATTTGTATGTTATGTTTATGTATATTTATTTTGGGAGCCTTTATAATTCATTGTATAGTTTTTAGAAGAGGAGCAAATAAATTAAAGAATTCAACTATTTTATTTTTAGTTATTGATCTTATAATATTTTTATTAAGTTTGGCTGGATATATTATTCTTAATATTCCTCTAAATAATATAAAATATCATGAAAATATTTGGCATTCATATCAAAATAATATAATTGTTCAAAAAAATATGACATATATTTATTTAATTTTAACTTTATTCGGTATATTATTTTTATTTATTCAGAGATTTAGAAAGGCTTTTGATTCTAACCCTCAATTAAATATGACAAATGTTGATTTAATAAGCCCTCCTCCACAACAAATTAATGATAATTTTAGTCCAAATCCAAATATTAATATGAATAATAATTTTAATCCAAAGTATAATCAAAATAATTTAATCCAAATATAAATACAAATACAGGTGATATGGGATATAATTCCAACAGAGTTAATTACTAAATTACAATAAATAATTTAATATTTTAATTATTTAAAATCAGAGTTAAAAAAAAAATAATAAGAAAAATAAAATACAGCATAACACACTTTAATAAACTAAAAAAAAAAAAAATAAATAAAATATATAAAAAAAAAAATGGGATGTTGTGGTAAAAAATCAGTACCAGTTGAAGACGACCAATCAAAAAATAACGATCTCCATACAAAAAATCCATCCGATGGTGACATACTTCACTTAGGTAAAAACACAGACTTAGATTCAGCAGCAAATAACCAAAATAAAAAATATAATCGTTTAAACTCTCCAATGAACAGTTCCTTTAATCGTTCATTTCGTAGAAACAACTCATCACGTCGTTCAACAAAAACACGTAGAAGAGGAGAATATCCATACATAATAAAAGAAAAAGATGATCACATAGAATTAATAATATTTGCAGATTGTTTTGACAAGGAAAAAACTCTTCCAATATGGGTTGATCAAGGAAAATATGTTAAATTTATGGTAAATGGAAAATGGAGAATTGATCCTAAATATGATTATACAACTTCAGAAGGGAAACAAACAAGTAATTCAGTAGGATTTAATTATGGTGCTTTAGTAGGAAGAATTGGATCATCTGAACCATTTGTTGTTAAAAATGAATTAATACAATATGCTGAAGTTTCTGGTCCTTTATATTTAAGAATGCAATTACCTAAAAATATTAAATGTGAACCTGATGGACAATTAGCTTTAAATATTTTTGATGCTCAATTATTAAGTGTTGAAGAAATTAATAGGAGAATTGGATGGAGTGAATCTGAGGAATTGATTGAAAAAAAAGTTGAACAAAGTGAAATTGAATATGAGTTAATTACTAATTTAAATAATTTAAGAATGAATCCTACTTTATTTTATGAGAAACATATTGAAGATTATAAAAATATGATTATTACTAAAGAATATTTATATAAGTTTCAAAATTCGAATCTTTCTCCTTTTTCTATTCATAATAGTGCAACTAAAACTATTAATTTTTATTTCGAACAAGTTAATAAGGAAAAAAATGTTCCTAAACAAGTTGTAAGTTCTGAATTAAGTAAAATTGAAAAAAATGTTAAAGATTATGTTGGTTATAATTTAGGGAATTCTAAAATTGTTTCTAGTGCTAAAATAGGAAAAAAATATAATGCTGTTGAAATGTGTCTTCTTTATCTTTTTGATGAAGAATTTAGAGATAATATTTTTAGTAAAGAATATGGTAGAATTGCTGTTAAAGTTATGCAAAATTATTTTGGTAATAATCATTTGATTATTGTTTGTTTATTCAAAGCACAAACTAATTCTAAGTTTAAATAAATTATTTTTTTATTTTTGTAAAAGGTATTTTTTTTAGGTTTTATTTTTATATTATCAATTTTCCTCTTTATTTATTGAATTTAAAATATTTAGAAAATTTATATGTAAATAAAACTAATAAAAACATTTATTTTTTAAAATAAAAAAATTGATTATTAAATTAAATTTAAATTAAAATGATGATAGATGATATAAATTCTTATTCATCAGAAAGTTCAATAATAAATAAAAATATAAGCCTAGATTACATTTTAGATTCATTAAAAACAAGAAGAGATAATAAACAAAAAGAAATAGAATATGGAATTTTATTTAATCAAATTCCGAATCTTTTTTTTAATCCAATAGAATTTATTAAACAATCACCAGAAGAAGAAAAAAACAAATATTCAATTTCAGAAAATTTTTTAATAGCCCAAAAATTAAATAATAACAATAATATAGAAACATTATTACAAATAATATCCTATAAAGAAAAACAAAACTTTTATCAAGAAGAAGATATAGCAATTCCAAAATTAATAAATCACATTCAAAATTGTCAAAAAAACATATATATAGAAGAAAATCAAAAACAAATAGAAATATATAGAAAAATGATAGAATTTTATTTATTTTTAATATATTTAATCATAAAAAATTATCCTTTTTACATTACAAAAAGAGAATATTTAGAAAAATATTATATAGAATTATCCCCTTATAAAAATTGGCCAATTCCAACTGGAACACATGGATTTAATATTTATAAATGTTTAATTAATGAATTATATCTTCCAGGAATTACAATATTAAATGAAATAAGACAAAAATATCTTTTAAATATTATTGATCCGAATAGATTTATTTTAGTAAGAGATGATTTTTTAAGATATTATTTTATCACAAATGGAAATATTGGAGCTTCAAAAATTGAAATTGCAATTAAAGAAGATCCAAATAATAAAATAAATGCTTATAATATTTTTTCAACTTCTCATTTATTTAAACAAAAAAAATCAAATTATAAAAGTGAAGCAAAAACAATTCAAGATTTTCATCATTTAACAATAATACATATAATTATTTATAATTGTCAACAATTTATGAGTCAAGAATATAAAATTTCACAAATGAAATTAAGAAAAGTTTATGAATTTTATTCAAAAGCAATTCCAGAATATAAAACAAAAGAAGGTTTTAATGAAGAATTAATGACAATGAATCAAATAAATCCAAAAAGACCTCAAATTCAAGGAACTTTTGAAAAAAATCTTTCAAGAAATACAAGTAATAAAAGTTTATTAAATTCATTTTTAAATATTATTGATGAAGGAATTAATACTGATTATTATAAAGATTTTAGACCTTTAATTCAAGGTGTTAAAAAAAAATTAGAAGAGTCTTGTAATTCACAAGAAGGACAAGATAAAGTTAAAATATTAAATTTAAGAAGATATTTAAAACCTAAAATTGAATTTAAAAGAAATATTGAAACTTTATCTTTTATTGAAATGTATAAATATCAATATTTAAATATTGAAGATAAATATATGTCACATGTTTCTAGTACAATTAGTTATGAAAATTATAAAATTTCTCCTCAAGATAAAATAAATGTTGATAACTTTAATAATATTGTTCTTGTTAAAAAACAATTAATTCAAAAATATATTAAATTAAGATTAATTTTTGAAAAAAATGATTTAGATATTTATATTAATAAAATGTTGAAAGAAATAGAAAATTTAAAAGTATTATTAATTAATAAAAAAGAACAAGATATATTAGATGAAATTGAAAAAGCAAAAAAAGAAAAAGAAGAAAGAGAAAAAGAAAAATTCTTTGAAAATTTAGAAAAAAATTCAAAAAAAATAAAAGAGAAAAATATATTAAATGAGAAAAGAAAATTGAAAGAAAAAAATATTTTATATACTTATTCATATGGATATTTAAGAGAACAAAATGATCCTGATTTAATCAAAATAAGAAATAAAAGAGAAAATGATGCATTACCAGATATTGATAATTTAGTTAATAGTGTTACTGTTTATTATTTAGGAAATTATATTTCTGAAATTTTAACTGATTTTATTTCTAGAAATGATTTTGTATATTATTATCTTGTTGGTAGATTAAGTGAAGGTGATAATTCAAATAAATTAATTCAACAAATGATTTGTATTTATTTATCAGAAGCAAATAATTTTTTTTATTTAAATGTATATCAAGTTACTTCTGAAAAAAATGAAAGTTTTATTTATTATTTTTATACTTATATTACTATTTTAACTTCTGACAAAAATGCAAAATTTAAAATTAAATTAGATGATGATAAATTTATTGAAAAAACTGATATTAGAAAAATAATAATTTGTAATATTGCACCTAAATCAAGTGTTAAATTAATCTCAAATGAAAATTCTGGATTATTAGATATATATTTAATTAAAGATGATAAAGATAAAAATGAAAAAATTTTTGATAAAATATTATCAACATTATCTAGATCTGAAAGTTATAAATCAAAAAAAATTCAATTAATTGATGATACATTTATAATAGAAAATCATGAAGGAAATATTATTCAAGAAAATATTAAAGATATAAAAATAGAACATGCATTTTATATAAATAATGATAAAAAAGTAGATTTTAATATTAAAATTGCTACTTTTGCAAATATATAAAATTATATATATTAATTATTTGTAAAAATAAAATTGTGTTTCTTATTTATTATTTAAATTAGAAAATAATAATTTAAAATATTATTAAATATTTAATTTTGAATATAATTAATCATAATTTATTTAATCATATTAAATAAAAAAATAAATTGATAAATATTATTTTCCTAATTGTAAAAATATTGCTAAAGTTTTTTGTAATTCATCTCTCTTTTTTTCTAATTTAACAATTTCATCTTTAATTTGAATAATATTATCATCTTTTTCTTCTAAGACTTTTTTTAAATGTAAAACTTCTAATTTTAATTTTTGTTCTTCAGTCATAGTTTTTTTTTTTTTTTTAATTTTAATAAATTTACTTTTTAATTTATTCATAGAGACAAAATTAGCTTGATTTTTTTTTTTACTTTCTTTTTGTTCAGTAATATTATTAGTAATAGTATCATCATCATTATCATTTTCATTATTATTTTCAGGAATAGAATCTTGACAATTATTATTTAATTCATTTTCTTCAATTTCTCTTCTTCTTTGCATAATTTCATTAGTATTTATAAAAAATTTTTTACTTAATTTTGATTTAACTAAAGTTTTATTAATTATTGGAATAGAACCTTCTGCAGGAAATTTATCATATGGTGATTCAAAATGATTATTTAATACACTATCTAAAATACAAATTGCATGAAGATTTCTATTTTTTTTCCATTCTATATTATTTGTTACTTGACATAATTTTTTACACCAATTTTTTATTCTTAATTGATCATGTTTATTTAAGTTTATTGATTGTTTTTCAATTTCTAAAAAAATAATTTAATTAATTACCTATAATTAATGATATAAATTCTTTATCATATTCATCTGTATTATCACTTGTTGATTCATTCATTTTTTAATTTATTAATTTTATAAATTTAATTTTAAAATTAAATTTGTTTTATATTTAAATTATTTTAATATTGGATTTGGAACAGGAATTCCTTTATCATTTTTATTTATTTTTTTCTTTTTATCATCATTTTCATCACTAAAAGATTCTTCTTTTTCTTTTTCTTTATCATTCATTTCTATTTGTTGATTTTTGATAAATTGTTCTTTAAAATTTTTTCTAAGTATATATAATATTAATGCACCAGTTATAAGTATAATATTAATAAATAATAACCACATACCAAAATTTGAAATTTTATTTTCAGAATAATTGATTAATGTATCTTGAAAACTAAGCCAAATATAAGGTTCTTGATAATCACCAATATAAATTTTGAAATTATTATAATTTATAAAATCTTCTATTTCAGGTTCTTTTGATTTATTCCAAGTAATTACTTCATAATTTTCATACCAATTTGTGTAATTATCACATATAAATGATTTATAATTTTGATATAGTGTTTTTGTTGTTGAATCTATTATAATACATAATGAATTTAAATAATATACTAATTTACATTCTTGTGATAAATTATTGTAAGTACCTCTTTTTTTATTACAATTATTAAATGATGAATTTTTCTCATTTTGTAAAATTATTAGATTTATATTATTTACAGATATTATATTTTTATCAATTTCTAATGAAATGTTTATACTAAAATTTTGTAAATTATCATTATATATTTTTAGAATATTTTCTTCTTTTATAAATGAAGTATTATTTAAATAAAAATATTGAGGATAATATAAAAGAGAATAATATGGATAAGATACCAAAAAAGTTTTATTAGAACTTAAATTATATTTTTTGTCTTTTGTTATAAGATTAATATCTAATATTCTAAAAATTTTACTATATGTATTATTCCAATATTCAATTACTGAATTAATATCATTATATAAAGGAGAAATAATATTTGGAATTAATAATGATAATCCAAGAATAATACAAGTAAAATTTATAAATAAATATAAAACTTGACAAATTAAAATATTTTTACTATGTTTTGAAGGATTATAAAATTCAATTAATTGAAATATTTTAGGTTGAATTCGAGCATATTTACTTTTCTTATTAATTAAAGGAGATGCAACAGATTCGGTTTTCATTATCTCTTTTAAGTTATTGACTTCAAATAAAAAAATTACATTTATTAATAATATTAGTTATTTAATTTAATTATTTTTTTCAGTTAAAAATTTAACTAAATTATTTATAAAATCATAATTATCTTCTGTTAAATTTTTTGATATTTCTTGACATTTCATTAATTGTAGTAATATATCTTTTTCTTTAAAGTTTTGATTAATAAATTGTAAAATTATACAAAAAAGAGTTAAATTCAATTTATTTAATTCTAAAAACTTTATTAAATTCCAATCAACTAATTCATTATTTATATTATTTTCAAAATATACTTTGCAAAAATTTCTAATATTAATTTTATATTTCTCAAATAAACCTCTCATAATAAATGTTTTAATTTCTTTAATGCATAAATTAAGAGATATATTACCACTTTTACTTTTATCTTCAAAATTTAAAAAAAATTCAAAAACTTGAAATTGTTCACAATTACCTTTTCCTATTGCATTTTTTAATTTATTTAATTTATCATTTACAATATAAAAAGATATTATATTATCAGTATTAACATAATGAATCAAAATTAATAAATTAACTTTCATGTAAAGTAAATCAAAATTATTTTCAACATTTAAATTTTCAAAAGTATTTTCAATTTGTTCAATTACAATTTCACTAATTAATTTAACTTCTTCATTTAAAATTGAATTATTTTCATTAATATAATCTTGAAGAGATTTAATAGTATCTTTAATTAAAATAATACTTTGATTATTATTAACATCAATTTGACTAACAGATAAAGAAATTTCTTTTTTTAATAAATGTCTTCTTTTAATAAAAGCAATTTTAGTTTTCATTAAATTAGAATTATTAGTCCAATATTTAAAATCTATATTTTCTCTATTAATTTCCATATTATAATAACCTTGAATATCTTTCATATAAATTTTTTTAATAAAGCTAAAATTATCAATATTAATAGGAGTAATAACTTCATTAGTATTACCATTTAAATATTCTAAAGATAATCTCGATCTTACAATTTTATTAGTATTAACATCTCTAGTTTCAAAAATTTTATTTTCACAAGCAAGAACATAAAAATGTCTTAAAGGTTGAAGATATTTTTCATTATCATTTAAAGTCTTATTAAAAATAGGGAAAGTTGAAATATATAGAAAAGTCAAACTATTAATACTATTATTAAAAGTCAAGCCACCACTTCCTAAAAATAAAATACCAATAGCATGATTAATTGCAAGTGTATAACCTGGTTTAAAGTATTTATAATCATTAATATTATCAACTTTTTTTCTTAAAATTCTTAATATTTTAAAAGTTTCTAAATCACCACTTCCAGCTCTAATCATTGATAAAGCATAAGCACAAATACATAAACATTCATCTAAAGTTGTTTTATTTAAAGATGATTTATTATTATCATCATATTTTGCACAATCTCTAATAATAATATCATTTATTACATTAACTTTTAATAATTTTGTTTTTATTATATTTATTATTATTGATGATACTTGAGAATCATTTGAGCCACAAAATTTAAATGCTAAAGACATTATTCCTGCACATAAAGAATAAAAATATGATGTTGAAATTTGACTAAATTCAATTAAATTTATTTTAAATGAATATGCAAAATCTTCACTTATAACTGATAATGGATTTTCATATAAAAATTTAATAAATGAAGGAATATTTGAATAAATCCAATTTTCACTTGGATAAATATTATCCCATAAAATTAAATTTTTCCCTAATATAGATAAATATAAATTAAAAGGTTTAAATGAATCAAGTTGATATAAATTTTCAGGAATTTTCATTTTAGAAGCAATTTTACTATTTTTACTTTGTAAAAATGATATAGTTAAACAAGCATAAGCAGCAATAGAAGTTCTATTTAAATTAATAACATTTTGATTATCTAAATTTTCATCGATATAATTTCCAGAATTAGAAATAAGTGAAATTAACTTATTTTCATAATTTAAATCATAATTAGAATTAGCTTTTCCTAATCCAAGATTAATTAATCCAATAGCAAATCCTAAACATAAATTATAACTATCAAGATGTTTTAAATCAATATTTTTATCATTATTATTACTAACTTTCCCAATTTGATTTAATAACATTTCAGTCATTAATCTATTACCACTTTTCATATAAATTAAACCAATTCCAATAACAGCAGAACATTGAATAATCATAGGAATAGTAATTTCTAAAGTTGAAGGAATTAAAAATGAAATATGTAAACATAAAGTACGACTTAAAGTTTCTTCCATTGATGAAATTTTACTTGCACTTCTCCCAAGTAAAATACCAATTGTAACACCATCATGTGTAGTTTTCATATATTGATAAACATCAGTTGCAAATAAACTATCTAATTGCTTTAATAAACCCATTCCTAATAAAAAACCACCATGTTCAAAAGTAGGTTGTTCTGTTTTATTAAATAATATCCAGTTTCTAATATATGATTTATTATTAAAATCATCTGTACTTAATTTTAATGATTGTGATACACCATTATTAAATTCTGCCCAATTTGCAAAGTCTTTATCTTTTAATTGTTCTTTATTTGAATCTAATGTATAATTTGAATCATCTCCAGTTAATAAACATTGTGTGTTTAATGGTTTAATTGGTAAAATTTCTTTTGGAAATGTTTTTATTGTATTTAAATTTAATGCTCCATTTCCAATACATGATGTATATTGTTTTATTAAGTTTTTATATGTTAAATAAAATTTTTCATTTTCTAATAAATCTAAATCTACTATTTTGTTTAATTGAGTTATGTTTATTTTTAATATTCTAGTTGGACTTAATATTCTGTTTACTTCTCTTATTCTATTGTCTTCTGAAAATTTTATTTTTGTTAAATAATATTCTGTGTCGTAATCTGATACTTCATTTATGTATAAATTAGAAGATAATGTTTCTATTTTTGGATTTTTTGTTTCTGGTTGAAATATTATATTTTTTACTAAGTCTAAACGATCTAATAAAGATAATATCTTTATTTTTATATTGTTTGGTATGTTTGATATATATAAATATGGATTATTTTTTGCTTTTGATATTTCAGAAAGAATTAAAAGTGATTCTTCATTTCTTAAATTTTTTATTGTGTTTATATCATAATTTGATTCTATTATTTTTATTAAGAAATTTGATGAATTTATTTTTTGGATTTTTGGAATTTTTTTTGTAAATATGATATAATTATCTTCATAGCAATTTGTATTTTGAGATTCATCTATTTCAATTTGTTCTGCATTTTTTGCTATTCCTTCAATTATTTTTTCTATATTATATAATTGATTAAATATATATTTATGATTTTGAAAAATATTTTTTCCAAAAACTAATGGTTTAATTGTATTTAAATTTTGATAATTTTGAGGATAAAATATTTTAATATTTTGTAAATCTAATTCATAAAAATAATAAAAATATGTTATATAATTAAAAGTAGTATCTGAATCATTATATATGGATAATAAAGCAATTATAAATGAATAAATTATTCTAATTGAATAAGAATTATTGTAAACATTAAATATTTTTATATTTTCAAACATTAATTTTGAGAAATTTAATAAGTCTTTAATTGTATTTATTTGTTTTTTTTGAATAATTTCTATTAATTCATTATAATCATCATAATTTGATAAATTAAAATTGAAATTTTTATTTTTTGGATAATGAGAATTTTCAATATTAAAACTTTGACAATAAAAAGTAGTTAATAAATCACAAAGTAAATCTAAATGATTTATTTTCTCTTTATAATCTTTAGATAATTCTGAAAATAAAATATTTAATAATCTCCAATAAAATAATTTCCCATATTCATATTTTACATATTTTAAAAGTAAAATTGTAATTTTATTATTTAATTCAAAATATTTATTAATTTGAGAATATTCATTTTTATTATTACCATAAAAATAATATTCACATTCATTTTTAATTTGAAATTGTTTTACATTAAATAAAATAATATTATTCAATGAATAATTAAATATAACATATCTACTTTCTAAAAAATATAAAGTATTATTTTTATCAAGAAATATAATAGTTTTATATTCAATATCTTTTTGATTTAAAAAATCACAAATTATATTATTATTACTTTCATTTAAGTTGTTTTTATTTTTTCTGACATTAAAAAGTAATTGATTAGTTTTACTAATTAAACTTTTAATTAAATTATAATCAATAATATTATCAAATTTAAAATGTTCAACTGAGCAAAAATTTTCTTCACCTAATTTAATATTTTTATTAAATTTAATTTGTTCAATTATTAATGATTGTTTATAAAAAATAGAAACAAAGATTGAATTAATTTCACTAAAATTACAATAAATTTTAGCTCTAATTTCACAATCATTTTCTAAATTAATTTCATCAAAAACTGCAATTGTAATTAATTTAAAAGAAAATTCATTTGGAAATTGATTTGAAGGTTCATTTCCTAAATTATATAAATCTATATTATTATTTAGCATTTTTTTAAGATTATTTTCAAAATTTACTAAATCAGAATTTTTTTTAAATAAAATTAAAACAAGTTTTAATTTATTTTCTTCTTTAACTAATAAAAAAGGTAATTTTTTTGATGTTTTTATAATTTCAAATTGTTCATTTTCATTCAAAATTAATGGCATCATTGTAGAATATGGATTTGTTGTTATTATATAATTTCTATATTTTACTTCTTTATTATTTATTTCTGATTGAAAAAAAGGAATTGATTCATTATTTTGTATTATTTTAATTATTATGCCATTTAAAATTGGAAATATATTACATATTTTATTCTTTAATTTTAAATTAAATAAGTCTCCATTTATTGAAGTAAAATTTAAATTATGTTTATCAAATGACAATAACATATTATTTTTATGATTTTTTTCATCTTTAAAATCAGAAAAATAGCATTTAATAACATTTTTATTATTATTCTTTAAATCAACATTTGAATTCGACATATTTTAATTTAAATTTTAAAAAAATATTAAAATAAAATATTAAAAAAATTAATTAAATAAATTAAATAAATAATCTACAAATAAAATTTTGAATTATTTTATTTAAAAAAAAAATATCTTTATATTAATTATATATAATGTTTATTGAATTTTTAAAATTTATTTATTATTTCACCACTAATGTATTTGTATTTTATTTTGATAAAATTATTATTCAGAATATATTTTTTTAATTATGAATTTTATTTAATCCCTATTTATATAAAATTAAATTTGGTTTTCATTTTAAAGCTATGATTATTATTCTTTTCAAATTAGAAAAATTTAAATTTAAAAATTTATTTATTAATAATTTAAAAGATATAAATTAATATTCAGAATAAATTTATTTTTATTGAATCATGAAAATCATTTTAATTATAATAATAATTATCATACTATTATATTAAGAATTAAAAAAAACAAGACAAATCATATAATTAGATTAATTTTAAAAAAATAAATACTTGAAATAATTTGTAAAAAATATGAATGAATGGTTTTGTTAATTTATTGTTTTAAGTTTATTATATTTATATATTTAGAATTCTGCATCATTATTTCTCATATTTGTATCTCTCAATTCAATTAAATCTCTATCTTTTTTCTTTTTTTTCTTAATTTTTTTATTTAACTTTGATCTAATATCAGTTCTTGTAATAGTTTCAGTAACAATTAAATAATCTTCACCATCTTCATCTTCTTCAACTTCTTCATAATCTTCTTTTCCAAAACTAATTTTATTAACATTAGAACTTTTTAAAGAAGGTAAATTTTCATTATCATTACGATTAATTTCTTTATTATATGAAGAAGAAATAAAATTTTTTCCTAATTTATTATCTATATTATCATTTGGTTTTTTTTCATATTTCTTTAAAGATCTTCTTAAAATTGAACTTTCATTAACTGATTTTCTAGTAATTCCTCCTAATACATCAATATCATCTTCATTTTCATTTTCTTCTTTATCTTTATTTAATTTTCTAATATTATATTTTACTTTATATGATTCATCAGGTTCTTTATTTATTATTTTTTTATCTTCATTCTCAAATTCTATTACATCAAATTTTTTTGGGTCAATTATATTTTTATTTGATTTATTTTCTGAACTTGATTCACTTTGATGACAAAAACAGTCTTTTGAACAAATTTCTCCTTTTTTACAATAACACTTTGGACAAATTATTTGTTGTTCAATATCATCATATATATTATCCATATATTTTGTTATACCAAAAATATTTCTATTTTTTAATGGTTCTCTTTTTAATCTATTTTCAATTAATTCAGTTTTATCATTTTGAGTTTTTTTTTCTTTTTCATAACAGAAATTAATATAATTTGCCAAATCATTATTTTCATTTTCATTATATAATTCAGTTTCTAATAATTTATTTTTTTGTTCTTTATTTATATAAGGAATTATTCTTTCTTTTTCATCTAATTCATTATCATCTAAAAAATAAGCTGGTACTGTATCTTCTAATAAATTTCTTACTCTTTTATCATTTTTATTTTTTATATTTTCATCTGTATTTATATCTAAATGACGATGAAGAGTTTTAAAATAAAAACTTTCTTTGGCTTCTTCATTTGGATTAAAATTTTTATCTGGTTTTGATTTTTGTTTTAAAAAATCAAAACCATATTCCTGATTATCTTTTAAAACTCTTTGTTTTAAAAGATGAATGAAATAAAATAATTTTAATCTATCTGAAGTTTGATTAAAACTATCTCTTAATTTATTAGAAATATCTCTATTAAACATATCTTTTAAATTTTTTGTATTTTCAATATCATTTAATTTTGATTTATCATTATCTAATAATTTTCTTAATACATATCTTCTATTCGCTTTTATAATATTATTTTTAGTAATTTTCATTAAATCTAAAGGTAGAATAATTTTTTTTTCTTTACTTATATATGCATCTTTTTTTCTATGATCTAATGATATTTTTTGAATTATTTCTTGTTTAATTGGTGTTGATTTAGTAAAATAATATTTTGAATTTATTGGTTTTGCTTTTGGTTCTTGTTTTTCTTTTAAGAAATTTCTTATTTTTTTTTGTAAATGTATTATTTTATCTTTATCTAATGTTGAATCTTTTACTTCTTTTGTTATATATGAATCTAAATTATTAAATTGTAATTTGTTTATGGGTTTAATTATATCTGTTTTTACTTCTTGTTTTATATCTTTTTGATATTTTATTTTTTTTTTGAATGTTCTTTGTATTGGTTTTATTTTTTCATTGTCATTTGTTTTTCTTTCTTTTGAAATATATTCATTTGAATTTATTATTTCATATGGTTTTTTAATAACTTGAATATTATTTAAATTATCTTTGTTTTTGTTTATATTTCTGAATTTTCTTTGTAAAGGAATTAATTTATCTTCATTATTAATTAAATTATTCTTTGATAAATAAAGATTTGTACTTGGATTTTTTTTTATTATCGGTATATTTTTGTTTTTTAAATTATATAAATGATCTTTATATGTTCTTTGAATTGTTTCTATTTCTTTATTATGATTTAATTTATATTCTTTTGTTATATAATAATTATCTTTATCACTTTCACCTTCATTTAATATTGGTTTTTTTAAAATTGGTTCTTTAATTTTTTCATCTTCTTTATCCTTATTTTTTTTATTATAATTTCTAAATTGATTTTGTAAGATTTGAATTTTATTCATTTCCTCATCATTAATATTATAAATTTTATTTTCTTTTGATATATATGAATTTCCAAATTCATTACTTAATGGAATTAAATTAATGTTATCTAATTCATTATCATTTTTATTTATTTTTCTATTTCTATAGTAATTTTGAATTTTCTTAATTTTATTTAAATAATCATTATTATCTAATCTCTCTTTTGTTATATAGCAATTACTCATATCTTTAGATAATATTTTTTGTAAAGGTTTATTTTCATTTTTATTATTATCATTTTCTTTTTTTTTTCTAATTTTTCTAAATGTATTTTGTATTAATTCAATTTTATCTAAATCATTTCTTAAAAGAGTACTATCTTTTTCTATATAACAATTATCTTTAAAAGGTTTTTTTAATATATTTTTATTTAATTCATCATCTTTTTTTTTATTTGAATTCCTTAATAAATAGTCCTTATAATTGTTTTGAATATTTATTATATCTTTTGTATTATCAATATTTCTTTTTTTATTAACATAACAATTTTTTTTCAATGGAATAACATTGACAAAATCATTATTATCTTTATTTTTATCATTAATAAACTTTCTAACTTTTCTTTGAATAGTAATAGTTTTTCCATTAAAATCATCATGTCTTTCTTTTGTAACATAACCTTGATTTGATTCAAATTCAGATAAATTTATTCTTTTGATTGGTTTAATTTCTTCTAAATATTCAATTGTTGGAGTATTTGAATCAATTGTTAAATCATCATATTTATTATGAGTTATTGGTTTTCTTTTTAATTTTACTTTTGTTACATATGAACATTTATTATCTTTTATTGGATTTTTAATTGGATTTTCTACTTTTTTATTTTGTAATGACTTAATTTTATTTTGTAAATAAATAATATATGGTAATTGATCTTTTTTAATTTCTTTAGTAATATAATTTATATTATTTCCATTATTTGAATTAATATCATCCTTATTAATTTTTAAAGGTTCTGTCTCTTTCAAAATAATTGATTTAGTTATATATGAATTATTTTTTGGGATTTGACATTTACTAATAATATCTTTATAATTATCATTAGATTTTTTATTTAAATAATTTTTCCAATTTCTTTGTATTTTACTTACATTATCATTTAAATCAATTCCATATTCTTTCATTACTTCACAATTACTTGGAATAATTCTTTTTATTGTATTTTCATCTTCTTCTTCATTTAATTTTTTAGCTCTACATCTTAATATATATTTTTTTTGAATTGTTTCAATTTTATCCATATCATTTATTAAATTTTGTTTATTTGATTTTGTAATAAAACCACTATTATTATTTATTATATTTTTTTTAATTATTTGTTTATTTTCATCATTTTCTAATTGTATATTTTTATCTATATCATTAATTTTAATATCTTTGGTTAAAGATTCATTTAATACAATTGGTTTTTTAATTATATTAATTTCATCATTTTCATTATTTTTATTTACTTTATTTCTAAAATATCTTTGAATTAATTTAATATTTTTATCATCATCTAATAGTCTTTTTTTAGTAATTGAAGAGTTATTATTTAATTTTATTGGTAATTTTGCAATTTCTCTATTTTTTTCTATATCATTTAGTTTTTTGTTTTTTTTGAATAAATCTATAATTTTATTTGCTGAAGAATTTGGAATGGCTTTTATTTCTTTGGTAAGAATTTTAGGATTAAGTGATTTTTTAAATATTGCTTTTTCTAATTTTGTTTTTCCTATTATTTCTAATGGTTCAATTTTAAGAGTTTGATAATTTATGTCTTTAGGTATATTTTTTATTTCATATTGTTCATTTATTACTGGTTCTAAATTTTGATTCTTAGATTCAACTTTTATTTCATAAGGTTCATTGTATATAAATTCTAAATTCTTATCTTTTGGTTCTTTTAATATTTCAAAAGGTTCATTGTATTCTTGTTCTAAATTTACATTTTTTGGTTCATTTAATATTTCTATTGGTTCATTATTTTCAGTTTCTAAATTTAAGTTTTTTGGTTCTTTTAATATTTCTAATTGTTCATTGTATTCAGTTTCTAAAATTATTTCTTTTGGTTGATTTAATATTTCAAAAGGTTCATTGTATTCTTGTTCTAAATTTATTTCTTTTGGTTCTTTTAATATTTCTATTGGTTCATTATATTCAGTTTCTAAATTTATATCTTTTGGTTCTTTTAATATTTCTATTGGTTCATTATATTCAGTTTCTAAAATTATTTCTTTTGGTTCTTTTAATATTTCTATTGGTTCATTATATTCTTGTTCTAAATTTATTTCTTTTGGTTCTTTTAATATTTCATATTCAACATTTGATTCAACTTTATAATTTAAATTCTTAGGTTGACTTTTTATATCATAAGGTTCATTATAAACATATTCTAAATTAATTTCTTTTGGTTTATTTAATATTTCATATTCGATATTTGATTCAGGTTTATAATTTATATTCTTAGTTTCACTTTTTACTTCATAAGGTTCATTATAAATATATTGTAAATTACTTTCTTTTGGTACTGATAAAATTTCTAATGGTTCATTGTTTTCTGGTTCTAAATTTATATTTTTTGATTTACTTTTAATTTCAAAAGGTTCATTATATATAAATTCTAAATTTTGTTTTTTAGAAATAGATAAAATTTCATATTGTTCATTATATTCAGTTTCTAAATTTATATCTTTTGGTTCATTTAATATTTCTAATGGTTCATTATATTCAGTTTCTAAATTTATATTTTTTGGTTCTGATAATATTTCTAATGGTTCATTGTATTCTTGTTCTAAAATAATTTCTTTTGGCTCTGATAATATTTCTAATGGTTCATTATATTCTTGTTCTAAATTTAAATTTTTTGGTTCTTTTAATATTTCAAAAGGTTCATTATATTCTTGTTCTAAATTTTGAATTTTTGATTCACTCTTTATTTCATAAGGTTCATTAAATATAAATTCTAAATATTTATTTTTTGGTTCAGATAAAATTTCATATTCTTCATTATTTTCAGTTTCTAAATTCATATTTCTTGGTTCTTTTAATATTTCAAATGGTTCATTATATTCTGTTTCTAAATTTGGAATTTTTGATTCACTTTTAATTTCATAAGGTTCATTAAATATAAATTCTAAATTATTGTCTTTAGGTTCTTTTAATATTTCATATTGTTCATTATATACAGCTTCTAAATCAAAGTTTTTAGGTTCTTTTAATATTTCATATTGTTCATTATATACAGTTTCTAAATCTAAATTTTTAGGTTCTTTTAATATTTCATATTGTTCATTATATTCAGTTTCTAAATCTAAATTTTTAGGTTCTTTTAATATTTCATATTCAACATTTGATTCAGGTTTAATATTCAAATTTTTAGGTTCACTTTTAATTTCATATTGTTCATTATATTCAAATTCTAAATCATCATTCTTATTTTTTGATTCACTTTTAATTTCTAATAATTCTTTATTTTCATGATGTAAATTTTTAAATTTTGGTGTTTGACTTTTTACTTCATATATTTCTATATTATTTTCAAACTTTAACACAACTTCTTTTTTATCTCTAATAATTTCTACATCCTCATTATTTTCAACTTCTAAATTTTTTTCTTTATTATCAACAATAATTTCTACATCTTCGTTGTGGTCAATTTCTAAATTTTTTTCTTTTGTTTCTCCAAATATTTCTAAATCTTCATTAAAATTAATTTCTAAATTTTGTTCTCTTGTTTTTCCTAATATTTCTACATCTTCATTATAATCCATTTCAAAATATTGTTCTTTTGGTTCTCTTATTATTTCTATTTCTTCATTATTTTCAGTTTCTAAATGTTCATTTTTTGGTTTGTATTTTTTACTATTTTCAAAATTTCTAAATTCATTTTGTATTAATTTAATTTTATCTAAATCATTTTTTCTATTTTTATAAATTTTCTTAGTAATAAAATTATTATCTTGATCAATATTATTTAAAGGATTATTAAGATCAATACTATTATTTCTAGATTTATTAACAAAACAATTAGTAGTTATTAAAGGTTTACTTAATATTTCATTATCATTGGGAAATGATTTATTTGATTTTTTATTTCTATATTTTTTATAAGTTTCTTGAATTTCAATAACATTTTGAATAAATTGAATTTCATCTTCTTTATTTTTATATTCTTTACTTATATAAGAATTATCAAAATTATTTGATTCATTTGGAATTTTTAATATTTCTTCTTCTTGATTTGTCTCATTTGAATTTCTTGTTTTAGTTATATAAGACCCATTTAAATTATCAAATCTATTTTTTCTAATTGGTTCTATTTCATTTTCTTTTAAATTATTTCTTTTATTTTTCCATTTTGTTTGAATTAATTGTATATCATCATCTACATTTTGAATAACATCTTTTGAAATATAATTTCCATTATTTAATAAATCTTTATTTAATTTTATTACTTTAAGATTAGTTTTATCATTATTTAATTTCTTTTTTAAATTTTTTTTCCATTCATCTTGTATTAAAATAATATTATTAATATCATAATCTTTATCTTTAATTCTAGTAATTTTATAAATTGAAGGATTATCTTTTTTAGGAAGGATTAAAGTAGGAATTTTTTTAACATATTCTTTAGAAATAAAACAATCTTGAGGATCTTTATTTATTTTTTCAGGTTTTTGTTTTGATTTATTATATTCTCTCCAATTATTTTGAATCATTTTAATATAATTTAAATATTGATCTTCTGGATATTGTTTTTTATTATATAATAATTCTGGATTTTCTTTTAAAGGTTTTTTTTTAGATTTTAATTGATTTTCATCATCTTTTTTTATATATTTAATTGTTTTAGTCATCATTAAAGGCTTTATTACTTGTCTTTTTATACTTCTTCCAATTCTTTTCTTTTCAATATAATTTATATTATAATCAGATGATTTTGGTTTTTTAAAAATTTGATCTAATTTTTTTCTTTTTCTTCTTTCTATAATTTCTTTCACTTTTTTTTGAATTAACATTATTTGTTGTAATTCATCTTTTGGAGATATTATTTTTTTTGTAATAAAACTTTGTTCATTATCAATTTTAGGAATAATAATTGCTTCTTTATCTTTTTTTAATAATTTCTTAATCTTCTTTTTAGTCAAATACATTCTAACAAAACTTTGTATTATAAGCATTAATTCAACAACATCATTAGAAATATAATTTTTAGAAATATAATAACCATTATTAAAACCACTATTTTTTCCTTTATTAATTTTAATACCTTCTCTTTTAAATTTTTTAATTTTATCAAAAGCATCTTTTAATAAATGCATATTATAAACATTTTCAGTAATTAATAAACCATTTTCAATCATTCTCAATTTTAACATATCATTTAATTTATTTCTAATTAAATATCCTCTCCAAAATTTTTGTATTAATATAGCATAATGATTTAAATATAATTTAGCTAAAATATTTCTCCACCATCTTTGAATAATAATAACTTTATTAATATATTTCTTAAACTTATTTTCTTGTTGTTTTTGCATTCTTAAATCAAATTGTTTATTATATTCTAATCTTCTCATAGCAACAGCTGCTCTTTCACCTTCATAAAATTGATTTTTTTCATAATTAGATTTCATTTTTTTTCTACTTTTTGCTGGTAAAGGTGTCAAATCATAAACTTTACCTTCATCTTTTTTATATAATAAATTACCATCATCTTCTTCTTTTTTCTTTTCTAATTTTTCTTCTTCTTCTTCTTCATATTGTTTTGCTTTAAAATAATAATCTGGTGTTTTATTTGTATATTTATAATTACCATATAATTTAACATTATCTTTATTATTTTTTAAATAATCATTTATTTTATTTTTATATGTTGTGTAAATATGATATAAATTTGTATCTTTTTTAATTCGAGTTGGACGAAAAATATTTAAATGAGGTTGTAAATTTTGTGATTTAATATATTCTTCTTCTAAATTATTTAATTCTTCATCATCATTTTTTCTATTTTTTATAATTGAACTATTATTTTCTTTTTGATTTGATGTTTTTGTTACATTATCATATGTTGAACTATTTATATTTGAATCAATTCTTTGATGTATTGATTTTTTATTATTTACATTGTTTAAATTAGAATTTTTTAATGAAGGAGTTTTTCTTCCAAAGGAATTATCATATTGTTGTGTTCCTGAAAGATTCGTTTCCATTACTTTTGAATCTTCGTTTTGTTTTGTTGTTGTTTCCATATTTTTAGTTTTTTTATTTTTGGATGATTGTCTTAAGTGACGTAATTCTTTTGCTAATTCTGATATCTCTTTTTTTGTGTAGTTTTGGGTCTTCTTGGGTTTCATTTATTTTAATAATTTTGAAAAGTCTTATATTTTTTTTTCTTAAAATTTATTTATTTTATTTTTTATTGATACTTTTATTTAAAAAAAAAAAAAGTTTTTTTTTT
>JAEEGK010001253.1_pt1 | contig 63709 bp, 78 predicted proteins | sample 8958771 | NCBI WGS metagenome assembly JAEEGK01 (sample SAMN16246547, study PRJNA631951) | gut metagenome | biome: gut microbiome; feature: rumen; material: SC-attached | host: Bos | place: Iran: Karaj | collected 2018-10 | reverse complement strand
GGAACTGGAGGCCAATTTCAACCAGGAAAAGGCTGATAAGGTTAAGTCCAACATTGAAAAGGGTAAGGCTAACAACGTGAAGCTTGAAAACCTCAAAAAGACCCTGGAGCGTCAGCAGAAAACGATGACCGATAAAGAGGCTCAGTACAAACAGGTTGATAGCGATATTACCAACACTGACAATGAGATCGTTGAGCTGACAAAGGATCTGGTATCTGCCAAAGCAAGCGTGCCCGCTGAGCCTGATTACCAGAAAGCCCTTGAAAGTGATCCTGAGTATATGCGCCTCATGGGGCAGAAAGAAACCCTCACTAAGGATATGGAGGCTGTCACTGCCGCTGTTGTGGATCAGCCTGACTATCTGGGTATAGAGACACAGGATCAGGTACTCATAGACATCAAGAATGAGATCACGGAACTGCAAAACCAGCTTGGAGCCATTAAGGAGCCTGAGGACGGTGATCCAGTTGATAACTCTGAGGCTAAGGCTGAAAAGGTTAAGATCTCTGGAGAGATAGATGCCATTAACCAGCGTTTGGGTCACAGATCCATCCTGGAGCGTGCCGATAAGGAGATCAAGGAATTGGAAGATCAGAGGGATAACCTCAATGCTGAGGTGGCAGACCTGGAAAAGTGGGAGTATGACTGCCTCCAGTTCCAGAAAGCTAAGGATGATGAGCTTCTGAGACGTATCAATGGACTTTTCCAGATGGTATCTTTCTCATTCGTTTCCGCTCAACTCAATGGCGGTGAGAAACTGACTTGCGTATGTACTGTGAACGGTACACCGTACCCTGATGTGAATAATGCTGGTAAGATCAATGCTGGACTGGATATTATCAACGCAATATGCAAGGCTAAGTGCGTGAACGCTCCTATCTTCGTGGATAATGCTGAGAGCGTGAACAATGTCCTGGAAACATCCAGCCAGAAGATCCTGCTTTGTGTGACAAAGGATAGTAAACTTACAATAGAGTAAACAATATGGCAGACAATGTAAACAACGCTCCAGTACCCGCAAATGGGGCTGTAGCACCTCAGAAAAAAGTCAATCCTACGACGTTGGCACTAAAGACCGTGCTCAGTGCCGAAAGCGTACAGGAACAGTTCAGGAATGCGCTTGGTAAGAATGCCAGTACATTCATTGCATCAGTGATCGACCTCTTCAACTCAGACAGCAAGCTACAGGAGTGTGATCCTAACCAGGTGGTTATGGAGGCTCTGAAAGCCGCTGTACTGAAATTACCTATCAACAAATCGCTGGGTTTCGCCTATGTGATTCCATACAATAACAGCTATCCTAAAAAGGATCAGTATGGACGTGACATGATCGGCCAGGATGGTAAGAAGATCTGGGAGAAAAAGATGGAGCCTACTTTCCAGCTTGGTTATAAGGGCTATATCCAGCTTGCTATGCGTACAGGCCAATACCGTACCATCAATGCCGATGTAGTCTATGACGGTGAGGTGAGACAGGTGAGCAAGCTCACTGGTGAGATCGCCTTTGACGGTCAGAAGCAATCCGATAATGTTGCTGGCTACTTCTGTTATTTTGAGCTGTTGAATGGTTTCCGCAAAACCCTCTATATGACAGTTGACCAGATGGCTAACCATGCTAAGCGTTATGCTAAGGGTATCAAGAAAGAAACGACTGTAGATCAGCTGAAAGCCCTGGCAAAGATGCCTGTGATGACAGACAGTAACGCTGCTGTAGGATGGATGGGTAATTTCCACTCGATGGGTGTTAAGACCGTTATGAGGCTCCTGCTGAGCAAGTACGGCTATCTGTCAGTAGAAATGCAAACTGCCATTGATGATGATATTCGTGGTGAGGAATGGGCTGATGCTAAGGAGATCCATGAGGATCCTACAGGCCAGGCTTTACTCACTATGGGAGGTAATGGAACTGTACAGGTTGGTGAGGCTGCAAGCGGTGGTGATAACCAGAAAGCTGGTGGTGATGCCAATGATAATGCACCATATTAATTGAGTTTGCTATGGTTCTGAAAGTGTTAGGCAGTTCAAGTAAGGGTAACGGCTATATCCTGGATAACGGCAATGAGGCTCTGATCCTGGAGTGTGGCGTAAACCTCAAAGAGGCAAAGAAAGCTCTGAGCTTTGATGTCCGAAAGGTGGCTGGGTGCTGTGTCACCCACCAGCACAATGATCATGCTGGCTACCTGGATAAGTATGCCTCCATATTCTACACCCTGGCACTGCCTGAGGTATTCCAGGCAAAGGCTTTCTCTGGTAGCCGTGCCGTTCCTGTTGAGATCGGTAAGCAATACCAGTTAGGCGGTTTCCTGGTAAAGCCATTCTCCCTGGTGCATGACGTTCCATGTGTCGGCTGGCTTATATTCCATCCGTCAATGGGGCTTCTGCTTTTCGCCACTGATACATGTATGCTTGACTATACAGTGCCTGGGCTTAACCATGTGCTGATAGAGTGTAACTACTCAGTGGATGACCTCAGGAGAGCTATAGCAGAACACCGTACCGATGAGAGCCAGGTGTACAGGCTTGCTAAGTCACACCTGGAGCTTGCTTCTACGAAATCTTTTCTTGGCCGTAATGACCTGGGTAAGGTGGCAGAGGTGGTGCTGATCCACCTGTCTGGAAACAATGCCGATGCCGAAAGGTTCGTGACAGAGATCCAGGCACTCACTGGAAAGCCTACCTTTGCTGCACACCCAGGTTTGACACTGGAACTTATAAAGCTGTGAGGATATGATAAACGGATTCGACAATGAGACTAAGCCGCTTTCTGAGTATGAGCTGAATACGCTCACTCCGATGATTGTACGTGGACTGTCTATGAAGATAGGTAAGGATCGTGCCATCAAGAATAGCGAGATCTGTGCAAAGATGCGCCTGGCTGGGTACAGGATCGACAATGCCCGCTTGCGCAAAGTGATTAACCATATCAGGGTGAACGCCCTGCTGCCTGGAGTGGTAGCAACCTCAGATGGTTACTACATAGCTACCACGAAACAGGAAATGGCAGATTACATAGCCTCACTGGAGAGCCGTGAGAATGCCATCCATCAGGTGAGTGTTGCACTGAGGAAACAGATGATGCTTTATGAGTAGTAAGGTTACTATTGAAAAAGAGAACGGCCTATTCAACCTCAATAAGCTGTATGTGTGGTTTGTACAGGCAGAGGATGGAATTTACCTGGTAGAGGTGAAGAAAGTCCGTAAGCCCAGATCAAACGATCAGAACGCTTGGCTATGGGGCTGTATCTACCCTCTTTTGCTGGATGCCATGATTGATGCTGGCTGGGAGTTCACAAACACAGAACAGTTGCATGAGTTCTTTAAGGCTCAGATGACTGCAGATGAGGTAGTGAACAGAGAGACAGGTGAGATCGTGAAGTTCCCATCATCAACATCCAGGATGAGCACTGTTGAGTTCAGTGCCTACTGTGAGAAGCTGAGGGAATATGCCAGGGAATACCTGAATGTGGAGATACCTGATCCTGATAAGTATTGGAGGCTGAGAGAAGATGAAGATCATAGCTAACAGTATGGTATCGGAGCTGATACGACTGATACCTGTAATCATAGAAAGCGTGCCTCCAGGTCAGAGCCTGAGAGTTCAGAACGCTATCCGTATCGTGAGAAAGATAACTAAGAAGTTGAACAATCTAAAAGAATTGGAAAAATGAGTAAGCAGATAATTGTTACTGAGAATGAGGTTAAGGCAGCTCTGGATGCTGCTAAGTCCCAGGAGGTGAAAGACGTGCTGGCAGCTCTTTTCTGTAAGCCAAACAGCAAACCTAACCTGGATGATTACAAGTCCATCAAGACCTATGAGGATGCCTGTGAAGCCCTGGATATATCACCAATCTACTCTGGTAATGCTGTAAAGGCTGTGTGTGATAATGTCAATCAGCACTGGGATTTCAGGCAGGAAATGCCAAAGCATATCATAGCACTGATGAAGCTGGAGGTGATCAGCCGTGCCCTTTGGGGGAGAGACTGGGAGCCTAAGCCAGATGCTTCTTGTAATAAGTGGTTCTATTATCCCTGGTTCGCCTTATTCACCCAGGATGAGATCAATAATATGGATGCCGCTGAGTTTGAAAAGCGGGCTCTCCTTTCGGGTAATGCGTTTGATGGGGCGGGTGCGGGGTTCGGCTCTCTGCATGCGTCTGCTCGTTCCTCGGATGCGGTTACGCATATTGGGTTCCGTCTGTGCCAGGAAACAGAGGAAAAGGCAGAATACTTTGGCAGACAGTTCATCAAGATTTGGGCAGATTATCTGGCTTTCAACTTTACGGTTGGTGAGCCTATTGTGAAACAATAAATAATAATTCAAGATGAAAGAAAATCAAAAAAGAGTTCCTGAGATCATGCTTGCTGATGATCCGATGGAACAGCGAGAGCAGATCATGCGTGACAGCTGTGATCAGATCGTTGAAAAGTTCTACACCCGAAAGTTCAGCACAGAAGAGGTGCAAGGCAAACGTGCTGAGTACTGTGAGGTGGGCATGAAAAAGAGTGCCCTTGAAAAGGAACTGAGAGAGGTTTCTGCTGACCTCAAAGGAAAGATCAAGCCTCTCAAAGAGAGACAGGATGCCATTCTTGATGAGATCAAGCAGGGTGGTGAGCAAGTCCAGGGTGACACGTTCAAGTTCGTGTTTGAAGAGATCGGTAAGGTTGGTTTCTATGACACCAACGGCTACCTGGTTGAAGAGCGTGACATGACACCTGAGGAAAGACAGCGCACAATGTTCCAGGCCATCCGTAAGAATGGAACTGAGGGATAATCAAATTATTTATTCACAATTAAAAAATTAAAGCTATGACAGAAGAAAAGAACAATGAGAAAACTGTTTGTGTGAACATTGAAAACTACACAGGCGATAAGCCAGTAGAGGTGATCATCAGAAAGGGAGAGGCTGCAAGAGTTGCTGATCCGCTGCCTACTAAGGCTCCGATCAAGACCAATATCAGTGGTGTGATCTCTACTCCATTTGACTGGCTTGAAAAGCGTATTGACACCATTGATCAGAAGCGTGCGAGGGTGTTTGTTGACCGTGAGAGTATGAATATCACCCTTACAGTGAATGAGGATGATGAGTACACTAAGGGTACTATCACTGGTACTGTTGAGTTCACTGAGATCTTCAAAAAGACCAGGATCAATAACAGTAATGAAGCCTGGATCCCAGAGTGTCTTGGTCAGTTCCTCAGACTTAACAGGTCTCTGTTCGCTGATCGCCAGGAGTGCATGAGACTGGTTTCTGCCTTGAAAAACTTTACGGCAAATGCGAAGAGCGAGGTACAGAAACAGAAAGATCCTAACGGATCCAGGGTTGATGTATTCCGTCAACAGGTAGAGAGTAATCTGCCTAAGGATTTCACGGTGAATCTGGCTATTTTCAAGGGCACTCCAAAGGTTCCCATTGTAGTTGAGTTTGATCATTACCTGGCAGACGGTGATTGTTATCTACAGCTTGTTTCACCTGGTGCAAACGAAGCTGTAGAGGATTTCAGAGACAAGTGCATTGATGATGTGCTTAATCAGATCCGTACAATTGCTCCTGACATCGCCATCATGGAGAACTAAACCGATTCCTTAACCGCTGGAGGTGTGGGTACGCTTGCACCTCCAGCATTAAAAAGCATATAATATGGCTAAGAATAAGATCCAGATGATGCCTTTCGATACATCTGACTGGCTAAGATGCCCAGAGTTGAAAGTGCTACCTCCTGACATCAGGGGGCTATGGATGGATATGCTGTGCTATATGTGGGAGAGCGTGGAGCGTGGTGTGATGGTGAAGCCTACAGGTGAGATTTACACCCAGGATGAGATAGTCAGGATGCTCGGTAAGGATGCCTCAGGATCTGATACCTGGCTGGATCAGCTGATCATTGGTGGCGTGTGTGGTGTTCGTGAGGATGGAGCCATATACAGCAGACGTATGGTAAGGAGTGCTGAGATAAGCCAGAAAAGACGTGAGGCTGGACTGAAAGGTGGTAGCACTACAAAGTCTAAGGTGTTTTCTCAGAAGCCTACAGAGCCAAAAGTAAAGGCTCCTGTGCAAGCTGAGCTACCTCTGGTTGATCCTTTGCCTGAGACACCACCACCGCTGACCCAGGAACAGATGGAAAAGGCTGCAAAGGCTAAGAAATACAAATATGCCGAATGTGTCACCATGACCAGGGATGAGTACGCTAAGCTCTGTGAGAAATATGGAGAGGATTCGGCAAAGCGTATGATTGAGATCCTGGATAACTATAAGGGTTCCAAAGGCAAAAAGTATAAGAGTGATTACAAGGCAATCCTTAACTGGGTTGTGGATAGGTATAACGAGGAAATAATGAAGCAACAAACTCCAAAACAGCCTCCAAAAACAGTAGCACCAGTAATTGAGAATGTACCAGAAAAGAAGAGAGGGATTCCATTGGAGGAATACCTGAAAGAAACTGATAATAGCAATTTAAAAAGATTTTCAGATAAATAAAATGAAACTAATTACGGATTGGAACAAACTACGTGACCAGGCACATGAAATGGCAAAGCGTCACGGTTTCTGGGATGATACACCAAGTGATGATCACTTTCTCTGTCTTATTATCTCTGAGCTTATGGAGGCTGTTGAGGCAGACAGGAATGAAAGGTATGGGAACCTACAGGCAATGGTGGCCGTTGTGAACGTACAGGAATCGTCTGAAATAGGGATCACAGACCAATGGCTGGGTATATGGTATAAGATGTATTTTGAGGAAAGGGTAAAGGACAGTGTGGGTGATGAGTTGGCAGATGCCATTATAAGGATCATGGATCTGGCTGGCAGACACCATATAGACCTCACAGGTATAATCGACACACAAGACATAGTAAAAAAAGAGAAGAGTTTCACAGAGAATATCTACAGCATTGTGAGAGACGTTGTAAACAACAGGTATAGCCTGGATGAGCAACTGAATTACGCAAAGCTGGAGATCTGTAGGCTGGCTGAGATCCTGGGTATAGACATTATTACACACATCAATTTGAAGATGATGTATAACAGAATAAGAATCAAGTTACACGGTAAAAAGTATTGAGTTATGGCACAGAAAGAAAAGAAGCGTAAGGTGATAATCACCTTTTCAAAGGCTTTCCCTCCAGGCCATTCAAAGGTAGGACAGCTGACAGGTTTTGAGGGTAAGCTGAGAGCTGGCACGAAGATCCACACCATCAGAGCTGATGAAAAAGGTTGGTGGGATAAGTGCGCTGATGCAATCAACTCTGGCAGAAAGTATCTGAGCATGAGGGAGTGGACTGGCAGACCGTACAACTCAGAGCAGAGGATCCTGGGAGAGGTTGATAAGATCGGTTTGCAATCTATCACAATGACATACTCCAGTGAGGATGAGCTGCCAAAGGCATGGGTTGATGGTAAGGAGGTTTCCGTTAAGCTCCTGGCTCAGAATGATGGGCTAAGTGTAGAGGATTTCGTGGAATGGTTCTTTTCCACACCACTCTATAAGGGAAACGTATTTGAGGGTAAGATCATTCATTTAACAGATTTCAGATACTAAGCAATGGAAATAAAAGGAAAGGTACACTGTTTCTTTGAACAGTCTGGTACATTCAAAAATGAGTTTATCAAGCTGGGAATACCAGCAGAGGATTACGACATTCAGAATAATTTCGGAGAGACAGATCACAAAGACGATCTTTTCTCAGAGATAGAAAGGGCTTATGATGGGAAACCAAGTCTGTTTGACAGTATCAATAAGGATGATTTGGTAATGGCTTTCTTTCCGTGTATCTATTTCTCTGCTGTTAGCCAGATGCATTTTGGATGGGGTGCTAAGAATTATCGGAGGCTGTCACCAAAGGGAAAGGCAGATCAGATAATTGCCAGGGCTGGGAATCGTACCAAGTTCTATGTGTTGCTTATCAAGCTATATGCCGTGGCTGTGATCCGTGGCATTAGGCTTGTAATAGAAAACCCCTGGAGTGAGCAGACGTATCTGAAAGCCAATTTTCTTACCCCCCCCAGCTGGTGGATGAGAACAGAATGCGGAGAGGTGACTATTTCGTTAAGCCTACTGCCTATTGGTTTGTGAACTGTGAGCCGACACATGGCGAGACATTTCAATTTGACAAAGCGAAACAAAAGAGGACGGTGTTATCAAGCAAGAAAGGCATTCAGGCTGGTATCTGTAGCGAGGATAGATCACTGATCAGTCCAGACTATGCAAGAAACTTTATCTGTGATTTTATCATAGGAAAGGTGCAAGTACATTCACAATTAACATTATTCGATTTATAAATAGTTATTTTATGGAAACAAATGCTACAAAGAGAACGGATCTTTTCTGGATAGATCCGAGAAACATTGACATCCAGGAGGGTTTCAATGTGCGTAGGGAGTTTGACCTGGATGAGCTGAAAGAACAGATCAAGGCTCAGGGCGTGCTCAATCCAATAACGGTGATCCCCTATAAGGTTGATGGTAAGGAGCGTTACAAGCTGGTTGACGGTGAGAGACGTTACAGAGCCACCATCCTGGCTATCAGTGAGGGTGCTGATATTCCCTACATCAAGGCTCTGAAAGCTCCAAGGGATGCAAAACCTGAGGATCTGTACATTGAGCAGATGATGAGAAACGAGGGTAAGAAGTTCACAGAGTATGAATGTGCTATCATGTTCCAGCGTTTCAAGAATGAGTTTGGCTACAGCCAGGTACAGATAGCTGAGAAATTCAAGAAAAGCCCTGCTTTCATAAGCAAGTGCCTTTCCCTTCTGGATCTGCCATCGGAGCTACAGGAAAAGATAGTAAGTGGCCAGTTGAGCGTGAAGGCTGCAAGGGAGATCGCTGGAAACTATGGGACTGAACAGGAACAGGTGAAAGCTGCCAGATCAGCCGTAAAGTCGGCACAGAGCGAGGGTAGATCTGTAGCCACCAATAAGGAGGTTCTGAATGCCCTGAAAACATCTAAGGAGGCAAAGGCTGTAGCTGAGGCTCTGCGTACCCTCTGGGCTTACATGGATGGTGACAATGTGATCGACATTGATATAATGGCTAAGCTCCTTGATAAGCATGAGAGCATTGCTAAGGCTACCAGGGAGTATAAGGCAAATAAACCTGGTAAACAATGAAGATCCTGAGATACCTACATGATTCGACACCGTGCCCATACGGTGCTGGTGTGATGATCCTCAGTAAGGACTGTAGGGCTTGTAGGTACTATGATGGTGAATGTATAACACAACACATGAGGTGTAAGCACGATTAGCTGCTGTGCGTTGGTACCATAACGGTAAAATTTATATATAGCTGATAATGAGCGAGAAAAGAAAACCGATTTGCATACTCTATGCCCGAAAAATTAGGCAAAGTGAAAAAGGAAAACTCAACAAAGTTGAGATCTTTAGAGCTACTGATTGGGCAAAAACTGATAATGACAGGTACAGGTGGAGCAATCTTTACAGGCTCAGGGTGAACGGTAAATGGTATGATCGTAAAGGAGCTCGCAGATTCCTTTGGAAAACAGAGATAAGGGATCTTTTCTACAGATCATATAGATCATTTTTATAATAACAACTAAATTCTTTTGAACAATGGGAAAAGCTAAAAAAGTACAAATGAAAGAGGATGCCTTAATGAGGCAGAAGAAAGCCCTGGAAAAGGCTGGTGTGGAACTGAAAGGGAATATTGTATTCCCAGAGTACTGGGCAAAGCGTAAGCACTTGCTTAATGCTGGCTTGCTCAAAGAGCTACAGGAAACTGCTGACAGGGAGCCAGTGGTTACTGATGAATTTGGATCATATAAGCCTGGTACGTTCCTCTTCAAGGCTTGTATTGTGACGGTAACGGTTGAGGATGGCCTGTGGATGATCCATATATTCAGCCAGGCTATGCCTATCACATTGCCGATCATTCAGGAGGTGAGGGATAGGTACATACCTGATTACTGCATGATGGTACAGTTCTACCCATCGAGGGCTGAGAGGGGTACGCTCATGGGGATCCAGCTGTGTGAAATGCCAGGATCTATCCAAGAGGATAAGACAGGTGATGACGTTGAAGAGGCTCAGGAGGTTTCATAATGATCTATATAGGCATTGATCCAGGTGTGAATACTGGTGTGGCTGTCTGGGATAACAGGCAGCGCACCTTTCTCCAGATAGAGACGGTGAAGATACACCGTGCTATGGAGATCGTAAGGCTGTATAAGCATAAAGCCGCTGATGTTGGCACAAAGCTCATAGTAAGGGTTGAGGATGCCAGACAGCGAAAGTGGTTTGAAAGAAAGTACGACAAGAAAGGCGAAGAGGAAAACGTGCTACAGGGTGCTGGATCCATCAAGAGGGATTCAAAGATCTGGGATGATTACCTGTCTGATATGGGAGTAGAGTACCAGATGGTTGCTCCTAAGGGAGGTATGACCAAATACACCAAGGAACGTTTCCAGGCTCTCACTGGTTGGAAAAAGCCCACAAACGAGCACAACAGGGATGCTGCTATGCTTGTTTTTGGCTTCTGATCAAAAAAAAACTTAAAATGTGTTTGATGAACACAGAATTTTATTATCTTTGCAAGCGAATATTCACTAAGTAAATGAGTTATGGCTAATATGATCCTGATATTAACGGCTCTTTTGATTTTGGTTATCATTATGATGGCCTGGAATTACCTGGGAGTAAAGGAGTGTGTAGGCGGGTTCGTCTTACAACGTCTTTTCCCTTGCACTTACCCACATAAGGGTGACAGGGTGGATGTTTTCATCAATGGTGTCTGGAACAGAACGGCAACGGTAACTGCCTGTTGCTATGATTACATTGTGATCCTGAATGCCGTAAGATGCCCTATAGACTACAGAGGCCGTTTCTATGCCATTGGTGAGGATGCCAACGGCAATATCCTGGTCTATGTGGATAAGAGGCATAAGCACCTGGTAAAGCGTGCTGAGATTATCCGTAAGATATGTGGTGTCCCTGATGACTTTGCCACATTCCCTGACGTTGATGAGGGCAGGGACACAAAGGAAATCTTTTCTGGTATCAAGGAAACAGGTGACGAAGTGCCTGAAATAGATGTGGAGGGTATGCCATGAAGGTAGGAAAGCTTACATATCGAAACCCTAAGGATCTGCATCAGCACCCGCACAATCCACGTAAGATCTCAAAAGAGGATTTTGAGAGGCTTAAAGACAGCTTACGATGTAACGGATTCTGGGAGCACAGACCTGAGGCACTGGAGGAAATTGACGGTAAGCTGTATATATTGTGTGGCAACCAGAAGAATAAGGCTGCAATAGCGATTAAGATGCCTAAAGTTCCTACAGTGCTCTACTCTGATCTCACAGATGAAGAGAGACAGGAGATTATTGCCAGGGATAACGTCAATAACGGTGAATGGGATCACGAGATCCTGGCTGTGGATCCGTTCTGGGATGGTGTTGATTATGATTACCTTGGTGTACCAGAGCCTGAGGTGGTAGATGATCCTGATGATGACGAAGAGGATGAGAAGCCAAAGAAAGGTAAGAAAACCAAGCCAAAGGATGATGACAGCCAGGATGATCCTGAGAATGATGAGAATGAGGAAAAGGAGGCTTTCTACAGATCCATGTTTAAGGATGTGCTCTATCCATCAAACAACAAATTCGACATACCGACATTGCGCCTGGATATGCAAGCGGGGCAACTGGAACTGCCTTTCACACCCTGGGGTGCTAACAGCCGCCTGAGAAAGGATGTGGCAACGTATCATTTCTATGTTGATGACTACAGGTTTGAACAGCTATTCAAGAATCCAATCAATCTGCTGATGAGCGGTGTTAAGGCCATTGTTGAGCCAAACTGTAGCTGCCATGACCAGACACCTATAGCCTGGGGTATTCAGCTGATCTACAAGAAACGCTGGCTTTCACGTTACCTACAGGAATGTGGTGTTAAGGTGTATGCGGATCTGAATGTGTCCCACAAGTTCATTGAGTATAACAAGATGGGCATTCCAAAGGGCTACAACGCTTTCTTCACCAGGGGACTTGATGGTTGGATGGAGAGCCTGAAACTGGATTTCCAGGTGGCTCAGGATATAAGTGGGCTTGAAAAGCCTAACCTGATCGTCTATGGAGGTGGTGATGAGATCCAGGCTTTCTGCCAGGAGCATGACCTGTTGTATGTGACCGATTTTATTAACGCTAAGAAGAAATAGGCTATGGGTAGGAATAGTGGAGGTATAACAAACAACGGACTTTCAAAAGCAGATACCGTAAGGAGTAATGCAAATTACCTGATTAACGGTGTGAAAAACGGCTATCAGACGAAGATCGGAAAGGAGCTGTTTGAAAAGTCTGTATCTAAACTGTCAAAGGGTGATGCTGGAAAACTTGCTGATGAGATATGGAATGAAATGAAATCCTATGGTGCTCAACATCCTAATATGAGCACAAAGAGGGAGGCCGTTCTACAAACCTATCAGGATGTATGGGCTTCACTTAACAAAAAGGCTAATGCACCATCTGTAAAAGGAAAGAATACGAGCGGCCAGAGCGCATACCAGAAAGCTACTGGATCATTGTATTCTGCCTATGAGAGTAAGAATAAGACAGGTATTGACAAAGCAACAAAGCGTGTTACCTCGCTGATCAGCAAACAGTCGGATGCTGTAGTTAAGGAGAGGGCGAAATCTTTCTCTGATGCCACTTATCTTAGCCATAAGAAAAACAATCCAAAGAGTGAGTACAGTGCCGCTGCCTACAACTATAACAAGCGTATGAGTACGCTTTATAACAGGGAGGCTAAAAGGCGCAAGCTGGTATAATAAACAAACAATTTAAACGTTAAGATTATGGGCAGAAACTCTGGAGGTTCAAACAGCTATGCAAAAGCAACAGGAGGCAACTCTGTAGCTGTTACGTCAACAGGAAAGCGTCTTACCAAGAAACAGGTACAGACGATGCAGAAAACCGCTGTATCAACCAGCGGAATGAAGCACAGGGATATGGAGAAACAGATCAACCGTGCTATTTCCAGGTATGAGAAAGTGATGGGAGTTAGGGAAAGGAGTATCAAGCTGGCAGATATTTCAGGTGCATACGGTGTCACGTATTTCAATGCCAACGGATCCCAGGGTATTTTCCTTTCACGTAAGTACTTTGACCAGTCAAAGAAAAACTTTGAGGCTCAGTATAAGAAGAGCAACTATGACAACGGATTCAAGAATATAACGAACAGGGCTGCACAGCACACGGTGACACATGAGCTGGCACATGCTACCTGGACGAGTTCGTACAGTTCCACTAAGCACAGGGCTGCTGGTAAGGAGATCACCAAGCTCTACCACCAGTGGAGCAAGGATAAGAAAAAGAAAGGCTATGGCCGCTATGGTAAGACCAATGTTGATGAGTTCTGGGCTGAGGTGATCACCAAGGGTATTCACGGACGCTCTGACAAATACACCAGGAAAGCCATAAGTATTGCTAAGAAATACAAGCTGTAACAACGGATATTCATTCAATAAATAACATAGTTCAACAAAAAAGGTACAAAAGTATGGATTCACAGAAAAACGAAAACAATGAGAAGATCACGCTCACAGATCTGGAGCTGGAAGTGCTGAAAAAGGACATAGCAGGAGAGTTTTTCCCTCCTGAGGCTACAGAAGAAGAGCGCAAGGCAATGGTATCTGTTATCGACAAAGCAGATGCGTATTGTGAAAAGCTTGATGCCTATGAAGAGATAGGCGATAGCTTGATGGTATGGTTCCTTAATCAGTATGAGGCTCAACAGGCCGCTGGCTGACTATTAACCAGGTAAAGGGGGATCAGAGCGCACACAAGCCTCTGATTTCTTTTGATCCTGATGATGTGTTTAACAAACACAGCAAACAGCGAATAAACAACGGATATGGGTAGGACAAAGGACACAAGGTTTAAGAAGGGGAATAATATCGGCAATCGGTTTACCTCTGAGAATCAGCCTAAGAACAAAGGCCGAAAGCCCAAGGTGTACAAATACCTCAAGAAAGTGGTTGGTGATGCTGTTGGCCATGAGTTGGAAGAGCAGGATTTCAAAGACATTATGCAAGCCCTAATTGAGCTGCCACCGTCAAAGCTACAGGCTCTGGTAAGGGGTACTGAGATAGATCCAAAGACTGGTAGGCCAAAGCCAAACCCTGATACACCAGCCTGGATCCAAATTCTGGTGAGCAACATCAATGCCTGTATGAAGTATGGTAAGCTGGATGCCCTGGAGTATGTCCTGGAGCGTTCCTTTGGTCAGCCAAAGCAGATGATTGAGGGTACGATAGAGAGCCAGGTTACTCAGAAGCCTGAGGATCTGTCTATGCTGTCAACTGAGGAACTACTACAGTACAACGCCATCCTTGAAAAGATCGAAAAGGGGAAAGGAGGGTAGCCTATGGCACGTTTCAAGGCTGTCACCATCCCCATGTCCCTTGCAGTCAAGTGTGAACTGTTCAAGAGGGGTTGCTTTGATTTCATCACCTGTGCTGATGGTAAGGAGCATGAGAAACAGAAAGAAGCTCTGAAAATCCTAACGGATGATGAGCACGCTGAGTTTCTGTATGGAGGTGCTGCTGGTGGTGCTAAGTCGTGGACTGGATGCGCCTGGCTGCTGTTTATGAGCCTCTGTTTCCCAGGTACTAAGTGGTTTATTGGACGTGCTGAGCTGAAAAGAATCACACAGAGTACCTACATCACCTACAAAAAGGTGTGTACCAGGTATGGCGTACCTGATACGATCTGGAGCTATAATGCGAACCTCAATTATATTGAGTTCTACAATGGCTCACGTATTGACTTTCTGGATCTACAGTACAAACCAGGTGATCCCCTGTATGAGCGTTTCGGCTCACTGGAGTTTACTGGTGGCTGGATAGAAGAGGGCGGTGAGGTGAATTTCGGAGCTTACGACACACTCAAAACCCGTGTTGGACGCTGCCTGAATCAGGAGTATGGACTGAAACGAAAGCTGTTTATCTCCTGTAACCCGAAAAAGAACTGGATGTATGATGAGTTCTATAAGCCCTGGACTATAGGCACGCTGAAAGACTACCAAGCCTATCTGCCATGTCTGGTACAGGAAAATCCGTTCATTGATCCTGACTACATAGATGGATTGAGAACTACATCCGATAAGGTGAAGTTTGAACGCCTGTTTAAGGGTAACTGGGAGTATGATGACAATCCGCTGGCACTCTGTAGCCATGATGCGATCTGTGCGATCTTTGGCAATATCCTGGCACTCAGGAACGGTAAGCACTACCTGACAGCCGATATAGCCCGCTTTGGAGCCGACTATGCCAGGATCGGTGTGTGGGATGGATGGTTACTCATTGATTACAAGTGTTTCCCTGTCTCAAAGACAACGGACATCCAGGCTTACATTATCAGATGCCAGAAGAAATACAGGATCCCCAAATACCGTGCAATAGCGGATGAGGACGGTGTAGGCGGTGGCGTGGTTGATAACTGTGACATCGAGGGCTTTGTTAATAACTCTGTGCCTTTCGCTGGTGAGAACTACCAGAACCTACAGGCACAATGCGGTTACAAGCTGGCAGAGCACATCAACAATAACGAGGTGGGAGTGCTGGCAGACCTGGTAAGCCAGGCAGAGCGTGAAGAGATCACCAACGAACTGGAACAGCTACAGACCTGGAAGCCTGACAATGACGGTAAGCTGATGCTAAAGCCAAAGGCAGAGATCAAGATGGATATAGGCCGATCACCAGACTGGAGGGATATGTTCCTGATGAGATCCTGGTTTGACTACAATGAGTACGATATACCAGATGATATAGAGCGTAGGTTAGGAATAACAGCTTAAATATATACAGATATGGGGTTATTTGACACTATCAAGAATGAGGTGAAAGCTGCTATAGGCTATCAGCAGAGTTTCACTGAGCTGCTGGAGGCAAAGGATGTTTCCAGGGCTGTGAGTATGATGAAGGATTGCTCAATCCAGGCTTCACAAAATCTGTTGGAATACAACATTTCAACGCATAAGATCATGGAAAGGCAGGATAGGGCTGTGTATGACAAAAAGGGAAACTTTCTCAGATGGAGCAAGCGATGGAAGATCCCCATCCCTTATCCTGTGTTCATCAATGAGATAGCCCTGGTTTTCCTCTATGGCAGACCTGTGAAGTGGACGCAACTTTCAGAGGGTACAGATGATGCTTTCCAGAACTATATCCAGCTGAATGAGGACGTGCGTTTCAATGCCATTGTGCGTGAAGCAAAGCGTGTGGCTGGTGCTGAGGGTATTTCTGCCATCCTGTACCATGTGTACCGTGACAGTAAGACTGGTGAGCCTAAGCTGCTGCTTAACGTGCTGAGCAAGAAAAATAATGATGACATCTACCTGATAAAGGATCAGTATAAGCGTCTGACAGCGTTTGCCTGGGGCTACTATCTGACTGAGGCAGGAAACAACACAGTACACCACCTGGATATTTACACCGATGATACCATCTACAGGTGCAAGCGTGCAAGTATCGGATGGGAGGTGCTGGTACTGCCTAACCCGATTGGTAAGATCCCAGCCCTGATCTTTGAGCAGGAGGTAGAGCATGATGGTACACAGCCGATGATCGAGCGCACAGAGGCACTGACATCAACCGATGCTGACGTGAATGATCGCTTCGCAAATCCAGCTATGGTTGCAACGGCTGAGATCCTTAACTCACTGCCAAAGGCTGAGGAAGAGGCTAAGCTGTACATCCTGAAAAACGGTGGTAAGGTTGAGTATCTTACCTGGGATCAAGCAAGTCAGAGCAAGCAGAATGAGTATGAGCGTCTGGATAAGCACATCCTGAGCAAGTCTTTCACTCCGAATATCGACTTTGACAACATGAAGAATCTGGGCAATCTCTCTGCTAAGGCGATCCGCAAGGTGATGCTGCTGGCTGTCATCAAGGCAGAGAAGCGCAAAGAGACCCATGACGGTTATATGAGCCGACATTCCAACCTTATGCGTGCGATCCTGGGCAATGTGTTGGACTACACCCACAAGTCACAGTATGATGCCCTACAGATAGGCCATGAGTTCCAGGAGCCATTTGGTGATGATGTATCTGAGACCCTGAATGACATCCTGAAACAGTTCGGTGCTGGTGGCATGAGCACACAGACCATGCTTGAATTGTCGTACCTGATTAAGGATGCTAAGAAAGAATATGAGCTTATCAAGGCAGAACAGCTTGAAAAGATGGAGCAACAGCTGAAACAACAGCAGGAGCTTAACAAGCTGGATATATTCGGACAGGGAGAGTAAGGAGGTTGATATGCCAAAGATAAAGAAACTTGAAGAATCAAAGGGGCTTTACTATTTTATGTGCCCTGCTTGCAAGAAACCGCATGAGATAGGGACTGATCCAGCTGATCAGTTCCCTGTCTGGCAGTTCAATAAGGATCTGGAGAGACCTACGATCAGACCTTCTGTAGCCGTTGAAAGCACCTGGAGGGGTGAGCGTACCTATTGCCACTCATTTGTGACAGACGGTAAGATCCAGTTCCTGGATGACTGTACCCATGAGTGCAAGGGAATGACATTAGAATTACCAGATATAACTAAAGAATATGAGCTATGAAAGTGAAGAAAGTAAAATGGACTGAGTTTAATAATGCTGCCTATATGGTTGCATCAGAGAATGACAAAACCGTTGATCCAAGGGATTACGAAAAGACCTATGAGGGTGAGGTGATAGACACGTACAAACCGATATTCGGATCACCCAGGTTTGTGGTTGTGCTGCCTGATGGTAGGATCCGTGAGGTGAAGATGACAGAGTGTAGGGCTACCCAGTTTGAGGGAAAGAAACAGTAGCCTTGCAGCCTTTTAACCTGGTGAACGATGGGAAAGGGAAAGTATCTCAGTGGCAAACAGCTCCAGCAAGCTCTCTTCAAGCGTACAGAGGGCTATGCTGCCAATGTCCGTGCCATCTACAACGATTCACTGGGTAAAATCATTGATATAGTGAAAGGCACTGAGCTGGAAGATGGAGTGTCTTTCTCCTTTTCTGAGTACGGATATACCGATGAGGTACAGCCGATCCTCAGGAATATGTACAGCAGGGTTTACCAGGCCATCCGTACAGGTGTGGAAAAGGAGTGGCTTTTTGCCTCAGAGAATAACGATGAGCTTGTAAAGTCTGTGTTTGGTGATAGTTCCATTGAGGATAACCACTTTGCTAAGTACTTTATGAGAAACAGGGAGGCTATGGATGCTTTCTTTGCCAGGAAAACACAGGGGCTGGATCTCTCTCAAAAGGTATGGAAGTACACCAGCCAGTATAAGGGTGAGCTGGAGGGTACGCTGGATCTGGCTATAGGAGAGGGCACACCAGCAAACCAGCTTGCATCAAAGATCCAGCAATACCTACAGGATCCTGACAGGTGGTACAGGCGTTTCCGTATCAAGGTTGGTGAAGATGAGAATGGAAACCCGATCTATGGCCGTATATGGAAACGTAGGATCTTTGACAAAGAGGATGGTGTTTACAAGTGGATCAACGATGATCCTAAACACTACCATCCAGGCCAGGGTGTCTATAGATCCAGCTATAGGAACGCACAGAGGCTTGCACGTTCTGAGACCAATATTGCCTACAGGTCAGCAGACTATGAGAGGTGGGCACAGCTTGACTTTGTGGTGGGTGTTGAGATCAAGCTATCAAACAACCATCCTGAGCCAGACATCTGTGATCAGCTGAAAGGCATCTATCCAAAGGATTTCAAGTGGACTGGCTGGCATCCTAACTGTAGGTGCTACATGGTTCCTGTACTGGCAACGGCTGAGGATCTGGATGAAATGCTTGATAAGATCATGGATGGTGAAGAGCCAGGAAACCTTTCTGTTGATCCATCCAATGAGGTTTCTGAGGCTCCTGAGAGCTTTATGAGGTGGATTAAGGATCCTAAGACACAGGAGAGGATGGAAAAGGCTGAGGCTAAAGGAACTCTGCCATATTTCATCAAGGATAACAAAGAGATCGTCAATAAAGCGATTCATGGTTTGTCACCAGAGGAGCAAAAGGCTCTTTCTTACGCTGATCTCCTGGTGGATCCTCTGGCTATTCTTAAAAAGTTTGATGCTGCTACCCTGGATCAGCTATACACGGCTGTGAAAAGCAAGCTGAATGATATGCTGAAAGGCACACTGGATTCACAGAAACACACCCTGGAGTTTGAAATCAACTGGGTAAAGCAGCATAGGAAATACAACACCTGGCAGGAGGCGGCAGACGCTTATCAGAAAGCACTCGACAATGTAAATAGGCAGATTGAGATCCGAAATGTGCGTAATTCTGCAAGCGGAATAGATCAGTTTGTCAGGGATCATCCAAAGTCAAAGAAAGTAAAGGCTCTTCATATGCAGATCCAGGAGGCTCTTACGAATGGTGACGTGGTGGCTGCAAAAAACCTGATCGCACAGGCTGATGATGCCATACTCCAGTACAATAAGGAGCAAGCTAAGAAGATTGCCAAACTGGGAATGAAAAGCAGTACTGATATTGAAAAGTACTGTGATGAGCACAGAACTTATGAAAGCCCTGTTGTAGATACCAGATCGTTCAATGTATTCCAGGATCGCTCTATTGGCGAGGTAAGTGATGCCTGGATAAATTCCAAGTATGAGGCAAAACGAGCTGTCAGAGGCTACACAAATGGCACTTATGATGATATTAACGAATCATATTGGAAACACCACAAGAAACACCAGTATGGTGAGCTTATGGATGAGATCCTGGATAAGTGCTACCTGTCAGAAGATACAGTACTCAGGCGTGGATGTTCATTCTCAGAAATGAGATCTATATTCGGTGATACGTTTGGCAACCTCATAGACGCTATGGATATAGATGGGCTGAATGCTGTAGCTGGAGCCAGGGGCGTGAATGAGGGCTTTATAAGTACCTCCTGGGATATGGATGGAGGTTTCTGGAAAAGCGTAGATTTACGGATCTTTGCTCCAAAGGGTACTCAGGCGTTCTATGCTAAGCCTGTCTCTGGATTTGGTGATGGGCTGGGTGCAGACTGGGATGGTAAGACAGCCAGTAAGACATTAAGAAAGGGTGCTGAGAATGAAACGATAGTACACCGTGGTTATGAATACCGCTTTGTGAGAGCTGAGAAATATGCTGGATCCCACGGATCAAAGATTACGATCTACATAGAATTGCTTACAAGAGATAAGAGGGTAGTGAAATGATCACCACCCTCTTTCCTATAGTTCAAAGTACATTTTCATAAAGTCTATATCTGGACGCTCCATCTTTTTGAGTTTGTCTTGGATTGCCAGCTTATAGATCTCTTCTGCCTTTTCCTCCTTTGGAATATCGATGTTGGCAGTCCTTTCCTCCCACACCTCTCTCCACCAGGTGAATCTGTGGATCACAGAGTATTCTGCCTCCCAGATCTGGAATTTAAGGTACTCATCAGCCCATTTCTCTTTTGAGACATCTGTAGGCTTGTATGGGTTTGTATCACCACCTTTGTACAGCTTACAGTGTTCCTTTGCAATTTCGATAATGTTTGTAGATGCCATATCACTTGTTATTTATGTATTTATTGAATTTCCTGATCACCTCCCGCATATCAAAGTGGAGGTAGCCCAGGGCAAACGTATAGATGTTATATGGAACACCCCAGCGGGCTTCTGCTATGGATCCGACAATAGCACCGATAGTATCACTGTCACCTCCAAAGGAGATAGCACGTCTGATAGCATCCTCAAAGCTATGTGAGTTGCAAATGATCTGGAGGCAAAGAGGTACAGTACCCTGGCACGTCTCATCAAACTTACCAGGTGTAAACTCCTGGTGTATAAAGCCAGGATAATACTGATCCATTGTACTGATAAAATCCTGGAGATCCACAATTTTAGATGTGGCAAAAGGCTCAATTTTGCCTTGAATACGGATTTCACTTTGCTCACAGTTCCTAAAATACCAGATAGCATGAGCTACAGCAACAGCTCCCATGATACCCTCAGGATGGTTGTGGCTCACTGCTGCAGTCCTTTCTGCCTCTCTCTTCACATCTGCTGGGTTATCGAATGCCCAGGCTACAGGGCTTACCCTCATAGCGGCTCCATTGCCAAAGCTGTTGTATGGCTGAGGATCCTCAGAACGGATCCATTTAGCAAAGCTGACACCGTACCCTCCCATTGGGTGAGGGAACTGCCTACACCACTCCAGGATCTTTTCCTGGTAGTTACAGCCGCTCATAATAGCATCCATGATGGCAATGGTACAAATGGTATCATCCGTGAAACTACTCTCATTGCTGAATAGCTCAAAGTTGTAGTTCCTGGTATTGTTGAACTCAAAACGTGATCCGATCACGTCACCTACTATTGCTCCTAACATTTTCTTTGTGGTTTTGTTATTACTTTAGATCTTCTTATAGTGGCTTTCCTGGTTCTGTGCTCATCGTTATCTCTCAGGCACTGCCAGAGCCATTCCTTACCAGCTCCTACCACGTCTTTGGGTAGCTCCTGGTAGATAGCAGCTATAGAGCCGAAATACCAGTTCTTTTTGCCCTGGTACGGCTCATTCAGCTCAACGTGTATAACATTGTTCTGCCTCATTTCCTACCTCCTTTCTTTGATTCATACTCTCTAATTGCCTCGATACCTTTCTGACAGACGTAGTAGTTGAAGCCCATACGCCTGAGGAACCCCATCTTAACAAGCTTACCAAGGTAAGCACCGCCACACCTCCAGGCTTTCTTACCAGAACAGGCTCCATAGTCACCCTGGTTGCTCATGGAGGTGAAAAGGTACTCCTTATCAAGATCCTTTCCCCAGAACTCCAGGGCAAACTCATAGGCTCTGATCGTACCATGCTTTTCAAGCTTCTTTGAGACGATCTTTAATGCCTTGTATTGCTTATCATTTATCATATAACTGTGTTTATTGAACGCAAAATTACTAAATTATTTCTGAAATACCAAAGGTTTTGCAAGAAAAATGCAAATTAACCCAGTAAATTAACATTTCCATGTTCCCAGGTACAGAATATGAGTATTCTGAGGATCTACTTTGTCGATCTCAAAGCCGTAGCATTTATCCTCATATTCCCCAGCAACCGAAAGACCAAAGGTGGATCCTACAGGATCATTCTCTCTTTCATCCAGGGCTTTCTTCAAATCCTCATAGGTTGTATGTGAGTTTGGAAATCTCTGGCTATAATATGCAATATCCTCATGCAAACTAACGATATTGTCAATGAACACCATTGTTAACCTCCTTTCTATGCTCTTCATCACTCAATACGTGCCAATCGCCATTTGGATCCTGGCATAGCCAATCACCCTTTTCTGCGATCTCGCTGTCACATCCCCTTGTCTGGTATTCCAACCATTCAAAGCCGTTTTTATCATCAAGTTTTTTGCAACCCGAAATGCAAGGCAATCGCATGATGTCAGTAACATTGTCACTTATCTGGATGGATCTTATGAATTTCATATAACCTCCTTTCTGACAAACTGAATATCCGTACCATCGTGCCGCTCATCGGAGGCACAGAGATACTTTCCGCAAGGTGATCCAGGCTTTCCCCATTCACATTCAAAGGCACAACCAGTACAATCATCACAGCCTTTCGGTGCTGCCTTGCAAATGTAGGTGTTCCCTTTGTGCTGGATCTCAGTGCCTATCTTTATGTCAGAAATCTCATGGCTCACAAGATCCCTGAGCATTTCCCTGATCTCTTTGCCTACCCTGGATCCGCTTGTATTGGCAAACCTCACAAAGCCCTCTGTCTGGATGTATATGTCACCCTGATCATCGTAGGCAAGGATCAGCTTACCGTCTCTGTCATAGTCACTCTGTAGAGTGATCTGCTTGTAGTGGCCATTGTCAACCTGGCCAGGCATCATCTTTTCTCTCATACTTTATTTGATTTTGTTTGTTTGCGTGTTTCTGCTCTGTGTGGGGCATCATAAGCGTTGTGGCATTTCTGGCACAATGCTCTCAGGTTAGATGGATCACAATTCTCTGGGGTGTGATCAAGGTGTGCTATTGTCAGCACCACTCTTATCATCTTTCCCTGCGCATTCTTCCTGATAGGTGTGATTCTCCACCCCACAGAACTCACAGCGATTGTTTGCCCTGGAAAGGATGTCGTTTCTTATGTCTTTCCAGTTGGAGGGGTAACGTCCCTTGTTTTCTGCTTTGATTGGCATAAAATCTGAAAAATTAGTTGTTGATGTTGCATTTATGTGTTCTATAAACACGGATGCTAATTTACTTGTTATTTCTGAAATACCAAACAATTTAGTCAAATAATTAACAAAATAGATAGAGTTGATAGTTTTGGATAACAAACTTTAACTAATTTACGCGGTAAATTTTACCTGTGTTCATTAAACACATTCAAAAAATAATGCGTATCTTTGTGGCGATTTCTTACAAATTAAACGGAAAATAGTATGAACAAGAAACTCTTTGACAAGGTTAAAAGTCTGTGTAAGGACACTGGACTTTCGGAGAAGTACCTTAAAGCGATAACCGAAAAGCTCGGTGGCAGCGTTGAGGATGATTCTACCGATGAGGCAGCGATTGAGACGGCTGCAAACTTGGTGGCTGACGTGGCAAAGGAAAGCCAGGCAGAGGCAACCAAGTGGGCGCAAAAACAGAAGGATCCTAAGTTTACGACTACTGATCCCGATGATGATTCTGACCCTGACGATGATCCAGACGATGATCCGAAGAAAAGGCACAAGGGTGGCAATTCTGAGGTTCTGGCCTATCTGAAAAAGATGGAAAAGAAGATTGACGATCAGGCAACGGAATTGGCAACTATGAAGGCTGAGAGGGCAAAGGGTGAGCGCACAGCCACCATCCAGAGCCTCATGGCCGCTCATAAGATTCCCCAGCACCTACAGGCGAGGTTGGCAAAGTCAATCTCTGACGATGAGGATGCTGAGACGGTGATCAAGAGTTATAAGCAGGAGCTTATCACCAATGGACTTGCAACCGAAGATCCAGAGGGTAGCAAGGCAGCAAGCGAAAAGCAGATCGATGAGGCCGCTGATAACTTGCTGGAATCAATAACAGTTAAAGATTAAGTAAAATGAAACGCAAGAAAGCATCATTTACAGGATCGAGGCCGATTTTCACTGGTTCGCCAAGCATCGTGCCTGGCGGCTTCAACCTGGATGTGGCTAACCAATCGTTCAAGGTCGGTGACACCATCCCCCAGGGAACCGTGGCAAAGTTTGATGAGCAGACCAGGCTGGTTCAGATCCTAAAGACCGCTGAGGTGGTCGATGTTGACACTGACGATAACAAGATTGTTTCGCTTCGTGTCGCTGAGTTCTTTGAGCCTTGCTTTGTTGTCGGTGACAAGGTGGCCAAGGCCGATGCCATTTCTGGCACGTTTGCCGATGCCGCTGCTATCGTCAAGATAGACAGGACAAAGACTACTTATGTCGTAACCCTGGATAAGGCCGTTACTGGCCTGGCTCAGGGTGATACCCTGGAAGAGGTCGTTTCAAAAGCCTCTGATGAGATTGTCGCTGGTATCATGGTAACTCATGGTGACAGTGATCACGTCTATGTTGTCACCCCTGGGCTTGACATTGCCGCTGGTGACAAGGTGATGAACTATCCTCTTGCTAACGGTGCGCTGATCGCTAATGCAATCGCCGTCACCTCCTATGACAAGCTGACTGGAAAGCTGGTACTCGCATCCGATCCCACAAGTGCCGCTGTTGGTGACAAGGTGGCAGTGGTGTTTGCCGATGCAACCGATGAGACCAAGGCCGCTACCTCACAGGGCATTGCCGCTGAGAGGTTCACGGGTGGCTCGCTGACCATTAAGGACGTTGATGTTGATGAGTTTGAGACCGCCATTGACGTTACCGCTGACACGATGCAATACGCCCTCCTGGAGAGGCGTGTGCCTCCCATCCCTTCAAGCCAGAAGGATGCAACGGGAATGTTCCTGAAAGGCAATCCTCACATCAAGCTCTCCAAGTCATTCTAACAACTAAAAGACGCTTTAAGAAATGCTATCAATTTTCACAACCAAATTCAAGGGCTTGCACAAGAATGGTGCGCCCCTTGATCTCCTGGCTACCTGGAGAAAGACTTTCGATAAAGCCTCTGAGCGTGAGACTACGCTTTTCCAGAAGATGTACTGTGATGAGTGGTTTGATTGGGAAACACCGCAAATGAGCCTCACGGCTGAGGCTGTTGTGGGAAAGTACCGTCTGCGCTTCATGGCTACCCTTCTGGGTGACGAATCCCCCACACCTCTGAGGCGTTCAGATGGCTTTGACATTTGGACTAAGGAGATTCCACGTGTCGGCCACAAGTTCCCAATGACTGCAAGGGATCTCCGTAAGCTCACTGAGATCTACGAGAATCCGAGGCTGAAAGAGGCTGACAAGGTAAGGCAGATCGAAAAGACCCTGAAACACGATGTTCAGGATGCCTACCTGGGATGTAAGGACGTGATGGACTTCATTACGCTTACGATCATGTCTAACTGGGGTGTTTGCCAGTTCACTCCTGACGTGAACAACCCTGGTGGCCGTAGGTATGAGGTGGACTACCTCATGGGCGAGAGCAACAAGCTCATGTCCGCTTTCAACTGGACTTCTGCCAACACCAAGGCTGGCAAGCTCATTCCCATCCTGGTACTTGCAATGATCTGTGCTGACTTGCGCACACGCGGCATTGTGCCTGGTGAAATCCTGATGAGCCAGGATCTCTATTTCTGGCTGAGGATGGATCCCACCACACGCCTCCTGGCACACGGCACTGACAAGCAGGCTCAGGTGGTTACTGAGAGTGAGCTGAGTGCCTTGCTGACTGAGAACCAGATCCCGAAGATTACGGTGATTACACGTAAGTTCGCCATTGACCGTGACGGTGCGCGTAACACGCTGGAGCCGTGGAACCACAACTTTATTGCCATCAAGCCAGAGGGCAAGATCGGTACGATTCAGCCAGCTATCGAGGATAGCGAGCTGATCCCTGAGAAGGATGTGGACTACATTGACGCTGGCAACGGAATCCGCATTGCCAAGTGGTGTACGGGTGAAAGCACTAACCAGGTGGCTGCTGAGTTCACTCAGGGTTCAGGCCGCTTGCTGCCTCTGATCACTGAGATTGATGCCATCATCTGCTTGCAGGTGCGCGGCATTGTCGAAAAGACCGTACCAGCCGATGCACAGGGCAACGAGCGTTTCTACTGGACTAAGTTCGAGTATGAGAACGGCACAGCCCCATCCGTTGATAACGGTGACACGCTGGAAGAGGGCTAAAGACTGATTGCTATGTTCAAGATCAAGTTGAAAGCCCTGAAAGCCTTTAGGAGTGTTACGGATCACAAGACCGTACACGCTATAGGTGACGTTCTGGAAACCCAGGACGTACAGCGCGTGAACAATCTGGTTAGCCGTGGCCTTGCTGCGGTTGTTTCCATTGAGGCCGATAAGGAGGCCAACGCTGATCAGGGAGCTGGCAATGGTGGCGATTCTGACACCAAGGGCGCAAACCCTGACAAGGTGGCTTTCCGTGGCGTAGAGTATGACCCCCAGGAGTTGAAGGCTGCAATGGTGGCCGCTGAGATCCCCGTGGCTCCCAATGCTGGTGCAAAGGGCATAGCCAACAGGCTCACACAGCTCACAGAGGATCAGGAAAACGCCCTGGCTGAGAAACTAACCAAAACGGAATGATCAATTATGAAAACAATCTGCCAGGCACTCATTGACGCAGTGCATTATCCAATATCAATCGGGTACGTTGAGAATGTACTTATCGAGCGTGGTTTTGACGAATCAGCCCCATACTCTAAGGATGTGGCTGGGAGCAAGGGCTACAAGGGTGCCCTGGCAGATTGTCTCTACTCTCTTATTCAGGCCGTCAACTTTTCTGAATCTGACAAGTCGGTAGGCAACCTGACTGACGATCAGAGGCGGCTGGTTCTAAAGCGCGTGAACGCTCTCTATGGTGAAATCGGTGAGCCTTTGGTGGATGAAGGGAAACCAGAGGTTGAATGTCTCTATCTGTAGGCTATGGCAGTTCTTAACATGAAACCTCACTTACTCTGGGTGTGCCAAAGCTCAGGGAAAAGCGTGGATGAGAACGGCAACACCATCTTTGGAACGGATGAGTGGAGCGAGTTGTCAAGGTGTGATGTCGTACCTGCTGGCCAGGCCGACACTAAGGACTTTGGCGATGGCGAGGTAAAGACCTATGCCTACACCGTCTATCTGCCTGTGACGTGCAGAGACCTCTCTTTGGGTGAGCGCGTCAAGTTGCAGCCTTTCGGTGGTGCGCTCAACGAAACCGTTTACCTGGTAAAGGGCTTTCACAGATACCAGCATCAATGCAAGGCGTGGATCTGACACATGGGTATCAAGTGCAACATATCATCCATGATCCAATTCCATGATGTCATGGGAAAGGCGGCAAAGATCGTAAGCGAGGAATACTTACGCGCCCTTGCTTACCTGGGTGAGAAAAGCATTGTACGGATCAGAGACCGCTCCAAAGAAGAAAGCTGGATAGACCACACGGGCAACCTGAGAAGTTCCATCGGCTATGCTATCTACCAACACGGTAAAAAGCAGATCGCATCAACCTTTGAGGTGGTGCTGAATGGAAATGACGGTGCAAAGGAGGGGCAAAAGTATGTAGATCGCCTGGCAAGCCAGTACGCTCAGACATACGCCCTGGTTGTGGTGGCTGGAATGAACTACGCTGAATATGTTGAGGCTATTGAAGGAAAGGACGTGCTGGCATCCACTGAGCTATGGGCTAAGGCAAAGGTGAGCGAGTACATGAGCAAGGCCAAAGAGAGAGCCGAAAAGCGAATAAACATACTCCTAAAATGAGACAGACAAGTGACGATATTCTGACACGCATTTACCGCTACATCATGGGTACTGAGTTAGCCACAACGATAAGCGGTGAAGTGATCAAGGGAAAGGACAGACAGGTCAATTCCCAGAACGAGGATATTGTAATCAAGATCCTTGCGAATCGCCCTGCTCAGAGACAGGAGGCATACGTGAACGTGAACATCTACGTGCCTGACAAGGAATCGGACGGGCATTATGAAAAGAACGATCTACGGTGCAATGAGCTTGAAAGGCTATCAATGGACTTGCTGGAAGTTTTCTGGGTCGGTGAATCCAGGATCACTTGCGAAGAGCAAACGACTATGGCCGTGGCCAATGGGCGTGAACACGTCATAAATAACAAATTATTATTCACAATCGAAAACAGTAATAAGAAATGGCAGACGCAGTAAAAATTCTCGGCTGGGGCAGATGCTCAGTCGGAGATCACGATGACATTATTGAGAACAGCACCTCATTGTCAGTTGAAGAGGGTCAGGAGCAAGAGGCCAACATTGAGGGCGGTTCCGCTGAGGGTCGCAAGAAAGCCCCTGACAAGTACATCCTCAAGTACAAAAGGCGCGTGGGTAGTTCCTCTGAGGTTCAGGTGGGCTTCACAGAGAACGTTGAAGAGGTCACGGTTACGCCTGAGAATGACGGAGCCGTAGGCGTTACCCTGAAAAACGTCTCTAAGCACGTGGCCGTTGGCTTCGATTCTACCGATGGTTTGACAGCCACCTACACCTACAAGACCAAGGGTCAGACAGGACAGGACGGCAACCTCACTGACGTTCAGTTGAACTAAACTTTTTTCTTCTGATAATGCCGTTCCAGCGCGGTTAATCGCTGGTGGATCTCCCAGGTAGCTCAGTTGGTTAGAGCCTGCTTCATACGACAGAGGTCACGGGTTCGATTCCCGTCCTGGGAACAGAAAGTTATTTTAGATATGAACGAAATCGAGTACATCCTTTCAGATGTTATCATTGGAAGGCCACACGGCTTTACTGTAGGCAGAAAGCATTTCTACCTATACCCTGTGACACTGGCCAAGATGTATCTGCTTAAAAGGCAGATCGACAATCTGGATATAAACAATACGATCCTGAAAGCCAATCCTTACCTGGAGGCTATCAGGGTGGCTAAGGAGCATAGGGATGTATGTTGCAATATTCTCGCATACCATACGGCTCCTAACACATACAAGGATCTTTTCGACAACAGGGCAATATCCATCCGCAAGAATTTCTTTGCAAAGGAGCTTACGGATGAAGAGTTGGCCACACAGATCATTATGGTGCTTACCGCTGACAAGACAGAAGAGCTTTTGCAGTATCTCGGACTTGATAAGGAGCGCGAGAAACTGAGAAAGGTGATGGCCGTCAAGGAAAAGCACGAAAAGAATATGCTTTCGTTCAACGGTAAGAGCCTTTTCGGTACGTTCATCTGCCAGCTAAAGGAATTGGGCTATACCGACAATGAAATACTCTATGAGAAGGGCTACACGTATCTGAGGCTGATCCTGGCTGACAAGGTGGCTACCGTACACCTCTCTGATGAGGAAAGGCAGGACATACCCACAACGTTAGGCGGCACTATGCTTGACGGCAACGATCCAAAGTCGCGTGAAGCCCTGAAAGCGAGGTTGATGCAAAGAGGTGTAAAAGTGTAAATTGTAAGGACTATGGCATTGAAATGGGATATAACAGGCGATAACTACCAATTCCTCAAAACCCTACAGGAATCTGAGGATGGTGTCAGGCATACGTCACAAGTGATCGAGAGGGAGGGAGGCAGCATAGAGACCACCTTCAAGCGCATCCAGCAAGCAGCGGCACTTTCCGTTGCTGGCTTTTCCGCTCAGGCTTTCATAAGACAGGCCGCATCCATCCGTGGTGAGTTCCAGAAGTTAGAGGTGGCTTTCAGCACCATGCTTGAAAGTGAGGAAAAGGCCAACGCCCTTATGCAACAGCTTACCAAGACAGCCGCCATTACACCCTTTGACCTGAAAGGCGTGGCCGATGGAGCCAAGCAGCTCATGGCCTACGGTGTGGCAGCGGATGAGGTGAATGACGTGCTTATTCACCTGGGAGACATTGCCGCTGGCCTCTCACTGCCTTTGGGTGATCTGGTTTACCTCTATGGAACCACAATGACCCAGGGTAGGATGTTCACCCAGGATCTCAGGCAGTTCATGGGGCGTGGTATTCCACTGGCCGATGAGCTTGCAAAGCAGTTCGGTGTGGCCAAGGAAAAGGTGGGTGAGCTTGTAACCGCTGGCAAGGTGGGAGCCGATGAGTTCAAAAAGGCCATCATGTCACTTTCCTCTGAGGGCGGCAAGTTCGGTGGATTGATGGAAAAGCAATCCAAGACCATCCAAGGCCAGATCAGCAACATTGAGGATGCCATTGATGTAATGTTCAACGATATAGGCAAGCAGTCTGAGGGTGCGATCAACGCATCCCTGGATCTCGTTTCTACCCTGGTTGAGCATTGGGAGGAAGTTGGTACTGCCATCCTTGCGGCAGCGGAGGCTTACGGAATCTACAAGGCAACGCTTATGACCATGACGGCCTTCAACAGCGCGGCAACAAATATAGGCTATGACGCTGAGATCGCATCTTTGTCGAAGCTATTGCCCATGAAGGAGGCAGAGGCTAACGCTGACCTCCAAATAGCCGTTGCTGAGGGCAGACTTTCAGCAAGCAAGGCTGAGACGATCGCATCAATGAGGATGGAGCTTAACGAGCGTTTGAAGGTGCTGGCAGTAAAGGAGGCAGCGGCCAAGGCTGACTACAAGGCAGCATTGGAGCAACACCTGATAGCACAGCGCAATATGGCCGTGGCTCAGAGCCAGGTAAAGATAGCCCTGGAAACTGGAACGGCAGAAGAGATCGCGGCTGCAAAGAGAGGTGCTGCCACCGCCAAACAGGAGCTACAGACAGCCGCCATTGCTAAGAACACAGCCCATAAGGAGCTTAACACGGTAAGCACACAAAAGAACGCCCTGGCTAACGGTTTGGATGCAGCGGCAACCGCTGGCAACACAGCGGCCACGGGAATACTCACGCAGGCCAAGTTAGCCCTGAAACGTGCCATTGATGCCGTCAACGCATCTTTCCTTGCAAGCCCGATATTCTGGATAGCAGCGGCCATTGCTGGTGTCACATTTGCCATCTATAAACTTGTAACCGCTGAGACAGCGGAAGAGGCGGCACGAAGGAAAGCCAATGAGCAGATCGATGAGTTCAACAAAAAGCTGGATGAGCAAGAGGCCAAGATCAAAGAGCATATCGCCACCATCAAGAGCGAGACGGCCACCGAATATCAGAAAGTGAGGGCTTATGAGGCTTTGAAACAACTCATGCCTACCCTTACCAATGAATATTCCAGGGCTGAGATCGCGGCACTTGACATGGTGGATGCCCAGCAGAAAATCAATGAGACCCTGGATAATGCCGAATATGAGGATGCCAAGGCCAAGGTTGAGGGCTACAAGAAATCCATTGAGAATATCAATGATCTAATGCTACAGGATGCCAGGTACAACGGAGGCCGTAACGCCCTGTTTAACCTGAATCAGCTTGAACGTGCTGAGGCTATGCTTGCTGAGGCAGAGAAACGCCTTAACAGCATCCTGGAACTGAGGCGAAAGGCAGCAGAAGAGGCACGTCCTATCGAGATACGCCTGAAAGAGGCACAGGACAATGAGGCCGTTAGAAAGCGGATTTTTGACTTCTACGATAAGGCTATGGCATTGACCGCTGATTTGCAATCGGCCAATGAGACCATCAACTTCACAACTGGCCAGACACGCCTTGATGAGTTCATTGAAAATGCCCAGAAAGAGATTGATGATCTCAGGGAGCAACAGGAAAAGAACCCCATTGACGAATACCTACGGATTGAGCTTAACGAAAAGCAGAAGATCCTCAATGACCTTTTGGCCATGAAAGCCAACTGGACTACAATGGGTGTCCTGAATCTGCCTTTTACCTTCACTGTGAACTATGCCAGCGCACAGGCGGCAATGGAAGCGGCCAAGCAGAAAGCCGCTGGACTGGCAGCGCAACAGGCCAACACTCCTACCCTGGCAGATGCCTACAATAAGGCTCAGAAAGCCTACAAGGATGCCAAAGAGAAGGTTGATAAGATGTCTAAGAACCGTTCTGCCTACACTCAGGCAGATTGGGATAAGGCACAGGAGGAATTGAAGGATGCCAAGACTACCTATTCTGGCCTGGGAGGTGACACAAGCGAGAAGGGATCCAAAAATGCAGCCAAGACCAGGCAGCAGCGGCTCAGGGAGCAGCAGCGTTACAATGACATGGAGCGTAGGCTGGCACTTGACAAGCAGCGCACATCCGTTGATCTCCAATTCTCCACCGATCAGGCGGTCATTGATGCTATGGAAGATGGCAGCAAAAAGACCCTGGCACAGATCCAGCTTGACTATAGGAAGCAAAAAGAGGAAATCCAGCGTGGCTATGAGGATCTGAAACAACAGAAGATAGATAATGCCAGGCAGCTCTTTGAGGCCAACCCAGCCAATAAGGATAAGGTATTTGACCCATCCAAGGTGAACACCGACTATACGGATGAGGAAACGGCCAACTATGAGGCTCAGATGAGAGCCAATGAGGAAACCTACCAGCGTTCTTTGAGAGATCAGCAAAATGCTCAGAGGCAAGCATTACTTGACTATATAAAGGAATATGGCAGCATCCAGGATCAGAAACTTGCAATAGCAAAGGAGTATGAGCAAAGGATCGCAAAGGAGCAGGGGATAATACAGAAAAGGGCTTTGGAGGCAGAGCGTGACCGTACCCTCTCTGAGCTTGACATGAAGGAATTGCAACAGTCAATCAACTGGGAAGATGTATTCGGGGATCTATCAAGAAAATCCGTTAGTTCGCTTCGACAGTTGAGGGATAGATTGCGCCAAGCTCTCGACACCAAGGATATTACTGTAGAAAACGCCCAGATCCTTTCTGACAAGATCGCTGAGATAGGCAATGCCATTACCGACAAAACGGACATTCTGGCTTCAATCCTTCCAGGGCTTCGTGAGCGCAAACGTCTGACTGAGCAAGCTACAGCCGCTGAGGAATTGTATAGGAAAGCACTTGAAAAGGAGGCAGAATCAATCAACAAGGTTCTGGCTGACAAGCGAGAGATCCAGGACTTGCTCAATGAGGCTCAAATAAGGGATGCCTTTGGCCAGAAGATCACCGTTGAATTGGAGGCTATCAGTGAGGAAAACAAGGAAAGGTTGCTTGCATCACTGGATAAGGACAGCGACCTCTACAAGAAATTGTTGGAGTTGTTTGAGAACCTTGCAGCCGACGTGACAGACCAAAACAACAATCATGCCACCTCCGAGGCAAAGAGAAGCTATGCAAAGGAACTGAAAGATAGCCTGAATGATGGAAATTTCAAGCAGATCCTCAGTAACCTATTCAACTTTGAGGGTATGGGATTCACAGAGATTGCCTCTCTGGTGAATACCAATGCTCAGAGCCTTTCGGATTTTATTGATAAGATCGGACTTGAAAACACAGACTTTGGCCAGGCCGTTCATGGCTTTGCCGATGGTGTGGGTGGCTTCAACAATGCTATACAGTCATTGGCCAACGGTGATGTGTTCGGTGCTGTTAATGGTGTGCTTGATGGAATCGCTGGCTTTGGCAGAATGGGTGCAACAATCTTTGGCGGCAGCGGCAATGAGGATGATATGGAGGCCGAAATTGCCAATCTTTCCAAGGCCAATGAGAACCTGGCAATGGCCATTGAAAAGCTATCCCAAAGAATCAATGACAAATCATCCACCAACTCACAATCATTGGAGGCTTACCGTGAGGCTCTGGCTGGTGAAAAGGACTGGCAGAAAAATCAGCTTGAAGCTATTAACGCAAGAGCCTCTGAATGGACTAACACGGGCTATGGATTCCTGGGATTGGGCGGCAAATCATCCTTCAACGCTCACATGGCTGGTAATGACTGGTACGGCTGGGATAAGTTTGATGAGGTACTGAAAAAGCACTTTGGAGAAAGCGGAATTGAGCATAACAGTGTCAACAGAAACACCATTTGGGAACTGACCCCAGAGGAAATGAGCCTGTTACAGCAGTTTGCTCCTAAAGAATGGCAAGCCCTGATGAACGGTGACGGTCACAGGAATCCGCAAGACCTGGTGAATGAGTACATTGAGAGGGCTGGGATGATAGAAAGCCTTACGTCTGCCCTCAATGAGAAGCTGACAGGCTATAGCTGGGATAGCTTTCTTGATTCATACAAGAGCCTCCTGAAAGACCTTGACAGCACTACAGAGGATTTTGCCGACCACATTCAAGAGCTGATCAGCAACGCACTCATAGAGGCTTTTGTCAATGGCGAGGCCGTACAGGGAAAGATCAAGGATCTATATAAAAAGATCGCTCAGTATGCCAGTGAGGATAGTGATGGCGGCACAGATCTCACAAAGGATGAGATCAATGACATTAAGGCAGCAAACGAGGATATTGCAAACACCTTGCTTGCATGGAGAGAGGCCGCTAAACAGGCAGGGCTTATCACCTCTTCCAACGAAGAGCCTTATGAGCAAGAGGCCACCAAGGGAGCCTGGCAGGGTATGAGTGAAGATACTGGCCAGGAGCTTAACGGTCGTTTCACTGCATTACAGGTGGCTGGCGAGAATATCAGCAACCAAATGACCCTGGCCGTTACGCAGATCAACCTCATAACGGGATTCACTCAGTCGAGCAACCATTATCTAATGGATATTCGCAACTCTATCATAATGGGCAACACGTACCTGGAAGATATTGCCAAGTATTCCAAGGCGATCTACAGCGAGTTTGCCAGCAAGTTAGATACAATAGCAAACAACACCAAATATTAACGCCCTATGACTTTGACAATAGACGAATACGGAAGAAGCGGACAGTACGGCCTATCGTTCAATGATGGGGCTATGTCGGCACTTATGGCTCCAGCCCCTATCAAGGATCGCATATCGGCAAAGAGCCGATTGAGAAACGGCAAGGTGGTGATAACTGACAATGCCAAGGTGGATGAGAGGGAACTGACCCTTTTGTTCCATATAACGGCCAGTACCAAGGCAGCGTTTTGGACTAACCTAAACGGCTTTTTCAGGGCTTTGGAGGCAGACGGTACGCTTGATATAACCCTGAGCTTGACAGGCCAGACGTTCAGGCTGATCTACCTTTCATGCACACAGTGTACTACATTCGCTGGCGGCATGGCTGAGTTTTCCCTGAAAGTGTGTGAGCCTAACCCAGGCAACAGGACAGGAGCCGATTCAGACAGTGGTATCAGAAACAACATTTGACGATGGCAGAGACGATAACCATATATGACGTGACTACAAGGGCGGCAAAGTACACCGCCTTGTATGAGAAAGGATCCATTCGCAGATTCCTCATTATGACAGAGGATTTTGTGAAGTTAGTCTTTAATGCGTCTAAGAAGATAGCCTTTGGCCTGGGTGACTATATCAGCGTTCAGGGCTACGGCACGTTTGAGATCACCAAGGTACAGCGGCCAAGGTACAACGCCCAGAAGAGTTGCTATGAGTATTCCCTACAGTTTGACGCTCCCTATTTCAAGTGGAACAATAAGAAATACAAGTTTGAGCCGTCAAGTCACAGGAACGAGATCACATGGTCGCTGACTGACAACATAACAAACCAGATGGCCGTGTTCAGGCGCAACCTGGCTTATTACGGATGGAACTACACCGTTGACTTGTCAACGATGAGCGAGGCAGACCGTAACAAGGTTCTTTTGGTGCAATTCGATGATATATTCATTCTCGATGCCCTGACTAAGATAGCCGAGGCATGGGGCGTGGAATGGTGGATCACGAACAATATCATCCACCTGGGGCGTGTTGACAACGGAGGCACGTACACCGATTTTGAGGTAGGCGTGAACTGTGAGGATATGACCGCCTCAGACAGTAGCGGAAAGGACTATTGCACCGTACTCTACGCCTTTGGATCAGAGCGTAACATCCCGTCAAACTACAGGCGCACGGCTGGCCAGGTGCTTGTGAACGGAATCGTTCAGAAAAGGCTTATGATGCCCACCGATACGCCTTACATTGAGCTTGCTGGCATTACTGCCAATGAGCAGCGCGTGGAGGGTGTTGTTATCTTTGATGATATATACCCACGTACTGAGGATGTGATCACCCAGGTAACTCCCATTGAAAAGACCATTGAAGATACCGATGAGAGTACAGGCGAGGCAGTGACAGAGACGGCCACCTTCTACCGTTTCAAGTGTAGGGATCTCAAATTCAGCAGCTCCTACGTTCTGCCAAACCAGACGTTGCAAGTGGTGTTCACGTCTGGGCTTTTGAACGGAATGACCTTTGACGTTGTTTTCAACCCTGAGAAGAAAGCCGAGAAGAAACCAGCTCTGGACGGTGGTACGGAAACGACTGCATGGAACGATGAAGCCCAGGTGTTTGAGATCGTAAGGAGCGACACCTACGGCCTATTTCTGCCCAATGCAACGCTGAAACCAGCCGCTCAGGACACGTTCTGCCTGATTGGATGGGATGTAACAAAGGAGGCAGACCTGGGGCTTATAGCAAGGGCTGAGTTAGCCCTGAAAGCCAGGGCTGAGGCTTACATGGAAAAGCTACAGTTGGATCCTAACAACTACACGTGTCCGATGATGGCCGACTACATGGCTGGAGTGGATGGCAGTGGCAATCTCGATCCCAACTATGCCAAGTCCTTTGATCTGGGTGACAGGATTAACCTGGTAAACGAGAACTACTTTGCAAGCGGTTCCAGACAGTCGCGTGTGATAGGCTATGAGTACCAGCTTGACTTTCCAGAGGATGAGGCCAAGGTGATAGTTGGCGAGAATGTCACCTACAACCGATTCAGGGATATAAAGGACACGATGGATGGAAAGTTTGATGAGGTGAATTTCCAGAACAACACCTATTCAAACGGCTCCAATGGTGGCAGCTTCTACGTGATCACCTCCAATGACAACACCCCTGAGAGCGACCACAACGTGTATTCTGCCAAGCGTACCCTACAGCGGTTCACACGTAAGACTGTGAATGAGAACATATCAGCCCTGTGGACTTTCCTCTACGGTGGTGGCACTCGCAGGGGCATACGCACAAAGGACTATGAGAACGCCGTCAATGAGGATAATTTCTTTGGGCATGGCTTTGAGCTTGTAATGAAGGAAAACGGCATTTCACGGCTTGAAATTGATGAGCTGTTTGTCCGTGCCAAGGCTTTCTTTGCAAACCTGGAGATCAGGCAGATGTCATACGTTGGCGGCAACTTCGTTTTCTCAGCCGCTGGCAGCAAGATCTACTACGTGGAAAAGCTGGATGAGGATGGTGACTATGATCCTGACGGTAACGCCAAATACTACCGTTGCTACCTCTACTCAGACGATGGCACTACGGCCACTACTAACAGATGGGTGGAGAATGACCAGGCACTATGCCAGACGTTCAATATTGATTCAGGTGTTCACCAAGGCACTCAGAACAAGAGGTATTGGAGGCTTGTAACGTCAACGGGCAAACAGTTGATCGTGTCTAAGGCTCTGGCGGCTCTAAAGAGGCAGTATGATGAGGATCTTGCATCCATCAACAACACCATTGCCGTTACAGCAGCGGATGAGGCAGCTCTGGCAGCACAAAGGAGTGCCCTGGTTTCTGCCTACAATCACAATGCCACACAAATCAGGAACGGCATAGTTCCTACTGGCTTTGAGGGTGAGGACTTTACGGAATATCGCTACGTGGACTTGTCTAATATGCCAGGAGAGTATGAGGCTGGCAGCGGTGTTCCAGAGGCAGAGGATGCCATTGTGCAATTCGGCAACCAAACGCCCAACAGCACCCGAAAGGGATTGGTTTACATCAAGGTTGAGGGCAATGGTTCCCCAGCCCTGATAGTCTATGATGCAATCACCTCTTTCAACATACCAGCCAACCAGAGCGTTCAGCTATCCCCACACGGCAACATCATTCACGGCACATTCTACTCAGTAGCCAGTGGCAAGTCATTGGAAGATATTATAAGCGAGGGTGACGTGAAGGTTCGCTTTGTCACGCTATGCGAAAACCTCTGGCAGACTTCAAGCGAGTACCTGAAAACTGGCACACATCACCTGGGCTTAAACGTGAACTTCACGCCCGCAAGTGGCAGCTTCTACTACCAAAAGCCCGTTGTGAATGATCAGAACCAGGTTGTGACCCAGGAGGGTTTCTTCAAGTGTGAGGATGGCGTTTGGGAAAGCTACGGAAACGGTGCGATCCTGGATCTTGTCAGGGCTATCTATGAGGTGGTGGGTGACAAGAAACTGACCATCTACAGCACAATCCCTGTAAGCGGAGCCAGTGAGTACGATCTTTGCCTACGTGGTACAACCTGGTATGACGGGTATAACACCCAGGGTACTCAGGGAGCCGTTGAAATATCCATCTATAAGGATGGTGTCTGGGAGCTTCTGAAAGAATCCGTGAACGGTGTCATTGCCAACCTGGGCAGTGAGATCCGTGCTGAGATATATGGTGTTGACGGTTCCAGCGGCATACGTGCTACTCTGACTGAGCTACAGGCGTTCACCCAGAAAATCACCTTTGATAATGACGGGAACATTACCAATATCAGCAAGAGCGGCCTGATCACTCAGTCAAACTTTGCCACGGTGTTTGCAACCAATGTAGATGCCCAGGGTGTAGCTAAGACGGCTGAGATAACGGCATACGTTGATGCACAGATCAGCGGAATAACAATATCAGCAGATCAGATAGATTTCATTGGTAAAACCGTTATTAACGGCAAATTCGTTGTAGATGCGCAAGGGTGTGTTACGATGAACGATGCAACTATTACAGGCGTAGTCAACGCAAATTCAGGCAGTATTGGTGGATTTACAATCGCTTCTGGGCGTATAGGTTCTGTTGCATCAGCAGGTGGTGGTGGAGGTGGACTTGCTATCTATGATGACCTATTCCGTATTGGTGGCACAAATTCATACACCTATTTAGGCAACAATCTGATTCCATCCATTTATGGAGGCACATCAACACTTACAGGGCATATAAACAATAGCACCCCGAATGTCGGTTCTGGGAGCATGAAAAATTACAATTATGGATTACGCATAGATGTGAGTGGTGCGGACTTCAATATTGCTCTAAACGCCCATGCAGCCATACTTGCACCAGCAATATTCTCTAATAAGGTTGGTTATATAGACCTAACAGGCAGTACATATAAAATAGATTTGCCAAACAAAAACATTTTCTATATGTACGCAAATGCCTATTCTGCTTTGACACTGCCAACAGCTACAACCATTGCAGTGTATTTCGGCTATAGCAGTCTGCCTACTGATTTTGGTATAATCTTCACCCTTGTCTGTCAATGGAACTCTGAAAAAATCCAAATAAAAAATATAATGAATGAAGATGCTGGCTATGAGGATTGGGATATGGCGGCAGGTGATGTTCTTATGCTTTTGGCTACTAATATACATGGAAACTTCCATTACAAAAAATTGTTCTATTTGAATTGATTATGAAGATAGTAAGGTGTAAATGGTTCCCTCCAAAGGGATATTCGGCAATAATGCTTGTATGGTGGCTGATCGTGAAAGAGGGCTACCAGGTGACTGATCGGCTGATCTGCCATGAGGGAATACACAGCCGCCAACAGAAGGAAATGCTCATTGTTTTCTTCTTTCTATGGTATGGCGTGGAGTTCCTGGTAAGGCTGATCCAGTACAGGAATTGGGATAAGGCTTACAGGAATATATCATTTGAGCGTGAGGCATATTCAAACCAGGATGATGCTGGCTACCTGAAAGGCAGAAAGCACTATGCCTGGATGAGATACATAGTAATAACCAAAACTGAGAATAGTGTATGAGAATCAATTTCAGAAAGGTCACTGCACCCGTCAACTTTGACGGTAAGACCCAGGATTTCGACATTGCCAGGGCGGTAGGCAATGCCATGATGTATAACAGTACGGTGCTGCTTGATATAGGCTTTGAGGATCTGGCGCGTGAGATCTACCATTCAAACGGTGATGTAGAGATCCCAGCCCAATATGTCAAGCCCCTGGCTCAGGTGATCAGGGAAAGTGCTTTCATTGCCACCGTCAAGCGTGAAATTCTAAAAAGCCTGGGCGAGATTAACCAGGTATAATAACAACAAAATCAAAATAGTTAGTAAAATGGAAACGTATTACAGAGGAACCGAACTGAAGTTCAAGGTTGAGCTTACAGCCGCTGGCTTTTCTATGGCCAGTGACGATTTCGAGATTGAGGTCAAGTCTGGCAGATCTACTATCAGCATGGCGAAAGAGGATCTGATTGAAAAGTCTGGCGAGTATTATGCCGTGATCGACACAAGCGATCTGCCTGCTGGAACCCTGAAACTTGTGGCAACGGCACACGTGCCTGATACGGATGCTGACGATGGTGTCCGCAATGAGGTGGCAGTGGCCAATCTGTGCAACATCGTAAATCCGTAAGCTATGGGATGCCTGGATCTTAGAGTGACGTTGATCAACACTGCCCTGGCCGTGGCTGGAACGATCGTACCAGTCACGGCTGAGGCCGCTGCCAATGTCACGCCTCCAACGGCCAGTGCTGCCATTTCACAGCTAACGCCTCTGAGTGCAAGGGCGGTGGCAACGGTACTCAATGCCAAGCCAACCCTCGTTTGCAGCCTCGTTGAGGTCGGTGGCCGTCTGGGAATGGCCGTTGAGATCGAGCCGCCCCCCGTGGTGTCGGTGAACCTGGAACCCGTGCCTGTAGTCGCTGGCACGATCCTGAATGACCTGGAGCTGAGTGTGGAGAACGCCACGGCTGAGGTCACTACTGAGGTCGGATCATCATTCGTATGCTTCGTGAATGAGGATGATATTACCGTACTGGCTACAGCGGACGGTGAGCCGCTTAGGACGGCCAACGGTGGCTATCTGAGGCTTCCAGATGATGAGGATGAGGAAATAATTGACGAACCCTAAACAAGTATAGTTATGGCAGGAAACAATAGCAGAACTGTAAACAGGAAATACCTGACACAGCCTGATAAGGATGCCGTTCAGGTATTGCTTGACGATGTGGAGCAACGCAGATTCTTCGTTGACGTGACAGAAGAGGAGTATGAGGCTCTTCCGAAGTCCGAAAAGGAGAACGGGAACCTTTATCTAATAGTAGAGGAGGAATAGCCATGTTCCATGACAATAACGAGACAGTGGGAGTACGCCACAACGGGTTTTCAATAGCCTATATCTGCCACATGGGGCAGGTTGTGTGGCAAGCAGTCAGAAGTTGTTTCGGCTCTGGAGGTTGGGAAAACGATAAGGGCTGGGATAACGATGAAGGCTGGGATAACGGTTAGTAACAAACTAAATTTTGAATAAATATGGCAAGAAAAAGAAAAAAGAATCTGAGCTACAATGACATCCGTACAAAGGATGAGGATTGGATGCTTGATGATCGTAACGGCTTCAAGTACAGTGGTGAGAGCGTCCAGAAGTTCATCAAGGAAACCTTTGAGGGCAAGGCTGGCGATTTCTACTACGATGCCACTACGACAAAGTACCTGGTGTTTGCTGACAGGGTGAACAGGGAGAAATACCTGGAAAGTCCTGAGACCCATGCCGATTTGCTCATAGGCACGTTTGATGCCCCAGCGAACTACACGGCTGAGATCTACATGACAACCCCAGCCACCAACACCATCCTGAAAGGTGCTACTGGCAACTATATCGACTTTACGTTTGACATCAAGAGCAAGAGCGGTGCAAGTACGGGTGATTCCGTGGTGGCCACGTTCACGTTCAACAATGGCGGCAATAAGAAGTCGGTCACTCAGATCTACAATGCTGGCACATCGGTACATTTCCTGGCTGACCAGTACCTTTCTGAGGGTACGAACACGTGCAGCGTGACCATTTCAGGACGCAACACCCTGGCGGCTACCACGGCAGCGGCCATCTACAATGTGGTGGATCTGGAACTATCAAGCAGCCTGGATTTCTCCCAGGCAGTGCCAAAGGGCGAGTTCCTTGCAGTCCCCTACACCCTGGAAGGTGCTGGCGTTAAATACCTGGAATGGTACATTGACGGTGTGAGGCTTTCAGATGTTGACAGCATCCCAGAGCTGAAAGTGAGCCGTACCAAGAACATTGACACATCGGAGATTGCCGCTGGCAAGCACAATGTTCAGGCACGTGCCTACATCACCAACAATGGTGAGAACTACTATTCCCACACGCTCTACTTCGACTTCTATGTGAAAAGGAACGAGACGGCAACAGCCGTGCTTCTGGGCGTGGTGCTGGATGAGCCTACACAGGGCAGCATATCCATTGATGCCGTTCAGTATGAGGAAACGCCCTACAAGCTGGCAGTGTATGACAGCCGTAATAGGGCTTTGTCCGTTGACCTGGCAGACAACGGTGACACCGTTCAGAGTATTCAGATGCAACCTGGCGTAGTGGAATCGCTGACCTATGCGCCCACCACATCGGGAACGCACACGCTGACCTTCACGGCTGATTCTGCCACGGCAACGATCACGGCTGACGTAGAGGAAAGCAACATTGGCATTAGCGAGACTACCGACAACCTCATGCTGAAACTTTCGGCAAAAGGACGCTCCAACTCTGAAACGCACCCTGGTACGTGGACTTTCACGCCCGAAGGATCCCAGGAGGCCATTGAGACTACCTTCACTGGCTTTGCGTGGAACGAGCAGAGCGGTTGGAACAACGGTGCTTTGGTGATCCCTGCTGGCGCAAGCATTGAGATTGACCTTGCACCCCTGGGAGGCAGACCGTCACAGGTTGGCCGTACCATCGAGATCGACTATGAGACCGCAAACATCGTTGATGATGATGCAGAGGTCGTAAACCTGGTAAATTCCAACACTGGTGCTGGCCTTATCATCACTGCCTCTACTGCCAGGCTGAAATCCAGCGGTGGTGCTGAGGTGAATACCAAGTACAGGGGCGGTGACAGGGTACACCTGGCATTTATCATCAACCGCACGACTGGCGATAACGGAAAGCTCATGTTCATTGTGAACAACGGTATTCTGGAACGTGCCGCTTCGTTTGCCGCAAACGATTCGTTCAACGTCACTGACAGGCTGGCCATCGGTTCCAACGGTTGTACGGTTAAGGTACACAGCATCCGTGTGTATGAGAGGAATCTGAGCGTGGAAGAGTCATTCGGCAACTATGCCATTGATTCGGACAACCTTCTGGCCATTGCCAACAATAACGACATCCTGAATATCTCAGGAGGCATTGACGCTGACAAGGTGAACGCCAAGATCCCCATTATGATCATCACTGGCGATATGCAGCCCATCTTTGATGCCACCGACAAAAAGACAACCGTCTATGTGGATATGGAGTACCGTAACCTACAGGATCCCACAAAGAACTTCACGGCTACCCACGTCCGTATGCGTCCGCAAGGCACATCTTCTTTGGGCTATCCCCGTAAGAACCTGAGACCCTACACGTCCGCTGAGTACGGTTGCGTTATGAGGGATGCCAACGGAGACGTGCTTACGGATGGCCTCTATGCTTTCAAGGATGGCTCCCAGCCCGTGAATTGCTGGACTTTGAAAGCCGACTATGCGGAAAGCTCAGGATCCCATAACACGGGTGTTGCACGTATCTGGAATGACCTCATGTATAACGCACAGATCGGAGGCCAGTTTGCCCTTCGCACAGCAGCCCAGAAAGCTGCAATAACAAGCGGCTATGACTTTGACGTGCGTACAACGGTTGACGGATTCCCCATTGTTGTGTTCTGGCGTGTAAATGCCAGCTCTGAGCTTGTATGTCTCGGACAGTACAACTTCAACAATGACAAATCGACTGAAAAGGTGTTCGGATTCTGTGACATTCCAGGATTCGACAATGAGAATGTTCAGTGCTTTGAGTTCCTGGCAAACGAGAATCCGATCTGCCTGTTTGACGATCTGAGCGATTGGGACACTGAGCGCGTGGTGGAGGGTGAGACCGTGAAGGGATGGGCGCAAGCCTTTGAGAGCCGCTATCCTGACACCAAGAATCCAGACCTTACAGCATTGAAAACCCTGGCAACATGGATCAATTCTTGTAAGACTACGGATCCGATTCTTGACGGCAACAATGAACAGTTGTATGCCAACGGACAGGCTATGTGGAACGCTGAAAAGGCTGATCACTTCGATCTGCCCAAGCTCGCTGCCTACTACGTCTATCTGATGCGTTTCGGAGCCGTTGACCAACCCGTTAAGAACGCTATGATAATGACTGAGGACGGTGTTCACTGGTTCTTTATCAACTATGATAACGACACCATCCTGGGTATCGACAATATCAGCACCGTGCTTAACGCCTGGAACTATGACAGGCAGACCCAGAAGCCAGGAGGCGCATACTACTACGCTGGTCATAACAGTGCGCTATGGAACGCATTTGAGGCCGATCCTGAGTGTATGGCTCTGGTTGCTGAGGTTGACGGTGCGCTCTATTCCGCTGGCCTTACCTACGCCAACATGAACCGTATGTTTGACGATGAGCAGTGTGACAAGTGGTGTGAGCGTATCTACAATGACAACGGTAGGTATAAGTACATCCAGCCTTTCCTTGAAAAGGGATCAGCAGTGCTTTATATGCTACAGGGATCGCGTAAGAGCTACCGCCACTGGTGGCTACAGCACCGCTTCGACCTCTACGATGCAAAGTGGGGTACTGGTGCTTTCAGGAATCGCGTGGTTCGCTTCATTGCTGAGGGTGCGCCTGGTGGCACATTCTCTGTGAGATCAGCCGCCAACACCTACTTTGGCTATGGTATCAACTCAGTGCCGCAAGAAATGGGCGTGGCCATCAACAGGAACGAAAGCCACACGTTCACGATCAGCCAGACGCTTGCAATCGGTGATCCCGTTAGCATCTACAACGCCAACAACGCCAACAGGATTGACCTGAGCGGCTTTGCCCAATACCTGACTACCCTTTACATCAATCAGGCAGTAGGCAACGATGGAACGAGTGAGCTGAAATCGCTGATCCTGGGTGACGGTACGGCCACTAACAACGTGTTCACTGAGATTGGTGGCTTGTCTGCCATCAAGACCATTGAGGAACTTGACATTAGAGGCTTCCAGAAGATCACGAACATTGACCTGAGCGCATTGAGGAACTTGCATACCTTCAATGCCGCCAACAGTGGACTGACCGCCTTTGCCCCAGCCGTGGGTGCTACCCTTACAGCCGTTACGCTGCCTAACACCATCCAGAGCATTGCCCTTGACGGTGCAAGCCTGGCCGCTCTCACATACACGGCCACCAATTCGCTCAGGAGCGTTACGATGCGTAGCGTGACGGGTGCGTTTGACGTTAAGACCTTCATCCTGGGATGGATCGACCTGCTTAACACCGCTGAGAAGCAAGCCGCTGAGTTGGTTCTTACAGGCATTAACTGGACTGGTTGCACAGCCGCCCAGGTGATCAATCTCGGATCTATAGGCACACGCACGCTACAGGGAAAGGTAACTCTCAGTTCGCTCACATTGTCAGAGTATCAGCAGATCGTTGAGGTGTTCGGAGCCGATGTATTCAGCCCCAGCGGATCCTTCGTGATCGATGCGCCCTCTGGAATCCTGATAGCTGGCCCGACTGCAATCACTGAGGGTGACACGGCTCAGTATTCGGCAACGGTATTCCCTGTTAGCGGCACTCAGGTTGCTTTCTTGCTCTACAACGGATCAACGCTGATCAGCCCTCAGACTGACGGCCAGGGTAGGGTTTATCGCACGTACAACGGTGTCACGCTCTATGAGGCCACTGGCGTTATGACCGTGGATCAGGGCTTGCAATCATCCGTTAGCGTGAAGGTACGCGCCCAGATTGTAGGCGAAAGCACATACTCTGACTACATCAACGTCACAGCCGCCCAACTGACCTACCCATCCTCTGTGAATATCAGTGGTAGCGACAAAGTTATAGAGACGGGTAACTATCAGTACACAAAGGCTTTCAACACCGACAACTTCACGGCACAAGTGCTGAGTGTTGTTTGGTCGCTCACTACCAACACTGCCAGTACGCTTGCATCAAGCGACAATAACAGTGCAACGGTGAACGTGGCCACTGTTACCGAAACGGCTGTTACGGCTACCCTGACGTGTGTAGTGACGCTTACAGGCAACCGTACCGTGCAAGGCACAAAGGAAATCACCATCAAAGAAAGAACCGTTGTGCAAGGCTTTGTGGATCTCGGACTTCCATCTGGCTTGCTATGGGCTAATAGGAACATTGGAGCCAACGCCCCAGAGGAATTTGGACTTTATTTCTCATGGGGAAATGTTGAGGGTCATGCTGAAGGATCTGGCTATGATTTTAGTGATGCCAACTATAATGCTTCACCTGGTAAACAGATCTCAGGCGATATTGCTTTGTCTCAGGATGCCGCTAATGCCTATTGGGGTGGCGATTGTCGTATGCCTACACGATTGGAGTTCCAGGAGTTGTATGACAACTGTGATTCGGCCTGGGTAACTGAAAACGGTGTTGCTGGTCGTAGATTCACGTCTAAGACTAATGGTAACTCTATTTTCTTCCCTGCCGCTGGCTACTACAATGGTACTACGCTCAGCCTTCGCGGCTCCTACGGCTACTATTGGTCAGCTTCGCGTGGCTCTGTTTCCAATGGGTACAACTTGAACTTCGATAGTGGGGTTGTCTATCCGCAGCTCAGCTACGGTCGGAGGTATGGGTTCTCGGTTCGTGCTGTTCAGTAACTTGTCAGCCCAACCAGAACAAGACTGCAAACCATCATTCTTTCGGCCTGAGCCACCGCCCTCCACAAGAGGGCGAGGCCAGGGTGAAAGGATGATGAAACAAAAACAATAACAGAAGAAAGAAATGGCAAAAATATCGGAAATACTGGAGATCGAGAAAGAGAGATCTGACGTGAATACATGGAACGTGATTCACCTTTTCAAAGAAGGTGGGTTCTACCGTGCCTATGAGTGGAGTGCCTGGCTCATTGTGAGTGTGGCATATTCCGATGAGGTGAGAAAGGGATCCGCAGACAGAAAGCCGCTGAATGTGTCTCGCAAAAAGACTAAGAGCGGTGACAATGACTTTGCCTTTGTCGGGTTCCCGTTGAAATCGCTTGAAAAGTTCATACCCTACCAGACGGGGTTCAAGCCGATCAATGACACGCAGATCGATGTCAGTATTGAGCTGCCAGCAACAGATACGGAGCTTTCCCTGGAAATGCTTACCCAGGCTTTTGAGGAATGGAAACAAGCAATCCCCATCAGTGAGGATAAGCCGAAAAGGGAGGCAGACGATCAGGCACGGGCTTCACCCAGGAGCCTGACAGCTATAATGTCTCAGGTGTTGTCATATCCGCTGGAAAACAGAACGCCAATGGATGCAATGGCATTTCTAAGCACCCTAAAACAACAGTTGGCTGCTTTGATCTGAGACAAGTGAGGCAATAATGGGTTAAACAAAAGCAACGTTCAGACAAGTTCATAGGCTATTCGTCCTGTGTCCGTAGGTCATGGGAAAAATAAAAGATGCTTGATGGCTTTGGCAACAATTCCTTCATTCCATCGTATTAGGTGATAGCCGCTATACGGGTTTTTCTTCCCTGCCGCTGGCTACTACAATGGTACTACGCTCAACAATCGCGGCTCCAACGGCAACTATTGGTCAGCTTCGCGTAACTCTGATTCCAATGGGTACAACTTGAACTTCAATAGTGGGAATGTCAATCCGCAGAACAACAACAATCGGAGATATGGGTTCTCGGTTCGTGCTGTTCAGCACTCGTCTGGCTAAGGGATAGGTTACTAATATGGGATATAGACTGACAAGGCAAGATCTGATACGCGACTTGTATGTTGCTTTCTACGATGCGAGAAAGCACAAGGCAAGTATGGCCTACGTGGTACACTTTGAGCGCAATCTATACGCCAACATTGAACGTCTGTGTGATTCCCTGATCAATAGGTCATACACGGCCAAACCATCCAAATGCTTCATCGTTGACTATCCCAAAAAGCGTGAGGTTTTCGCTGCTCAGTTCGCGGACAGAGTGGTACATCATCTGTACTTCAACTATACGCATGAACTCTATGAGCGCACCTTCATCCAGGACACATACAGCTGCATAAAGGGCAGAGGAACACATTACGGCATTGGCCGACTGGATGGGCATATAAGAAAGGAAAGCCAGAACTACACGATACCCTGCTACATCCTGAAACTTGACATAAGGGGCTACTTCATGCACATTGACAGGCAAAGGCTCCTGGATATTGCAACGGCCTCCATACTCTCTATGAGTACGCACAGGGTCAGGAAAGGACAGGCAGAGACGTGGGCAGACGTGATCGACATTGATTTCATCCTTTGGCTGACAAAGGAGATCGTGATGCTTGATCCGAAGGTGAACTGTGAAATAGTTGGTTCCAGCGACCATTGGATAGGGCTTGACAGAAACAAGAGCCTTTTCTACACCAACGCTGGGTGTGGGATGCCTATAGGCAACCTGACAAGCCAGCTTTTCAGCAACGTTTACCTAAACGTATTCGACCAATACATGAAGCGTGAACTACGGTGTTCGCATTATGGCCGATACGTTGATGATGCCTACATCGTGAGTTGTGATAAGGGCTGGATGCTCTCTGTAGTGCCTAAGATACGCCAATTCCTGAAAGAAAGGCTATGCCTGGATCTGCACATGGGCAAGCTGGTAGTATGTGATTCCAGGAAAGGTGTTGAATTTCTCGGAGCTTTCATAAAGCCGCATAGGATCTATGTGTCTAACCAGTCTCTAAGGAGAGTTAAGGGTAACGTGGGAAAGATAGATTTCAATGACCGTGAAAAGGTATTCCGCACGGTTAATTCCTATCTCGGAATGTTCGTTCATTACGCCTCCTACAACCTGAGACAGCAGATATTCCAGCACAGCAGATTCACGGACATTGCCCCATACGATTCCAATATGACGAAGATGGATAAATCAAAATTAAATTTTAATAGACTATGAGTAAGACTTATGGATTAAAGACTGAATTTGCATTTGTCAGACAGGATGCAAGCAGAATCATCGTTAGTTACAATCGCAAGGATGAGGCCGATGGCCAGCATTGCACGTGGGATCAGGTATGCTTCTACAAGAAACAGACTGCAAGCCCTACGAAGGAACAGATCAAGGATGCCATCATCAAGGACATCAACGATTCCGTGGTGAGGCAGATCCATGAGGGTTTTGAGTGGAAAGGGCATAAGGTTTGGCTTTCCCTGGAGAACCAGGCTAACTACAAGGCCGCTGCCGACCTTGCGGAAAAGACCTACGATGAGGGCGATACGGTAACGTTCCGTTTCGGTGATGAGGATGCCCCTGACCCATACACCTTTGAGGATGCCAATGAGGTGATCGGCTTCTGGGAGCAAGTACACCGCTACATTGTGGCCACCGTCAAGGCTGGCTGGGATCTGAAAGCCTCTATTGACTGGAGCGTGTATATTATAGAATAGGTATAGGCGGTTTAGCCGCCTATACCATGTACTAACTAAAATCGGTAACAAAAATGATGGAGTTATTTATGGGAACGGAAACAATGATAATGATCTCGGTAGTGGCCAACATCATTGTGTTCTTAGCAAGCATGATTGACCTTGCATCTGGGATGTATAAGGCATGGTACAGAAAAGAGAAATGGAAGAGTGACGTGCTGAAACGCACGGGCTTCAAGTTCGTATTGTACCAGGGTTCGCTACTGATAGCAACGTGTGTTGACTTGCTGATCCATTTCAGTAAGCTATATCTCTGGTGGGGATGGAGCCTGGTTTACGGCCTCCCACTCATTACTCTTGCAGTCGGTATCTTCTGGTGTGTTGTAGAATTTCTCTCTGTGCGTGAAAAGGCAGATGAGAAGATCCACTCTGAAATATCGAGGGCTGAGAAGCTGGCCAAGGCTGTTTTCTCGCGTGAGGAACTAATTGAGATCCTGGCCGATGCTATGCGTAAGTCTGTATTGAAGGATGCTAAAGCTGGTGAAGATGGCTAAGATTGAAACACTCTGGCCGTTCATCCTCTCATGGGAGGGCGGCTTTGCCAATGTGCCAGGCGATCGTGGAGGTGCAACCAAGTACGGTGTGACAATCTCCACGTGGAAGGCACAGGGCTACGATAAGGACGGTGACGGTGACATTGACATAGACGATCTGAGGCTGATAACGCCCCAGGATGCTATGGAGATTTGCCGTAAGAACTTCTGGAACCGCTGGAAAGCAGACCAGATAAATGATCAGTCGCTTGCTAACTTGCTTGTAGATTGGTTGTGGGGCAGCGGAAAGTACGGCATCACCATTCCGCAACAGCTATTGGGCGTGAAAGCCGATGGCATTGTAGGAGCCAGGACTATTGCCGCTCTCAACGCCCAGGATCCCAAGACCTTCTTTTTCAAGTTGTGGCAGAGGCGCAAGAAATATCTGAATGATATTTGCGCCAACAGGCCGACAAACTACAAGTTCCTGAAAGGATGGCTCAGACGCTTGCAAGGCGTTCAGTATGGGAGCCTGACACTCAACACAGTTCCACCAAAAACAGTTAAGTTCACATGAAGAATATTTTTATCTATCTGTGTATTGCCCTCATGGTTGTGAGTGCAATACTTGAAAACGCCCTTTCAAAGAGCCAGGCAGAGTGTGAGAGGCTGAGGGGAAACCAGGAAAGCCTTTTGGCCGATGTGACATTCTACAAGACCCAGGCAGGTGAAAGTGCCGCCTCTGTGCAACGGCTACAGCTTACCAAGGATGAGCTGGAAAGGAACTACCAGGCCGTGTGCAATGAGGCAAGGGAGTTGGGGATAAAGGTTAAGCGGCTGCAATCAGCGGCCAGCACGTCAACCGACACCCACATATCCGCAAGTGCCGATCTGAGGGATAGCATCGTGTTCAGGGATAGGTACATTCCCATTGACACCCTGAAAACGTTTGTCTGGAAAGATCCTCCCTGGGCATACGTCTCAGGTGTTATAGACAGTGGAAGGGTGAGCCTGGACGTTCACACAACCGATACGATCATTCAGATAGTACACCGTGTGCCTAAGAGGTTCCTGTTTTTCAGATGGGGAACAAAAGCGATCCGCCAGGAGGTGATTAGTAGGAATCCGCATACCAACATTGTATATAGTGAGTACATTGAAATCGTAAAATAACTTTCTGTAGAATAACTATTTTGTCCGTGCTGGCCGTGAGGTTCGCACGGGCTTCTTATTTTTTTACCAGGTAAATTTTGGAGTTTTCAAAAATATTGCCTACCTTTGCACCGCCGATCTGAAAATCAGTCGGTGTTGCATTTGCACCCCAATCCCCTCAAAAGGTGAGGGGTGCTTTTACAAGAAAAATAGCAGAAATTCTACAATAGTTCTACAAAAATCCCGAAAATCGGCATAACTGGCTGATAGTCATTGGATGTAGCTAAACTCTCCTAAAGCTTAGTTCCGAGTTCGATTCTCGGTCGGGGTACTAAAGAAAATAGCTGATTCTTTTGCTTTTAACTGTAAATCAGCAGATTAGAAAGAATCGGGAAATTCGCCATTTTGCTTTTGGGTCACATTTGGGTCACATGAGTCAAAAAACAGCATTTTGAGACCATCTTGGAGGGTATAATAAACCCCTGCTATCTTCACAGACGGCAGGGGTTGCCGAGTCAGTAGCAGTCGGAATACCCAAACTCCAGCCTGTTCAGGAACGCTTCCCCGTCCAGGACTTTTGTCTCTACAGGATAACCGAACTGCAGTAAGAATGTTTCTGTTTCCGCTGGACTGCCAAAGGACAGTACCACGTATGATTTTACCGCGTTGTCATCTGATGAGGCTGCATTATTGGCTATGCGGTCTTTGACTTTCTGCACCTCATTGTGCCGGGCCACCTGGTTTTCTTCGCTGTCATTGTAAAAATTGACGGAACGGTCAAGTTTGGTGTTCTCTCCTGATTCCAAAGTTTCAGAATCCACCTTTGCCAAATGCTCTTTGTCTTGTATGATGTCTTCCTTGCGCCACTGTCTGGGCTCAACAATTTCGCTGATGTCGTTCTTAGACACCTCGTCCGGTATGTCTGCGATGCCAAGCAGTTCCATGTCGAAATCGTCAAATCCTGCATTCTGGTACTCAATATCGCCAAGCATCAGAATGAGCAAGTCGTCGTCGAACTCACCCTGCACGGCCTTGTTGTTCATAAACAGGTTCTGCTCTTTTTCCTCCTTGATAGGGAGATGCACCACTTCCACGCGTATCTTATAGTCGTTTTCATGCGTTTCCGGGTCATACCTGTTCACTTCGTCCATGATACCGACTTTCTGATGGCCGGAAACGAGGTTGCCGGATGATTCGTTCCATACGATACCGCCCAACAAGCCAACACGCTTCAGGTTTGCCTTCAGCTGCTTGCGAGCCTTCTCGCTTATCTTTCTTGGATTGTAGGCAGCAAGGGTTATCTGGCTTCTCAGAACCTCTCTTGCTTCCGCCTGTATTATTCTGTTTTCTCTGACTCAGCTTTCAGTTTACGTTCATAATCAAAAATCAGCGTCTCTGCATACGGAAAGGCCTCAATGGTTTTTCGATAGTCTCCGGGATAGTATGCCTTTAGCAATGTAAGCACATCAAGCGTGATGGTAAACCCCTGCGACACACCTTCACCATATACAAAGGGCTTTATCAGGTTCTTTGTGCTGATGTACCTGAGCACTTCCGCATTGGTCCAGGTTGCAAGGGGATAGACCATGCCTTTCTCCGTGATATACCCTGTATGAGAGAAACGTTTCAGGCGCATGCGCTTCATATAACCGTCCACGCCCTTCATTCCAGAAAAGGCATACATTACCCCAGTCTGTTCACGTACCCATTGCTCTACGTCACCAATCTTCCGCACCCTAAGAGCGTTGGGGTCTTTCTTTGGCAGTTGATAACGGGGGTCAGGGTCGCAGAAATAGCCGCCTTTTCTGAAATAGTCCATCTGGAAGTGCTGAATCTGCCGCACCACAACGTTATCATAGTGAGTCTCAGCCCAGTGGATATAAGGCTGGACGTGGTCTAAGCCAGGTATGAGAAACATGTAATAGCAGATGACGCTCTCAAATTCCTTCGCCAGCATGTCGAGCAGGGCTATACTGTCTTTGCCTCCGGCGGAAAAGAAGAGAACCGCAGTGTCAGTCTGCTGTCTGACACCACGGATGATTCTCATCGTTTCAGCGTACTTACTCATGCTTAAACGTCACTTCTGCGTGCAGGATTCTGGATAGGTCGGAACTGACCGGCATTTCTTCCGCTCCTTACGAGCCGACCGGTACCCGCTTTGTTGCGGTCACCAGCGCTGAAGGCTGCGTTAAGGTCTTGCTGTCGTGCGTCACGGTTTCCAATCTGCTGCAAGCCGTTAATTACCTGGGTGTTACCCTCTGTCCTGCGGCCTACAAGTCTGCCGCCCTGGCCCGCTCCGTTCATGTTCCGGCGAGGGCCGTTTGCTCTGTTTACAAAACTCTGGACTCTGCTTTAAAATTTAAGTTGAACTATTGTTAACAATTCTCTGTGAATACCACTTTGCCGAGATGATACCAGACCTGAGCGGCATAATATTCGCAACCGTCCTGCATATACGTCAGGTCATTGCCGCCATCGTCTGTCAGAATATAGAATTCCGCACTCTCCACCTCAACCATCATACGCGGTGCATCCTTGCGCCTGCCGTTGATGAAGTAAAGGGCATCATACCTGACAGGGACCACGACAATCTCCTTTCCGTTGTCCGGTATGTCGCACTGTTTCAGGTATCTTTTATCATCACACACGAAAAACACGTATTGTTTCTGGTTTCGAGGGTAGATGTAGCGGTGCTCTATCTTCTGCTCGCCGCTCCTGATTGCCTCAAAACATTCTCTGTCAATCTGCAGGGTCAAGACCTTTTTGCCCTGCACAAACTCTTCCTTTGTCATATATCTTACTTGATTAAATTGTTTGCCTCATTGTCACGAATCTCGAGAGCGTTCCACACTATTGCTTCATCTATAAGAACTTCCACGGCCTTGCTATCGTCGAGTGCCAGCTTGCAGCCAACAATAACAACCTGTGCCGTCAGCTCATTCTCATTAAGGGATTCGGTTATCACAAACTCGCGGTATGGTACACCGCCTTCTTTCTCATTGATTGCGTAGTTCTCTGCTGCACCACCCTTAAAGGTGATGACTGCCGAACCATTGTTGATGAGGCTCTGAAAAATGTCCTCTCGAATTTTTATGCTTGTCATACAGAAACCATTAACTAACTCGGTGCAAAGATAGTGAAAAAAGGGGATTCCGCATACCCCCTTTTTCACTCAGATGTTACAGTTTCAAAACTGTGCGATTACGACAGCTCAACAGCGATATAAAAGCCTGTCTTAATGAATGGGACACCTGTCTCATAACTGAACCGGCCAGGCCAGACAATGTCGTTAGCGACGACAGAACCGGCTTTGGTGTAACTTATCTCCAAGGAGCCATCTTGAGGGATGAAAGCCTTGCGAATCCCCGTCCTCTTGTATTGCACCACCGTTACCGGATAGTCGGCCTCACCGATAATCTCGTTTGTGATAACCACCCGCTTGTTCTCAAAAATCTTCTTGCTCATAATGTTTGTTTTTTGAACTGATTATAGTAATCACGCAGTTTCAGGTGTGCCTCACCTTTGTCTCTCTAAGCTATACGAAGCAGATTGGCCTTTTTAAAGCACCGCCAGGCCTCTTTCTCGCAGTCGTAGTACGTCTGGCAGGTGTCATTCTGTCTGCGGCTGCTGTTGCCCTCTATGGCAGGGATAATGCCATCTGCAAGCGAACCGTAGGCCTCACGAATCTCACCTGAAACCTTGACGAAGTAGAACTTTACAATACGGCTCTTCATTGCTGCCTTGAGCTTAATGTTTGCCCAGGCAGTCTTTAAGGCCTCACTGAGGCCCATGCCGTTCTTACGAATGAACTGGTGTGCAAGCAGCATCACCTCTCTCAACTGATTCTTAACCTTCTGACTCATAAACATTACATTATAAATTATGTACTTTATAAATTTGCTGCAAAAATATAGTAAATACTTTAATTTTGCAAATATATTATAAAGAATTTACTATAATTAACTATTATTATTAAAGTAATATCTTTAAGTTTCTTGTGGCTAATCAATATAAACACTAACAACAATGGCCTGCACTTGTTGACAGCACAGGCCATAGATTTTAAGGCGCAGACAGGAATCAGTTAGGAGCTATCTGACATCGTTCTCAATCTTTACTGTTAGCTTAATAGGTTTTCCGCAATGTGGGCAAACATAGGCTGGAGTTTCCAATGGAGCATACATTACATCCAAATCCTCTTTGTCAATAAATAGCTGCCAGATAGGAACATCCAGATTCTTAGCAATCTTCTCCATCGTGGTGTACGATGGCTTTCCTGCTAATATCTGAGACAGGCCAACGGTTGACATACCTAACTTTTCCGCAAACTCTTTCTGGGTATAACCCTTTTCTTTGATAAGTTCTTTTATTCGCATAAGTATTTGCTTTAATTATTCCGACTGCAAAATTAAGTAAAATATTTAATTATTATATCATTTACTTTAATAAATAATGTTAAAATAAAGTATTTTCTTAGTCTTTTGCTTTAAAAATTAAAGTATTTACTATATCTTTGCAGCGTAAACTTTAAAACAATTGAGTTATGAGTCAGAAGAGTTTCAGTAAAAAGAGTTTGAGCGAGCAGGTTAATGAGGTTCGCGAGTCAATGATGAGCAAGGATGAGAAGTGCAAGGCGCTAATCAAGTTAGGCTTTACGCCTTATGAGTGTGAGTTCGTCCTTCGTGATAGTGGCGGCAAATTCACTTTTACCTTTGGTGTCGAGATAGAGTGCCTTATGATGCGTTCACGCTTTATCGAAAAGGCCAGGGCAAACGGCGTGCGCTATGAATACCAGAACTATAACCACGCCGACAACCGCTCTTATTACAAGTTTGTGAGCGATTCTTCGATTCGTGGTGAAAATCCAATCGAGTGCGTGTCACCGGTCTTAGAGGGTAATGACAATGGCTTTGAGAGCCTTAAGAACTGCTGCAAGACGCTCAACGAGGCCGATGCAAGGGTTAACCGCTCAACAGGCCTGCATGTTCATATAGGCGTTAACGGGATGAGTGATAAGTGGTTCGTCAGCATCTTTAAGAACTACCAGAAGCTTGAGGGCATCATCGACACCTTCATGGCACCCTCACGCAGATGCGACAATAACACCTTCTGCAGGTCTATCAGCGGCTTTAATTTCGAGTCAGGCATAAATACCATTGCAGATGTTCAGAGAAGGCTCAGCAGCCGTTATTTCAAGGTAAATCCGATGTCTATCAATCGTCACGGTACCATCGAGTTTCGCCAGCATCAGGGTACGACCGATTTTGAGAAAATTAGTCATTGGGTACGCTTCTGTGCCAAGTTGGTTGAATGGTCAGCTAAGAATACCCTCACAGGTGCTGTCAGCAGCATCGACGAGATACCCTTCTTAAAAGAAAGCGAAAAGGCTTTCTTCAAGTCTCGTGCAGAGGCACTGAGATAACTCAATTGTTAGAGAATGGGGGCGTAGTGATACGTGCCCCCATTCATTTTTAAAGATTAAAGCATTCGCAAGATATGGCAGCAACATCACTTAAACTTTCAAGCAGGGTGGGACCAGATGGCAAGAGTCAGGTAATAGTCAAGCTCACTATCTCACGTTCACAGAGGCCGTGTTTCAAAAGCGGCATCTGGGTCAATCCCGAGTATTTCAAGCCGGTGCAGGAAACGAGGCATGGCCTTGTATATGGCATCGTGCCACCCAAGAAAGGCAGATTCAATACGGCTGAGGTGAAGGAGGCCAGAGAGGCTGAAACCAGGCTCACCGAGTTTGTCAACCGACTGACAGCCATTTGCAACGGCCTTGAATCATTAGGCGGAGATATTGGTCACGGAACTATTGAGGAGATGCTGTCGTTAACCCGTGACACCCCGGCATCCACCATCACCCCAGCCTTTCTGAAGGAAATCCTGCTTTCAAAAAAGGAAGAGTCAGATGACAGTTGCCCAATCAGGGGTATGACCTTTTTCGGGGTCATGAACTTCTATCTTGAGCGGCGCAAACTGTCAGTGTCGCGTACAAAGGAGTTTCGCGTCCTGATGAGAATTATGGCCCGCTATGAGCTGTTTGTAAGGGCAGTAAACCCGGAAATGGCAAACTTTGAGTTCTCCATAGAGAGCCTTGACAAAGAGACCCTTGAGGGTTTCTTTGATTACATGGCCAATGAGAAGCAACTGGCAGACGAGTACCCCCGGATTTTCAAGATGATTCTCACCAAGTATCCAGCCGAGGTAAAATCCAAGCGGAAAGAGCCGAAACTTGCCGTTCGTGGGAACAATACGCTTGTAGGCCACAAGAAGCGTCTCAAGGCTTTCTTTGCGTGGCTCAACGAAAACGGCTATACACATAACCATCCTTTCGAGCGGGTCAAGATTGGAACTGAGCAGTACGGAACGCCCTACTATCTGACGCTCGAAGAACGCAATATGATAGCTGATGCCGACCTGTCAGGAGATGGGAGGCTGGAAACGCAGAGAGACATCTTCATCTTTCAGTGCCTGGTCGGATGCCGTGTGAGCGACCTGATAACCCTTCGCGAGACATCCATCATCGACGGATGCCTTCAGTATGTGCCGAAAAAAACAAAGGACAAAAAGCCCGTAACCGTCAGCGTGCCATTGAATGCGCGTGCATCAAGGCTGGTAGAGAAATATAAGGGTGTTGATGAGGCCGGAAGGCTTTTCCCTTTCATCAGCCCGCAAAAGTACAACGATGCCATCAAGGAGGTCCTGACTGCCTGTAAAGTGAAAAGGATGGTCACAGTACTGAATCCGGCAACAGGAAAGGAGGAACAGGTACCTATCAACGAAGTGGCCAGTTCGCACATGGCAAGGCGCACCTTCATAGGCTGTCTGTACCGTCAGGTTCAAGACCCGAATCTCATCGGCTCCATGTCTGGTCACGTGGAAGGTTCTAAGGCTTTTGCCAGGTATCGGGCTATCGACGAATCAACGAAACGGAAAGTTATTTCACTAATTGAGTAATAGGTGTATGCAAGAGAGTTTAGCAGGTGATTGGAATGACCTCACCGAAGAGGAGCGTTACGAGCTTGAGCTGGAGTTTCAGGGCAATGAATGGGCTGATGATTATCCTGATGAGAACAGTCCGGAAGAACAAGCGTTTAGAGAATACAAGATTGAGGAGGAGCGGCTTATATGTGAGGCGGTTGCTTTCTACAAGAAATATCTCACCTGGGAGACTCAGCCGTCTGTTGTTCTTAGAAGGATTTTCTGCAACAATGACAAGCTGCTCCATTTCTTTCTAAGCCGAGTGAGAGAAGGCATGAAGGAGGGTGCCGAGATTGCGCTGGAGGTGAAAGCGATTTTGGAGGTTCAGAAAGGTTCAGCAAAACATCTCATCAACAAAGACAAGACAGGTGAGCCGCTACGGCGTGAACTGGAAAGGCTCGGCTTTAGGACCAAGAAAAAGGCGAATTGGTACTGTGGTTTTGATTGTGGGAAAATCAAGGCCAAGAAGCTTGCTGATATAAGTTTGGAATATGAGCGGTTTTTGGGGTGTAACAGTCAATAGTTACACTCTTTTTATTAGACCACATTAGACTTTATCAGCTTTTCTATTAGACGTTTCTTGTTTCTTTTGTAAGTCCATAAAGAAATCCGTATCTTCGCCGGCAGAAACAACATAAATAGCAAGGATATGGATATAAATGCTTTATTGGATTCTGGTCATCAGGTGCAGTTGGTTATAACTGCTGCAGACCTTCGAGAGGCCTTTATGGCATGGAGTGAGAGTAACTCCATCGAGGAATGGATGCCCACCTCAGTTGTTACAGACAAATATGGAGTCTGTAAGCAAACTCTCAAAAATTATGAGAAAAGTGACTTGTTGCATCCCGTCCGCCGAGGAGTGGAGAAGCATTACCGGCTTTCGGAACTGTCAAAGGTCTTTGGTGAATGAAAAAGGGTGCAAGCCTCATAATGCTCACACCCTTCCCATGCGCGTTCCTGGGAGAAGGACACATGTTCCATTCGTACATTTCAGTCAGCAAGGACTCTCCCTGCTTTTGCAAAGGTACGAAGAATCACTGACCTGTTCCATCGGAAACGACCAAGGTTTGTTACACTTTTGAAAGTGTGACAATGAATGAAAGGGAACGAAAGGATTTAACCGTAAGATGATGTAATTTTGCACTCATTAAAAGTATTAAATAATGGATAATATGTTTATCAGACAAACAGATGTCAGTCGGGAATATCCCTTTTCCCTGGCCACCATTCACAGGTGGAGACGGGCTGGGATTCTGACGACATTCCGGCAAGGTCAGAAGCGGGTGTTACTGCTCAGAGAAGAACTGAACACTCTCGTGTCTAAAAAAGAAAAAGTCGCTGTTGGAGGCAGCGACAGGCAAGGAGAAAATCAGTTTAAGCCAGATTTCCGATGCAAAGATACACAATCTTCATCGGACATCCAAAATATAAGTCTTAAAAACGATGAAGATGACAAAAATTCCTTTTCAGAAGCTTAAAATTATTGACTGGTTCCGTACCCACACGGGTACGATGCTGGAGTGCGCCAAGGGCACCGGCATCGAAAGGGCAAACATTTGCTACATCCTTTTCGAGCTCCGAGAGGAGGGAATCGTCGATTGCGTTGGTGTCCGCAGGGATTTTTACACCGGTGAGCGGGCAATGGTATTCACCCTAAGAGTAAAGAAAAATGGGGCTGGCGAAAGTGAGTAATATATTACGCATAGCTCAGGATTATCTTCTTCCACTGGAAGAGCGGATGATGTTTGACTGGCTGGTAGTAAAGCAAGAAGACTTTGGCTTGGAAAAGCCGTTCCGGCACTCCATCCCACAAGTTCAGAAAGCTACGGGTGTCACTCGGCATTCTCAGGAAAAGGCTATTAAACATTTTACAGATTTGGGCTTTCTTGTTACAGGCACAGATTATTACCAGAACAATCCATTCCGTACTTACTTCGTGGATTTTGCTGTCCTCGGACGGCCAGAAGTATTGGAGAAAGTCATAAAGAAAGAAACAGAGACCTATCGTGAGTTTTCTGAATGGATTGGAGAGTTGGCAAAGGCACAGGCAAAAAAGGAACGGCCGTTGTCGAGAAACAAGAAGAAGCAACAGGAGATGGAGGCGACAAAAGCGAAAGAGGAAGCAGAAAATCTCTATAAGGTTTTATGCAAAGTATGGAACGACCGTATAGACTTGTATAATAAGGGGGAGCTTACAGGAGAGTTGCCTGAACGAAAGAGAATCCACAACCAACTCCCTATCGGCCGGAACGGTTTGCGATTGCTGTGGAAATTGCGCTCTTTGTATGACAGCTCATCTATTCAAAACGCCTTTATAGTGTTCGCAGACCGCTGCATGAAAGAGGAACTAACCCCAAAGAATATCTTTTTGTATTTTCTCAAGTGCGAAGATGGGTTTTTCCCGGTTGTGGATGAGATGATAAACCACCACGCTCTACATTACGTCCGCTTGTCTCCACGTTAAAATGGGGTATGCTGAAATCAGCAGAGGGTATGTTGAAATCAGCAGAGGGGGTATGCTGAAATCAGCAGAGGGTATGTTGAAATCAGCAGAGGGGGTATGCTGAAATCAGCAGCACAAAGAACAAGAATAACAATGAACGTAAAAAGAACAAGAACAAACAATGAACATAAAGGGAACACAAGCAGTCAATGACACACTGACGCCGATGCAGGCAGCAGGCTGCCTTTGTATCGATGTGTTAAAGGATTTCCTTGGGTGGTATGCCAACCGGTTTGGCAGCACAACAACGGAAGTACTGCTTACAATCAGCATGGCGGGACATTTCCACATACACACCAAACAGGCCAAAGAACTGATTAGGAATTGTCGCGATATGGGGTTTGTCAATAAATGCAGAGAATGTTTAACAATTAAAGTATAAAGCGAGTCGAGAAGAAAGAAATAATCTGGGAGACCATAGAGGGCCAGATAGCAGCCAAGGCGAATCATTATATGGCTGTTGGGGGTGACTCCAATCGGAGAATCATCAAGGATGCAACAATCCGTGCCTATGAGCGGAATTTCCTCAATCAGTGCCGGCACTACAAAGGGAAGCACATTGACAGTCCGTTCATGCTGGAAATAGTAGTCTACCATAGCAATGCCATATACGATTTGGACAACAGCCTGAAAACAGCGCTTGACTGTCTGCAATACGCGGATGCCATCACGGACGATAACCTGTGTTATCAAATTCTGGCTACAAAGCGGATTGACAGAAGCAGGCCGAGGGTAGAATTTCGAATACGTGAAATCAACGAACATCTAAGACTATGGACGTAAAATTAGTAATTTCTAAGAAAGCATTAAAGGCCGCTCTTGAGAGCAATGGCGAGATGATTATCGGGCAGACAAAACAGTTTTTCCCAAGTGACAAAGGCGATAAGACGGAACCAATGCTTGAGTTCCTTTTCAGCGACGTTTTCAATGAGAAAGGTGCGATGTCGGTTGTTATATGCACTCTTGATGGTCAGGCAGAGGAACTGTCTACCGGCTATGTCATGCAAGGCAAAAAGTATGTTTTGGCGCAAAGGCTTATAAAGTTCCGGAAGGAGGGGAAGGACACGTTATGAAGGAGATACTAAATGGAGGCGTGACTGTTGAGTTCGCTTATGAGAACGAGCGGCTATCAATCACGCTTTCGTCTGAGAAAAGCGGCTGCGCCACATTCTGCCTGTCAGAGCAAGGTACGGATAGGCTAAAAGCTCTGCTGTTTGTGCTTGATGAGTCTTTGCAGAAAGCCAAGGAACGGCAGGCGAAGAAGTCTCTCAACCGCTCTCTGTGGGATGAGGCCAAAAAGAAAAGCGGCGCATGTTCCTGGAAAGCGAAGGAAATATATGCGAAACTGAAAGCCGAACGGAAAGAGATGGAACAGGAGTTAGCGTGCACAGGCACGCGTGAACCAGATGATAATTATTAACTTTAATTTTTTGATTATGACGGAACAAGAACGAATTGAGAACCTCGAACGAGAGGTGCGAGAGCTGAAAGCAGCAAACTGGCAAATGAAGGTAGGTGCCAGGGCTGAGAAGATGGGTATTCCTGAGTCACGAATCAGAGAGGGCTTTGCCATCAGTAGCACAGCCACCGACGCGGAACTGGATGAACATCTCAAGAAAGTTGCAGCCCACTTTCGGAAAGAAGAGTTGCAGGTGAGTGACGGCGACCTGAAGACTGCCGCATCTAACATGGTGAGATAGGCGTTATGGAGATTGTTTGGAAGAACGAGCAGGAGATAGCCAAGGTAAGGGCGAGCTATTCTACTTTCACCAGAGCTTTTAATGAAGCCATTGACCGTCTGGAAAAAAGATTCAAGGTTGTATTGCGGGAAGATGACGTTGAGCTGTTCTTTGAGAACCGCAAGTGTGTGACGCCATTTGTAGAAGCGTTGGCCAACTATCTTTGGAACTACGGCAGCAAGCGACTCGGAACGTCGCAAGATGAACTGGAGACACAGATAAAGGGAGAGCTTTCCCCCTTTGTAAGGACCACGCTCTCCCTTTACTGGACTGCGCCGGACTATGTTGAGATAGTGGACTGCAGGCTCCGGGTGCTGGAGGACAAGCTTGATGCCTACCTCATGGAACAGCATTCCGTGAGCCTCAACACAGAGAACCGGAAGAAGGTCTGGGAGTTGGCTGTCAAGGCTTGTGAGGAACTTAACGAACTTGAGAACCTGAGCGTGGAATCATCTAACAGCTGGTTTAAGACCCATGCGACAACAGCGAACATGACGGATGGAAGGGCGATAATCAAGTTCCATGATGGCAGGTATTGCGCCGATGGCTCGGAACTGTCAAATATCAAATAGTCATTCCCGCTGGAAATCTACTTTCATTAACAGACCCTGTTGGCTGAGAAGTTAACAGGGTTTCTTTATAGCATGCGTATGTCATTTTTTTGATAAACTATCCTGTTTTAGGAAAGCAGCCAATGTGACCCAAAAAATTTTAGGTCACAAATAGGTCACAATAATTTGGTTTTATTGTTTTTTCTTTGTACCTTTGCACCCATATTTATAAAAAAGGTGTAACAAACAAAATATAAGAAAACCGAATCCGGGGGCTCTCGGTCGGGGTACCAATCGAGTACTTATATGATACAATCTATGACGGGCTACGGCAAGGCAGTCGTAGCTTACAATGACAAGAAAATCAACGTAGAAGTTAAGTCGCTGAACTCTAAGCAGCTGGATCTCCAGACGCGCATCGCACCGCTCTATCGCGAGAAGGAGATGGAGATACGCCAGATGGTGGCCTCGGCCGTCATTCGCGGCAAGGTCGACTTCAGCTTGTGGATAGAGAAGGACGCTGTGGTCGACGCCACGCCCATCAATGCGGCACTGGTCGAGAACTATTACCGGCAGATGAAGGATATCGCCGACAAGACGGGCATCCCCCTGTCGCCCGACCCGATGTACACGCTGCTGCGCATGCCCGACGTGCTGACGAAGACGGAGCAGGAGGTGCTGAGCGACGACGAGTGGGCCGCCGCCCGACGTGGTGTCGAGGAGGCTCTCGACGCCCTCGTGGCGTTCCGCACGCAGGAAGGTGCCGCCCTGCAGCAGAAGTTCACCGAGAAGATTGACAACATCCAGCAGCTGCTGGCCGAGA
>JAEEGK010001252.1_pt1 | contig 63774 bp, 52 predicted proteins | sample 8958771 | NCBI WGS metagenome assembly JAEEGK01 (sample SAMN16246547, study PRJNA631951) | gut metagenome | biome: gut microbiome; feature: rumen; material: SC-attached | host: Bos | place: Iran: Karaj | collected 2018-10 | reverse complement strand
ATGGCGATGAGGGCGCCGAGCGTTTCCGGAGAAACGTAGTCCATCATGATGGAGTTGGTCGGCTTGTTGCCTTCGAACACCTTGTGCGGGGCGAGGAATGCGATTTCCTCTTCGCTCTTGCCATCCTTGCGGAGTTCTTCCTGAGCCTGGGCGAGCGTCTTGCCGTTCATCAAGGCTTCGGGCTGAGCAAAGAAGTTGGAGAGCAGCTTCTGGTGGTGATCGCCAATCTTGTTGTGGCTATTGGCCGGGGCGATGAAGTCGCACGGAATCATCTTGGTGCCCTGATGGATGAGCTGGTAGAAGGCGTGCTGGCCGTTCGTACCTGGTTCGCCCCAAAGGATCGGACCCGTCTGGTAGTTCACGCGCTTGGAATCGCGGTCAACGGTCTTGCCGTTGGATTCCATGTCGGCCTGCTGGAAGTAAGCGGCAAGGCGATGGAGGTACTGGTCGTACGGGAGCATGGCGTAGCTAGAGGCGCCGAAGAAGTTGTTGTACCAAACACCGATGAGGGCGAGGATGACCGGGAGGTTCTTGTCGGCCGGAGCAGTCTTGAAATGCTGATCCATTTCGTAAGCGCCCTGGTGGAGCTTCATGTAGTTTTCGAAACCGATGCGGAGAGCAATGGAGAGACCGATTGCAGACCACAGGGAGTAACGGCCACCCACCCAGTTCCAGAATTCGAACATGTTAGCAGTGTCGATACCGAAAGCTGCGACGGCTTCGGTGTTGGTGGAGAGAGCCACGAAGTGTTTGGCTATGGACTTTTCGTCGCCATTGAATGCCTTGAGGACGGCTGCCTTTGCAGTTTCGGCGTTCGTCATGGTTTCAAGAGTCGTGAACGTCTTGGAAGCGACGATGAAGAGCGTTTCTTCGATGTTCACCTTCTTGAGGGTTTCGGCCATGTGAGTGCCGTCGATGTTAGAAACAAAGTAGACTTCCGGAGAAGTTTCGCCAGCGATCGGCTTTTCTGCATAGGGTTTCAAAGCTTCGGTAACCATCACCGGACCGAGGTCAGAACCGCCGATACCGATGTTCACCACGTACTTGATGGACTTGCCGGTGTGGCCCAACCACTTGCCGCTGCGGACGAGGTGGGTAAAGTCTTCCATGTGTTTGAGAACTGCACGAACTTCGGGCATCACGTCCTTGCCATCGACGCAGATCGGATCGTTACCCTTGTAGCGCAGAGCAGTGTGGAGCACGGCGCGCTTTTCGGTGGTGTTAATCTTTTCGCCAGCAAAGTACTTGGCGCGCATGTCTTCGAAATTGGCGGACTTCAGGAGGTCCTGGAGTTTGGCCATGGTTTCGTCGGTGATGATATTCTTGGAGTAGTCGAGGAAAAGTCCGCAAGCTTCGACGCTGAACTTGTCGGCGCGAGTCGGGTCCTTTGCGAAGAGTTCCTTCATTTGCCAAGTCTTGGCGACTTCGGCATGGGCCTCAAGGGCCTTCCATTCCTTAGAATCAGTCAGTTTAGACATAGATTAATCCTTTCCGCACACGCGGTTTTTTGTTACGAGTGCCAATTTAGAAACTTTTGCGTAGGGCGAGTGAAGCGGGACTGCAAATTTAAACCGCTTGTAGCAAAAGTATCGCAAGCACTTGCCCGCTCAAAATTCGTAGGAGCATCGTGAGCGGGTAGACCGAAGCGTAGCCGATGTTTACTGCTTCGCTATCTGCTTGTCCGTTGGCGAATGCGAGTGCGGGCGGGTCCGTAGTGGCGCCAGCAAGTACGCCGCAGAGTACTAGGTAGTTCACCTTGAAAACAAGATGTCCGATGACAGCGACTGTTGCGATAGGGATAAAAGTGATGAGGGCGGCAAGTGCCATGTAGTAGAGACCGTCGCCGTTCAATAGCACATCGAAAAATTTGATTCCCGCATTTAAGCCCACGCAGCTTAAGAAAAGCGTAAGGCCGAATTCGCGAAGCATCAAGTTTGCGCTGCTTGCCATGAAAAAGTTGAGTGGACCGATTTTGCGTTTGCGGCTAAGGACGATGGCTACAATCAGTGGGCCTCCGGCGAGGCCTAGCTTGAGCGGGGTCGGCATTCCTGGGATTGCTATAGGAATGCTCCCGATGATGACTCCCAAAAAGATTCCCAAGAAAGCGGGCAAGATTTCGGGAATGTCCAGTGCAGTAAGTGAATTGCCCAATTCTTTTGCGGCGGCTTCAATACCTTCGGCAGTACCGACGACCATGAGTTTATCTGCGAATTTGATGCGCAAATCGAGTCGCCCTGTGAACTTGAATCCGCTACGAGTCACGCGGCTGACGTTTACGCCATAGCGTTCGGCGAGAGCCAAGGAACCAATGGTGTGACCGAGAATTTTTTTGTTTGTCACAAGAATCGTTTTTACTTGAATTGCAGTACCTTTTGCAACTTTCCCATCTACAAATTTTGTAATGGGTGTTTCGAGACGACGGCCGATAATTTTTTCCATATCGGCAACCGCTTCGGGCATGCCAACAATGTGAATTTTATCGCCTTCTTGCAAAATAGTTTCGCTGTTAGGAGTAAAAATCTTTTCATCGCGAAGCAGGCGTGTAACGACAACACCGTGAGAAATCAAATCTGGAATCTTTTTTAAGGCGGTTCCGTACAAATTCTGATTTGTGACTTCGAGACTGCAAGATTCAATTTCTTTGGTTGTCGCTGCAATTTCTGCTGTGTAATCTTTAGCGGCTTTGTTCGGATTTTGCTTGAAGATGATTCGCGTCAAAATCATGACCAAAATAATGCCTATGACGCCAAACGGATATGCGACAGCGTAACCGATGCCTGTGAGGGACGTATCTACACCGGCGGCAGCAAACGCAGAGTTGGCGGCGCCAAGGGAGGGCGTGTTCGTGACGGCACCGCAAAGCATTCCGATCAGTACGGGAACGTTATGGCGCAAATCGGTAAAGAAGTATAGACAAAGTGTTACGATGACGCCGAGCAGTACAATGCTTGTCGAAAGAATGTTGAGGACAAGTCCATGGCGGCGAATGGAATCAACGAAGCCGGGCCCCACCTGCATACCGATGGTATATACAAACAGGATCAATCCGAATTCCTGAATGAAGTGGAGCACGTTTGGCTCGACGCGTAGCCCGATGTGCCCCAGGACAATTCCTACGAAAAGAGCGCCTGTACTTCCAAGGCCAATCCCTTTGACTTTGATTTTTCCGATCATAAGCCCAATTGCTGCTGTAATGGCAATCGCAAGGACTTGTTGCCCTACCGATGGTTTTGTAAATAAGTCAATAAGCCAGTTCATATTTTAGATGATAGACGAAAGACGATAGACGAAAGAATGCATCTTATGTATATCGTCTGAGGTCTATGGAGGTTTAGGGTTAGTGGTTAGAAAAATTATAGTAAACGACTTAAATAAAATCCGTGCATTCGTCGTCTTGTACTATAATTCTTCATTTTTTTACGCAGCGGACCGAAGCGAATATATTCTTGTTATAATGCTCGTAAGTAATTGTAGTATTTGTTGCGCGGATCAAGTATGCTCTTGAGTCGTCATAAGGCTCTTTCGTCCAAAAACTGGCGCTGATTTCTTTGTCGGCGAATTTTCCATCGAAATATTTGAACCCTGCAAATTGAAGATTGAAGTTTGTAATTTTATTGAGGTCGGCGATTGGCGTGTTTCCAAATGCAGTTTTGAAATCTTCACGAGTGGGCAGTTCCCAACCGGTTGGGCAAACGGATTCCGATGCGGCTTGCCACGTATAGAGTCGTCCCGCTGTTTCGCAATTTTTGTGATTGTTGTCATAGCAGGTGCTCGATTCAGGGACGTAAACGTCAAGGTTCTCGGCCATCCACGTTTTACCGTTTATAGTGATTGTCGCGTAATTTTTTTCGGGGCAAGAGAGTGTATTGCTTGCCGCATTGAAATCGCAATTGCGGTTGTCTTCGCAGGCGGTGAATGCTGTGGAGAGAACTGTTAAGGTGATGATTGCTGTGGCTTTTTTAATCAGATTCATAAACATTCCTTTTTGATTGTCTTTTTTCGCTCGCAAATTTAGAATGCCTTCTTTGAATTGACTAATATTTTTTATATATTGAATTCATCAATTTTTTTTATGGATTCAAGGTGGAGGTTTTCCAAATGGAATTGACCCAAATCAAATATTTTTTGGAAGTGGCTCGCACTGAGCATGTGACGAAGAGTGCGAAAACCCTCTGCATTGTGCAACCTGCGCTTACGCATGCCATTCATAAACTTGAAGATGAACTTGGCGTAAAACTGTTCAAGACGCAAGGGCGAAATATTAAACTTACCGAGGCCGGTGATTATTTTTATAAGAAAGTGAAACCTCTTTATGAAGATCTTGAGGCGCTCCCGGCAAGGCTTAGGGCGAAATCTGATTTGCAAATGGTTACGGTGAGCTTGAAGGTGTTGGCGGCATCATCGTTTGTGACGAATGCGGTAGTGCAGTATAAGCGGCATGCTCCGAACTTGCGCTTTTATCTTGTTCAACGAGAAGAATCTACTTTGTATGATATTAGCATACAGACTTTTGAACATTACCGATTGCAAGAAAATTCTGGCGCAGAAACGTTTGTTTGTTCCGAAAACATCTTCCTTGCTGTACCCAATACGGCGGAATATAAAAAGCGCGATAGCATTTCTCTGCACGAATTGGGCGACACGAACTTTATCGGATTGTTCGGTTCAAAGCAACTGCATGCTGTCTGTGAAAACTTTTGCAACCGTATTGGTTTCAAGTCTCATGTGATTTTTGAAAGCGATAATGCTCTCGCCGTTAAAGATGCTATTGCAAGTGGTATCGGAGTGGGATTCTGGCCCGAGTTTTCGTGGGGAAAAATCAACACTCGCAAAATCAAACTTTTGAAGATTACCGATGCTGAATTCAAGCGCGACATCGTGATTACTTATGTGAAAAACAAACAGGATAATTCTCACGTTGAAGGCTTTTACAAGTTTTTAGTGAGCTTGTTAAGGCGCGCTTCTAAATAGGAATGTTTGAAATTCGCCCTCGTTTAGATATAGATAAATCTTTGTCAATTGTATTCTGGGGCGTAAAGATTATATATTAACTTACAGCCGTGGGTGTTTTGCGGCAAAGGAGAAAAAATGTCTAGACTTAAAGAAGCCGTGGTGTTGGCAATTGCAATTCTTGGCCTTGGAGCATTCCTCTATTATGCCATGATGCATACGAAAGACAGGGACCGCGTTGTTGCGGTGAAGGGACTTTCTGAACGCGAAGTGAAAGCTGATTTTGTCATTTGGCCGATAGTTTATAAGGAAGTCGGGAACGATCTTTCTGCGATTTATGACGGTGTGCAGGCAAAGAATGCGACGCTTGGAAAGTTCTTGCGTGATAATGGCGTGGAAGAATCCGAAATCAGCTGGTCTGCCCCCGATATCGAAGATGTACAGGGCGAACGTTACGGCGATAACAAGCGCCCGTTTCGTTACATTGCGACGGTAGTCACGACAGTGGCCTCAAAAAAAGTGGACCGCGTCCGCGAAATCATGGGCAAGCAGGGCGACCTTCTCAAACAAGGTATTGCATTCAGCGGTGACGATTACCGCTATCGCAAAATTTACAGTTTTAACGGCCTGAACGAAATCAAGCCCGCAATGATTGACGAAGCGAATAAGAATGCTCGTGCCGCAGCCGAGAAATTTGCTATGGATTCTGGCAGCAAACTCGGTAAAATCAAGACGGCGACGCAGGGACAATTCTCCATTAGCGACCGCGATGAAAATACGCCGTTCATCAAAAATGTGCGCGTAGTAACAAATGTTCAATATTTCTTGGAAGATTAAACATGGATACTTCGGTTCTCGATAAGGCTATTGTTTTTGCCGTCAAGGCGCACGCTGGTACGGAACGCCGCGGGAAAGGTTTCCCTTACATTGTCCACCCGCTGGAAGCTGTGGAAATCGTCGCGACAATGACGACGGACCAAGAGCTTTTGGCGGCAGCGGCTTTGCACGATACCGTCGAAGATACGGATGTTACTTTAGACGATATCCGTCGCGAGTTTGGTGACCGAGTGGCGAAACTTGTGGAAGAAGAATCCGATGTGTTCATGGAAGGCGTGAGCGAAGCGGATTCTTGGCATGAACGCAAGCAGGCGGCAATTGACAGGCTTTCTCGTGCAAGTCGCGATGCAAAAATGGTGGCGCTTGGCGATAAACTGAGCAATGCCCGAATCATTTACCGTGATTTTGTTCAAAAAGGCGATAAGCTCTGGAGCATTTTCCATGTGAAAGACGTGAAAGAACATGAATGGCATTATCGCGGTTTGGCTTCATCGTTGAAGGAGCTTGAAGGGACTTTTGCCTATACGGAATTTACGGATTTAGTCGAAAAAATATTTGGCGGATCGTCAACAAAATAAGGATGAATACCATGAGCGAAAAGCCTGAAAGCAAAATGAGCTTGAAAGCCCGTAGAGCGGCCATTCTTGAAGACTATCAAGAAAAAATGCCCATCTACGAAAAGTTGAAAGATCTTGTTTGCGACTTGCTCAAGAAAAATGTAGAAGAAAATCATATTTACGTGACAGCGGTCGAGGCGAGAATTAAAGAAAAAAAGAGTCTTGCCGAAAAACTGGAGCGCAAGGGAGACAAGTATCAATCGCTCTTGGAATTGACCGATATTTTGGGGGCCCGCGTCATTGCTTTTTATAATGACGATGTCGATAAAATTGCAGCTCTTGTAGAAAAGTTATTTGTCATTGACTGGAAAAATTGCATTGATAAACGCAAAATGCATGAATTGAACAGCTTTGGCTATAATTCTTTGCATTTTATATGCAGTGTTCCTAAATCTCTGTATGAAGATCCGGAACACCCTGAAATAAACGAAATCCGTTTTGAAATCCAGATGCGTACGGCTTTGCAGCATGTGTGGGCCGTGTTGGATCACGATACGGGTTACAAGTCGGGTTTTGAAATTCCGCAGGAGTATTTGCGTAACCTGAATCGCCTTGCGGGAATGCTGGAATTGATTGATGAACAGTTCTGCAAAATTAGAACGGATATCAACAATTACAGATTCCATGTGCAGTCGCTTGTGCGTTCGGGGCAGTTTGCCGAAGTGGCTTTGAACGGTGATTCTTTCAGCAATTACCTGAAGTTGAAGCCGTTTGACAAATTGAATCAACGGATTGCGGCTATAAACCAAGCGGAAATTATCGAATCTTCGATGATGCCGTTCCTCAAGGTGTTTAGCTTTTTGCGGTTTAAGACGCTTGCCGATATAGATAAACTTGTTAAGGAACATAGCGAAGATGCGTATCAGCTTGCGGCGTTCCAGCTTGCGGATACGGACTTGGACATTATCAATTCGTCGCTTGGCGTGATTAGCTTGCTTGTAGTTTATGTGTTGAAGCATGGCGGCGGCGTTGCCGGAATTCGAGTTATCTTGAATGAGCTTTATGGCGAATCCGCGAGCAACGAGAACTGGGCAAATCGACTGTACAAGAACGCCATGAAGCTTTCGTTCATGAACCAGTAAAAATGTATTTTTGGGCCATGAAACAGCCGATTCGAAATATTGCAATTCTCGCCCACGTCGATGCGGGCAAGACGACTCTTTCCGAGAGGATTCTTTTTGCAGCGGGTGAAATTCACCGCCCTGGAAAAGTGGAAGATGGCCTTGCCACGATGGATTATATGCCCGAAGAAAAAGAACGCGGCATTACTATCGAAAGTGGCGTCGCGCATTTCGAATGGAAAAACACGTGGTTCAATTTTATTGATACGCCGGGGCATGTGGATTTTGGTGCCGAGGTGGATATGGCGCTCACCGCTGTGGAGGGCGCTGTGCTTGTGGTGAGTGCTGCAAGTGGCGTCGAAACGCAGACGATTGCGTCGTTCCGCAAACTGCACGAATCCCGTGTGCGTACGATTTTATTTGTAAACAAACTTGATAATCCTGATTATTCGCTAGACGAGACGTTAATTAACATTGAAGAAACGCTTGGCGTGCGTCCGGTGCTCATGTCTTTGCCGCAGTTTAAGAACGGCAAGATGTGCGGCATGCTCGATGTGCTGAGCCAGAGTCGCTTAGTGCATTCGGAATCGGGTGCGGAAGTTCTCGATGACGGCTGGGAATCGGATGCGAGTGCTGCGGAAGAGCGTGCACTCCTCAAGAAGTATTATGCCGAAGCTGTGGAATTTGCGAGCAACTTTGACGATGAAATTTTGACGCTCGCGCTGGACAACAGGCCTGTGCCGCCCAAGATGCTTTTGCGTGGGCTTAAATCGCTTGCTGCTAGTGATGAATATGTTATTTGCTATGCGGGCTCGGCGTTGGAAGGTTTTGGCATTCGGAGTCTCGTGACTGCGCTCTCGTTCTTTTTGCCGGAGGTCCCGACGTTTGACGAAAATGAGTTGGGGCAGGTGGTGCGCCTGAGGCATTTCCGCGGCGTCGGCGAAATTTCGCTGTTCCGCAGCCATGCGGATTTGTTGCGGCGTGACTGGCCGACGGGTTTTGAATTCTCGCGGCTCAAGGCGAACATGCTTTTGCCTGTTGACGAAATCCGCACAGGTGACATTTACGCAATGCGCAGCCCGTTCGAAACGGAACTCGGGCAAGTGATTCGGTTAGACGAGAATGTGAATGTTTTAGACGAGCGCGCGGCCCTTTGCTTCGGTAAACTCAGCACAGGCGAGGGTTCAGGGACCTTGTGTCATCCTGAGGAGCGTAGCGACGAAGGAGCCCGTGCTGCGAAAGAGCAGTCTATCGGCAATCGATATTTGCCGCTCCTCCAGACGCGTGTGGAATGTGTGCGGATGGAAGATTATGCCCATGTGGAACGCAGTCTTTCGGTGCTTGCGCGAATGGATCCGAGTTTTCGCGTGCAGAAGGACGATGGCGGATTTTGGTACTTGCATACGGTGGGTGAGGTGCAGCTTGATGTTTTGCTTGCGCGTCTCAAGCGCGAGTTCGGTTGCGAAGTGCGTGCCGGCAGCCCCGAGGTGCGTTGGCAAGAACGTTTGTGCCGTGCTGTCGGACCAGCGGAAAATACATTCCAGATTGGGCCGCATAAAATGTCCATCAGCATTTCGGCATCTCCGCTAGATGGTGACGCTCATGACATTCGCTTGTCCGCAGAATTCATGGAAAATGCCCCGCGTGAAATTTTGGCGGGTGTGCGTTCGGCACTTCTGGAATCGACCGAAGTCGGCGTGCTTGGCAAGGGTCCGCTTGTAGGCGTGCGTTTCGAAGTTCATCGTTTTGAATGGACGGAAGGGGCGCTCCCGCCGATGATCAAGAAGTGCTGTGCAGATGCAGTCGCTAAACTCGTGAAGCCTGTGGATGTTCAGTTGTACGAACCGGTGATGGAACTTTCGCTCGAATGTCCCGTGAATTTTGCAGGTCTTGTGACGGGCGACATCCAGGCGCGTGAAGGCAAGGTGAAAGAAATCGAAGGCGACGGGAAAACGCATTTCTTGAAAGCTGACGTGCCTCTCCGCAAAATTTTTGGTTACGCTACCGGCGTTCGCAGCATCAGCAAGGGCACCGCGCTTTACAGCATGAAGTTGCTCGGTTACCGTCCTGCGACGATTTGATATATATTTAGGGTATGAGCGAAAAAATCCCTAATCCAAATACAATTCATCCGATTGCGGGCTACGACAAGGAAATTTACGTCAAGCCGACTATCAAGAATCCGAACATCATCGTCGGGGATTTTACCTACATCGCAGATTCAGAATTTGAAAGTCATGTGACGCATCACTATGATTTTGTCGGCGACAAGCTTATTATAGGAAAGTTCTGTCAGATTGCTGCGGGTGTGGAGTTCGTGATGAATGGCGCGAACCACCAGATGAATGCGGTTTCGACATTCCCGTTCTACACGCTTGAAGGCTGGAACATGAAACCGCCTGCCCAAAGCGATTTGCCATACAAAGGCGATACCATTATCGGAAACGATGTGTGGATTGGTCAAAATGCGGTGATTTTGCCGGGCGTGCACATTGGCGATGGAGCGATCATTGGCGCCAACAGCGTTGTCGGTAGCGACGTGGAACCGTACACTGTCGTGGTCGGGAATCCGGCGGAGACGATCCGCTACCGCTTTGACGAAGAACTGACTTCGCTGTTGCTGAAGTTCAAGTGGTGGGACAAGCCCATAGAAGAAATCAATAAACTGATTCCGGTACTCACGAACAGCGATTTGGAATGGGTGAAGCGGGAACTGAAAAAGAGAGTGAATGACGAGTAAGGGGTTCTTTTGTGGAAACGACGCGTTATATAAGCATCGTTTTGCTTAACTGGCTGCATTCGCTTGTTAGCCAAGATGTTTTATTTTATGTGTTGTTTTTATTCCTTCCCGCATTGTTTTTGGTGGTGATTTGCAAACATAAACCATGGAAAAAATTGTGGCAGGGAATTGCTTTTGCTTTGCCGATAATAGTTTGCGTTTCTCCATTTGCTTTTTTTACGTGGGTATTTTGGAAAACTTTAAGTAATGGCGATGCTTATGATTTTATTCGTATTTCCGTTGTTCTGCTTATATATGTTATCGGTGGCTTCGTTGGCTATTTCTTCAATGTTCGTAGGGGGCGACACTGGTTACTTCTTCTCGCGGGGTTGTTCTCTGCGTGTTCCGTATACGCATTTCTGGATTCATATCCTCCGAAGTTATCTTCTTTCGGATCAATTGTTGATGAGTCTATTTCAGAAAAGCAGGACGACTTTGATTATGAAATTAGAATGGAGCTTGCAAAAAAGAATATAATGATTGATGATTATATAATGATTGAATCTACAATTTATGATAAACGTGTTGCCCAACTTCGCGTGAAGGGAGATTCTGCTTTTGTTTGTACATCAAAAGAAATGTGCGGAATTAAAGACTCCACGGAAATTTGCGAGTGGATTGCCTTAAAAACGAATAATGATGCGACTTCGATAAAAGACGTTAATGATCAGTTCTTTATAAAGGTTGATACGATTTATTATTCTCCATTAGGAGGTGCCGACAATTTACGTCAGTTTTATGAATGTTGTGCCGAAATTTTGAAACCTTTCGCGTTAGAAATTCCGTTCGATGTGTCGCCAGAAAAAAGAACTGTTTCTCAAATTCATTTGCTGAAAAAACTTGTTGAATCTTATAAAGAAGAAAAAGTTCCGTATAATATGTGGGACGGCTACATGTTTGATATTACGCTGCTGGATTATCGTCGCGGAGCAAAACGCAGTATTGAAATCGGGAACGCCATGGCTGCGGAGCCGCGGGATTTGCTGAATGCAAAACGCATTGACGAAATTGCCCGTGCGTTCTTGCCGATAACAAAAAACACGCCAATGGATTGGAAGGGTGCGAAGTGTCGTTAAAAAGAAAAAATGTCACTCGTTTGCTTATCGCCATTGCTGTGGTTCTTACGGCGTCTTTCTTGGTGTTGGACTGGATGGCTTTTTTCCGCTGTGGTGCCGTCGAGTGTTGCCTTATGGAGGGGAGCGGCTTTCAGAACGTCGCGAAGTGCGCTGTAACGGCTATCATGATGCTTGTCGTTTTTTCTATAGGTAAAGAAAGCCTTTGCTTGAGGGATCGGACGCTTTTGCAGGTGGGTTTTGCCGTGGCTTTATGTGCAGATTTCTGCTTTAAAATTTTGCATGAGCACTTGCTTGGAATTTGCTTTTTTATGGCAACTCAAGCGTTACTCATTTTCCGTCATACGCGCAGGAATGAAACCGATAACTCTTTTCCCGTGATTTTGTACGTCCCGTTTGGCGTGATATGCCTTGCCGCGGTGCTGTGCTCGCTTGGCTCTTTTTCGGGGGCGATGCTCCCGGTTGTTGCGGTGTACGGCTCGTTCGTTACCTGCTCGCTCATTGTCGCTTGCAGAGTTTTGGGGAAGGGCTTTTTCCCTGCTAGAAATGCTCGGCAAATCAAGTGGGGGATGGTTCTTTTCTTCTGTTGCGATGTGTGCGTGGGGCTTTCGGGCTTGGTCTCGGTAGATCATAGCGTTCAGGAGATTGTCGCTACTGTGGCGCATAACTTTGTATGGACTTTCTATACCCCGGCGCTCATCCTGCTTGCCCTTAGCGGCTACAGGCATGAGGTATGAGCGATGAGTCAATGGATTGGCGTGGTGAAAAGAGTAAGCGCTAGATCCTCGCCTACGCGAGGATGACAATGCGTGCTGTTTTACATCTTGCGGCGCGGGCATGACAAAATGAAAGCGTTGGATAACTGTATATTCGGTTAATGGATGATAGAACTTTTTGCCTGCCTCCGAGTGAAGTGGGCTTCTTTTTTAGTAGTTGGTCGTTAGTCATTAGTTGTTTCCCAATAACTATTAACCAATAACTATTAACCAATAACCAATGACCATTGACTAATGACTGATAACTACTTTACATGTATCACGAAAAATTCTAAAAATTTCATGAAAATAATAAAAGTGCTAAAATTTCAACAAAAAAGCTAATTTTTTATCATAAAACCTATTGACTTTCTAAAAAATGAATATATATTTAGAATTAGAACGGCACGGACTTTTAAGTCAAGAGGCTGTTTGTGTTTGGAGGATTGAATGAAAGATGTACTAAAGTACACGGACTATCACCAGTATATCGCGGACTATTACGCCGAACGAAAGGCGAAATCCGTGTTTACTTGGCAGACGTTTACGCAGGCGGCTGGGTTTTCTTCGCCGGTATTCCTTAAATATGTGAGTGAAGGCCGCTCTAACTTGAGCGAAGATACCGCCATTCGTGTAGCCTCCGCGATGTCTTTGATGGGCTACGAGCAGGAATATTTTTGCGAAATGGTCAAGTTCGATCACGCAAAGACTGACGAAGAAAAGAAGTCCATTTTCAATAGAATGCTTGCTATTGCCGATGTGCATAAAGTGAGAATTATCGAAGGGGATGCGTTCCGCTATTATGACAGTTGGAAAAATCCTGTGCTCCGCGAACTTGCTCCTTCAATGCCGGGGGCTAAGCCCCTGGCACTTGCGCGTGCTTGCCGTCCAAAAATTACCGCCGCCGAGGTTAGCGAATCGTTAAGCTTTTTAATCAAGGCGAATTTGCTTCAAAAGGATAAAGAAGGGAATTATGTCCAGACGGAAAAATCGGTAACGACAGGTCCGATGGAGGTGGCGCCTTTGGCGATTCGCGGAATGCATCGCCAGATGGGCGAATTTGCCCTTGACGCCATTGAAGGCGTGCCGCAGGACGAACGCCATTTTTCGGGACTTACGCTTGGAATCACCCGCAATGCTTACGAAGAAATCGTTCAAGAAATTGCGGAATTTCGCAAACGCATTATTGCCATTGCGACTAGGGAAGACGATACGGACGAAGTCTATCGTTTGAACGTGCAGTTTTTCCCGATGACAAAAAAGAGTGTGGAAAAAAAGGATTAGGAGGAAGATATGAACTGCTCAAAATTAACTATGCGAATTGCAGATAAAATTATGATGCTGCGATTCTTTTTGGGGGCAAGTTTGGCGATTGTCCTGAATCTTGTCATTGCCACGTTCTTTGCCATGCTGTTTGTGGCGTGCGCCGAAAGAGCCGACGAACCTATAAACGGTGCGGAAGGAGGTTCTTCGGAGGAACCTTGTGTGCAACAGGCTTCGCTTGAAAATATTACGATTACGGGCAGCGTGATGCGAATTGCTCAAGCTCCAGAAGATTCTGCTGTTAGTGAATGGAATATTGCCGCATTGAACGGTTCTTTTATAAGGATGGCAGAACTAGATTCGGTGACATTGGACACGACGGGTGTTTTTTATTTTGCTCAATGCACGGGCTCTTCGGGTAAATTTGTTTTCGAAGGCGTCTCGTTGCGTAGTCCTTATGTCATGTTTGAAATCGCTCCGTATGTCGGTTATGGTTCTGTAGATAAGATAAATACACCATTCAAGGGCTATGATCCCAAAAATCCGTATATAACGACTACTTACAGCATTATTGTTGATGTGCGCAAAGCGGAAGGTCTTGATATTAACGTAATCACGTTCTTGGAGGCTGCGCGTTTGCGATATCTTGTTAATCAAGGAATGAAATTTGCAGAGGCAAAACGACAAGCCGATCAGGAACTTCTTGTCGCTCTGGGTATTTATGAAGACTCGGTCTATTTTGACAAGAGTGAATACATGAATTATGCGAATACTCTGACTATGATAGATTTCCTGGGTATAGCAATGTATGATTGGATTCGTTCATCGTCTCCATTGAATGTGGCGAACGCTTTTGGTCGCACAGGGTCCTTGGCTGCAGTGGATTCAGTAAAGGACTACTTTATTGCGCAAACGCTTATGTGGCATAATTTGGGACGTTTTAAAGATTCTGAAAAAATCTACTTGGAAAATTTCTTTGCAAGTTTGTACGGACTAGGACAATGTACTGCGGAACGCGAGAGTGTGAGTGCCTCGTATGAAGGGGGAAGTTTCGACGATCCTTTCAACTCTGAACAGACAATGGATATTACTTGCAATTCGGGCCGATGGATGTTCACCTCTCATTATTTGGCTGTAGATAGTATTGGTGCTGTTCCGGACAAGATGACGGACGAGCGTGATGGAAAAGTGTATAATACAGTGACGTTCGTTATTGACGGGCAATCGCAAACGTGGATGGCAGAAAACTTGAGGTTTAGTAATGATAGCATTCGTCCGGAATTAAGTTTTGATTCGGAGTATGTCGCGAGTAACCAGACTCTGTCTCGAGAGTATGATGAATATGTGGCAGGGCTGGATTCGTCGTACTGGAATACGGTCGCTATTTATAAGGTGGAGGATGTAATAGGAGCGGATTCTATTGTCATGGATGAGGGGCATTTTCAGGGAATATGCCCAAGCGGATGGCACATCCCAACTCGAAAAGAATGGTCGCAGTTGTTGCATTTCGTAGAACAAAAATTTAGCCGGTGCCTTAATGGAAATTGCGATGAACCTCTTAAGTACGATTATTTGACAAGTTATGGAATAGAATATCTGCATCTTGTTGGTTTTGGCGATTTTACAGCGGAAGCATTTGCTTTCTTGGAACCATCGGAAGACGCTTGGACTTTGAGTATGCTTAGATTGGATAAGTGGTCTTCTTTTGACTGGGCTTATTATCTGGAATGTTCTGTTCGCTGTGTCAAGAATTAATCCCTCTTATAGCGCTTGGAGTAAGTGTAAGGAGGAAAGAGGGATAGGAGACGGGCTGCGGCCCGCCTTCTCTTTTTAAATATTGTATCTTTACACTATGTTGCACTTTACGTGCGTAATGAAGGAATTGTTATGAAACCAGGGAAAACTGAACTCCGTTTGAATGCAGAAATCGAAAAGCGCGGTGCATTGTTTGCCGTGCTGTTGGATCCGGATACTTCGGACGAAGCGGCTTTTGTGAAAGCGGGTTCCTTGGCGGCGGAAAACGGCGCGGACCTCCTTTTGGTGGGTGGTTCTTATCTTGGAAATTTCACGCTCCCGAAGCAAGTCGCGGCTCTCAAAGCGAATGTCGATTTGCCGGTCGTGCTTTTCCCGGGTGGCGCTTCGCAAGTCGTTCCCGGTTTTGATGCCATGCTTTTCATGACGCTTGTGAGCGGTCGCAACCCGAATTACCTCATCGACGAGCAGGTTCGCGGTGGTGCCTTGGTGCGTGCCCTCAACATGGAAGCGATTCCGACGGCGTACCAGCTGATCAACAGTGGCAAGCGCACGACGGTCGAATACATCAGCGGTACGATGCCTGTGCCTGCAAATAAGCCGAAGCTCAGCATGGTGAATTCCATTGCCGCAGAACTCATGGGCATGCGTTACGTTTATCTCGAAGCGGGTAGCGGTGCCGAAGAACCTGTGCCGGTGGAGCATATCGCCTACACCCGCAAGGCGACCGAAATGACCATCATCACTGGTGGTGGTATCAAGGACCCGCAGACTGCTGCTGTTCGCGTGGCTGCCGGTGCGCAAATCATCGTGACCGGGACGCTATGGGAAAAGGTCAACGACCCTGCATTGCTTAAGGAATTCGCCGCTGCAATCCACGTGAAAGGGTGATAGCGAGAATATAGACGGGAGTGTTGCCGCGAAGGATGGGGCCAAGGAAGCCAAATCTATCAATCTAGATGGCGGCGTCATGGCGGGCTTGATCCGCCATCTGTCTTAGAATATTTTTGTATTTAATTTATTTGTAATTACGTGCTTTGCGTGAAAATTCGCGATTTTTCGTTGGGATTGCCTTAAAATTTGAACTGTAAGCCGATTTACCCTGAAAAATGCGTGATATTCTAACCGTAGCCCGTCTTTTTCTTTTATAAATATATATTTTCAAAAATGCGAGTGCCGTGCGTGTTGTGCGGCGCCATTTTGAGGATTTTTGATGAAAAAACTTGTGATTGTTTCCTGGGTGCTCAAAGCGCTTGGTATTGTACTTGTGCTTTTGATGCTTTTTGGGCACGAAATCGTCTTGAATTTGTTTCCCGGTCTTGAGGGAATGTCCATCAATCCGTTTTTCTACGCGGGCATTGTGTTTTATGCAGCTGGTGCCGTGATTTACTTTTTCGTCAACAAGAAAGAAAAAGCGGAGCGCCGCCGTCGCGAAATTGAGGAATCCTACAGGAGCGCGGGACTCGGCGATTCTCTCGATAGCGATTCTGATGATTCCGGTGTAGAATCCGCAAGTGAAAATTCTAACGATAATTCAAATGAAAAGTGATGTGTGTATGAGTGATTTGATGATCGAAATTGAACATTTGCACAAGACTTACCGCAGCGGCTTTACGATGAAGCCGAAGCTTGCGCTCAAGGACGTAAGCTTCAAGGTGGAGCCGGGCCAGGTGTATGGTTTTATCGGGCCTAACGGGGCGGGCAAGTCTACCACGATTAAAGTCTTGACGGGGCTTCTGACGTTCGATTCGGGCAAGGTGCTCGTGAACGGGATTAGTCCGCGCGATGTGAAGAGCCGCCAGTATATCGGTTACTCGCCGGAGCAGCCGTACTTTTACGATTACCTTTCGGGGCGCGAACTTTTGCGTTTTTACGGTAAACTCGTGGGCCTCAAGGGCGCAGAGCTCGAATCCCGCATTGGCTGGGCACTTGAACTTTTGCATGCGAACAAGGACTGGATCGACCGCCGCTTGCGTTCGTACTCCAAGGGCATGATGCAGCGCGTGGGTATTGCTCAGGCGATTCTTGGCAAGCCGAAGCTTTTGATTCTCGACGAGCCGATGAGCGGACTTGACCCGATGGGGCGCCGTGACGTGCGCGAGGCTATCCAGCAGCTCAACCGCGACGGCGTGACGATTTTCTATTCGAGCCACTTGCTTTCGGACGTGGAATCTATCAGCCACCGAGTGGCGATGATTGTCGATGGAAAAATCGTGCGTGAAGGGACTGTCGATGAAATCACGGAATCGTGCGGAGTCGAGTACCATGTGCGGACGCGTCAGGCGATTCTGGAAGCGGACTTGCCAGAGGGCGTTGCTCTCACGGGGCATCCGCAGGAATTTATTTGTTCCGACGATGCCGCTCGTGACCGCTTGCTGGGTTACTGCCTTTCGAACGGGATTGCAGTAGAAAAGATGGACCACAAGCGTCCGAGTCTCGAAGATATTTTGACGGAGGAAATTGCCCGTGCAGACGCTTAATCATATTGGCATTATCGCCCTCAATACGTTCCGCGAATCTATTCGCGACAAGATTCTTTATAACATTGGTTTCTTGGCGATTGCGCTTACGCTTTTTAGCATTGTGCTTGGCGAGTGGTCGGTGTTTGACCGTTCGTACGTCATCAAATCGACGACGCTTTCGGTGATGAGTCTTTCGGGGCTGTTGATTTCTATTTTCGTGGGCATCAGCCTTGTGCAAAAAGAAATCCAGCGGCGGACGGTGCTCACGCTTTTGTCGAAGCCCATTAGCCGCGTGGCGTTCATTGTCGGCAAGTACTTTGGACTTTTGGCGGTGGTCGCGGTTCACTTGTGCTTGCTCACGATGATTTATTATTGCATTTTGTGGGTGACGAATTCTAGCCCGACGTTAAGCCTTTTGACGGCCATTTACTTGATATTCTGCGAAATGGCGGTGGTCATTGCGGTAGCGCTTTTGTTCAGTAGCTTTAGCAGCACCATCCTGTCGGCGCTCTTTACGCTTGGCGTTTATTTTGCAGGGCACTTGAGCGACCAGCTTTTGGAGCAGGTGCGTTTTGCAAGCCGCATGGGAGAGCTCCAGAGCACTTCGTCTGCGATTCTCGAAAAGGCGGCCGTCGTAATCCATGCGGTGTTCCCGGGACTGTACCGCTTCAACGTGACGAATTATGTTGTGCACGGCGTTCAACTCCCGGATATGTATCTTTTCTGGAATTCTGTTTATGCGCTAGGTTACATTGGGGTGTTCCTCGCGGTTGCAAGTTGGTGGTTTAGCCGGAGGGACTTCTTATGAGAAACCAGTATATTGCAAAGGTTCTCGTTCACAATAAGGTTGTGACGGAAGATGTAATCAAGGCTCATTGGGGCAAAATTACCGATTCGATGGATATCGGGCAGGTTCTCGTGAAAGCGGGAATTTTGAAAGAGTCCATGTACGCGAAGGTGCTTGCGTTTGTGCAGAACCTCGAATCGAAAAACGCGAAACCGGCTGGTGGTTCGGCTGCTCCTTCTGCGTCGAAACCCGCTGCAACTCCGGCGAGTGCCGCTCCTGCTTCGGCTCCTGCGGCGTCTGCTGCGAAGCCGGCTGCGTCTTCTACGGCGGCCCCTGCATTTTCTGCTGCGAAACCCGTAGCCCCACCGCCCGAAGAAGAACCTGCGATTCAAATCGAAGGTAACAGCAGCCTTTATGGCGAGGCTTCTAGTTCGGTGGTCGTGACGGAAAAGGTCGCCGGCCTTGAAATGACAAGCATGGCGAATGTCCAGGTGCCCGTCGAAAGCGAAATTGACGAAAAAGAAACTGAAGAGGGTGAACTGCCGTCGCAATTTGCGGTTGCTACCGGTGAGGGGGAAGCTGTCGAGGCTCCCGATGTTTTGCATCCGATTATGCCGCTTGCAAAAATCATCGCATACGCCCGCAAGTTTAACGTCACGGATGTTTATCTGTACGCCGGTCGCCAAATTACGATGCGTCAGTCGGGAGTGCTGTTCGTCGCCTCCGAGAAGGTGCTCGAAAAAACGCATTTGATGGACCGTTTGTCCGAAATCGCAAGCAGTTTTACGGACGGTTTCAAGATGGTCGTCGGTCGCAATTTCAGCAGGACGATTGGGCTTCCCGGTGCTGGTCGTGCACGTGTTTCCGTGACATGGAACGATGTTACTCCGAGCATTTCCATCCGCATCGTGCCGATGGAATCCATTACGCTTGAAAACCTTTACTTGCCTGAATTCTGTAACCAGTTTGCATCTCTCAACAGCGGCCTTGTGCTAATTGCCGGGCCGGCGGAAAGTGGACGCTCTACGACGATGACCGCGTTTGCCGAATGCATTGCCGCCAATAGGCAGGTGTTCATCCAGACGGTCGAAAAGCCGATTGAACGATTGCTTGTGAACCCGAACGGCTCCATTGCCCAACGCGAGGTCGGCTTGCATGTCCATTCCGGTATCGCGGGGATTGAACTTGCGATTCGTACGGGTGCCGATGTCATTCTCTTTGACCATTTGGAAACGATGGAAGAGCTTTCGCTTTTGATGCAGGCCTCGAATGCGGGAGCGCTTGTGTTTGCCGTGGCGAGTGGAACCAATATCCACGCATTGCTTTCACGGCTCCTCATGTCCGTGCCGAGTGAAAACCGGAATGCTTTTGCATGCTCGCTTGCGGACCAGCTCAAGGGCGTGATTGTGCAACATTTGATTCCTGTGGTCGATAACCAGGGGCTAGTGCTTGCGACGGAATCGATGAAGGTGTCTTCTACGATTGCGGGAATGATCCGCAAGGGCGATGTGTCGCAGATTGTTTCTGCAATAACGGGTCAAAAGGATCAAGGTATTACGCTCGACGAATCTCTGCAAATGTGCGTGGATTCGGGTTACATCGAAGGTATCGAAGCGTGGAAACGTGCAAACGATAGTAGGCGTTTTGCTTCTTATCGCAAGGCTAAATAGCGGGGTTCGTCATGGCATCAGAAATTGAATCTCTTTTGGAATATGCCCTGAACATCGGGGCGAGTGACTTGATTGTGACTGAAGGGGCTCCGTCGGCTGTTCGCTTTGCGGGGCGTGTTTGCGCTATTCCCGAATCGTCGGCACTTCCGTTCGGTTCTTTGCTTGAATTTTTGGGCGCGCTCGACGGTGAATCGGGTACGTTTATCGGTGGCCCGTGGAAAGATACCAAGTGGCGTGTGAAGTATTTCCGCGAAGCTTTGGGTAATGCGGCGATTTTCCGCCCGCTCATGCCGGAATGCCCGGATATCGGGTCTTTGGGGATGCCTCCTTCGTTTGATAACTTGTTGGGGCTGAACTCCGGGCTGGTCGTTTTTGCGGGCCCCGTTTGCTCTGGAAAGACTGTCTCTGCGACTTCTTACGTATCGGCGATGTGCTCGTCGCGCATTTTGCGTTTCTGCAATTTGGATGCAAGGCATGAATTGCCCGTGAATACGGGGGAAAGCCTTGTGCTTGTCAATACAGTGGGTTCGACCTCCGAAAAGCTGGAACAAGGACTTCGTAGCGGTACGGATTTGTTCTGGGTGGGCGGCTTTGATCCTTCTACGTTGATTCCCCTATTGCGGGCTGCCGAGGCGGGGGCGTTGGTCGTCGTGAACGTGACGGCGGGTAATGCGGTGGGGGTTATCGATACGCTCCTTTCCGCTTCGTCTTCGGAAAATCGCGACCTTGCCCGCACGATGCTTGCGGCTGCGCTCAAGGCTGTTGTCGTCCAGAAGTTATTGCCGGCGACAGCGGAAGGTGGTGGCGTTGTTCCTGCCTGGGAAATCCTTTACAATACGCAGAACGTGGCCGCGCACATTCGCAGTGGCGATCATTTCAAGCTCCCTTCCATTATGGCTGCTTCCGCATCAGAAGGGATGTTGTTGATGGATGACAGCATTGCTGAACTTGTTCGTGCTGGCTATGTGACCGCAGAAGAGGCTGGTAGGTATGTTTCCAATCCCGCTCGGTTGGCTTAAAAGAACGCTTCTTTTGACGGTGGCGGTATCGGCCTCCTTTTATGCGGCTCCTGTGCAAGCAGCGCTTTCCGTTGACGAGTCTGTGGAGGAGTCCCTTTTGGGGGCGATGCAACTGGAACCGGATTCTGTACAAACGCAGAATGCCAAGTCCGTGCTTTACCTTGGCGGCGGAGAGCGTTCTCCGTGGTTCCATTTGGGCGCTCTGTACGCATTGGAAGAATACAAGATTCCTGTCGATTCCGTCGTGGCGACATCGTGGGGCGCATGGATGGGGGCCTTGTGGTCTCTTGGCGTTTCTATTGACGATATCCAGCGATTGATGATGGACCCTGCAATTATTGATTTTGTGGGAACCAATTCGATTCATGCGAAGACGGAACACGATGCGTTTGCTTTACCGGTTTCTGTGAGCGGCATCCCATCGTTTCGCCAGAGGTTCTCGTTTTATGCAGATACGGCGGGGAACGTTTATCGTAGCATGCATGCGCTTGTTCCCGATACGGCTGCTATAGAACGCTCGCTTTCTCGTTTGCGGTTCGAGGAATCCCTTAACCGTGAGCGTGGGGCTTACCAAATTCCCTTTACGCTTGTGACTTGCGATAGCGTCAATGAAAACCCGACGTATGCGGATATTATCGCTTCACTTCCGCTTCCGGGCAACGAAACGTCTGGAGAACTTTGTCCGTACCTTGCTTTGCCGCAGTCTAAAGATTCGAATGGCGTAAACGAAATTCCGCTAATTGTCGTTGCGGATCCTATTCGTTACGAGGCCGATGGCGGCGCTGAAATTCGTACGATTAAGAATAAAGTTTTATCTAGCCTTGGAAATGTGGAGGGGACGTTTATTAGACCTCATTCGCTTCGCGATATGTCTCGTAATGCGATGATCCAGGCGGGATTTTCTGCGGTAGAACAGAGTTTGCGTAAAATGGCTCCTTTGATGGCGCGCCGTGCGGATTATTCTAAGAAACAAAAATCGAAACCGTGGCTTACTTTTAATCCGGTTTTTGACAGCCTTTCGGCAGAACATCATTCGGCTGTGGCGTCTTATTGGAATCCTAAAGATACGGGCTTTGACGCTCCATCGCATTTTGCCTATTCGATTGCGGCTAAGGCTCCGTACGATACGATTTCTTTTAACATGCAGCCCGACGGAGACCTGGTGATTGGCGTGGGCGTGCATCCGACTGTCGATGTGGCTGTTGGTGGCTTTGGCTCGAATGTAATCGGGGCGAATGCTTACGGAGAAGCGACGCTCAATTATGTCAACCAGATGGAAATTTATTTAAAATTGGCTGGTTTTTACGGCACGTCCTCTTACGGTTTCCGCCCGCGTCTTGAAATCACGAATTTGATCAGTCACCGCTGGAAATTCAGTTTCGGTTACGACTTGATGAAACTCCGTTTTTTGAAGTCTTTCGAAAAAGATAATGTTCCTGAAGAAAACCGCATTGAATACGAAATGCGGAACGATCTTTTCTTGTCTGCAAGATATGCGTTTGACAAGATGCAGTCTATCGAGTTGAAGTTCTTGTTTGGCAACCGCGAGTTTGAATTGTCTCCAAGTGCGATTCCCAAGGCCGCCCTCTTTGACGATAATATAAATTCAGATGACCATTATGAGACGATTCCCATGACGCAAACGATCCGCTATTCTTTGTTGAACGGCGATGAAAATCCTTGGTTTGCCTCGAATGGCTATGCCGCAAATGCGAGTATCGGCATGAACTTGATTGGAAGCGGGTATCACCAGAGGGGCCCGATTTATGGGATTTTTGCGCTAGATGGCCGTTACTCTGTTTCTCCGGCTAGCAATGCTGCGGTGACTGTAGGGGCATCAACGGGTTTCGATGCGTATCGCGATGGACATTTTAAGTTCCCTAAAACGTTTGATAATGCTGCGATGGAAGACCGTTTCCGCATGCATGTGGCGGCAACGCCGTGGTCCGAGGATTATCAGGATCCTGAACTTTCGACGCATGGGTATGCTATGCTTCGTGTAAATGGAAGTGTTCAACGCCGTGGTTTTGAAGCGTGGCTCTCGTTTGCGTATGTCCATGATTTTGAAAATAAAAAGACCGCAAAGCTAAGCGCAGATAAGTTTGTCTTTGAACCCGCAATCCGCTATAAATACCGCTCGTTTACTGTTTATTTGGGCGTGAACCGCATTGTCGATTCGGACACTTTCGGCGATTTGAAACGATTCAAGGGTTATAGATACTTTATACGAATCGGGGATTACAGCTTGTTCTAGACGAAAGAACGCCCACTGCGTGGGCTATAGACGAAAGACGAAAGAAGCACTTCGTGCATTGGGTGATAGAATCCATAAACAATCATGGACCCTATCGTTGCACTCCAGGGTGACATTTCTCACAACTCGTGGCTCATAGCGGAGCGACTTCACCGCTCACTGCTAATAACCAATGACTAATACACTATTTTCCGGGCGGTGTTGTTTTTTAGCTTTTTTCCGATGGCGTCGCGGTTGCGTTTTTTAATTGCGTTCTCTTTACGTGCTCGTGTATTTTTTATCGCTGATGACTTGTTGGGGAAAATGAAAAATTCGCCTGAAATATCGCTAGATTCATCATATCTGCAATCATATTGAGACCAAATATACTGGTAAAGTGCAGAATATCCTTTTATAAAAATTGAATCAGATTTTTTTACTTGAATATTATATGGAATGAAAATCCATGAAGAATCTAAGACCTTTGCCATGGGAGATTCTTTTGTATAAACAGCTTTGAAATTATGCAAAAGAAGACGGTGTGTAAGTGATATTGGTTTTCCTTTCCCAATATTAAAATAGGCTTCCTGTACGGAAATTGTTTTGCCGTTATGCATTACAAGCTCTAAAGACGCTGTATCGATGACTGAATCGACAATTCCCGAGATATCGACAATGTGATTGATGCTAGGTTCGTTATTGATATTTATACTGTCGGTTGGTTGCGTTTTTAATTGCATTCCCTTGACGTAATCTATTGTATCATGAGTGATGAGAGGTGAGTTGTAATAGCAATCTCGATGGCGTGGCGTTGGATCTTGTGTTGCTTGTGCACAGACAAGATTGACAACAGAAAGAATTATAAGGATGATTCGCATAATATGTAATATACAATATCTTTTTTCCAATGCAAATTTTTTTGATATGTTTTCAGACTGCTGTTAAGCGTGTTCTGATGGCATATTTAGATGAGAAAAGGGCACTTCGTGCCTTTATGGATTCTTGCCTTCGCGAATTAAAGACTCCGGGGTGACTTTTCTCGAACCTCATGCCTCAAAGCGAGCTTGCGAGCGACCTCATTGCTCATAGCTCATTGCGGCTATGCCGCCATTATAAATCCTAAAACCTAACTCCTAATACCTAAAAACCTGATCACTTCTTCTCTCCGCGGTTCTTGGCGGCGACATCCTTGTACTTGTTGTGGTCGGCGAGCGTGCTGCTGAAGAAATGCGTGTGCGAACCGTCGTCTTTTGCAACAAAGTAAAGAGCTTCGGTCTTTTCGGGGAAGAGCGTGGCTTCGATGGCCTTGCGTCCCGGATTGGAAATCGGACCCGGCATGAGTCCCGGGAACCTGCGGGTGTTGTAGGGGTTGCCGCTGTTCAACTGGCTCTTGTAGATCGGTCCCGTCAAGTTCTTGAAGATGAACCGCACGGTCGGGTCTGCCCCGAGCGGCATGCCGAGGCGGAGGCGGTTGTGGAACACGCCTGCAATGAGCGGGCGCTCTTCGGGAATGCCGGTTTCTTCTTCGACGACGCTAGCGAGCGTCAACACGCGGTGCCAGTTGCCTAACTCTTCCCACATGGAGCCTTTGCGGTCTTTCATTTCGTCACGTACCTTGAAGTTGGCGGCGACCATCTGTCGCAGTATGGACTCTTCGTCGGAGTTGATGGCGAATGGATACGTGTCCGGCAGGAGGTAGCCTTCGAGCGAGTTCCCTTCGATGCCAAGGCTGTGGGCGAACTGCGGGTCCTGGACTAAGTTGTTCCAGCGGGCCGTATCGAGGTTCGGGAAGCTTTTCTGGAGGTAGGCGGGGATTTCCCACGAGGCCCGACCTTCGGGGATGGTCACCTTGCGGACGGCGCTCTTGCCGCTCTCGAACAATTCGATGATTTTATCGAGCGTCTGGTGGGCGGGGACTTCGTACCACCCGGCTTTGAGGGACGGTTTGTGCTTTTTGCACCACAAAGTGAAGGCTAGCTCGTCCGTCCAGATGTTTTTTTCCTGTAGGATTTGTAAAACTTTTGTAGGAGAACTTCCTTTGGGAATCTCCAAAATAACGGTTTTTTCGTTATGTGAAACCTCGCTCAACCGTTGATTTACGTGGATGTACGCGAAAACGGCGAGTATGACGATAATAATAGCGGTAATTGAAAAAATCTTCTTCATTGCGTAAAAATTTAAAAGAAATTACAACGGATTGGCAAAATAAAAGGTATATTCGTATAGCATTGTTGAATATTTCCCATCTTTTGAGGATTCGCTATGAAAATGATGAAAAAAGTTATGTTTGTCGCCTTCGCTTTATTGGTAGCCTCTTCCTTTGCCGCCAAGAAGGTTAAGTCCAAGCTGGGCGATGTGGAACTCACCAAGGAAAAAGATGGTGGCTCCGTAGTCTGCACGGCTAGCTTTAACGACGAAATGACCGTCTTGAAAGAAGGCGATACCGAAGTTCTCGTGAAGGGTGCTTGCGGTCAGGGCTGGGTTCCGAAGTCCAAGGTCGAATACGTCGCACAGAAGGCCGGTGACAAGTCCATGAAGTTGGAAGACGTGGACATCGTGGGCTGGCTCGATAACCCGAGTGCCGTGTTCGTGTTGGAAAACGACAACATCGACTTCGAAGGCGTGAACATCGACCGTGACTTCAGGGAATACTTGCAGCACACGATGGACCGTGAAACGATGGAAATGAAAAACGGCGAAAACTAATTGCCGAACATTCATGACTGTTTAACCTGCGGCTAGCATGCCGTAGGTTTTTTGAGTTTTTTGATATCGGGGTGGATGCCGCGACGCTCGATCTCCGCCTTTGCCCAGCTTTCAACTGTTTGCTGATCACTAGAATTCACTGGATCCTTCTGCCCTATAGGCTTCAGGATGACGCTTTCTTCCTTCTGCCAACTGCTTACTGTCTACTTCCAACTTCCTACTAATAAATCATGCTCTTTCTCCTTCTAACCATCGGTCCTGCGTTTTTATTTGCTTGTGGAAACATTTTGGAAAAATCCGGTGTCTCGACTGTAGGCAAACGCACGGGCGGAACTTCGAGGCCGTGGGAGTTTTTCAAGGGTATTGTTACAAATAAATTCTGGTGGATGGGAATTGGCTGTTCTGGCCTTGCGACGGTCGGCTACTATATTGCGATGGCGCAGTACGACTTGAGCCAAGTGCAGCCGATGATGGTTTTGAATCCGGTGCTGACGGCGTTGATGGGCTTTTGCATTCTGAAAGAAGCTTTGACGAAGCGCATCGTGGTGGCGATTTGCTTTGTGGTGGCGGGGCTTTTGTATTCTGTCGAAAATTTGGGAGAATCGACGGCGATGCAGAACGTCGGGACGCTTTGGGCGTATGCGGGCGGGCTTTGCTTTGCGACGCTGATTGCTCACCTTTGGGTGAAGGACCGCGAAATGGTCGATTCGCTGATCATGGGTGTGGGCTTCGGGCTTTCGGCTGCGTTTTACAAGAGCTTGGCGATGGATTTTGATTTGGACCATATCGAGCTTTCGTCGGTGGCGAACTTACTTTTGGATTTAAGGACGCTCGGTTATGTGGCGACATACGGGATTGCGTTCCTTTATTCGCAAGTCTCGTTCTCTCGTGGGCGTGCGTTGTTCATTATACCGTTCAGTGCTGCGGTTGGGGCCGCTGTCCCCACTTTGGCGGGTGCGCTTGTTTTCTCGGAGGCGTTCCCTATCGGCAAGGCGATTTCTGTTTCACTTGTTCTAATCGGCGCCTGCTTGTTCATTGTCCGCAGACCGAGAAGGAAGAAGAACGGTTAGGAGATGTGAGCTACGAGCTTTAGCTCATTGCTCATAGCCCATAGCTCACCAATTGCAATTGTTTTGGATCCTATCACTTCACTACGTTACGTTCCAGGATGACAAAAGCAAAGCATCGCTCGCCTTAAATGGTTGTCGTCTTTCGTCTAATAAGCTCACCGCTCATTACTCTTTCTTTACATTTTTTTCTAGTTTTACATCGTTATGAATTACAATACTAGGATTCTTTGCATTGGCGCGGGCTATGTCGGCGGCCCCACTATGACTGTTATCGCCGATAAGTGCCCCGATGTAAAAGTAACAGTGGTTGATATTAATCAGGCTCGCATTGACGCTTGGAATAGCGATAGCCTCCCGATTTTTGAACCTGGCTTGGACGATGTCGTAAAGCGCGCTCGTGGCCGCAATCTGTTTTTCAGTACGGATATTCCTGCCGCTATCAAGGAAGCAGACATTATTTTCGTGTCGGTGAACACTCCGACGAAAACGTTCGGTCATGGGGCGGGTAAGGCCTCTGATTTGCAGTACTGGGAAAAGACGGCTCGCAATATTTTGGAAATTGCGGACGAAGGAAAAATCATTGTCGAAAAATCGACGCTCCCGGTCCGCACGGCTGCCGCGATGGAACGTATCTTGAATTCGAACGATAAGGGTATTCATTTCGAGGTGCTTTCGAATCCGGAATTTTTGGCGGAAGGTACGGCAATCAACGATTTGTTTGAACCGGACCGCGTACTTATCGGTAGCCACCAAACGCAGTCGGGGCTTGCGGCTTGCCAAAAGCTTGTCGATGTTTATGCGCACTGGGTGCCGCGCGATCGCATCTTGACGACGAACCTCTGGAGTTCCGAGCTCACGAAACTTACTGCGAATGCGTTCCTCGCTCAGCGAATCAGTTCCATCAACTCCATTAGTGCCCTTTGCGAACGCACCGGTGCCGATGTCGATGAAGTTGCTTTTGTGATGGGCAAGGACAAGCGAATCGGTTCGAAGTTCTTGAAGGCGTCCATCGGCTTTGGCGGTAGCTGCTTCAAGAAAGATATTTTGAATCTTGTTTATTTGTGCGGATATTACGGACTGCCCGAAGTAGCGGCATACTGGGAAAGCGTCGTGAAAATTAACGAATGGCAGACGCACCGTGTTGTCGATCGCATGCTCGAAACGATGTTCAATACGATTGCCGGCAAAAAGATTGCGGTGTTCGGTTTTGCGTTCAAGGCGAATACGGGCGATACCCGCGAGAGTCCTGCGAACCTCGTGGTGCGTGATTTGCTTGCCGAACACGCACTGCCTGTCGTCACTGACCCGAAGGCTATTCCTGACGCGAAGCGCGATTTGAAGGACGTGCTGGAGCAGGTCCAGTTCGAAGAAGACCCGTACAAGGCTGCCGAAGATGCTCATGCGGTTGTCGTTTGCACAGAATGGAAGTGCTTTGCCGAACTGGACTGGAAACGTATTTACAGCATGATGGCTAAGCCGGCGTTTGTTTTTGATGGCCGTAATATTTTGGATGCGGAATCGCTTCGTAAGATTGGGTTTGAAGTGACTAGTATCGGTAAGGGAAAGGCCGAATAATTTTTGAATGGGAATGACTATGGCATCTATTAGCGTTTTCGGATTGGGATATGTAGGGTGTGTAGGAATCGCTTGTTTAGCAAAATTGGGTCATCGAGTCGTTGGGTACGATGTCGATGTCAATAAGGTAAATCGAATTGCCGCCGGACTCCCGACGATTGTCGAACGTGACGTAGATGAAGTCATGCAAGATGGTTTCAAGGCTGGGCTTATTTCGGCTACGACTTCTGCAGTGGAGGCTGTGGCCAAAACGGATGTCTCATTTTTGTGTGTCGGTACGCCGAACGCCCCTGATGGACGTCTGGATACAGCGTATTTGATGGCGGCGATGAAATCGATTGGGGAGGCCATCCGCTCCAAATCGACATTCCATATCGTCGTTATCCGCAGTACTGTTCCGCCGGGAACAAATGCTATGGCGACGGAACTTATCGAAAAAATTTCGGGCAAGCGCGAAGGCATCAATTTTGCTGTGGCGTCGAATCCTGAATTTCTCCGCGAGGGCATGGCTGTTGCCGATTACCTGAACCCGCCGCTGACAGTGATTGGTTGCGAAAGTAAGCGTGCTCTTGAACGTCTCAGAAAAATTTATGAGCCGCTTGGCAGCGAGATTGTCGAGGTTGAACCCAAGGTGGCCGAGATTATCAAGTTTGTCAATAATTCGTACCACGCTTTGAAGGTGACTTTCGGAAACGAAATCGGTGCGATTTGCAAGAAGCTCGATATTGATAGCCACAGCGTCATGGATTTGTTCTGCAAAGATACGCAGTTGAACATTTCCCCGTATTACTTCAAGCCGGGATTTGCTTATGGCGGCTCTTGTCTGCCGAAGGATTTACGCGGACTGAACTTCTTGGCTGAATCCAACCAGGTTGACGTTCCTGTGCTGTCTTCGATTGAAAGCAGCAACGATGAGCATATTCAGCGAGTTCTGCAAAGGGTACAAGAAATTGGTGTGCGTTCTGTCGGCATTGTCGGCCTTACGTTCAAGGCGGGGACGGACGATTTGCGCAATTCGGCAGCAATTCGCTTGGCCGAAGGCGTTTTGGGAAAGGGATGCTCCCTTAGCATCTACGACCGCTATTTGAATATCGCCCGTGAAACGGAAACGAATCTTCGCGAATTGAACAAGCGTATTCCGCACTTGCTTCCGCTTCTGGTGAAGGATGTCGAAGAAGTTGTAGAAAATAATTCGCTTGTCATTATTACAGTCCGAAATCCTGAAATTCCAGAACTTATCCGCAAGTATCCTGAAATTCACTTTTTGGATCTTGTGCGCATGAAGGATTCGTCGGTAGAAACGCTCCCGAATTATGAAGGATTTTGTTGGTAATTTTTTATGGAACAGTCTAGGAAAGATCTTTTAGGAAAAAAGATCTGTATTGTTGTTGAAAATCTTCCGGTTCCTTTTGACCGTCGCGTATGGCAAGAAGCGACATCGTTGCATGATGCTGGCGCCGAAGTGACTGTTATTTGTCCTAAAACAAAAAAGTATCCTCTGGAATACGAGGAACTGGATGGCATTAGGATTTATCGGCACCCATTGCCCGAAGCGAAGGGGACGTTTGATTACTTCAAGGAATATTCGTGTGCTCTTTTTCACGAATTTCGTTTGCTCTTGAAGGTGTTCCGCAAGCAAGGCGTACAAGATGTTATTCATGCTTGTAATCCGCCGGACTTGATTTTTATCGCGGCGTTCGTATTTTTTACGTTTACGCGTTGCAAGTTCCTCTTTGACCATCACGATATCAATCCGGAACTCTGGATTGCGAAATTCGGCAAGAAGGGCTTGGGCTATTATGCGATGATTTTGGTGGAACGCCTGACGTATTTCTTTGCGAAACATGCGATTGTGACAAACGAATCGTACAAGGAAATTGCGATGCGTCGCGGTCACAAACGCGAAGAGGATGTGACTGTTGTCCGTAGCGGACCAAACCTTTCGAAATTGAAGGTGGGGCCTGCTAAGCCCGAAATCAAGAAAGGCTTTAAATATCTTGTCGGTTACGTTGGCGTGATGGGCAAGCAAGAGGGCATTGATCTTTTGCTGAGTTCTATTGATTACATCGTGAATGAAAAGAAACGCAAGGATATCCGCTTTTGCATTATGGGCGGAGGCCCTTCTCTTGATGAACTGCGCTCGTTGAACGAAACGATGAATTTGACCGATTACGTGGAGTTTCCCGGTCGCGTGAGTGACGAATTTTTGGCGGATGTGTTGAATACTGCCGATGTCTGCGTGAATCCCGATTTGCCGTCGGAAATGAACGATAAATCGACCATGAATAAAATCATGGAGTACATGGCATTCGGAAAGCCGATTGTGCAGTTCACGCTTAAGGAAGGTAAGTTCTCGGCGCAGGAATCTTCGCTCTATGCGACAAATACGGACACGAATGATTTTGCAGAAAAGATTTTGTGGCTGTTGGATAACCCCGAAAAGGCTGCTGAAATGGGAGCGTTCGGACGCAATCGTGTGCAGAACGAACTCAGTTGGGATTTCGAAAAGCCGAAACTGATTCGTGCGTACAAGAAAATCTTAGGGCTTGGATTTTAGTACTGAATCTTGAATGGCTAGAATTTGGTCTAAGGTGAATTCGATATGGCTCAAGTTTTCTAGCATGCGAGATACGTTTTCTTTGAGGTATAAATTCCTATCGTTAATCCAATCTCTTAGACTCTCGACGTTCTCATTGAATGTGGGAAGAGGGATTGGGCTGTAAGGGCAATTGAGTTGCCTTGTTTCTTGCTGTTTTTCGATTTCAGTTGTATCGCAGAAAGTCCATCCCGAGTCTGAATAATTGCGGTTGAACGAATCGTGGAAAAATTCCAGGAGAGAATCAATTTTGTTCTTACCTAGCTTGTTGTCATTGGCTAGGTTGTCAAAATAAGGTTCGATTTGTAGATAACGTTCGTAGGCAATCTTTTGAAAGACGGAATCCTGAAAAAGCTTTTTCCACCATATTTTTTTTGCATTGAAATTCTTTGTGGATGCTTTGGAGACCGTTCGTGTGTTTCCAAGGGCAAGGTCAAAATCCCATACAGGTCCGCTAATCAAGACGCTGTCGTGGATAGAAAAGAAAATGGAACCCGTATGTAAATCAGGATCGTTGACAAATTCCTCAATCCAGTAATAATCGATAATGGATTTCAAGTCAACGTATTTAATGTATTCCATAATATTCTTGGTTGCAATCGCTTTTTCGATAAGTGTCATTTTTTTTGTAAAGTCGTCCATTTGCTCTGGGAAGGGGTCTTCGGGTTCGCATAATGTGATGCGAATGGAATCGACTGGAGTGAGGAAGTAAACTTCGTTTACGCTATTCCGTGATTCGCTTTCGATGACTTCAAAAAGAAAGTCTCCGTTATCGGTGCTGTATGGAATTCGATTTTTTTGAAATTCGATTTTTTCAGAAATCTGGTAATTGCCCATGAAAACATCGTTTAACCATACATCAATGAAATATGATTTTGGCGAGAATACAAAGGAAAGATTGCTGGCGAGATCGTAAATTAACTTGTTTCGAATAAGCGTCGGGTCGAATGGATTGGAGAGGAGAACCCATTTTTTGGCCTTGCCCATGCCAAAGAATCCTGTTTTCTCATCGAATTTTATGTTGTATGGCTTTTTGGGGCTTAGCGCTGTCGAGTTCCCCCGTTTTTTGATATAGCCAAAATTTTCAAAGTTTTCTGTGGGTGAAAAATATGAGTAATGTTCGCTGGCGTCGAAAAAATAGAAATAAGCTTGGGTGTAGCTGCCTTTTATTTTTGTGTTGGTATAAATGAAAAGTTCTGGCGAGTTTTTTGAAATTTGTCTAATGGGCGGGTTTTGGGGAATGATGGGTTGTTCTTCTGCAATGTTAGTAGGGGGAGGGGAACTTTCGTTATTTTCGCTACAACCATTGAGTAGGCTAATGCCTATGATTATTGCGTATGCAAAAATGGAAAAATAAAGGTTGTGCATGTTTTACGAATCAGTTCTTTTTTTTGTTATTGAAATCAATGTCTAGAGTCTTGATAAGGGAATCTATGCGGGACGTCAAAAGCTCAGCTCCTTTATCTCCTAAGTGATCGTCGTCATAGGAAACTCCATTTGTATAGTCATTGTCACCCATGTTGTATTCGTCTATAAAAATAAAGTTGGAGTGGGTTGTTGATAAATTATTTATAGATTTGAGTAATCTTGGCGCAATACTTCTTTTAAGTCCATGTTTCCCATAAGCGCCTGTTTTGTTGTAATTCGGGTTCATTGGAATTTCGACGGCTATCACCCACATGTTATGTTGTTCTGCTAACTCGATCAAGGATTCTAAATCTTTTAAATTGCTGTAAAATTTAGCGGAATCCAAATCAAACCAGTTGCTATCATTGGAAAGAGATGGATCTTCGTTCCAATCTTGACTTGCATGATGCCAATACCCTTTATAAGGCAACATTTTTTTTACATACTGCTCGGCACCTAACCCATTTTTTGTTTTTTCTAAAAGACCTTCAGGAAAATTAATGGACCAAAAGTTATGATTTCGGTCATACGCGTATCCAGGCAATGTCCATGCTTCTTTATTCCAAAAACCGCCGCGAGTGTTGAATCTATCTAAATCGGTGCTGAGAATGATGCATTTGAGCTTTTTAATATGAGGTATGATATAATTATTGGCAAAAGTTAGCACCCCTTGCATAGTATTTTCTACCATGGCGATATTAATGGCATAAATTGGAGCAGAGAAAAGTGTGGGGTCGAGACCGTAGTATGCACGAGAGGATCCCATAATGGCAATATTTGCAGAATCTTTATGTTGCCAAAGAACTTCCATTTTATATCGCCATTTTAAGGCTCTAGCACTTGCGTTTGATGTGTAATAAACGCCTGCGCTATCCGGGTCCAGTGTAAAGCTTGTGTCTATTTCGGTCGTGTCTGTTTTAGTTGTGCCAATTATTTGCGCTCTTTTTATCCATAGGCAGGGGTGCCAAAGCTCTTCGCCTTCGGCCAGTTCAACGATAGAACTGTCGGTGGGGCTTGCGAGAACGATTTTTGTGTGCGCCCCGTTTATGTTGGTGAGTGTCGCAACGATGTTGGATTTTTGGCCGTCGGTAGCCCATTCACTATGGTCGAATGTGTAGCTGTCGGGAGCCTTGATACTTTGGATTAATTTACCTGTACTGTCTGCGATGAAAATGCGCTCATGTGTAGTGTAGCTTTCTCCGACAAACTTTTTGCCTGTAGCGCTTGCAAAATCGAGGAATGACGTACGCTTGCTGCCGTCCTGTACAAGTGATGCGTTGCAGGCTTGCTCCTTGTTGTACCACACGGTGTCGCGTGCTTTTTCTGTAACTGTAGAACCTTTATTTGCAATACGGGTGCGGAGTAGTCTTGCTCCTGTGACGGCGAGTTTGTTGTCATTGCTGATTCCTCCGTGGTAGGCTCCGTCAAAGAGTTTCTGTGGGGTTCCGAATTTGCCTTTTGCAAATTTGACTTGCCATGTGGATGTTTTTTTGAATGTGGCTTCGTCTTTGTTGTTGCCGGCATCGGTTACATAGGCGATTACGGTGTCGCCGTTTTCTAGTATGCGCCAGCGGGGAATGGCTGCGCTTTTGACATCGAGACGGACGAGGCTTGATCCCTTGGAATTTAAATCGCGGACGTAAAGCTTTGAGGTCCCGCTGATGCCTTCGGGCTTGGTGCAGAAGGCGACTCGCTTTCCGTCAGGGGAAATGTCGGGATGATAGGTTTCGATGGTGTCTTGAATTTCTGTTACGGATAAATTTCCTTCGTTGTAGTTGATGAATGCGAGGTTCCCGCTAATGTCATTGCGGAAGGCGAGGATTGCGTTGTGGGTGCCGATTGCTTTTTGGAGCGTTGTTGCGTTTGCAAGGACAGATACGGCACTTGTCTGTATTTCTCCGCTGGCGTTGAGCCAAGTGGGGGAGGGAATACTCCCGAAGGCGAGTCTGAAACCGATCCGGTCGGCTTTGACGGTGCCATCTACGGTATATTCGTCCCCTCGTGCGACGAGATTTATTTCAGATGCCCTGTCCGAGAAGTAACCGCCTTTCAGGACGCGTTCTCCGAGGTCACCTCCGTCGATTGCTCCTAGGTAGTTCGTGATAGTGGTATCGCGGAATTTGCCTGCCCAGTCATTGACCCATTCCTTGACGTTCCCGGCGAGGTCGCAGAATCCAAGGTCATCTTTTTTTGCGGAGCAGACGACATGCGCTTTGAAATCAGAGTTGTCGGCATTCCAGCTTTTGTTTTTGGGATCCCAACCTTTTGATGCGGCGAGTACCCATTCTGCTTCGGTGGGGAGTCGGTAGGCGTTTACTTCGGGATGAAATACGAATGCGTCTAAGCTTGTGCAGTGTCCTTCGCTATCGTATGTCGCTTTGGTATAAGTGTATGCGGTGTCGCGTTTTTCGGATTTGCTTTTGGCGTTGGCGGCGAGTATGGCGTCGAAGAATGTGACATTGGCGAGGGGAAGACTATCTTGTTTGCACTTGCCGAAATCCTTGAGTTTTTGCTCTTTTGCCAAGGAACGGTATTCTTTGCAGGTCATTTCGTGGATGGCTAGATAAAAGTCGTAATCTAGCTTGACTTTCATGGCGGGGCGTTCCGAAGCCTTGTATTTTGTATCGTTACTTCCGAGTGTGGCCGTTCCTCTATGGACTAGAATCATGCCGTCAATTTCTTCTGTCGGGGAATCGTTCGAGGAAACGGACTCGCCGTTATTACAGGCGAGTAGCGCTAGTACAAGTGTTGAGATGTATAATGCTTGATTCATGTTGCCCCACGAAAAATTAAAATAATAAATTATATTTAAAGAGTGAAATTTTCATGGTACATTAAGCGTTTAAAAACATTTTCTTTGGGTGAAGTCTTTTTCCGTGTCCGGCAGCGGGTGCGTACGCATGTATTGGACAAGCATGCGATGGATGCTTCGGCGGCTCCTTTGGATTTGCCCAAGTCATCGCTGATTGAAGATGGCTCGGTGCATTTGCTTTACCCGATTTTTGAGCAAAAAGTCGATATCTTTAAGCCTATTGATTGGCATTTGGATTTATCGACGGGCCGCACGTTCCCCAAGTCATTTGCGCATAAGATTGATATCCGTAGCGATAAGTACGGGAGCGCGAAACATGTGTGGGAAGTGAACCGTATGCAGTTTATGCTGCATATCGCGTTGCATTACATGAACAGCGGTGAAAAGAAATATTTGGATTTATTTTGCTACCATTTGACGAACTGGAAAAACGAGAACCCGTACATGGTGGGTGTCAACTGGTATAGCAATATCGAAGTGAATTTGCGCTTGATTTGTTGGTATTTTTGCTGGCAGGCTTTGGACATAGAAATACTCCGTGCGACAAATGCTGAGTTTGATAAATTTGTCGAAAATATTTGGATGCCGATGATTTTAGAACATGCGGAGTATTCGTATAAACATCCGTCGCATTGTTCTTCGGCAAATAACCACTTGATTTCGGAATATGCGGGGCTTTTTGTCGCTGCATGCTGCTGGAAAATTCCGCACCGTAATGAACGGATGAAATACGCCAAGGCGGGGCTTGAACGTGAAATTCTTTTGCAGAATACGACGGAAGGCGTGAACCGTGAAGAAGCGGCGGAGTATATACAATTTATTGATGATTTCTTCTTGATTGCGGCTGTAGTGGGGCGCCGTTCGGGGGTGAAGTTCTCGGATGCCTATAATGAACGCCTGCATGCGATGGCGGATTACATGAACGCCATGCTGGATTGCAAATGCAATTATCCGATGTATGGCGATGGTGATGATGGCTTTGTGTTGCGTCCGGACGAGGGTGGCCACTTCAATAATTTCAAGTCGTTGCTCGCGTCGTTTGCCGTTTATTTTGACGATGCTTCGTTTAAGCGTGCCGACGTTGTATGGGATGAAAAAAATGAATTGTTGTTTGGTCGCGATGGTCGAGTGAAGTTTATCTCGCTGCCTTCTGTAGCCGCCGGCTTTATGCTTGACAGAAATCGGTTCTATCCTGAAAGTGGACATTACATTTTCAGAAGTGTTAAAGGAATTGCAGCCTCCGGTTTCTGTGAAACTTATTTGCATTTCGATGCGGCTCCGCTTGGATTCTTGAGCATTGCTGCCCATGCCCACGCAGATGCGTTGAGTTTTATTTTGCATGTCGATGGAAGTCCTGTTCTTGTTGATCCGGGGACGTTTACGTATCATACGCACAAAGAATTGCGAAATTATTTTGTAAGTACGCTTGCCCATAATACGGTTTGCGTGAACGGAAAAAATCAGGCGAATCAGGCGGGGCCTACTTTGTGGCTTTCGCATTATCACTGCAAGACGCTGAGCGTTGGGGAGAATTTTGTGGAAGCGACTCATGACGGGTATCGCAAAGATGGTGCCCAACATGTGCGTAAAGTGGAATTCGACCGGGATGCAAATGAATTTACGGTTGTTGATAAGTTAAACTGCTCTAGGCCTGCTGTAATAGAAATGCCCTTCCACTTGCATCCATCGGTAAATGCGGAATTGCAAGGCTCAACGGCAATTCTCAAAATTGATGGTAATGCAAAAGTGCAAATGATTTTGGATTCTAAATTGTCCTACGCGATTCGCGAAGATGGCTGGTATTCGGAACATTTCGGCGTAAAAGTCCCGACGAAATTCTTGTACGCAAAGACGAATTGCGAAGGGGATGCGGTGTTTGTGACGAAACTACGCATTATTTAGTTATTTATTTTCTAGATTATCTTTATGCTCGAAAAAATTTGCCATATTGGTCCTGGGTTTGCTGTGCAGGGCGGCATTAGTTCTGTACTTCTCAGCTACAAAAAATTGTACGGTTTATCAGATGAAAATTTCATAGAATCGTATAACGGCTCTTTTGTACGGTCTCTTCCTAGTTTATTTAAAGTTTGTGCTAAACTTTTATTGGCTCCGTCGAAAAAGTTTGCTTTTTACCAAATTCACACGTCGAGCTACGGGAGCTTTTTCAGAAAATACCTTATAAGCCGTTGTTTGCGTTTTCGTGGAAAAAAATATACCGTCCATATTCATGGAAGCGAGTTTGACAAATTTACCGAGAACGCGTCTACTCCAGTCAAATGGATGCTGAAAGATTATTTTCACCATGCTGCAAAAATCTTGATTCTTTCATCGGAAATGAAGGGCATTGTGCAGAAATTGGATGCGTCCATTGATAACTTTATGACGGTTCCAAATCCCGGTGCTGATATTTCTGATAGCCCGGCAAATCTTGATTCGCATGGGCTTCCGGTCAAAATCATTTTTTCAGGGCGCTTTGGGAAACGTAAAGGCGTTTATGATTTAATTGAAGCTTTCTCGCAAGCGAATTTCTCGGTACAGACAAAGTTGTTCCTTTTTGGCGATGGGGAAGTCGAACAAGTGCGCGCTGTCGTTAAGGAATCTCCTAAGCGAAACGATATTGAAGTTTCTCCGTGGGTTGTTCATGCTGAATACGTGAAGAAACTTCCCGAGTTTGATTTGCTTGTTCTCCCGTCGTATGCGGAACGCTTTAGCATGAGTCTGGTAGAGGCTTTGGGTATGGGACTGCCTGTGATTTCGACGTTTGTCGGCGGAACCGCAGAAGTTGTCAAGGATGGCGAATGCGGTATTCTCTGCGAACCGGGCGATGTTCCTTCGTTGACGCGTGCTCTTGAAAAATTAGTCAATGAGAGAGAGACTCGTTTGCAGATGGGCTTGTGCGGATGGAAACATGCTCAAGAAGTATTTTCTCCTCAAGTTGTTTTGGCAAAATTGGAACAATGTTATAAGGAACTTAGTGAATGACTCGCTTTATAAAAAATACAGTTCTTCGAATTTTGTGCATTTTTATTTCGACATTCAATCGTTTAAATCGAAAGAAGATTTTTTTTAGAGCCTACAACGGGCTGCGTTATGCCTGCAATCCGAGGGCGATTTCGGAGAAAATGCATGAAATGGATCCGTCCATGGAAATTGTCTGGAGTATGAACGATGTGAATAGCGCTGCGGATATTCCGGATTATGTTCGAGTTGTGAAAAAGAAATCGTTTGCAGAATATCGGGAATTGTTTACGTCGAAATTCTGGGTGCTGAATGCGGGCCTTGTTGTCCCTTGCAAGCGGAAAGGCCAACTTTATATGGATACGTGGCATGGCGACCGCGCTTTTAAGAATGTGGATAAAACATCGGATGGAAGCTCCCTGCTTTCTGAAGCGTATAAGCGAGCAGATGTTATTTTGTCCGGGTCCGATTACGGTGATGAAATTATCCGTCGTTCATTAAATCCGAATGCCGAAATCTTGCACTGCGGTTCTCCTCGTAACGATATGTTCTTTCAGGACTATACTTCTAAAGCGGAATCTGTTCGCAAATTTCTGAATTTGGAAGGCTTTGATAAAGTCCTTACGTATGCTCCGACTTTTCGCGGTAACGGGCTTGCGGCGGATATGCTGGATTTTTCTTATTTGGTCAATGAACTTGAGAAAAGAGATGGAAAAAAATGGGCTGTACTCATCCGTCAGCACCATAAGGTGAAAATGCAGCCGGAATGGAAAAACGATTCCCGCATTGTTGATGCTTCTAAATATCCGGAAATGCAAGACTTGCTGCTTATATCCGATATCGTGATTTCAGATTATTCTTCTTTGGTTGGCGATTATGTTTTATTGAATAGGCCCGTGGTGTTATATGTTCCGGATCTTGAAAACTACAAGTCTAGCCGCGGCTTGAATTTTGACCTTGAAAAAAGTCCTTTCAAGTATGCTCAGAATGCCAAGGAGCTGTTCCAGGTAATACTTGATTTTAAAGAATCGGATGCCGCTGAAAATTGCAAACAAATTTTAGATTTCTATGGCCATGTTTGCGAAACAGGACATGCATCTGAACAAGCTTGCCAATGGATTCTCGATAGAGTATGAGTGCGTCGGTATCATTCATTCTTCCTGTTTATAATGCTGAAAAGCATTTGGCTCAGTGCATTGAATCTGTGCTGAATCTAAAAAATAGGGTTGAATGGGAACTTGTCATCATTGACGATGGCTCGGTAGATTCCAGCTTGTCTATTTGCAATCGGTTTGCCGAGGCGGATTCCCGTGTCCATGTAATTCATGTGGAAAACGGAGGCGTGAGCCGAGCACGTAATTTGGGAATGCAGAATGCACGAAATGAAATCATCACGTTTATCGATGCCGATGATTGGATTGACGCTTCTGCTTTTGCGAAAGCTTTTCAATCGTTTGTTCAACTCGATGCCGAATTAGGTTTTGTTCCCTTCTTTAGCTATGCATCTTCTACAACCAAGGAAGTTTCTCTAGCTTTTGGCGTAGATAGAGTCCTTTCGCCAGAGGATAAGGATTACCTCCTCAAACGGAGACTTGGTGCGGGCATCGATTTGAATGGGTATGTATGGCGTTGTTTTTTTGCTAGGGAATTGCTTGCCGGTATAGAATTTGATGTATCCTTGAAATACAATGAAGACGTTCTTTTTTGCATCGAAACGCTTTACAAGGCTTCAAAAGTCGCGGTTGTCAATACGGCTTATTACTATTATCGAGTGAATTTAGAGCAACAGTCTTCAAATAAAGGAACGTATTCTTTAGACAATCGCATTGCCGGGTGGAATAAAATAAAAGAGTGGGCTAACTCAAATGGTGTCGATTTCGATTTCGCTTTGATGCGGAGGCGTTGCCCTATCTATGCGAGAAAATTTGCGTTGGCGGCCATGAACAAACGTGGCCTTAAACGAGCGAAAGCCTTGTGGAACGTCCATCGTGAGATTCCAAAATCGGAAACATGCCAATGGAAAACTTCGTTTTGGGGAAAATCATTCGCCCCTTACGTCTTGCTCCAGAGATATCATTTGGGATTCTTGGGCTATCTTTTCCTCTTGCTCCGCTTCTTCTGAAGAAAGAATCCCGCCTGTGAGCAAGCCTATGATGAGGTAGGTGTATGCAGATGCGTTTCCCATGTTCCCGGACAGTACGAAGAATAGAGTCATGGCGAATATTTCCATAGCCCCGGAAATAGCCATTTCGCTTTCATCTCTTCGCTTGAAGAAGTATATGAAAATCCAGATGGAAAGCGTGAAGTACAAAAACAGGCCTACGAACCCGTAATTAATTAATTTGGGGAAAAGAATGGATTCCATGCCTAGAATGTCTTCGTTCTTGATTCTGTCACCGTAGGCGTCTGTTTCAAAAATGTATTTCGTGAGGTAGCCGACTCCGTTTCCGAACAAAGGCTTTTCTGCAATTTGGATGACCGAGAAAATCAACTGCTGTTGTCTCAACTGGAGAGAGCTGCCTCTTGTCTCCTGCGAGAAGTTTTCGATGACTTGCTGTATGCTGAAATAGGCGGTCACGATAAGGGCGAATATCATGAACAGCTTTATGAGAATGTGCCACTTGCGTGTAAACCAAAATGCAAGTGCGATGGCGGAGCAGAGCATGCCGGTTCTACTCCCGCTAAGAAACAGATTGGCTAGATATATGAGGACGAAAGCGATTTTCCAACTAAGGCTGATGTCTATTTTTTTTAGCATCGGGAAAAAGACTAAGACTATTCCACAAAGGAGTGTCCCGTAAGCTGTCGGATATGTTGTTGTCAGGAGCGTCCTTGTTCGCCATGCGTCACTGGCATTGATGCTTGATGATAGATCGTAAAAACCGTCGTAATACGGGAATGCGGAACAGATGTATTTGAACGGATAGTTGGCGTTGAATAATCCTTCGAAAACTCCGAGAACCCCTAATATGAACATGAATGGAAATAGTTGTCGCAAAGTCTTTATGACATCTATTTTTCGACCGATGATAAATGAGGCGAGCAGGTATCCGTACAGTTCTATGACGTAACGTGCCAAGACGTAATATTCTTTCGCGTCGAATTTGTTGTTTGTATAGACGGTGCAAATAAATGAAATAATTACTAACAGTATCGGTATTTTGAAAGGAAATTTTTTTATGGATTCAATGAAAAAATTGTAGTCTTTTGTGATTTCGATTAAAAAGTATGTATAGAGAAGAATGTGCTGGGGCGAAAGTTTCGGGGAATCGATAATCCAAATGCAAGATGGAAAAAGAAGCGTTCCGAGGAACAATGCACAAAAACGCGCTTCAGTATCCTTGTACAGCAGTAAAAAAAAACAGGAGGCGAAAATGGCATAGACTAGAAAATCAATCATAGCGTGGTGAAAATATAAAAAAGTTTCTATTTGCACAAATCAAGTCTTTGCAAAACTATTATTTTTTATCTATCTAAAAAGGAAGGTGTAAAATGAAATTATCGACTGTTTTTTTTGTAATAGCAGGGCTCCTTTGCAGTCAGGCTTTTGCTGGAAAAGTCACTTATGCAACATGGAATATTCGTTATGCCAATGCGAAGGATTCCGCCAATGGGGATGGTTGGGGCAAGCGTGCTCCAAAGATTGCCGAGGTAATCAAGTTTTTTGATTTTGATATTATCTCTATGCAGGAGCCGGATAAGAATCAGGTTGCCGATCTGGTGGCGCTGTTGCCGGACTACGATTATGTACAGGCCGATTCCACTTATTTTCATCCTATTTTTTACAAGAAGTCTCTTTTTAAAGCGCAGCAATCGGGGATGTTCTGGTATTCGGAATCTGGGGAACGCGGTTCTATTGGATGGAACGCCAGTCAGATTCGTTATTGCTCATGGGCAAAATTGATGCCGAAGAAAGGCAAAAAGCCTTTGTTTATATTTAATGGCCATTGGGACCATAAAAGCTGGGATGCCCGAAAAGAATCTGCAAAGTTGACTGTAAGAAAGATTAAGGAAATTGCTGGGAACAGCTTGGCTATTTTCTCCGGCGATACCAATGTTGAAACAGATAAGGAACCTTACAATACGATGCAGAGATCTTCGATGCTTATGGATACCAGGAAAGCGGCAAAGAAGGTTTATGCCCCGAACAACTCGTTCAACAACTTTGATCCGAATACTTATGGCAACTGGCAAATCGACCACATTTTTGTGAGCCCGACATTTGATGTGCAGAAGTACTGGATTATGAACGAACGTTATTACGATGGCAAAAAGTGGCGCTACCATTCGGACCATTTGCCCGTCATGGTTGAACTTGAGTATAAATAAATTAATCTAATGGGGCCGAATGAATTTGCGGTTTGCAGATTCATTTGACTTTTGATTCGACTTTGTTCGTGACGGCTTGTTGAATTTCTGAAAAATCCATACCTTTGTATATGTTTTTAGAAGTCATCAAACCATAATTGGCGATTTTTTCACGAAGCCGATATTTGAAAAGTCTAAATCCTTTGTGGCGGAATCCAAGTTTGGTGTTCCGCCATTCTGTTTTTTGGTAGAAGAAAAGCCAAACAGATTTTAGCGGGTTGACGCATTCTCTGTGCCAAGGCTTCCTGAATCCGGTGTAATGGATGAGGCTTGGATTGGACAATGCTGCTTGTAATTCTTCGAAATGGTTTCGACTAATGAACTGGTCTTTTAGCGGTTCAAAAAAATGCTCTTGTAAATTGTAGCGGATAGGAAGTTCGGTGATGTGCCCGTGGAGTAAGACATTCAAAGCGTCTTGGTCGTGATATTGGCAAACGTCTTGATTCTCGGCGATGTATTGGAGCGCTTTTTTCTGGATGTCGTTTTCGCGCCACCATTTGAGATTGATGAGCATGATGCCGGCGTTGAAATAATCGCTGTCTTTGGGGAGCGAAAGTCGGTTCAAAATGCGGATATCGTTGCAGCGCATGTCCGGAGCCGCTGCTGATGCAAACTCTGCAAGAGGCGTTTCCCACAGTTCCTTGATGGAATCCAAACAAATGACATCACCGTCAATGTAAAGAACTTTGTCTATATCCTGCGGAAGAATTGATGGAAGGAACAGACGAATGTAAGTTGCAAGGGAAACATGTTCTCCGGGACGGATGGGGCAATCCTTTAAATACGATTCGTCTAGGCTGTAAAAGGATATGCTGGAATTTTTGTTCCCGAGATGTCTGGATAGCTTGTCTTTAAATTCTTGGCCTAATTTTGTGGAAACGATATTGTAATGAATGCTCAGGTCTGGATTGGTAAGCCCGATGGATGTCATGAGGACGGATGTCGGCATGACATAATTTTCATCTGTGCAAAGAACAATTTCTAGCATGAGGAGCCTTTAGGGGATTTTATATCCTGCTTGATTTCTGTTGTACTGACTCCTTCAGTTCTGGGAAGATAGATGACGTCGCAGTAATCTTTAAGGAAATCGAATTTCCCTGTCCAATCGCTGCCCATGACGAACAAGTCGCAACCGTATTTTTGAACATCGCTTATTTTTTGTTCCCAGTTGTCTTCACGGATAACTTTTGTGACCATGCGGAGGGCTTCGACAATTTCTTTGCGGTTTTCAAATGGGACGATGCATTTTTTCCCTTTCAATGCGTTGAATTCGTCGGAGGAAACCGCTACATATACTTCTTCTGCTAAATTAGCGATTCTTTTGAGAAGACGCAAGTGACCGATATGGAAAAGATCGTATGTCCCGTAGGTAATCGCTCGCTTGTATTTTTTTTCGCTCATGGTTCAAAAATAAAAAACTTATGGAACGGTCCAGTAACGTTCTTGCTTGTCTTTACGAGTTTTTGAGAGGAAAAAGGCAAAGTTGTCCTTGAAAAGCATTCTGCGGTGCTTTAGCCGGGCTATGATGCCGTCATTTACTTTTTTGGGGGCTTCAGTATAAACGAGGTAGTTCAAGTTCCTTAACGAGTACTGCCTTTGTTTGACCCACACAGTCCAGAGGCGTTCTGCCAAGAATCCGAAGATTCTCTTTTGGTAAGTGTCGTAATGGCTGATGTCGATGCGTTTTTCGGCTTCAAAAAGAATCGCGAACAGCCATTTGCAATATTCGTCGAATTCGTTCCATGGCATGATGAACATGTTGCAATCGTAGAAGTAGTTGCAGCCGAGGAAAACGTCGTTGAAGGCCTGGAGTGATTCTGGAAAAATATCGTGCACGATGTCGTGAACGATGCGCAAGTCGGAACTGTAGTGGGCATGTTCGTAGCCACTAGCGACGGACGTTTTGAGGTGCGCCTTGGGTGTCGTGATGACTTTGTTCGATGAAAGCCAAGATTCTATTTTTGATTTGTCCAGCTTGTACTGTGCAATGTTTTTTACATCTTTGGGAATGCCGCTTGCGGTGAGTCGGGTTTCGTCAAACGAAAAGAAACGACGATAGTGATTCAGTCCGATATACTGCAATTCAGGATAAATTTTCTTGATGCTTTTCCAGGCCCAGTAAATGGCAGTCAGTTCGCAAAAACTGCGGTTCTTGCTACTGATGTTGTCACATGCTTGACCGTTCAACTGGTCATCTCGTTGGATGCCGAGATTGACATCGGAAATCGCGGCACCGACATGAATCGGAAGGAATATATCGTCTTGCGGCAATTCGCTTGGCTTGTGGCAGCAGACGAGAATCTTTATTTTAGAATCATCAAGCATGGAGATTACCTAGAATTTTTCGATGTTCAAAACTTGCTCGATGACGGGCGCCATGTCGTAATACTTGTACTGCGCTAAGCGACCGCCAAAGATGACGTTTTTTTCTTGTGATGCAAGTTTGCGGTATTCTTCGGCAAGAGCGTTGTTCCGCTCGTCATTGACGGGGTAGTAAGGCTCCATACCTTCTTTGTATTCGGTGGAGTATTCTTCGGATACGACGGTTTTCGGAACGCTATAGACGTCCGCTCCGAACATTTCGAAATGCTTGTGCTCTAAGATTCGAGTATAAGGCTGGTCATGCGAAGTGTAATTGACGACGGCGTTTCCTTGATAGTTCGGCGTGTCTTCGATGCGCGTCTTGAAACTGACGGTACGCCAATCGAGCTTGCCGAGGCTGTAACCAAAGTATTCGTCAATGGCTCCTGTGTAGACGAGCTTGTCTGCAATTTCGTGCCAGTTGTCTTTGTAATTTTCAAAGAAATCTACGCCCGTGCGCGTCTCGATGCCTTTGAGCAGTCCGTTAATGAGCTTGTTGTAACCGCCGATGGGAATGCCTTGGTATTTGTCGTTAAAGTAGTTGTTGTCGAAAACGAATCGCACCGGGAGCCGCTTGATGATGAACGCCGGCAAATCCTTGCAGTTGCGGCCCCACTGCTTTTCGGTGTATTCCTTGATGAGCTTTTCGAAAATGTCCTTGCCGACGAGCGTGAGCGCTTGTTCTTCGAGGTTCGCGGGTTCGCGACCGCCTAATGTAGCGACGGCTTCGGCTTTTTGCTCTTCAATTTTTGCTTGTGCTTCTGCCGGAGAGGTGACGCCCCACATCTGGTAGAACGTGTTCATGTTGAACGGCAAATTGTATAGCTTGCCTTTGTAGTTGGCGATTGGGCTATTGGTGTATCGGTTGAATTCGACAATCGCGTTCACGAAGTCCCACACCTGCTTATTGTTGGTGTGGAAAATGTGCGCCCCGTATTTATGAACATGGATTCCCTCGATGTTTTCGCAATAGACGTTGCCGCCTAAATGGGGGCGTTTGTCTATAACGAGGCAACGCTTGCCCGCTTTAGTGGCTTGATGTGCGAATGTTGCTCCGAATAAGCCAGAACCGACAATGAGGTAATTAAAATGGGGCATACTATTTTTTATGTGAAAATTTTTTCCGATAAAGGTTTCTGAGGAAAGTTCTTGGTGCGAGCGAAATACCTTTGAAAAAATAATAGATTTTTGTCTTTACATCAACATAATCCCATGCATTGACAAGTGTGTGGCAAATGGCTCGGCTGATAATTCGACTGTCGAGTTTTGGAAAATTACACTTGAGTTCCATGAGGTGTGCCGGGTATTCTTTTAATCGTTGAATTTGTTTTGACTGATCCCATGTGACTCCGCCCGGTTGCCGGCGATAGACGGACATTTTTTTGTTGAAGCAGCGGATTTTTCCCATGTGGGCGCATTTTTCGACGAGGAAAATGTCTCCGTTCATGATGTTGAGCGGATTTTTGATGGGATAGTCTCTTATTTTGCGGAGATAGACCATGGAGGCGGTCGGGACTGTCCATTTTTCGAAGAGTTCCGTTGCCGTATAGTCGCGGTCAGCCATGGGGGGGTAAACGGAATCGACAGGTTCCACGCCGGGTTCGTTCTTGATTTCGGCATCGTGGAATGTCATGGTGTAATCGGGATGACTTTCGAGAAAATCGATTTGCGTTTGCAGTTTGTGCGGATCAATCCAGTAATCGTCCCCTTCGCACATGCCGACGTATTTTCGGGTGGTGAGGGAATCCATCACTCGGGTAAACGAGCCGTCGTTTTTAGACCATTGATTTTCTGTTTCAATGTAAGGCTTGATAATCTTGGGGTATTTGGCGGCGTATTCGCGAATAATTTCGCCAGTTCTGTCGCTGGAGGCGTCGTCGTGGGCGATGACTTCAAAAGGAAAGTCGGTCTCTTGAATCAAGAATCCTTCGAGGCATTGGGCGATGAATTTTTCTTGATTGAACGCAGTGCAACGGATGCAGACGAGCGGTTCGGCATCTTTAGGCCATTTGGCCGTAATTTCATCTTGAGTTCGTAACAGCATTTTTTTTCCGGTATCTGAATTGCCAAATATATTTATATGAGCGCAAACGGTCAATGAAAAACACGTATTATGGGCAGCGAGCTTGTTTATTTTCTAAATTTGCGGTGTAGATTGTTTTGTAAAAGGTGGATCATGCAAAAGACTGTTTATTTAGGAATGATAGGTGATATCATGCACCCGGGCCTCATCAACATTATTAACGAGGGGGCCAAATATGGTGAAGTAATGATTGGACTTTTTACGGACAAGGCGATTGCGACCCATAAGCGTTTGCCGTACCTCAATTATGAACAGCGCAAGAATGTTATTGAAAATATCAAGGGTGTCTCGAAGGTTGTTCCGCAAGACGAATGGAGCTATGTGGAAAACTTGAAAAAGTACAAGCCTGATTATATCATTCATGGCGATGACTGGCTCTACGGCCCGGACAAGTTTATCCGTGACGAAGTGTTCAAGGTCATGGAAGCTCAAGGCGGAAAGGTCATCGAAATTCCATACACCAAGGGAATTACCTCGACGGGTCTCAAAAAGGAAATGGAGGCACTTGGCACGACTCCGCAGGCTCGCCTTTCGTCGCTGCGCCGCTTGATTGCTGCAAAGCCGATTGTTCGCATTTTGGAATCGCACAACGGTCTTACGGGGCTTATTGCAGAACACACGAGCGTAGAAATTGACGGTTGCGTTCGCGAGTTCGATGGCATGTGGTCTTCGTCGTTGACAGACTCTACGAGCAAGGGCAAGCCGGATATCGAAGCGGTCGATTTGACGACGCGTTTGCACGATTTGAACGATACGCTCGAAGTCACGACCAAGCCGGTCATTTTTGATGGCGATACGGGTGGAAAGGTGGAGCACTTTGGCTTTACCGTGCGCACGCTTGAACGCCTTGGCATTTCTGCAGTGATTATTGAAGATAAAGTTGGACTCAAGCAAAATTCATTGTTCGGCACGGACGCAATCCAGACGCAAGACACGATTGAAGGTTTCTGCACCAAGATCCGTGCGGGCAAGGATGCCCAGATTACCGAAGACTTCATGGTGATTTCGCGCTGCGAATCGCTCATTGCGGGCAAGTCCATCGACGATGCTCTGGAACGCTGCCATGCTTACGTGGCCGCTGGCACGGATGGTATCATGATTCATTCCAAGGACAAGAGCGGCGAAGACATCAAGGAGTTCTGCCGCCGCTTCCGCGAAAAGGATGCTCAGACGCCGATTGTCGCCGTACCGACGACTTACAACCAGTTCACCGAAGAAGAACTTGCGACTTGGGGCATCAACATTGTCATTTACGCAAACCACATGTTGCGTTCGGCATACCCGGCTATGGTGAAGTGCGCCGAATCTATTTTGACGCATAGCAGAAGCCTCGAAGCTTCGAACGATTACTGTATGCCCATCAAGCAGATTTTGAACCTCATTCCCGGAACAATGAAAAAGTAACGGTATTTAGCTATGATCAGTCCGAAGTTTTTTATTGATACGCTTGCTTCTTACGGTATTGATTTTTTTGCGGGTGTTCCCGATTCATTGCTCAAGAACATTTGTGCGTATATTGCCGATAACAAAGATGCGAAACACAACATCATTGCGGCGAACGAAGGTGCCGCAGTTGGCCTTGCCGCTGGTTATCATTTGGCGACAGGCAAAATCGGTGTTGTCTATATGCAGAATTCTGGCGAAGGGAACATCATCAATCCGCTCGCATCGCTGACGGACAAGGAAGTCTATAACATTCCTGTGCTGCTTTTGATTGGCTGGCGTGGCCGTCCGGGCGTTCATGACGAGCCGCAGCACGTGAAGCAGGGCAAGGTGACGACGGGGCTCCTCAACACGATGGGCGTGAACTACGACGTGCTTTGCATGGACGAAGAAAAAGCTGCGAAGCAAATCGAGAAGGCCGTCCGCGCGATGAAGGAAACGGGCGAAGTTTATGCGCTCGTCATCGAGAAAGGGACTTTCGAAGATTACAAACTTCAGAGCGTCGAGAAAAACGACCTCACGATGAGCCGCGAAGAAGCCATCCAGACGGTGGCGGCGGCCCTTGGCCCTAAAGACGTGATTGTTTCGACGACGGGCATGATCAGCCGCGAGCTTTTTGAATACCGTGCCCAGAAGGGCGAAGGTCACGAACGCGACTTCTTGACCGTAGGCTCGATGGGACACGCCTCGCAGATTGCGCTTGGCATCGCGATGGAAAAAGAAGACCGCAAAGTTTGGTGTTTCGATGGCGATGGTGCTACGATTATGCACATGGGTTCCATGGCGATTGTCGCAAGCAAGTCTCCAACAAATTACGTACACGTTGTGTTCAATAACGGCGCTCACGATTCTGTCGGTGGCCAGCCGACGGTGGGCTTGAAGATTGACTTGCCTGCTGTTGCAAAAGCGGTGGGCTATCGCGACGCGCTCTCTGCCGACAGCAAGGAATCTCTTGCCGCCGCCCTTGAACAGTTGAAGAACATGCAGGGCCCGGTGCTTTTGGAAGTCCAGGTGAAGAAGGGCAACCGCAAGGATTTGGGCCGCCCGACGACGACCCCGATCGAGAACAAGAATGCTCTCATGGAATTCTTGAGGAAGTAAGATGCGACTTGCGTTGTTGTCCGACATCCATGCCAATGTGACATCGCTGAAAGCGGTGCTCGAAGAGTGCGAACGCCGCCACGTCGAAAAATTCGTGCTGTTGGGCGACCTCGTCAATTACGGCATGCGTCCGAACGAAATCGTGGAAATGATTCGGAATCTGGACGACCGCTTTGTCGCAAAGATTTGGGGCAACCACGAGAAGGCCGTGATGGACAACGATACGACCCGTTTTGCGACGGACCGCGGGCGGGCCATTCTCCATTACACGCAAAGTAAGCTTACGCAGTCATCTATTGACTTTATCAATAACAAGATGAACCGCGACGGGATTTGCTCTTTGCAAATTGATGTCAAGAAGTTCTTGCTGGTGCACGGCATTCTGGGCGACCCGTACTGGGGTAAGTTTACGCCGGCGGAACTTTCTCGCGAAGAATACGCGGAATACGATTACGTCTTGACGGCGCATTCGCATGTGTGCCATTACTTTGAGGTGCTTTTCAAGGCTGATGCTCCTGCAACGCGCAACAAGAAGAAGACTATTTTTATCAATCCCGGTTCTGTGGGGCAGCCGAGGAACATTAATCCCTGTGCCCAGTTCGGGATTTTGGATACCGAAACGACGGGGTACGAGCATGTATGTGTCCCGTACGACATCGGGGCGGAACAGGAACTTTATACGGACGAGGTAGATGTGTTCTACAAGGATCGTCTGACTTTAGGAATTTAAACAGAGGCTTAACATGAAGAAAAATCTGTATGTCATAAGTGGTGCTACCGGCATGACCGGCAGCGAACTTTCTCACCAACTGCTGAAAGAAGAAAACATCGTTGTCGGTTTCGACAATTTCTTTGCAAGTTCCATCGACACGGTGAAAGACCTTGTCGGTCGCGAAGATTATATCTTCTTTGAATATGACATCAACAACGCAGAACACATGGCTGTTGTTGCGGACAAGGTCAAGAGCCTCAAAGGTTCGTATTCGGGTCGCTTGATTTTTATCAACTGCGCTGCGGTGGTGCATACTAAGCATTTCTACGAAGTGGAACACACGTTCCAGACAAACGTCGTCTCGATGAAGACGTTCCTCGAAATGGCTATCGCTCTTGGTGCCGATACTTACATCAACTGCTCCACTTCCGAAGTTTATTCCATGCAGTCTTGGAATGCGAACGGCGGTGTCCGCGAATCGGACTTTTTGCTCATGGCGACGGCAGAACATAGCCAGCGCACGAGCTATGCGGTCGGCAAGCTCCTCACGGAATTCTTCATGAAGGACGCTGTGGATAAGGGCAAAATCAAGGGCTGCTCCATCCGCTTTGCAAATGTCTATAGCAAGCACGAACGCTTTGCGGACCACATCATTCCGCACATCATCAACAACCTCCTCGAAAAGCCGGTGGTCACGTTGCTCGAAAATTCCAAGGTCAACAAGCGCACGTTCCTCCACAATATCGACAGCTGCCGTGCCGTGATGGAATTGATCGAATCGCCCGAAGCTCTCGATGGAACCGTTTATAACGTCGCTACCGAAGAAGAAATTTCGATTGTCGATCTCGTAAAGCTTATCGCGAAGAAGATGGGCATCGAAAATGTGGAAATTAAGTTTGAAGGCTTCCGCAAATCCGACCCGGAACGCCGCTTGCTCAACACCGACAAAATCCGCACACGTACGCATTGGAAGCCGGTGGTTTCGCTGGAAGAAGGCCTTGAAATGTGCGTCAAGAGTATCGAAAAATGAAGTACTTGATTGTTACTGTGGCAGGGACCGCCACCCGCTTCAACAGGGATACGGACAAAGAAACCCTGAAATGCCTTTATTACAAGGACTCGCCGAAGTTTGCGCTTTTGCCCCAGCTCCTTAAGAATTGCGGCGAATACGACAAGTACATCATCGTGGGCGGTTACCTCTATTCTGCTCTCGAAGAATACGTGAAACAAAATCTTCAAGCTTATGGTGACAAAATTGAGCTTGTCTATAACGAACACTTCAAGGATTACGGCTCGGGTTACAGCCTTTACAAGGGCATCGAGGCCGTGAAGGAACCCGGCGACGTGACGTTCGTGGAAGGCGACCTCTTCTTCTTGAAGGAAAATTTTGACGAAGTTTATAACAGCCCGAAAAACGTGCTGACCATCAATCGCGAGCCGATTTATTCGAACAAGGCTGTGGCGCTCTACGTTTCTGTCGATGGTCGCCCGCATTACCTGTACGACACGAACCATTCCTCGCTCACAATACCGGAGCCCTTCTTGGCGGTGTTCAATTCGGCCCAAATTTGGAAATTCGCTTCTGCGGAAATGTTGCACGATGCTGTTGCTTCTTTGTCTGAAAAGCAGCTGCAGGGGACGAACCTCGAAATTGTGCAGGCTTACTTTAACAAGCTTTCTCGCGAAGAATACGATGTCGTCTTGTTCAACGCTTGGTATAACTGCAATACGGTTGCGGATTACAACATTGTCCGCACTCTCATGGAGTAAATATGGAACTTGTCAATAAAAAAATCGCTCTGCTCAAGTCTAAAGTCAAGAACAACGAACCGATAACGGTGATGATTATCGGGCTTGGCAGTGTTGGAACGTTCTTGCTCGACTTCTTGGTGAGCCTTCGCGATCCGCAGATGAATATTGTGGTGGCGGGCCGCAATGCAGCCAAAATGCAGATGGACGTGAACATCGTCCGCACGGCGGCGACTATCCGCAGGGAACTCCGCAGCTCGATTGAAATCATGGACGGTTGCGACTTGAACGATGTCGATAGCATTGCCGCGACGATCAAGAAGGCGAATCCGGACTTTATCGTCAATAGCAGCCGCGTGTATTCGGGCCTCAAGTACGGGAGCATCTCGTGGAGCAACCTGCGCGCTTACGGCATCTGGTCTCCGCTTTCGATTCGCTATGCAAAGAACATCATGGCGGCTTATGCAAAGGCGGGCTCCAACGCTATCACCATCAATACGTCTTATTCCGACGCGGTGATTCCTTGGCTCAAGTCGGCGGGCAAGGCGTACTTTGATTTTGGCAGCGGCAACTTGAACCACCTGATTCCGCGCATGAAGTTCTACATGGCTGAAAAGTATGGCATCGACAATTTGAACGATATCGACGTGACGCTTGCGGTAAGCCACTTCCATGACGTGGTGATTTCGAAGGAAGGCCATGCGGAAGGTCAGACGTTGCTTTTGAATTTCAAGCACAATGGCAAGGAACTTGCGTTTAATCAAGACGAATTGCTCAAGGCTTGTGCTATCGCGATGCCGGTGGATCAGAAGCGCAACATGATGAACGCTTCGAGCAACTTCAACATCATCGATTCGATTCTGACGGCGCTCCGTGAAAATACGACGACCAAGATTCACGCTCCTGGCGTTGATGGCGAAATTGGCGGCTATCCGGTTTTGATCGATGGCGTCAAGGGCGAAGCTTCTTTTGACACGTCGCTGTTTAGCATGGATGACATGCGTGTCGCTAACCGCAAGTCCATTTACTGCGACGGCATCGAGAACGTGGAAAACGGAACGCTAGTTTATACGGACGAACTTGTCGCTAAGGTCAAGAAGGCGTTTAACGTCGATTTGCCAAAGCGTGTCCCGTTCGAGAAAATTGACGAAACCGCAGACTTTATCATCAAGAATATCATTGAACCGTTCGCACCGAAGAAATAGCTGTTGGTCAATGGTCAATAGTCATTGGTCTGTGGTTAGTAAACAGTGGTTAGTGGTTGGGAATCCATCGATCGGGTCGATGGATTTCAAGTGTGAGTGCCCTGCGCACTTACATTCCGAGGAATTCTTTGTAGGGAACGTCGGGCTCTAAAATGTAATGGCTGTGTTCCTGTCCTCTCTTTTCAGGGGGCGGGAATGCCATGTAGTTCCCGTACATGTTCGAAAGAATGTGCTTGTACCCTGCAGGAGCGGAGAACTTGTATCCTTCAAATTCTAAATCGACGCTACCTTCAAAATCTGCGGCATCCCAGATGTTGATTTCAAGCGGGTCGGCCGTGTACGTCATAATCGCTAGCTTGTTTGTCTTTTGCGAATTGAACATGCTTGCGATGCGTTGGATTTCTTGATAATCCTTGATGTGGTCCCTGTGGTATGCGGCGACACGTTGCTTGTTCTTCTCGTTCAGCTCAGGATTGGTGAGGCGCATGTACGTCCCGTTTTCGATATTGAGCTGGTTGATTTGCGCATAGCGTTCGTGAGCGCCTTCTTCGACAAAATGGTCCAGAGGGAAAATGTCGATGAACAATCCGTGATTTATCTTTTGATACTTGATGATGGGGCTGATGGCGCTCGTGTTGGAATTGCGCAGGCACGTGTGCGAAACAGCAAAACCGCTGTCGGTATAAGGCGTTTGCAGAAAAATAGGTTGCTTGAATTCGTCATGCAACTGGAGCAGCTTTTCGTAATCGTCGCGGGGCATGGCCACGTCCGCGTCGTCGTCCCACGGGATGAATCCCTTGTGGCGAACCGCTCCGAGAAGCGTTCCGCACATCAAGAAATAACGGAGCCTGTGCTTTTTACAAACGCGATCGAGTTCTAGCAGTAGTTCAAGTTCAATAGCCCAAACTTTTTTGCGGGTGGAACTGACAAAAAAATCGCACAACGTTTCTTCTTGCAGAAACGATGGCGGGACAATTCCTTTGGCGACGATTTTTTCTGCTTCGGTCATGCTTTAAAATTCTCTTAAAAGTACTTGACCGAGGTGTAATGCGGCTTTCGGTCTTCTTCTGGCGGGAGCTGCATGTAATCTTTGTATTCCGAAACAAGCAGAGGGTGGTAATTGTTCGGCCCAAAAAATTCTGCATCTTCGAACTTGTATTTTTTCAGCGGGAAAACATCGTCTATTTCTTGCTTGCCGTAAGTGAACGGATAGGCGAAAATTTCTTTGTCCGGAGAACTTGTTGCTTGCTCTTTTGCCTTGCGTTCTTCAAATTCGCGAAGGAATAATTCCTTTCGCTTTTCGTAATCTTCATCGGTGATAAAGCCTAACTTTTTTCGACGGTCGATATATGACATCGCTTCTTCAAAACGATACTTCGCAAAATCTTTTTCTTTGATTTTGGTGAGCTTGTACAAATCGACACTCAGCCCATGATTTTTGTAAATGTTGTCTTGCGGAAAAAGAGAACAGTCACATTCGCTCTTTAAATCTTTGACGTGAGCCCATCCATGAAAGTATTTCGGCTCGGTCTTTTCGTTTTCTAGGAACAAGTCCGAAGGGAGTTCGCGAGCGAGAACTTCTGTAGCTTTCTCATAACTGTCATCGAACAGCAAAAAATCAAAGTCATCATCCCAAGGAATGAATCCGCCATGTCGAACGGCTCCCAAAAGTGTTCCAAATGCGATTTGGTATGGAATGTTGTTCTTTTCGAGAATAGATGCAGTTGCTTTTGCCATTTCTAAAAGGCGGTTCTGCACGCGTTTGATATCAAAAGAAGTTTCCATTAAAGAACCTCAATCATGTCTAGACTAAATACGGGAATTTTAAACTTGTCTGCAACGGCTTTGCGTTCGGCAAAGGAATCGTCGATGAAAATGGCGTTTGTATTGTCGATAAAGTCAATTTTCTTTTGGCTTGGATCCAGATGGATAATGCGGTCGAAAACTTGACGGATGCGCAGCTTGTCAAGCAAGTCGTCGAGCTTGCCTAATTTTACGTCATCGTGTCTGGAGAGCATCGTTACCTTGATTCCGCTGTTTATGCAGCGGTATAAAAAAGCCATCAAGGAATCGTTTACGAATTGCTTTTCCAAATAAATGCAGTCGTCGAAATCGACAAAGACTTCGTTGTATTTCAAGTCGATTTTGTACTTGTTGTCGAGAGCTCTGTCCATGACAACGTTGTAATTGTTGCGCAAGATTGCTACGGGAATGCCGAATGCATCAAACAGCGACATCAATGCAAAATTGATTCCCTGTGCGCGGAAGAGCGATGAAGAACCGCCAAAGCGGCTGGCCACTTCGAGGAGCGTGAGCTCACCATTCGCATCTTGCTTGACCTGGAAAAACCATGCCCCTTGGAATTTAATCGCCTGGTTAATGCTTTTTGCAAATTCTATGAATTTTTCGGGCGATTCTGTTACAGGCTTAGTATTGACGCTAATGCCGTTCATGATGCGGCTGCGTTCGCGGGCAGCTGCAAACAGAAGTTCTCCATCGTGTGACGAAAAGCAATCGACCGTGTATTCTTTGCCGGGGAGGAATTCCGAGAGAATGCAGGAAGGGTACATTCCTAGATGCGCATCGAGGTCTTCTACGCTTGTAATTTTTTTTGCCCCGCGAGAACCGTAACCGATATCGGGCTTTGCAAAAACAGGGAATGCATTTTCGATGCCTAGCATTAAAGCATCTGCGGAAAAAGTCTTTGGAACTTTTACAACATTTTTTAAAACTTTATATGTCTTTGCTTTTGAAAGGCAGATTTGAGTGGTTTCGACTGGCGACGAGATGACCTTGCATCCCAAAAATTCTTCATTGCTTTTTAGCAGTTCAATGACAGCATCCATTGCCGGATAAACGGCGTCAATGTTGTTGTCGTGAATGATTTGCTTAAATTTTTCCAGAAAATTCGGCTCAGTGATGAACGGAAGGCCGCCAATGTAATTTTCGAAAACGAACATTCCGTGATCGTCAATGGAATTTGCTCCGATGAGATTGAAATGCGTTGAGTTCTTGACGGAACGATATACTTCGAGTGCTATTTCTGAACCGCAAGGAAAAACGAGAATGTTCTTTTTCATAGCGTGCTGAATTATTTACGGTTTACGACAACGTCAATAACGCGGTTGATGCCTTCTTCGTCCAAGTCTGCAAACATGGGCAGGCAAAGCACCTGATTTGCGAGCTTGTGTGCAACAGGGAGGTTGGTCGGATTAGCAGATTCCAGCCCCTTGTAAGCACTGAACGTGCTGATGAGCGGGTAGAAGTAGCGTCGTCCGTAAATGTTGTATTCCTTGAGCTTTTCGTAGAGGGCGTCGCGGCTCAAGCCGTAGGCAGCCTCGTCAATGAAAATGGGGAAGTAGGCGTAGTTGTGACGAACGCCTTCGACATCTTTAAGCATGCGGATTCCCGGAACATCTTTCAATGCGGCTCGGTATTTCTCGGCGACTGCTTTGCGGTTTGCGATGGCTGTATCGACTTGCTTCAAGTTCAAGAGGCCGTATGCAGCGCGGATTTCGTCCATTTTACTGTTGATGCCCGGCGCGACAACAGTTGTTTCGCCCGCAAATCCGAAATTCTTGAGGTAGTCGATTCGTTTTTTCGTGGCGGCATCATGACAAATTAATGCTCCGCCTTCGACGGTGTTATAGACTTTGGTCGCATGGAAACTGAGTGTACTCATGTCGCCTGCTTTCAAGACGGATTCTCCGTTGACTGATACTCCAAAAGCATGGGCCGCATCGTAAATGACCTTGAGTCCGTAAATGTCTGCAATTTCCTGAATACGCTTTGTGTTGCATGGAGTGCCATAGACGTGTACGGGCATGATGGCTGTCGTATGCGGTGTGATGGCGGCTTCAATTTTTTCGGGATTGATATTTCCTGTTTCTTCGTCAACATCGACAAATACGGGCTTGAGCCCGTTCCACCAGATGGAATGAGTCGTTGCGACAAAACTATACGGAGTCGTGATGACTTCGCCGGTGATGCGCATGGCTTGCAGTGCCGTAATAAGCGGGAGTGTCCCGTTGGTGAACAGGCTGAGGTATTGGACGCCTAAATATTCAGCTAACGCTTTTTCAAGTTCCTTATGGTAATGGCCGTTGTTCGTAAGCCATTTGCGATCCCAGATGTCTTTTAGCATCGGGATAAAGTCGTCTAACGATGGAAACAGTGGCGATGTGACGGTAATTTCTTTATTTTGCATGCTTTCTCCTGAATTCGGCAACGGTCTTAATCAGGTAATCTAAACTTTCAAAATGTAGTAATTTGGCGAGTCCCAGATAGAAGATTGCACCAATCAAAATCTGCAAAACCAGAGTCAAATAGACGTTCAATTGCAGATGATTTAGGGAGGTAATGACTAGGGCCATGGCGCAGGCTAAGAGGGCCGATGGCGCGATATCGCTGATTTGTTCGAAGTAGCTGTAATGGAGCAGTTTTTTGTTCGGGAATGCGTTGATGAACGATGCGATGACTGTGCTGACGGAAGCGCCGTAAGCGATACCGATGGGGGTTCTAAAGTAGAGAATGCTTGCGACAAGAAGGGAAAGCCCGAAAATTTTTTTGATGATTTCGAGCTTCAGGAAAATATCGCTGCGGCCCATCGCGTTTATTGCGGATAAGTTAGATGTATGGATCGGGTAAAAGGCATAGATGAAACAGAATATCTGGACGAAGGGGATGCAGGGGAGCCATTTATCGCCCAATAGAATTTTAACGATGGGTTCTGCTGCAGCGGCGAGGCCTGCCATCATCGGGATAATCAAGAAAGAACTCGTCACGATGGCGCGCCGCACCATCTTCTTTACTTGTGGCTTGTCGTCTTGGTAGGCGGAAAGCGAAGGCAGCATGACCGCTTGGATAGAATTGTTGATGTTGTTTACGACAATGTAAGGGAAATGGCTTCCGCGGTCGTAAAAAGCAAGGCTTGCGGTCGAAAACATCTTTCCGATGATGAAACTTTGTATTTGCGAATAGACCGTATCAATCACAGACGAAAAAAGAAGTTTCCATCCAAATGAAAAAAGCTTTTTCAATCTTTCGAATGAGAATATCCATTGCGGACGCCACGGAACGACGAACCACATGATGAGTACGGAGAGAAACGCATTCGAAAGTTGCTGTGCGACAAGAGCCCATACGCCAAATCCGGTGAATGCCATTACGATGCCGATAATGCTCGATGGTATCATTGACCCGATGCTCCTGAAAAAGAGCTTCTTGAACATCATGTGGCGTGCAACATAGGCGTACTGGATGGAATTGAATACGCCGATGAACAGCGAAAGCGTCAAAACGCGAATGATGGGAATGAGGGCCTGCTTATCGTAGAAATCGGCAATCAGCGGCGCCGTAAAGAAAATGATTGCATAGACAACTGCGGCAAGCAAGAGACTGGCGTGGAATACAGAAGAAAAATCTGTGTCGTCCGCGTCTTTCTTTTGGATTAATGCTGTGCCGAGTCCGCTTTGTACAAAGACGTTCGCTATAGCAATTACCGCCATCACGAGGGCGATTAAGCCGAAATCATCTGGAGCGAGGAGCCGCGCGAGAACGATGGAGACGACGAACTGCGTCCCCTGAATTCCCATGCGCTCCATGAATTTCCATATCAGCGATGAGATGATGGATGCTTTGGATGGCATATTGCTAACAAGGCCGTTTAGTACTTTCCGTACTTGTAGCCGTATCCGTCGTTATGACTGTGCTCGTACTTGTTGATGACAAAGCTTGCATGAGCCTCGTTGTTGCCCTTGAGCAACTGAGTCATGCCTTCCTTGATGGCGTCGATGCTATGGCGGTTGTATTCGATGACCATGACAATCTGCGATGCGAAACGGCAGGCAAGGGCTGCGTCGGTAACGAGCATGATTGGCGGCGTGTCGATGATAATCAAGTCATATTGATTTTCGAGCTTTTCGATCAAGGAAGCGTAATGCTTTGAACCAAGCAATTCAGAGGGGTTGGGAGGCACCTTTCCACATTGCATGACGAACAAGTTCTTGACTTCGGTGGGCTGAATCACTTCGTCCAAAGTGGTTTCGCCCAAGAGAATCTGCGAAAGCCCGTTCCCGCGCTTGATTCCGAATTCTTTGTGCAGACGGCCTTTGCGCAGGTCGGCGTCGATGAGGAGCACTTTTTTGTCAAGCCCCGCATAAAGAGCAGCCAAGTTCACCGAGATAAAGCTCTTGCCTACGCCCGGAATAAGGCCGCTTACGCCGATAACAGGTCTTGTTCCTTCTTCCATGCTGAACTCCAGCGAACTGCGTAATGCACGGAGCGATTCTACCGCTATATCGTCGGGCTCGACCACGGCGAGGGGGCGAGTTCCCTTGGTGCCGTTGGGGTTACCCTTCGGGACTTTGGCATAGACGCTGAATCCCGTTTCGCGTTCGATGAAGTTCGAATCGCGGACTCCGTTGCTGAACTTGGTGCGGAGTGTCACGATTGTCGCTCCGAAAAGAAATCCTAAGAAAAGGGCTGCGAAAATAATGAGACTCTTTTTGGGCTTGATGGGTTGAGAAACTTCTTCGGCAAAGTCGATGATGCGGACGGAACCCACTTCGCCGGCGGAGACGAGCTTTAATTGCTGGATGTTGTTGAGCATCGTCGTGTACATGTGCTTGCTCATATCCACTTCGTTTGTCAGCTTCAACACTTCCTGTTGCGTGTTCGGGAGCTTCTTTGTGGCTGCCGTGTTGTTGGCAAGTTCTCGCTTCAAGTTGTTCTCTTGTTCTTCAAGAGTTTTGATTGTCGGGTGTTCCGGCTGGAACAAACGGACGGCGCTCTGTTTCTTTTGTTGCAGGTCGAGCAATTTCTGTTGCAAGACGTTGCGTTTTTCCAAGATAATCTGGGTTTCGGCTCCGATGTCAACAGAACCAACTTTGTTGCGGTATGTGTTGAACTTGAGGAGGGAACTGTCCATTTGTGCTTTGACATCGGGCAGTTGTTTTTCCAAAAATTCCAAAGTCTTTTGGGCTTCGGCGTTGCGCTGTTCTACGTTTTGACGCAAGTACGTGGTGGCGATTTCGTTTAGAATTTGGGTGGCGCGATCGGGATAGATATCCTTGTAGCTAAACTCCAGAATGCCCGTCTTTTTCCCTTTTTCCTTGATGTCAAAAGCCTTCTTGAATGCCGCTATGGCATCAAGGCGATCCAGTTTGAAAAGCTCGAATTTTTGGCCGGCAGCGGCATCCATGCGGTGGATGCAGAATGAGGCCGTATCGCCCGCATACGGGAAATGATATGTCTTTCCGACAAATCCCGATAGGACGATTACCTTGTTGTGGTCATACAATTTGAACGAGATGCTATCAACGGCCTCGGCTATCCAAGGAACGATTTTTTCGGTGGAGGGAATAAGACGCCAAGGCACTTCGTATAGGCTGATATCCATGCGGCCTTCGCGATGCAACAGACGGTCCAGTCCATTTACTGGAATCGCCTGGTATTGCAGGTGCATCTTCTCGACGGCTTCGCCGATGATGTGTCTGCTCTTGATAAGCTCGATTTCCGTTTCGGCAGGACTTGAAGAAGCGAATAGGCTAGGGAGGCCACCCATCATGCCGACGCTCTTATTGCTCTTGGATTCTATTTGGAGCAAAGCATCTACCTTATAAGTGGGGCGAATCCAAAAGGCGACAAATACGCCGATGACTCCTGCAAGGAATATACATGGAAACATGACTCGCCAGTTCTTGACGAGATCCTTTAATAAGTCGAAAATATCAGTTTCTTCTTTTTTCTTGGACGAAGCCATATTGCTACCATGAAGTTTAAAATTAATCCATCACTCAAACTTCAAAAATAGCAATTTTCAGTGTATCCATATTTATTCTTTCTGCTCCGTGCCGCATTTCTTTTGATAACGCAAGTACGATGTACAGGCAAATCCTGCGTCTATTTCTTCTTGGGTGGCGATTCTAAGATTTTCGTCATCGCAAACATACTTGTGCTTCTTTCCCGAAATGATTTGGCCTTCGAAATCATAAGTACATTCCGCGGGGTAAATGTCAAAGTAGAAATCGTTGTCGAGAGCTGCGGCTTTGTACCATTGTAAGAAAAATTCCTCATCAACTTCATGAGAATTCCAGCAAATGTACTGTGTTTTCTGCGTGCTGTCTATTGAAGTTAAGTATGAATAGTAAATGTAGCCTTCGTAACCTACATGATCGCTGGAAATTTCTGTATTAATGACTGGGCCTTCGTTTGTAGTGCCTAAACGGGATGTTGTGCATCCGCCGAAACCCAATGCACATTCCGTCGCATGTCCTATACGCCATTTACCATCAAGTACATAACAATGTTTTTTGCAGATGTTCTCCAAATAATCGAAATTCTTTTGTTTGCAGTTTACACATTTTGTCTTTACAGGTTCTATGCTGCCCCAATGGGCGTCGCCTTCGTTGCTGTTTGCATAATAGCTAGAATCATTACAAATGTCGTCGTAGTAATCTGCGTTTAAATGTTCCCAATAGAATTTTTTGTTACCATAATCTTTACGGCAAATATAATAGCCCGGATAATAATCATTGCCACATTCACTAGAGTGTGTTCTTTCTATACATTCATTTACTCTAGGATCAGTCATATCTTGCGTTTCACGTTCTTCTGCGTATCCAAAAAAGTTTACCTTTTTTTCGTTACACCCACCAAGAGACGCTTCAGGAAGTGTTGCTACTCGCCATTTCTTGTTGTCGAAAATGTAGATGGTGTCTGTTATGTCGCTTTTGCGGATGGCGCCTTCGGTGGTATCCTTCCAGTTTTGAACGTCTTTAGGGACCGTTTCGGCCTTTTTGCTGGAACTGCTAGACGAATTGGAGCTATTGTTTGCTTTTTTGCTGGAACTGCTAGACGAATTGGAACTATTGTTTGCTTTTTTGCTGGAACAGCTAGATGAATTGGAGCTATTGTTTGCTTTTTTGCTGGAGCTGCTAGACGAATTGGAGCTATTGTTTACTTTTTCGCTAGAACTGCTGGAGGACTTGTTTTTTACACTGGAACTACTAGAGAATTTGGTGCTTTTGTTTGCTTTGCTGCTGGAACTGCTAGAGAGTTCGGAATCCTCGTTGAACTCGTTGGCGGAACTGCTGGAATCATCCCCGCAGGAAACGAGGATAAAAGAAAGGAGAAATGAAAGAATGGCTAAGTTTTTCATGGTTTGCTCCTATTGGTAAATTTATCTCTTGCTAATTTCTATTCATTTGCACGACATTTTTCTACAATACTCTTGAGTTCAGTACAGGTCTTACCAAATTCTTTTTCCGTTTCTGTGTTGCATGAAAGACCGTTAAGTATTATGCATGATGAACAAGCAATTCCCGTTTCTATCTCTTCTTGGGTGGCGTATCTAAACCCGGATTCATCGCAAACGTATTTATTATTCTTTCCCGAAATGATTTCTCCCTTGCAATTTCCGCTATCGCCCATGTACATAGTACATGCAAAACCCGCATCAATTTCTACTGGGGTTGCTAACCTAAGCGTTTCGTTTTCGCAAATGTATGTATTTTTCTTTCCGACAACAATTTGACCGTCGATATCCCAAGTGCATATAGTTGGGAGCGCATCGAGATCAAAATCTGAGGCTACATCCCATTGATAGGATGGATGTGGTTTGATATAGGATGTCTCATAATTGTATCCGATGTATCGGATTCGACAGATGTATGTTGTTTTGTTGGTGCTGTCTATTGAAGTCACGTATGAATGGTATCTGTAACAATCTTCACCTAGATCTTTGATCTCGGTTTTAGATTTTATGGTGGGACCTTCTTCTGTTGCACCTAAAAGGGATTCTGTGCAATCGTCGAAGTCTGTTGCGCATTTTAATACATTCATTGTAAATCTTCCCTTATAGCATTGTTTTTTGCAAATGTTTTCAAAATAATCGAAAATCTCTTGTTTGCAATTTACACATTTTATAGGGTCTATGCCGCCCCAATGGATGTCGTTTTTGTTGGCGTAATAGCTGGAGTCGTTGCATATGTAATCATAGCCAAAAGCGTCTAAATGCTCCCAATAGAATTTGTTATCGAAATCTTTTTGGCAAATGTAAAAGTCTGGATGATAATTAGCATGGTAACAATAACTACTATATGGTTCTGTACATTTGTTTGTTCTAGGGTCAGTCATATCTTGCGTTTCACGTTCTTCTGCGTATCCAAAAAAGTTTACCTTTTTTTCGTTACACCCACCAAGAGACGCTTCAGGAAGTGTTGCTACTCGCCATTTCTTGTTATCGAAAATGTAGATGGTGTCTGTTATGTCGCTTTTGCGGATGGCGCCTTCGGTGGTATCCTTCCAGTTTTGAACGTCTTTAGGGACCGTTTCGGCCTTTTTGCTGGAACTGCTAGACGAATTGGAGC